>Ga0307517_10001673_pt1 | contig 36637 bp, 34 predicted proteins | sample 23_EM_MG_FD_194515 | JGI IMG/M metagenome (GOLD analysis project Ga0307517, IMG submission 194515) | Populus trichocarpa ectomycorrhiza microbial communities from riparian zone in the Pacific Northwest, United States - 23_EM | ecosystem: Host-associated > Plants > Roots > Unclassified | place...
CTGCTGAGAATGGGCACGAGGGAGTGGTGAAAATACTACTCGAACGGGACGACGTCAACCCCGACAGCCCGAGATACTGGGGGAAAACACCACTCTGTTTGGCTGCTGAGAATGGGCACGAGGGAGTGGTGAAAATACTACTCGGACGGGACGGCGTCAACCCCGACAGCCCGAGATACTAGGGGAAAACACCACTCTGTTTGGCTGCTGAGAATGGGCACGAGGGAGTGGTGAAAATACTACTCGAACGGGACGACGTCAACCCCGACAGCCCGAGATACTGGGGGAAAACACCACTCTGTTTGGCTGCTGAGAATGGGCACGAGGGAGTGGTGAAAATACTACTCGGACGGGACGACGTCAACCCCAACAAAGCTGATGAGGAGGGCCGAACACCACTCTGTTGGGCTATTCGGGGGGGCCATGCGGGGGTGGCGGCACTGCTCCAGCCTCTCGCACCCACTATCCCCAGCACCACCCCGGAACAACAGGCCACCGTCCCCTTACCCCCTCGGACCACCTATATAATACCTCACATACTACCTCTATAAGGACCACACCTACTCCACAAACCCGTCCGCTACGGCCATCGCCCCCCTCCTCCCATCGCCGCACCTCCCCCCGTATTTCAAAGTGCTGCCTTCAGTCATTGCCGTCCCTAGGGGTAAGCCTACCGTCACAATAACTCCACTCTGATATCATGCTTCCCTTCGGTCCAAGGAAATCGTATGCAATGGGAATACGCACATGTATCACATACCCATCCCAACCTCTATATAGATTTCCTTATGTAGCCGAGTTAAGATTTCTGAATTTCCCTTTTTAATCCATAATTTAGTGTTGACCAAGAGCGGGGGGTTACTAAGACATGCGGGTATGGCTTGGGATTCCCAGCATATTATTCACCTTTATCCCTCTCCGTTTGTAAATCCTCTTTCCGAATTTTCTACTCCCTTCCTTTCCAACAATTCCCCTTTTTTCTTTTCCTCCCCCGATCAATTGTACTAGTAGACATAAGGGCTGTTTATATAGATACCCGGATAGACAAAATATATAAACCCCAAGTACTTCTCACTCGTATTATCCAAAGCGACGCAAAAGCTAGATGTGAACTGCTCAGGTATAGTGACGATCAACCGAACACCGCGGACAAACTTTAGTGAACATAGTGCCCCACAAAGGGAAATGAATACTGGTGCGTCCGATAGATATATTGGTCATGTGAAATTTAGGCTTAAAGTAGCCTGATGACAACATTCACAGGAGAAACTTATCGAAAGAGCTTGGGCGTTTGCATGTAGATTGGGGCCATGTGTGCGAACACCTGAAACCAATATTTTTTTTCAAATAAGGATGCCCTTGCAAAATTTTGAAGCTTAAGTTACCAGAAATTTGGAGCTATGATAGTCTGCGCACAATCAGCTTCACTTGATAATCCCTAGCATGACTGACACAATGAAGCTCAGACTTTGGATTCTCCGCTACTAGTAGATATATTTATATCACAGCCCGTTAGAGTGTTGGAAAGTGTAAAATCAAAATGGCCATTTCCCTCAGCTACACAGCGGACCGTGCAATGATCAACCGGTGGTGAACGGCGTTCGAGAACTGAAGCTATAAATTATGGTATATTTCGCAACACCCTTAAATCAGACAAATAAAATAACAATAACAACAGCTATCGCCAACACCGTCCTCAAACTAGACACCGCCCAGAACCCTGGAGGATTTCGCTGTCACAATGCGGTGCTCGCGCAGGAAAAGCCATGTCTTTTTTTCAGTCATTTATCTCTACGTGCACGGAGTAATGTTAGATTGAACAACCGGCCCAGGATATATGACTGAACTTACGCTTGTATCAAGAACCTACCACCCAGCAATTTTGCCTTCCTCCATGAGTTGGAAGACTTGAGTGAGCTCAGAGAGCTTCCCGACCTTGAAGGGTGCGTGGATGAGGCCGCGGGCGAAGAAGCCGATTGCTTCTTGAGCGTCAAGGCGGTTGCCAACGTAGGATCCCTTGATGGTAATCATTCGGATGATTGTCGTGAATACTTCGGCCGAAATTCAGGCTTTCGGAGGGAGACCTGCGCAGACTACCGTTCCATGAGACTTGCAGTACTATTATTCACCCCAGGTGTCGATTATCTAGCTCTTTTCTTTTAAGGGGGAGTGGTTGCAGGGTAGATTTACCTCCGCGGCTTGTTTGAAAGGTTTCTCTCACAGCGAGGAGGTCAGCCTGGGCCCAGGCTCCCGGTTACAGATTTGGCCTTTGCCACTACATTACCTTTCGTGGAGTCCAGGAATTCCTCAACACCGAGTGTGTTGAGAAACATTTCTTTCTTTTGCCTACAGGTAGCTAATTGAAAAGTTATTAGGCGCAATATACCAAAGCAATGAGTTTCCGTGTTATAGCCTCGGTGCTGGAAGAGAAAATATCCTAGGGTAAGTACACCAAGGGAGCCGAGGCCACTGCCGGCGCCAGCGGTGGCTGTGGTTTGGCCGGCACGGACATCGGGTTCTATGGGGGCTTTATATGATAAGCCTAAATTGCTACTGCCTAATAGAGGGATTTCGGAGCACAAAGTTAGGGATCGCTATCTCTGTGACAATAATGTTTACCACGGCAACAAGCGAACTTGAAAAATAGATGTTTGCTTGTTGCAACGTGGGTTAGGGCACGCTGCCATTGTTTACCTCACCAAAAAAAATCGGCATCTCCTAGCTTAACTAACCGAACTTTAAGCGTATGATACGTGATCTCTTAAGTGAGACCTGAGCCCTAACCTGTGACTCGTTGCCGTCGCAACAAGCTAGAACTATCCAACTTTCTTGCTCCGAAACCCCTCTAATAGAGTCAATTAGGTAGGGATAATAGGAATTATTAGGGACAAACAGCGATTCCGGCACAGAGAATTGGAGCAATCGCCTCCAACGGCACTCCTATGGGAATTCTAGCGACATGTGCGACCTCGCCAATGACATTGCTGCAAACTACCATCTGCAGTGTGCCCGGAGAATAGAGCATTTTTGTACAAGGGTTTATCTCCGGCCATGCCTGCTCCACGTTAGTAAGGTTGAACAGAAGCCGGATGTGAATAAACCTACTCGTCCCAGGCAAGAATTATCCGGAAACAGGGATTAAAAATATATATGGTAAAACCCCTGCGATTGTCTGAGCGCCCATACAAACTCAAAACTCGTATTTTCTTAACCTTATTTTCATTCTTTCTACACTAATCAACTAAATGACACTAAGTGCGTCCAGGGACACTGTCCCCTGGTCTGACCCCCCTAAAAGAAAATTTCCACCACTCCGCCTTACACCTACCATCATGGTCCCCTCGCCCCATTTTTTACAAAGAAAACTCCCCCTCCCACTTCCGCTCTCCTCAACAATCTGTGTCCGTCAACAATTGAAACCCACCCCGTCCCCTCTAGGCCCAGTGGTCGTGTACGTTATGAAATCCTTCGACAAACGAAACCCACTCCTGCGCCTCCACGCCCCATGGTCGTGTACTTAAAAATAAATAAATCCCACGCTACAAATGAAACCCATACCTGTCCCCTTAACCCTATGGTCGTGTACGTTAAGAAACCTTCAGACCAAAGAAACCCATTCCTGCGCCTCCGCGCCTCATGGTCGTGTACAGAAGGAAAATACATCTGCTGGTCATTGTGCCCGCCAGCTACCGGGCGACCGCCGCTCCTCTGTACCCCCCCCTGGCCTTAGCGCCTGGCTTGTGCGTGTTGGCATGCCTTTCCCTGTCTCTCTTCGTATTTTCGAAGGTTTTTGGACATAGCTGGCATTGAATGTACCATCTCCCGTTGCGCCACACCCTGTCCTGTGCGGCTGGTTGCGAGGTTGGAAGGTTGATTGAGGCTCCCGCAGTCTGGATCCTATATTTCGCCCTGTCCGCATCTTTACCGGCTTGGTCCTTGAGGTCGTCCGGCCATTCTTCGATCCACCCAACTAGTTCTTTAACCGTTTTGTTGCTGTGGAGGTTCAGTTTAGTGGGTTTGACTATCCGACAATAAGACATTAGGTGAGCTGGTGTGACTATGTCCCTTCCGCAAGGGCATTTTCTCCTGTCTCCCGTTGTTGCTTGGTATGGCCATCCGCATGTAGCTCGGATGTACTGTACGCTTCTGAAGGAGGCCCTCGTCATGTTGCGCAGGTGTCCATATTTCGCTCTCGGTTTGCCTTTGTACCGGATGTCTTCATGGTCGATTCGTTCTTGCCATTCTCGTGTCATGTTAGCCCTTATGTCGCTTATGCCCCCTCCCTTTGCTATGATCGTGGGGAGGTTTGATGTTTCCAGCCATGTGTTGAACATTCGGGAGTGTCGATTCAGTGTGTGGGCTCTGAGCGCGAGTCTGTCTTGCCTCTGTTTTATATACAGGTCTAGCGGGGGGATGCCCAGTTCCGTATCGATGGCCAGGGTGGGTGTCTTGATTTCCAGTTTAAAGGCGTTCCTTATGGCTCCGTGTAGGACCTTGGCCGCCTCTTTTATGTGGGTCTTTTTTGACCAAACTTCGATTCCGTATGTCAGCTGTGGTATTATGATCCCCTTGATTAGCCTTTGGGTGCACCAAGCGTTCAGTCCTCCTATTTGGTATCGGGATGTGAGGGCGCCGATGGCCTTGCCTGTCCTGGCTGCTTTGTTTGTCCACGTCTTAATGTGGTGGGCCCAGTTCCAGTTTTCGGTGATGAAGTATCCCAACCACCTGAGTTCCTCTTTCTATGGGATAAAGGCTCCGTCCACCATGGGTGCTAGGTGATCCCTTTTTCTGGTTCGGATGTGGATTCCCTCGCTTTTGAGCTTGGAGAAGCGGTAGTTGCTCTTCTGTGCTTTTGCGCATAGCCAGTTGATGGTGTCCTGGTGTTCCTTTTGTCCCTTGGCTTTGGATGCGTATGCTGTGGCTGTTAGGATATCGTCGACATACGCCAGGATGATCGTGTCCTCGCTGTTTTTGAGCGAGACCGTGTGTTTGATGCTTATCAGGAAAAGTATGGGGGATAGTGGTGACCCTTGCGGGGTGCCCTTGTCCGTCTTGAAGGGTTTTGAGGTCCTTCCGTTAAACCGGTATACCGTTTGGCGGTGGTGTCCCCAAGATCTTATCCAGTTCCCTAGGTGTTCGTCTTTTTCTCCTATCGTGTTGCAGGTCCTATCCAGGTTTAGGTTGTCGAACCCTCCTTCTATATCGAGGGCCGTGATGCAGACATTTCGGTTTTTGTTGCTTTCGAAAAACGTATCTAGAGCCTGTATGGCGTCAGTGGTACCATAGTTTTTCCTTCCTCCGTACATATTGTCTGGGAGGAGGCCGAGGCCGGTCAGCTTGTTCGTGATTATCCTTTCCACTGTCTTTGCCAGGATCGATTGTAGTTGTATTGGCCTCCAGCTTTTCGCCATCGTGTAGGAGGGTTTGTTCGCCTTGGGTATAAGGATCGTGGAACTTGTTTTCCAGGAGTTGGGCATGCCTTCCTTGTATACTTGGTTTATAACTTTCCGGAATAGGTCGGGCTTGAGTTTCCACAGCGTTTTTAGCGTTCTCGTGGGGATTTGATCTGGTCCTGTTGCTGCGCCGTTCGGGGAGGCCTTGAGCGCCCTCTGGATTTCGTCGTCTTCAATCATCACGGTAGTGGGGTTCTGTGCCGTTGGTATGTCTCTCCGGTGTTCTCCGCCGTATAGAGAGTGTTGGAGTTCCTTCGCTATATGGCCGTGTTCTGCTGCTAGGGTGCCGTCGGGCCTTTGCAGGGCTGGGATGGGGTGTTTTGTGGTTCTTATTTTAACCGTCCTGAAACATTCTGGGTCTGTCTCCTCCTGTACGGCTTTTTCGTTAGCTGTCAGTTTTGCCCCAAAGATGGCTTTCCTGTATTTTCTCCTGGCTTCCACCAACTCTCTGCCTCTCGTTCCATTTTTTACCACTTCCAGAAGCCTCCTCCTCACTTGGGCGAGGTCTTTATTCCAGAACGCCTTCGCTCTTCCGGAGGCTCTCGGGGTATGTCTAAGCATGATGTTTGTGAGTTTCCCTTGGAGCGTTGAGGGGTCTTCATCTTCTCCCAAGAGGTGGATTTCGGTTTCAATTTTTCCCCAGTCCGCTTTGTCGTACCTCAGTGGGCTTTCTGCTGTGCTTCTCCATATCAGCCTTGTTTTGATTTCCAGTGCCTTATGTTCGGTGGAGGCAATAGTCCTGTGTTTTACCCTGACCCCGCAGGAAGGGTTCGCAATGACGAGATCGATAGTGGAGCTTGTGTGATTCGGGTTTGGTGGGACGTATGACACTCCGTGTGCGTTGACTACTCTGAGGTCCGGTCTCGTATCCACCCACCTTCTCAAGATGCGTCCTTGGGTGTTCAGTCGGCCCGCCGACCACGATTCATGTATGGCGTTCAGGTCTCCAATGACTATATTTTGGGTTCCTTTATGCCAGTCGTTATCTGGGTCCCAGGTTTTTGATGTAGGTCTCTGGTAGCCTATCGTGATTTCTGTGCCGTAGGTGTGCAAGGTAACGTAAGAGGCGGATATATGTTCCATTACAAACATGTTCACCTATTCGTTTTTGATATATGTGGCGCAGCCTAACTTTTCTGCCGTTGTGCTGGCGTAGCATGTAAATCCTTTAATTTCCATCCAGTCTCCGTTTTCCAGCGGACACTCGGCAAGCGAAATAATCTTTGGTTTAAGTTTCAGGGAGGACTTAAGTAACTCGGTGACCACATTCATTGACCCGCCGACGTTGTGGTAAATAATATCAGTGGTCGCCATAATTATTTATGGGGGGTGGGGTTGGCCGGCCCTGCCGGTGCTTTGCCTTTCTCTGCCGTAGTAGGGCTGCGGGCCCTGGTCCTCGTGGGACAGTGTCTGTCCCCAGTAAAGTGTGATGTCTCATCGCAATTTACACATCTCCTGATGGTGTGAGAGCACGGTTTTCCTTTTCCTGCCGTGCAGTATAGGGAGCCGCACATGTGGTCCTTGGTGTGGTGTTGGCCGCCACAGTATTTGCAGATTGAAGGCATTCTGCAGTGGGCTCCATGGTGTCTGTATTGTAGGCACCTTTCGCAGTGGGTTGAGGCGTCTTTGCGGATGTATTTTCTGAAGGTACATCTTTGCCCGAAGACTGCCATCGATGGGTAGGGTTTTTTGAGCTCGCTCGATAGCCAGTCATTTGCTTCTACCGCCACGATGATGGAGAATTTCTCTTTATTTTCCGCCTCCAAGGCTGATACGGATTTGATCCACTTGGGTCTGTCCAGGAGCCTGAGCTCTGGGTTGAAGGCCGTGAGTTCATTTTCCAGTTCGGTCCATGCCGGGGCATCGATGTTCCATTCTTCGGTGGTCCAGCATCTGTTCCCTGAGGCTGCTAGGGGGATGCTGTTTATGACAATGTTCATTGTGGGGGTGTCCAGGCTGATGTTAAACCCGAAGATGCCGATATCATTGAGGGCCTTTGTCATGCCCTTGATGTTTGCCATGGCGGGTTCCGCCGGTAGGTCTCCGACAGTGGTGAGCACCAAGTCATCGTTCCTGTTGTACTCCGCGAATGCGAACTTGGTCGTATTCGATGCGCTATTGATAGCGTCCCTGATCTTCACCGGTGTGCAATCGCTTGCCCCTACCCTTCTGCCCTTTTCTACTGATTTGACTAGCAACCTGCGTTGCCTGGCGTGTGGGGTCGATGGGGCTGAGGGGACGCTCTTTCTTCCCACCCCCGGTGCTGGGGACGCGCTTTTTCTCCTGGTCTGTACCAGTTTGAAGCCGTCCGTGTTAATGCCGGCCGCTGCAATGTCGGACCAGGCTTCCTTCTTCTTCTCCTTAACCTCCTCCTTATCTTTTCTTGGGGAAGGGGCAGTGGTGGGGTTCCGGATTGGAACTAGGGTTGGCTTTTGGGCAGGGGGTCTGGGGTTTTGGGCACGGGGAGGGGGGTTGTCTGATCTGGGGGTCTGCGGGTTTCTGGCCCTGGTGATGGAGGTGATGATGCGTGCTTCCATTTCCATCATCTTTTTTTCCATGCTGTCTTCAAGGACCGCCATGTAGTTGATGAGGTCCTTGCGGGTGGCCGCACCGTTGAGGAAATCCTCGGAGAGTCCGGTGTTCTCGGGGGTAGCTCCTTCTTTCTCTAGGAGTTGGCACAGGTCTATTGTCACCTGTTCCTCCTGGGGGGCTGTTTGGATGCTGCTGCCAGCTTCCGAGAAGGTGTCGGGGATTTCTTTTGGTGACCAGATTCTGGCCAGGGGGGAGGAGAAGCGTACGCTTCGGGTTGCTTTCTTTCCTCCTGTTGGGGAGGCGGTACTCGACCATGAGGACGCGAATCTGGTGGGGGACGGGAGGGGTTCTGGTGACGTCGGGTATAGCAGCGACGGGTCGGAGAATGGGGTGAGGATGGACGATAGGGGAGGTGTTGAGTGCGCGTGTTGGCTGTCTCCGAGTCCTGTCTTTTCGGTGTTTTGTCCGTTTCCCATATCCATGGGCAGTTCTGGTATGGATGATTCCGGTACAAAGGGGATTAATTCTTGGGAGGTGGCGGCGGGGGTGTTTTCCATAACCGTGTCTCCAGCCGGTTGTGAGTCTGGTATCTGTACGGTGTTTCGGGCTTCTGGGGAGGGTTCGTATGAGGAGGCCATTGCTGCAAGCTCCGCTAGGGCCTGTGCGTCTACCGTGTTTACCCTCTCGTCTCCGAAGATAGCGGCCAGGGCTGTTTGGAAGCCCATGGGGCGGGGTGCTGGTGCGATAACGGGGACTTCTGGGCCGGTTTTTGAACCTAGGTGTACAAAGCACATAGTTGTACAACCCAGTTCCAGCTGGACGTCAGGGAATTTAGTCCCGGGGAGAACGGTGCGAGCGAGGATGTTGATGCCTTTGTTTGGGCACTCGGAGGCGTGGAGGATGTCGGATCCGGCAGGGAGGCAGCCTCTGAGAGTCATGCCGAAGGGTGATCCTGGGTTGAGAACGCGAGGTGAGGCTGGGCCAGGGGCAGGGGAAGGTGATTTCTGAGCCCTGGGTTGCCCCTGGACCCTCTTGACAGGAGAGGTAGACATGTCGAGGAGGAAACAGTCAGTTACTAAGGTTTGCAATTGTTTCCTGGGGTGTTTGGAAGCCTTAGGATAAGCGAGCCTGATTGGCTGCCACACCTAAGGGTGGAGGGTGGTGAGAAAAGCGAGGAGTAGTAAAATTCAGGAAAATCCTGTCTTTACCGGAGGAAATGGTGTGTTGGCAGTGCCAAAATGTGATATGTGAGGAAAAGGTATGCAGTGTGCGTCAGGGTGAAAATTTTCGCGCTGGTTGTAACGGATAATTTTTGAAAGACTCGTATTTTCGAATACTTCTTCCCTGGGACGAGTACAGAATTTGCAGTGACAGCAGCTTCCGTTGCCCCACTTGATTCCCGCGTGGTCGCCTACTTTGATCACAACCAGTTCGCCCACAAGGACGCCTTGGAGACGGTCGGGGGCGCACTGGTACACTTTTTTAGTTAAATCAAAAGATCGACCAATCAGGTTTTTATCTTAGTGCGCGAAGGCCGGTCAACGATTATGCTGTAGCACCACACTCAAATCCGACCTGTCACCGTTCTAATAAGGTCAACTCACCAAAGATAACCATTTATATAATACTTGTAATACAGTCGCCACCTCATAGCCCATGGCCAAAGCATACCTCATTTGAAAACGGAATTTGGTCTCAAACCACAATTTCAAATCACAATCCCGGTGTGCCAAGCCCCCACTAAGCCTTTATGCTTACCGTATGTTGGCTCACCTACCGTAGTGCCTCAATGGAGGAGGCAAGGAGCACAGACAAGCCTTTTACAACTCCGGACGTCCGAATTCCGATGCAGCAAACCAGCACCACCCTTCCCGAATATGCCTCCCTGTATTCGGGAATCTAGGCAAAAAGGGACATTTCATACCACGCAAAACTTCTTGCGCTAAAGTTGTTTGACAACTAGAATAACCATATGTCCACTTAAGCCCTCTTGAAAGCGCAGGCAAGGTATGGTTACCGTGCTGACTTCGACAAACCTTCCCTATTCGATGGCCTATACCTGCGTCAATTTTTAGAATCGAGGAGATTATAGCGCATTTAGTAAAGGTGGAAGGTTGTGATATCAACCAAAAACACAAGTTCGTAGTACATCTCGGGCGTGGGTTCCTAAGAATGGGCACGAGGGAGTGGTGAAAATACTACTCGAAAAGGATGACAACAACCTCAACGAGCCTCATGATGGCAGCCAAACACCACTCGGCTGGGCTGTTCGCTGAGGCTACGCAGTAGTGATAGCACTACTCCAGCCTCTCCTATATCCTTTATACCACCCCCCCAAGAACCATAACTGCTCAGTAAGCCGTTCTGCGGCCGCCGCCGCCCCACTCCTCCCACTTCCGCTCAACCTCCTCCCGCACTTCAAAACGCCACCCCGGGTCATACCGTCTTCAGGAGAAAGTTAGCCCGCCACCACAGAATCCTTGCCTAAATGTAACACTTCCCTTCGGTCCAAGGAAATCCCACGCAATCGGAATACGCGCATGTATCACATACCCACCCCAACCTTTGTACGGATTCTTTACCTGGTCGAGTTATATAGGATTTGTGAATTTCTGTTTATTGTCCGGAGCTCAGTGTTGGAGGGGGGGCTATTAAGATAACTTAGTACAGCTTGGGATTTCCACCATATCCGGTTCCATTCTTTTCCAGTTGTAAATCCTCTTTGCGCATTTCTTGTCCCTTCCTTTTCTTCCAACAATTCCCTTTCCCCCCTTTCCCCCGATTAAACTGTAGATATGAGGGTTCTTTGAACTTCTTTCAATGGATGCTGAAATAGGGAAAATATATCAAGTGCAGGTATTTCTGTAGAAAGTGACTCAATACCAGCCGTTAACCCGGTACGGTGATGATTGGCTCCCATAATGGCCAGGCTCGATGAAGGCCATGCTCCCAAGCCACTGCTTTCCAGAGATGAGAAGTGAGGTTGAGAGACTGCGCACCCCTTTTAGTCTTCTCGCCAGGTAAAATTAATACTGTAAGGAGTCTTCCAGCTGTAAAATTAAGTAACTCCCATTCTCCGAGTATCATAATATTCTGAACTTGGAAAGCTCGCTTCTTAGCCAAACCCTTCACAAATGGTCTTGAATGTGGATTGCTTGCATGGCATACGATCCGGGGCAGTGTCCGTAGTGTTCAAGGGCCGTTTAAATGAATTGCATTTGCATACCTTACCACTAGAGTAATGTAGAGGAGCTAAATTGCCTTGGTATGTAGTAGCGGTCCCATTTTAAAAATACTCCGATATTACCAAGAGCACGCTGCGTACGCTGACATGTATCCTCCGGTCTGCCGGCACTTAGTTTGGCCCCCCGAATACGCCAAGGTTGCGTCTCTGAACTAGGCTCAGTAGCTGTTGTTAGAAGCTCTGATAGAGGTGGTGGCACGATTGTGTAGGCGTACCTATAGGAGAAGGATGTCGTGGTGGCTATTCCCTATGGCGGTTTCTAACTAGTATTTACTTATGTAGTGAAAACTCTTCATGTATCCCCCTATACACATTTCATGCCTTAGAGCACTCACTCGTCCATACTTCAGTGTTCCTCCATACCATGTGGGCTTCTCGTTGCCTGCGCTCCTCTCGGCTCCTAATACAACTCCTTACTACTGGGACTATTATGCCATCAAGCTCTACTTCCTTTCGCCAGCCCCTGTTATGGCCTTTTCTGAAACACTCCGCGGGCTATCTAGATCATGTGATAAGGTCGCTGCCCTATGCTCACAGCCTAACATTGCACTTTCTTCCTTGATTGCTAGGAGGAGACACTCACCGCCTACCAAAAGTACAGCAATCCTAGAAACATAAACAGAACGAAAGCAAGGAAAAAAGGAGAATTTACATTTAAAATTCGCGAAAAAGGACAAACGGAGGGAGAGGGGACGGGGTCAACGTGCACTTTGAGATAGTGGATGGTACGCAACGGGGTCTCCTGCGAGGTCTCGAGGAACTTACGATAGTTCAATTATATGGCACGCTATGTAAATCCATTGTGAACACTAACTTAAGCGAGTGATGGTCTGTGACACGTTCATAGATAACAGAGGAAAAGGCGTTGATAACTAAGCTACAAGGGCAAAGCATGGAGTAGGGAGGTGTAACAGTGATTATGAGCATGCTGGAGCAGAGTTAATTTCTAGCTTGCGCATAATAATTATAATATTATTATATAAATACTAAGATACACTACTACACAAATAATAGGAGTCCTGCTTAATTCGGGGGGTAGGGCTATGTTGTGCATTTCAGAGTTGTTTACCAGAGATTTAATGCGCTACAGCGGTGAGTTAGTTTAGTGGTAAGTTCTAGGCCTTGAGTTATCCTAAGCTTTGATAAGAAATATTCAATGACTCTTTGAATTATTGCTTGGGTTGGTTGTTGAACGGTATTGGGCTCTGGCGAACTTGCTCTTTGATCATTTGGAGCATAGAGTGGATTATTGTAAGTGTAGCAACTTGCACTACTCGTACGAGGACTAAGACTGCACTGCGCTGCACGAGTAGTGCACTTGGAGATTAATATCAAAACATACTCACAGTCTCTATGGAACAAGTAGGTAGTGGTATGAAGAGCTTTCCGCCCTGCCTCGATATCAGGAAGGATTATACTGTGGTTAGGTGTCATTTAAATTTTCGACTAACTCATACGGATTGATGTATTAGTATACCAAGCCATTCGGTTCCATCGCAGCCGCGCGAGGATGGTCCCTGATTGCAGTGGAATATTAATGCTGTACTGTACAAGTACTGTACCACGCGATGATGGGTCGGGGGGTGTAGCATTTCCTGATACTAAAGTAGTAGGCACAAGAGGGGGCTTGGGGGGACAAATTTTGGGAACATTGATTGGACGGTTCCGAAGTATTTTTGAGGTTCCACAAAAGACCCCCGCTTTTCTTCAGCACTCAACCGTCCAACCAACCGAACAACTCAACTCCCTATCCTCAACAAGCTTCCAAGTAGCGAAGATGTCCCATATTAACTCCTTCAATCCTACCAACTCTTTTAACAACGTGTGGAACAATTGTACCATTGCCGATAGCCGGTCTCAAATCTTGGCCTGGCTATCGCCTCTAGAGCCCAGACTGCGGCACCAGGACATTCGAGACCGCCGAGTCGAAAATGTAGGGGAATGGCTCTTACAGGCCGAGGAATTTAGAAGTTGGTACGCAAGTGGTGGGCGAAGTGAATCTGATAATGCAGCTTTATTTTGCTACGGTGACCCTGGAGTCGGCAAAACTTACATTAGGTAAGAAGGGAGATTCTCGAGGAAAGAAGGGAAGGGACAAGTGCTGACACCCCGTGATGTTAGCTCATTGGTGATAGACAGGTTGTGCGATCAGGCCCGGAGGCAAAATGCCGCCGTTGCGTGCTTTTACTTTGACTTTGCCTCCCGAATGGAGCAATCATCGACGAGTATGCTGGGCGCCCTTCTTAAACAGATTTTGGGGGGTGTGGAAGAGATACCGAGGGAAATATCGCAGGCCTATGAAGGCCAGAAAATGGTCCTTGGTGGACGGGGACTACAACTTTCCGACATTGCAAAGATGCTGCAGACTACCTCTTCCGAAAGACTTACATTCATCTGCATCGACGCTATGGATGAATGTGCGCCACAACACCGAGTCAAGATCCTTAATTCGCTTGATCAAATCCTCCAAAAGTCTCCGGGTACTCGAATATTCATGACGGGGAGGCAACACGTTCAAGCCGAAATCCTGAAGCGCCTCACTGGACGAGTAGCGAGTATAGCCATCACTCCTAGGAGAAGTGATGTTATCGGATACCTTCATACTAGGCTGAAGGAGGACACGAACCCTGACGCGATGGACAGTATTCTGGAGGCAGAAATTCTGAGGAAAATTCCCGAGGATGTTTCTGAAATGTATGTGGAGCCAATGACACATCCGAACCTACCTAAATTTATCCACTGACAGATACTGGTCCAGATTCTTGCTAGTCTCGCTAAATATCGATGCGATCCTACAAGAACCCACCATCCATCGCAGGCGACAAAAGCTCAACTCGATGACCGATGGCTTGGGGCTGGGGGATGCTTACGGTGCAACACTGGATCGGATAAAGGGACAGGGTGGGGAGAAAGCGAGGCTTGGAATGGCCGCTTTGATGTGGATCTCCCATGCGGAGCGGCCCTTGAAACCCGATGAAATGCTTCAAGCCCTAGCAATCGAGATAGGGTCGCCGGATCTCAACAGCGACAATATTCTTTCAATTGGGACCTTGTTAGCATGTTGCCAAGGGCTTATTGTCATAGACAAGGAGGCTTCCATTGTCCGGTTAATTCACTTTACCCTTCAAGAATACCTCCGGGCACTTCCCCAGCTCTTTGGCGCCGCTCACTCGACAATTGCGGAAACCTGTTTAAGTTATCTGAATTCGCAGCAAGTCAAGGCTCTCTCAACCACTCCATCTCCCGATCTCCAAAGCACACCATTCCTCGAATATTCTTCTCTGTATTGGGGAATCCACGCAAAAAGGGACCTTTCGGACCGCGCGAAAATTCTTGCGCTAAAGTTATTTCACGACTACAATAACCATATATCCGGTAAAATCCTCTTGGAACAACGAACGCGGTCTCATTACACAGTTAATCTTGAGAAAATTTCCTTATTCAGTGGTTTGCACTGTGCATCAATGTTTGGGATCGACGAGATTGTGGCTGGCTTGATAGATGTGGAAGGTTGTGACATCAACCAAGGCGATTGCGATGGCAATACACCTCTCGTGTGGGCTGCTTGGAGTGGGCACGAGGGAGCGGTGAAAATACTACTCGGACGGGACGGCGTCAACCCTAACAACTCGGGCAGAAAAAGGCATACACCACTATCTTCTGCTGCTTCGTATGGGCACGAGGGAGTGGTGAAAATTCTACTCGGACGGGACGATGTCAACCCCGAAAAGCCGGGCTTCCTCGAACAAACACCACTCTGTTGGGCTGCTGAGAATGGGCACGAAGGAGTGGTGAAAATACTACTCGGACGGGACGACGTCAACCCGGAAAAGTCGGACAATTATGGGAAAACACCACTCTGCCATGCCGCCAAGAATGGGCACGAAGGAGTGGTGAAAATACTACTCGGACGGGACGACGTCGACCCCGACAGCCTGAGATACTGGGGGAAAACACCACTCTGTTTGGCTGCTGAGAAGGGGCACGAGGGAGTGGTGAAAATACTACTCGGACGGGGCGACGTCAACCCCGAACAGCCGGATGACCTTGGGCAAACACTGCTCTGTTGGGCTGCTCAGAATGGGCACGAAGGAGTGGTGAAAATTCTACTCGGACGGGACGACGTCAACCCCGAAAAGCCGGATGACCTTGGGCTAACACCGCTCTGTTTTGCTGCTAAGAATGGGCACGAAGGAGTGGTGAAAATACTACTCGGACGGGATAACGTCAACCCCGACAGCCCGAGATACTGGGGGAAAACACCACTCTGTTTTGCTGCTGAGAAGGGGCACGAAGGAGTGGTGAAAATACTACTCGGACGGGACGACGTCAACCCCAACAAAGCTGATGAGGAGGGCCGAACACCACTCAGTTGGGCTATTCGGGGGGGCCATGCGGGGGTGGCAGCACTGCTCTAGCCTCTCGCACCCACTATCCCCAGCACCACCCCGGAACAACAGGCCACCGTCCCCCTTACCCCCTCGGACCACCTGTATAATACTTCACATGCTACCTCTATAAGGACCACACCTACTCCATAAACCCGTCCGCTACGGCCATCGCCCCCCTCCTCCCATCGCCGCACGACCTCCCCCCGTATTTCAAAGTGCTGCCTTCAGTAATTGCCGTCCCCCGGGGTAAGCCTACCGTCACAATAACTCCACTGTGATATCATGCTTCCCTTCGGTCCAAGGAAATCGTATGCAATGGGAATACGCGCATGTATCACATACCCATCCCAACCTCTATATAGATTTCCTCATGTAGCCGAGTTAAGATTTCTGAATTTCCGTTTTTAATCCATAATTTAGTGTTAACCGAGAGCGGGGGGTCACCAAGACATGCCTGTATGGCTTGGGATTCCCATCATATTATTCCCCTTTACCCCTCTCCGTTTGTAAATCCTCTTTCCGAGTTTTCTACTCCCTTCCTTTCCAACAACTCCCCTTTTTTCTTTTCCTCCCCCGATCAATTTTACTAGTAGGCATAAGGGCTGTTTAGATAGATAACCGGATAGACAAAATATATAAAGCCCAAGCACTTCTCACTTGTATTATAGAAAGCGATGCAAAAGCTAGATGTCAACTTCTCATCTACTGTGACAATCGGCCTCTACCGCCGACAAAGTTTAGTAAACATAGTGCCTCACTAAGGGAAATTAATACTAGTGCGTCGGGTAGATATATTGGTCATGTGAAATTTGGGCTCAAAGTAGTCGTAGCGTGATGGCAACCTGCACGGGAGAAGCATATTGAAAAGGCTTTGGGCGTTTGCATGCAGACTGGGGCTGTGTGTGCGAACACCTAGAAGCAGTAGTTTTTTTTCAAATAAGAACCTTTCCCCTATGATATTGATTCCCATGCAAAGTTTCGAAGCTTAAGTTACCAGAAATTTGGAGCTATGATACTCTGCGCAGAATCACCTTCACTTGATAAGCCCTGGCATGGCTGACAAAATAAAGCTCAGACTTTGGATTCTCCGCTACTAGTAGATATATTTATGTCACAGCCCGTTAGAGTGTCGAGAGGAAAGTGTAAAGTCAAAATGACCATTTCCTTCAAACCCTCGGTGGTTGGCTGCGCGTTTTGAGGTACTAGTACAATGATTGGCCGGCGGTGAACAGGGTCCGAAAACTGAAGTTATAATTTATGGTACACCTTAAATCAGACAAATAAAACAACAAAGACAACAGCCACCGTCAACACCGCCCTCAAACCAGATACCGCCCAGAACCTTGGGAGATTTCACTGTCGCAATGCGATACTTACGCAGGAAAAGCCTTGTCTTTTTTCATTCATTTATTTCTACATGCAGCGTAATGTTAGATTGGAAAACCGGCCCGGGATATATGACTAAACTTACGCTTGTATCAAGAACATAGCGTCCAGCAATTTTTCCTTCCTCCATGAGTTGGAAGACTTGAGTGAGCTCAGAGAGCTTCCCAACTTTGAAGGGGGCGTGGATGAGGCCACGGGCGAAGAAGTCGATGGCTTCTTGAGTGTCGAGGCGGTTGCCAACGTAGGATCCCTTGATGGTAATCATTCGGATGACCGTCGGGAATACTTCGGCTGAAATTCGGGCTTTCGGAGGGAGGCCTACGCAGACTACCACTCCGCGAGACCTGCAGTACTATTATTCACCCCAGGTATCAATTACCTAACTTTTTTTCCCTTAAAGCGGAGTGGTTCTAGGGCAGATTTACCTCAGTGGCTTGTTGGAATGGTTTCTCGGTCACAGCGAGAAGGATGACAGCGTGGGCACCAAGGCCCCCGGTTACAGATTTGACCTTTGCCACTACATCACCTTTCGCAAAATCCACGAATTCCTCAGCACCGAGTGTGTTGAGACACATTTCCTGCTTTTCGCTTCCGGTATCGATGGCTATAACACGGAAGCCCATTGCTTTGGCATATTGCACCTAAATAGCCTTCAATTAGCCACATATAAGCAAAAGATCCTGGGGTAATTACAGCAAGAGAGCCGAGGCCGCCGCCAGCACCGACGATGGCTATAGTTTGGCCTGCGCGGGCATCAGATTCCTTAAGGGCTTTATAAACCTACCAGAGTCAGTTTGGCGGGGGTAATAGGTGTTATGAGGTACATACAGTGATTCCGGCACAGAGAATCGGAGCAATCGCATCCAACGGCACTCCTTTGGGAATTCTAGCGACATGTGCGGCCTTGCCAATCGCATATTGCTGGAAACTGCCGTCCACAGTGTACCCCGAGAGTAGAGCCTTTTCGCACAAGGGTTCGTCTCCGGCCATACCTGTTCCACGTTAGTAGCTGTATAGAAGCCAGACGGGAATAAACTTACAGAAGTCGCAGTGGCCGCAACTTCCGTTGAGCCACTTGATGCCCGCATGGTCGCCTACCTTGATCTCCTCAACGAGTTCGCCCACGGCAACGACAACACCAGCACCTTGAAGACAGTCAGAAGCGTTCCGGTGCACTTTTTTAGTTCGATCAAAATATCATACCTTCGTGACCACCAATCAGATTTTTCTTAATGCGCAAAGGCCAGTCACCCTTCCATGCCTACTCATTGTTAATAACCTCCCATCGCGGCAATCCAACAGGGGCTTTTACGTGAAGATCGGTATGGCAAACTAGGATCTAAATCAATAACGGGAGCCAAATATCAAGCCAAATTAGATCTCGCAACTCACCTCCAGTATATTTGATGTTGATCAAAACCTCATCCGGGCCCGGTTTTGGAACCGGAACCTTTTTGTACTCAATTGGGTCGTTGTGGTTCTTAAAGATTTGTGCATATTGCTCGCTGGGAATAGACATGGTTGGTAAATTGGATAGGGAAATTGTAGTTTCGAGTGAATTGGGTACAAGACTATTGCGAGTGAGGAGGTACTTATAATTCTAGGAAAAATAAAATGTTTGCCTCCAACTAGTTAAAAGTGTTGCCTGACAATGATGTCTATCTTACACCCGTCCCGTCGATGACGCAGCCCTCCCATGTGGGGGTAGCGTGTTTGTGGAGTGATTCCGGGAGAGATTTGCCCTGGGCTTCTTACATCTTCTGCCCTAACCTCGTGCGGTACCGGTATCCGCATCGCCGTGTCTACCGAAACGAGTACAATACAGAACACTCGATCCAGCCGTGTAGAGTTTCTTTAGCTACCAGATCTAGTATCCTTCTCTCCAGCTCAACGGAGAATGAGCTCATTACCGAAGACGAAAGCAAGATTTCCATTTATCCCAAGCGCCCCTCTCCAGAGTAAATCCGACACGCTACTATAAGAATAAACTGGGGTGATTGACAGCTGATTCTTGCGCCCCGGAGAATCGGATGAGGGGCGGTTGCGACGCTAAGAGGAGTGTGGTCACAGCCGGTTGGTTTTCGGCAGCCCTAAGCTTAATCGCTTACCGACCAACCAACGATCAGGCGGGGTAATATCGGAGATCCTTCCGCAGAATTGGCGAATACCGGTACACTGGGGCTGGGGAGTTCTTTCGCCACTCGCAATAATAGGGCTGTGAGCTTTGAGGTTGATAGGAGGCACGATCAGTAGGGACTATCAGGAAGGGTCGGCGGGGTCGAAGTTAGCAAAAGGCAAACGCAGCGAGATCCCAAATCAATACTGTATTGTGCAATAGTGCTCTACTACCGTAGAAACTTGAATAATTCAACCGTGTGCTTTGTCGTTGGACTTTCCTCTCTGAGTAAGGTCAAGAAACTTTTGTTTTTCTTGTCTCGGAAGGGGGAAGGGGGCTGTGTTTTTGCTTGTGTTTTTTGCCCCTGTTCCAGAGAAGGAAATTCTGGACTTCATAGCACACGGTTCAATTATTCAAGTTTCTACGGTAGCCGACCTCAATTCAAAAGTATCCGGACACCTTGACACTGATTGCTATTCGTCTTGGCGCAAAGTGTCAGGATATTAAAAATTAAAAAATCAGCGACCGTAGTACAGTACATCGCTATCCGCGCAAAGGCCTGGGCTCCTAGCTCTACAGGTACGGTACGGTACTTGAGTAAAGTTGGCGCATCAAGAGTACCGTGCTGTCGGATCTCCTCCGTGGATGGCGTTCTTTTGTGGCGGTTGGCAAAAAGTTTTATCACGGTCCCAATGGCACTGAAAGCACAGAAAAAGTTGAAAGAAAGAAAGATCAAAAACCATCCACTTCTCAGGATAATCCATGTCCTCGTCTCTCCTGATGTCCGCAGAGCCTCCATTTATACCACAAATTTAAAAACAAATGTCGGAAAGGCTGACGCGAAAAAAACAATTACGCATGCATAAGCAACCTCGCACGCAACACTTCGAGTCTCGCAACACCTCGGTACCGGCACACTTCTATTCGCGCTGATGGAGAAGTATTACGCTGTGGCAATGTCTTGGCGGTAAAAAAGGTAACAAACCATCATACTTGGGCATTGCAAAAGTTTCTGGAAGTGTGGAGAAAAGGCTTGGCGCATTTTATTAGGTGGCCACATCTAGGTTAGTGCCAAGCTAAAGTCCACATGTCCGGAAACTTTTGGAATGCGCAAGCAGAATAGGTCTTCTCGAAAAATAAGTAGCGCAGACTCCAATAGAGCCTTGACGAATATCAGCCGGTGACGAACAAGCATCAGTGGCAGTTGTTTTTTTTGTTTTTTTTGCTGCCTTACCGTATTTACTAGAATAATTGAACCTCACGCTAGGATGTTGGAGCTCCCTCTGTTGGGAAGGTCTGGCACTTTTTTTGTTTTTTCTGTCTTAAGCTGGGTCTCAATTCCCGCGGTGCGTTCGCCCCCTATCCAAGAGAGGGAATTTTGGACGTCTTAGAGCGAGGCTCAATTATTCAAGCAAATACGGTACTGTTAGGGCTTAAACTTGACTTTCTTAACTTGCTGTTATCTAGCTTATCTGTAATTAACTCATACTAAATAGGTAGTAAGTCACGATCTTGGGGAGGTGGTTGCCTAGGCTTGGCGGACAGGGGCTGCTATGTAAGTTAGGTTTGCTTCTCTCACGCTTCGCTTCCTTCTTCCCCCCCCACACACACAGACGGAGACGACGACAACCGACAACCTTTGTAGCAAGGAAAGCGGCAACGAGGATCGTGTGTTTGGAGGAAGGAAAATTGGACCTGTACTTAATTAGTAGTCGGACAACCTGCTGGGTTGGGCTTTTTTTTTGAGTCGGGAATTTTCTGTTTGGTACGGGTTGTGGGGTTGATTTGCGAGATAGCTTAGTGAACTGAGATTGATTGTAACTTGTGTGATTTTCTTTCCACTTGAGTGTTCCTTGAGAGTGACAGTTGTTTTCCTGTTCTTCTCCACTTCGGTCAAGTAGAAACTATTCGGGGGAATTTTCTTCTTTTCAGTACTCACGCGGCCGAGTGCTGAGTTCGTCACATGATCATCGATTCCTATCGACCAACAGGAATCGATGATCACGTGACGAAATCAACACTCGGCCGCTTGAGTACAGTACACCTGTTTGTCCCCGGCTGATATTCGTCACGGCCCCATCGGTGACAGTATCCCTTCACTCAACTCCGGGTGCTGGCAAAACATCAAGGAAGTTTAGGTTGCCCATGACTAACAATATTAGATTTTAAATAAAAATTACCAACAGTCTAACCACCGCCCTATATACAATTTATTCCACCAGCCTCTGCTTCTAAATTCCCGGGGCAGACCGCGATTGATACCTTGCGTGATTCTCCTCAGTAACCTTTTGGATACTTTCGCAAACGAGACTCCATATATCTCAAGTGCATCAGGACAGACATCCACCTCATGGTCAATCCACCCTTACATCCACAAATACACAACAAAACTAGCAATTGATAAACCAAGGAGGGCCATCTTGGAGACAGCCAAGACTGAGCTAGCAGACTTCTTGGAACCCCCACCACCTGTACCAGATGCTGTGCATTGCTCGGCCGGAGGAATCTAAATACAGCTTAGTAATAGAAGTGCAATTTCAGATAATGGATAACATACCCCCTCTAGATAATGGATGACCCCGTTCTTCGCAATAACATTGGGTGTAGAGATCCGGACGCCATTGACGAGTATGTCAGCACCATTTCGTGTGATACGAATTGAGCTACCGCCCCTCGTGGGCAAGCAAAGGCCATCGTTCATATCCGGGGCATACGAAAGGCCGTCATGGACGAGCCGGTTTAGAACCGCCGACCCTGGCAGATTTGCCGGGTCCAAAACAGAATCCTGGAGAGCGAAGATTGTCACCATCCGCGTTTCGGATAGCTGTGTCAACAGACCCGCGTTCTGCAATGCTGTGGACCACAGCCGGCCACTGGTGTTGGCAAAGACAGTTTCAAGCGCATGTGGATTAGTAAAAAATCTTCAACAAGGTCAGCTCTCACATAGCACATACTGATCTACGGTAGGTAGCGAGCTTACCCATCGCATTTCTTGATAATACCGCCTTCAAAAGGTATCTGCCCGGCATACACAATTGTGGAACTTCCGAATCCGGAGGTGATGCGGACCGTACCATTCTGGCCATCCATAGGGTTTGAGACCACACGGGCCCCTTCGCCAGGACCAAGGTCGACATACTTGGTTTCACCCACCAGTGTGGTCTTAAGAGTGAGTGGTATGTTTTGGATATCTGGATCGCCCTTTGGTTTCTCGGCAAACTGCTGGCTAAAATTAGGATCAACACGTACTTCGCGGTGGGCCAATCGCTGTGGACCCCCTTGCAGGCGCTTGAGGAATTCGACAACGGACTGGGTAGTTGGTGCGAAGACATAGTATTCTTTGCCTTCCTCGAGACCTTCAAAGACAGATGGTGCTTGCGCCAAAAGGTCCCCGAAGGCTTTGGTATCAGTGCCCTTTGCGAGAGCTGAAAGTATAGCATCTTTAACGCTGCTGGAGGCAGGCTTGTGATTCGCTACAGTTTGAAGGGGGAGGACTTCCCCAGAGTGGGTCAGGGTCACAGCGTCATTAGAGATGGTGGCCGTGATGGGACCGTAGGTGGTGGTAGCTGGTGCTGCTTCTTTCGGTGCCACTGAGTCCTCATCAACTGTAGGGTATGATGAGGGTGGTGGGCGATTAGTGGAAGGCGCCTTGGACGATGCTTTGCTTACGTTGGAGCTTGATGAGCGGCTTGCCCCGGAACTTGAGGATGCGCGTGTAGAAGACACTTGCGCCGAAGTCGGATAATTGGATGGTCTTGAGAAACTAGCCGGAAGCCGAAGGCCACTATTTCTGGCACAGGTTTCGGGATCGAGTTCGTTGGGGCAGCACAGACCGTTAAAAAGACAGTAGGTTCCAGGTATACACCCTAAAGCAGTTAACTACTCTTCCTTGAATCCCGGGAGTATCTAACATACTATAGCTAGTTCTACGGTTACAGCAAGTTGCCCCGTTTTTGATATCATAACAAACATTTCCACATGTGGCCCAGCCAATAGATTGGCAGGTACCACTGAAACTGGTACTGAGCGGAGGCTTGAATGCAGTAGTTGTCGGTCCGTTCTGACGAACCAGGACGCGGGTGATGCCCTCTTGGTTCAGGTCAGCAGCGTAGGTGTTCCCTATATGAGCAGTGAGATAGAGTAAGAGGATTGGTTTCAACATTCTTTAAAAGTTTAGGGCTTGGGTTTAAAAAAGAGTGTCCTAAATATTATCAGGAACGCAATGGCAGGAATGTTGGTAGACTAGAGAATTCAGTAGGGAAGCCCTTTCTTTATACAGTACTCTCCTAGGCAAAAGGTATTCGGAAACAGGGGTTACAAAATATATGGCAAGAGATCCATGCATATCACAAATTCACCATTCGTATTCTCGGATAAAGTTACTTGTTGCCTGGGACAAGTATTTCCTTAATCCCTCTTCCCGTGCACTTCCGCCCACAATAGGTACCGTACCCCGCTGGGTCATTATTGACGGTAATGAAAACCTAATTCTTCCCCCAATCAACCTTGATATCTTGATAGGATCAACTCACATCCACCGTACAGTGTGTGAGTTGCCTGAATGTGTAACACTAACCCAGCCTCCTATTTTCCAATACTAATAACCGAGGACAAGTAGTCCATGGCACAGGAGATGAGTGGACAGAACCCATGCGTAGCCAAAGGAAATTTTTTGAGCCCCAGTGAGACCAATTCGGTTGCCATGTCATGTTCAGCTTTCTTTGCATATCACTGATGTCTAAGCTGAACCCTGCAGTTTTACAAGTGTGCGGCCGGAGCAAGCGAAATCATGACCACTCCCGTGGAGAAAGAGAGGCTAAGTCGGCGAACTGTATGCCTAGGGAAGACCCCTGGTTTCATTTACATCTATAACGGCACTACCCGAGCGAGGGAGTCCACCCATTAAAGCTATCGCGTTGATCAAACTCGTATAAATTTTTATACTCCTTCTGGCGAATGGAAATCCGAATTCCCTCTCTTTTAGAATTAGCAGGCCTAGCTGCATATCAGAAACAACCATCCGTTGGGAATATTCATGTGCTAGCTCTACTATCTGGGCCTAATTGAAGTGCTTATTTCCTAATTCCCGGATCAGAGCGGAGTTCTATAAAAACTTGCCCTGTTGTAAATGATTTGTCCTGGAATAGGGAAGGGACCCGAATGATCGAACCATGTTATTTGGCTTCCCTATCCCAGTGAGTTTTGGCAGTTTTGTTTTTTCTCCTCCCGGAAGGCATAGGGGGGGCGTTCCTCTGGTGCGTTCTCCCCCCACTCTCATGCGATGGGAATATTTAACCACGTATCACATGGTTTAATTTCTCGGGTTTCTGCAGTGAGGCTATCCAGTCAACAAGGCCCCTCAGATTACTACTATCCCGGTAATCCCTTCCCCCCATTAATTCCACAAGGCTTTGGTATTTCTAATGCTAGAGATTTCGAGAAGCTCTAGGCCAAGTTAGTCCGCCAAGGATGAGTATTTATAGTGGAAACCGAAACAGATCCAGTCTATCAGAATAAAGATTTCGGAAAACAAATATCCCACACCTGCAGAGAATCGAGAGGAGAACTCGATCCCTTCTTTCTTTCTTTTTTGATGCAGGAGCCCGTTTTGCGCCTTGATCGAGCTTTAAATTTGGAGTTCTTTCAGTGAGGCTACTGGGCGAATATAGCACAAGTCATATCCGTGCAGACAAGACACTATTCGAGTAGTTATCACTTGCTTTGGTGTTCCAAGCAATCAAACTGGCCCCTTATGGTGGTCGTTACTCTGACAAATGATTGAACTTGATGGGCGGCCCCGCCCCGGGGTAGTAGCTGTCGCCGATCTCAAAAGTATCCCGACACATTGGCACCAAGACCAGTACAGATTTACCCAAGACGTCCGGAAACTAAATAAACATCGCCAATTCGTTAAGTATTCGGATATAGAGTCTCCTGGTGTCAGGCATACGGTATGTGAGAGTTCCCCTCCCGAGAGTGAGGGTACCTGTGCCCATATATTATGGCTATACTGGATAATCAAACTTCTTGGGGCCAAGTTGTTTCCTCTATTCTGTTGATTACCTTGAACCAAAAATTGCCCTCCTCAACTTCATGACGCGAGGCGCCTCCTGACCTTGCCCAGGATGATCCTGGTAGGTGGACAGGAAGTCGATCTCTGGTCACTGCGGGGTCCTGGAGCGCTTGTCCCTAGCAGCACAGGTACCGCACTCATACCCCCCCCCCAACGCAGCCTCCCCTTATTTCACATCTCGTCGAGAAGCACTTGGGTAGATGTGTGCTCGAGGATAATCTCACTCCGACCATCACAAGAGTGGCAAATATATGTGGGCCTAAATTTACTATAGCAAGCCCACCCTATGGCCTGGTGCTAAGCAAAATGCCAAAAGCCCCTCCAGCCTTCTCACTGCGACGGCATTAACGGTTCGAGGTTCATTTTACGGTCGGAACCCAAATGATTGGCTGGCATCCTCCGGATCCTGACCAAGTGCAAAAGTGCCAGAGGCATAAACGTGGGTGATGAGACAGCCAGAGATTAGGAAGGTTTCTGCTGAGGCTGAGACACTCTTATCGCAGCGTGGAATTTATTCTAAGAAAGCAAAGAACTCATCATTTCTGGCACGGAAATAACATGCTGCTATAAGGACGTCTCCTTTGCGCTCAAGCATCTGTATAAGCCTCCCCCATCCCTGACTATCTAATCGCCCACGTCTATACCCGAGTACCGGTACTCGACGAAGCGCGGTTCGGCCCGCGCTTTCTGTGGATCCCCTGACAGTTCGCAATTGACAGGTGGTAGGCGCAAAGTCCTCGCTAAAATGTTAGTGAAAAGTTAGCTTAAGTTAACCCGAGAAATAATCCTTGTTTCATGCGAAAGCATCTCTCGAAACGCTTGTCATTTTTTGTAAATCACTCATGTAAGGGGCAAGGTTTGGGGGGGCAGGGAACATACTGGGTATCTCCCAACCCCAACTGAGGTAAGACATGGGCAGACCTACCGGACAGGCCACTTGTAGTGTCTACTGTGTGGCAGCGTATCTCGGGTTGGACAAGAGAGTCCGATTAGCGCGCCGTGGATCTCTAATGTGCTTATAAGCAAAAACAAATTTTGCGAAGGTGAGCTGGCGAAACGGAGACCCTTCATATCACACGCTAGACAAAACGGAAACAAACATGCAGGCAACCATCGATAGATACCTCGTACTCGAGTATAGTACTGGTCCCCGCTTCTTTTGCCATTCCCATGATGCCCGGCATGAACGCCGGCAGGCCGAATCCGGAAAGAATGCCAGATGGATGAAGGTTGCTTAGGGCCCGTGACGGAAGTTAGCACATGCAAGCGTCGCCCCCAATTATTCCCATTCATACGGTATTGGATAAGCTAAGAGACTTGATAAGAGCAGCTCATTTCCTTAGCGCCGCCTCAGCTGCTCCTTGGGTGGGTTGTTGTCGTTAGTTTTAAGGCTTACGGACAACTCTTCTTCCTTCTGGCAAGCAGAGCGTAGCACTGCACACTGTGCTTATTTGTGCCGTATGTGGCGATAGGCTGCAATAGCTTGATTTCGATCGATTGAGAGCCTTAATCAAATAGTGCAATAATACTAAGGGCTGTACTCAAGTAGGGTGTGTATATAACTTGTTCCAGCATGAGTTGTTTTCTTAATTGGTTAATATGTACTTCGAGGGTCAAAACCTTGGTATAATATATCTAATATCATACCGTAAGAGCCGAAATAATTGAGAATGACGCTAGGACGTCTAGAATTTCCGGCTTTGTATTAGGAGAGAAAACACAGCGAGAAGGTTCTCCTTCAGCCCTCATTTGAGACACAGACCTTACTAGGAGAGGCAACTCCAACGTCCTAACGGGATTCTCAATTATTTCGGTCTCTACGGTATTCACAAGAAGATTTCCCTGGGGGAAAGAGGCTGCACCTTTCCCTCCTATGACCTCTGCAACCATGGCACACAATTAGCCCCACCGGCTGCTATATACTCGTGGCAAGCAGGGGGTTCCCAAGAAGAGGGGTCAGTGAAATCCACAGCAAGAAATTTGATATCTTGAGTACCCATACAGACTCATGCCCTCTGTTTCCCCGTGCATGTAACCTAATTTCCATTCTTTCTCGATACAATCCACAGACCAAAGTCCGTATAGCTGTGCGGCAAGGGCTCCCTTTAGAAAATTTCCTCCTATCCGCCTAAAGCCTATCCTACAGTCCCCTTGTCCTGCCTGCGCAAGTTCTTTCCTGCTACAAGTATTTAACCCAGAGCAGGTGCCACCCCTTGCTATACCACAACCCTCTGGTGGCCCACTCTATCACTCCCTTCCCCTTGCTTCATCTCTCCCACTCCGATCTAGAATCTGTGCGCTAGTTGCCATAGGTATAACGAATTTAAAGGATGAGAGGTAAGATACATATCGGTTATTGGGGAGCTACCATCAACTAACAAAGGGACAGGAAAGCGACAGATATTCTAAAGAAACGCGAGACACCTATCTATCTGTGCCCACAGAGTCCATTTGGCCCTAGGGATTCTTCTACCGCCAGCCTATAGTATCCACCGGACACCCCCGAGAGATTCCTGAACCACTTCGGTGACTGATAAGATCAACCCCAAAACTCCGGTGCACCGCCCCGTTTCCACCATCGGTCTCCTACCACTTATCTAAGGCTACCTGCCTCTATAGCCACAGGACGGAAATTACGAATCATGGAAGTATTCACCGACATCGATATAAAAAATCTCCTTCTAGGCGTCAAGTTTCAATGCCCAGCTAGTAATGGGACTAGTTCTGAGTCGTGCGTTGCCGTAACCAGCGAAACTGCTCAGAGACTAGTAGCGCTCTATTCAGTCATGGTGGCACTTATCTTCGTCTTTTGTTGGAAGCTTGTCAGCGTTATTGTAATGATGTTCTCAGGCTCTCTTGACTTGCCTATGAGGAGACGGCTCGATCCCCAAAAGGCATTGGACGCCTCCGATTATGATGCTATATTGTGGGGCATAGCATTTGTGGGCTTCTGGAATTCCCGAGAGCCGCTAGAGGCGACCCTTTTCATATCTGGCTTCCTGTTTCGACTGCTACGAAGGTCCCTCGACAAGAAATTCCGCGCGCGCTGGCTCGCGGTTGGCCTGCTGTTATTGGCGGTAGTGTGGCTATCAGGATCCTATATAGCAAGCGTCTTTGTGGCTGGGAAGCTGATCGCGGGTAATATTGCGCCGGCGGACCCCAACAGAGTTTTTGTACCAACGCCCGGGCTTAAGGCTGAGTCGGATAAAATGCGCCTGCAGGCCCTGCGGGCACCTGCTACCCTGCGTTCTCTGGGAAGCGCTGAGGCCGCAAGCGAGCACCACACTATCCGGGACCATTTCTCACTAGAGGCCCATCTGGAGAGTGGAGACTCCCCACAGTATTTTAGCTACTCATACACGGTAGGGGCCGGTGACATGGGCCTCCAGAAATGGCACGACTTGAGGCAAGAGGTAAGCGGGCGGTGCGACGTTGATAGCAGCTGGCTCTGGAAAAGCATACCGGAACAGGATGTTGATGTGTATCGTCCATGGGGACTGGAGAATAAAACTGTCAAAGTTGTCATTGATGGCGAGCGAAAAACTGCCCCCAGCGCAACAGCCATTCCCTTCCCTTACGCCAAGAAGGATTTCTTGATCGATCAGGCAGCAGAAAATCGGTACGGAATTATCGTGCGCTCCAGCCACCGAGCCAGTCACCGCCCAGGAACCGATCCATGGTACAAGACGGAGTCATTTGTGGCTCTCGAAAATGAGACCGATGCGCGAATACCGGACTCAGCCGGAAACCGAGTCATGGGGGGCAGGCCCGCCCTGTCTTGCACGCAGAAAGACGTCTGGTGGTACAACGGAACACAATTCAAGAATGTTTACGAGCTAACTAATAGGTCGAATATCAATTTTCCCGATGGATGGGCCACTCAACTGCAGCTAGACTTTTTCGACCCCCGTATCATTGATATGGTCAATTCAGCTGGGTCTTCGTCGCTGGCCAGCTCCTCCACGTTCGTCGGTGAGAGGTTCGATGCACAGAGCTCAAAAATTAAGACAGACATGACTCGCCTATTTACTGCTACATGGATTTCCACAGCCCATACCTTCCGCAACATGCTGATGGTCGGTGATAATACTCAGGACATCCCCAATGCCGCCCATAAAGGGACAGAACAGCCCCAGGACGGCGTGGGGCTCTTCGTGGCTTCCACGCCACAGGTGGGGACCCTACGGTATTCGGTTTTACTTTCTATCCCTATTCTTCTGGGGGTTTTGGCTTTCATGCTATCGCTCCTAGAGTGTGTGTTCAAGTATTTGCCCTGGTACCGGAATATGCATTTCTCCGAGGGCGCTTATCTGTACGCGGTTACCCAGAACCCGGACCTTTGCGGTCAACAGGAAATAGGACCGCCGAGTGACAACAAAATAAGATTGGGCCATGTCATTGAGCGGTGTCTGGAAGAGGCATCAAAGTTGTCCTAGTTAATTTTTCTGAAGCCCCCTTTTCATCCCTATATAGCACCCATTTCTGTTTTTTATAATTCGCCTACCTCGTGTTTTTGTTTTTCCTTTGCTACCGTCATTCTATATCTACTCTCTATTGGTGGGAGAACCTCGCAGTTTTCGGAAGCAGGAGTTTTCGCACGCCAGTACCGCCAGCATCGCCTCGAAGCAGGGGAGCAGAGTGTGTGACAGTGCTGTAATACATGTTTTCCTTCCTGTATGAGGTTCTCTTAGTCCGTTTTTCTGTTCAGTCCCGTCGGTGCTATAGGGTACCGTCCCAGTCACCCACGCCCCATACCTCTCAAACCCGAACAATTGGGCAATGTGCTAGGGAGTTGGGGTTGCCTCTCTTAGTAGTCAGGCATTTTTTCTCTTTTTGATTTGTCTTGGAGTGTTGGACGGATGTGCTTGGCTCTGTTGCGGGGTGCGAAGGATCCGGAGACCTGCAGAGGGTACGGATACTGGAGATTGTTCAACAATAGATTTTACCAATATGTTTTCCTTTCACTATCACGGGAGTGTACGGAGGAATAAGGGCATGCGGGGAATACAGAGATAGGTGTGGTGATCCACAGGAGGATCAGGATGTGGTATTTGTGTTTTACTTATAAACTTGTGTCCACCGTTAGTTTAGCTTTAGAAGTGCCTACAGTATTTACTAGAATAATTGAACCTCACTCTAGGATGTAGGAGCTGCCTTTGCTGGGAAGGTCTGGCACTTTTTTGTTTTTTTTATCTTAAGCTGGGGCTCTGGTGGTCAGTTCTCGTGGTGCTTTCGCCCCCCTATCCAAGAGAGGGAATTTTGGACGTCTTAGAGCGAGGTTCAATTACTCTAGTAAATATTGTAGTTGAAAGGGAGCGAATGAGCGAAGTCCGAGGGGTGAAACCCACATTCCATATCCTTCCTCCGGGGTGCCCAAGTTCCACGTGAATTCTCTTACTGGTAGTCTATCGCCTACTTCCGTGCGACCCCCATTTCCCAGATTGACAGAGAGTGAGTATCCTGGTGTGTTTTTCTCCCTTTTCCACACGAGTGGGTTTTGGGCTACCCCGACGCACGTTTGAGTTATTCAAGTTCTTGCCGCGTTCTACTCCTTATTTTCTCCATGGTGTCCGAAAGGGGTTTCGAGTGGTGCATTTGCCGGAGCCTGCATGCGAACCATTTCATGGAAGAATTCCAACCTGGGGCTGAGATTGCGAACTCCGCAGAAAGATCTCGAAGAAGTATGTTTGATCGGGTTTAGTCATAGAGAGTGAGAGTTATTGGTTCAGGGTCCGGATACCGGTATCTATTGGTTGCTTTGTGATCCCGGGCTGCGCATGAACTGGTAGCCAGGGCGGAGTGGTGGGAGTGCTTCCATAACTTACCGGTATGGAGTTTGGATCCTGGACTTTGTGAGATCCACTAATAAATGGATGGATACGGTACCGTATTAAACGGTTCAATAGGACAACGTGCTAAGACGTCAGAAATTCCCTCTCCTGGATAGTGGGGGCTAGCGCACAGCTAAAACCAACCCCTCAACCCGAAGACAGAGAAAAAAAGAAACAAGAGCCAGAACTTACCAGCAAAGGCAACTCCAACGTCCTAGCGTGATCCAATTGAACGAGTTAATGCGGTACCTTGTTGGCCGTTGGTACAGTACTAAATGACTTTTCACAAATTCAAGGCCACATTTTGGCTCCAGGGCCACGCCCAGACCAAACAAATACTTGTGCGACAAAAGTTCCCTAAGAATTCCGATCCAGTCTAACCCCATCAGTTTGAAAACCCGAGATGCGAAGATCTAAAGCAAGGGGTCTGACAGGGAACTGCACGCAATGTAACACAAAGACAGGCTGGGAGGGGCACTCACCCCGCACGATGCTACATACACGACAAGTACCTGTACGGCAAACCCCGGGTATCCCCCCCCACAGCTGAATCACAGCCAATCACTCCGCAACCATTGGCGACCAAACATCTCATGATTGCTTCGTGCCACCTAGTTCCCACTGAAATCCCAGAACCGATTGCTCCCCTGAATTCACCAATGAAATAAGTCCTCTTTTAAGCTTTGCCGCAATTATAATTCACAAAATTTAATAACTCAACGAGCAACATTCGTGGGGGAAAAGAAAAGAAGAGTCATAGAATTGCTCAACATCAAGAGGTGGTGTTGGTTGATCGATTGGTGTTTTCTCCTGGGGGGGGTTGCTCCCACTTGATTTCACACAATTTTAGCTAGTGATGACCGTGGCGCAAATGCAGAGAGTACTCGAATACGGTTCGCTTACCGTAGAACAATGTATCATAGAAGGATGCTTAAACCCCAGCGAACCCCTGGCCCAGCAAAGGAATTCACCATCCTCCCATTACTATTCACTCCTGTCCAATAGCAATACGTCTCTCCACAGTCCTCATTAGAGCCACCCTCCTAATCCTAACCTCCGCCCTCCTGAACTCTTCCATCCAAACAAACGCGTTTTGGACAGGGATCTCCCCTCGCACAAAGGGCTCCAAAGGCACCATCTCCGAAGATACTATTTACACAACGGGGCACATGGTCACCACGGCCTCGGGCGGCACCCATTAGTGCGACGGCACAAACGATAGTGTGCGCACCATGCCCAGCGCCACCATCACAAATGCGATCGCCGACGCAGTATCCACATAGGACGGGGCATATCATAAGAGAAACCGGGACCACAACATCACCTCCATTGAGGACGACTCGGAGACGAATGATAAGCGCTGGGGACTGGTTCGTTGGATACAGGTTTGCTGATAAGGGAGGGTGCCCAACTCAAGTTGCCGCAAGCGACCAGGTTTTCATTGCCTTTGACGCATTTAAGGCGGACAAGCCAGGAGTTCGAGTAGAAGGTGATGTGGTTTTTATTATAGTATGACCAATGGAGCGGATAAAAACCCGGTTCAAAGTTCCACGTTGACTGCGGGAGCCCCCGACCGCAGGGCTGCGGGATGGGGCGGACCTGGTGGAGGTGAGAGAGAGAACTTGTTTATTAACTCTCAGGTGCACGTGGCTGCTAGCTAAATAGGGCCAACAAACATGTGTGCGCAGCCATTGGTTTACCCTCAACGCCGTCCTACGCTCACAACACAGCTAGGATGGTTGCCCGTTCCCCACTACACTCAACAAGGGCCACTACAAATGCTCAGGGGAAGGCCACTATAAAATTTGCGAAGGCCGCTGAGTACAATTCCAAGGTTACGAAGGATAAGGCTATCAGGTCTAATGCGGTTGCCATCACCGTTGCAGTTCGTACTCCCAGAACCGTGTTCTAGAATCTAACCTCTCAAACTTGAAAGCCTCTGCAATCACTAACATACAATTGCGGAACATCAAAATATACGCCCCTTCCAAATACATATTTCGCTGCTGATTGTAATTCTACCCGACTAGCCAATCAATGGGAACTGTATTCGGACGGGATGCGTATTTCAGTGTTCAGCGATCGGGATTTCAAAACAAAGACCTCACGGCTGCTCTCTCTCACCCTGTCTCTAATCATGAGGTTTTTCTCTTTGCAATCCTGCTAGCAGCTACAGGGCCCCTCAAATTCGAAAAGTTGGATTCCGGTGCATGTTCCGAACGACAGCGACGGCCGCGACTACAACTAGGGAAGTGTGTAGATTGTGTAAGTGTATATATTATGAAGCTGGGTTAAGAGGCCGCAACTGGTGACTCGCGGTGAGTATTAATTGGATATATCAACAGGCGCGAGGCGTAATGGTTTCAAATGGTGAGGCTAGAAACAGGGTTCAATCCCAGTATTAAGGAATTACCTGTACGAGTACTGGAATGCAACTCCTCCGCGGCTGTCAGAGTGAGGGGCGCCCCTGGGCATAAACCAGAGTTAGAAGTCAGAAGTTCGGAGCCGCCCGAAGAGAAAAGAGAAGCAACCATGCACGCGGCAAAGGCGGAGAAAAACAAGGAACCCGCGATGACACTGAGAAGGAGTCTTCTTCCCTCTTGAATATCCGCCAAGAGTTCCAACTTGAGACTTCGAACCCCCCACCCCTGCGCTGGGTCCCGTCACTCTACCGTATTACAGGAAGATTGCGCAGACCTTAAACTCGCCTCCGGGGGTATCTCGGTTCGGGGGGTACCGGCATGTCGTTGCTACTTTTTCTCCTTTCATTTCACCTATTACTCAGAGTGACGCTAAATATCAATTATACGAAGGTACAGCGCCTAAGTTTTGAATATTTTACTAGCAGGGGATGTTCGACTAACAGGGATGAGGAGGTGAATTGGGTAACCACTATACCCAATTCGCTGTCCTTATACCCGATTTGCTGCCTTGGCCCCTGCTAGCGTAACACCCCTGCTAGTAAAATATTCAAAACTTAGGTGCTGTACCTTCGTAGTTTCACAGTCTACTGTAAGAACTTGAATAATTGGGCGGTGTGCTATGTCGTTGGACTTTCCTCTCTCGGTAAGGTCAAGAAAGTTTTGTTTTTTTCTGTCTCGGAGGGACTACCGGTAGATAGCACACCGTCCAATTATTCAAGTTTTTACGGTTCAGGTAGACTATGTCTCTTCTCGACCTACCCTGTGAACGGACATAGCTGTTGACGCGAGTTTAGTACTCGGATACCAGGGTTAGTCCGCGAACACCAGGGGTGGCGAAGCTAAGAGTATATTAGGAATAGTGTACACGCTAATGATGGTACTCGGGTGTCAGGGTTAGTCCGCGAACACCAGGATTTATTCTGAGCATGAGCTAAAGTGGCAAATATCCAATAGAAACCTTGAATAGATAGTTCAACCAATAGTAAAGCAGAAAGCGTTCGAGGAATTCTTCTGGTTTTCAACACACACCCCTTAGTGCGTGCGCTATTCCTAATATCGTCGTTAGCTTTGTCAGCCCTGTGTTCGCGGACTAGCCCTGGTATCCGAGTGTGTTGAAAACGCGCAAAATTCCTCGAACGATTTCTGCTTTACTATTGGTTGAACTATCTATTTACACGTTCCTATTGGCAGTTGGCCTTTCGAGCGCCCATGAGCCCTCTCGAAGATTCCTAAATACTAGTTCCTATGGAAGATGAAATAAAGTGCGAGAACAATGCCTGTGATGAAGTGTAGAAAATCAAACCAACTCCTGATACTATTCTATTAAGTTAAGTTTTGTGAGAATTAACACCTACCGAGCAAAATCTCTAAGATCTCCGTTCCTAATGGAAAATTGAATATCGCAGGCTGCCGTTCCACTGTCTTATCGTGACCGGGTCCGAGTTCATACCCTCGCTCATGATGCTTCATGGCCCTATCGAAAAATTGCTACAACAGTTAACTGTAGTCCAAGTACAGCCCACAAAATAGCCCATGGGTCAACCACTCCACCAAAAACCAAGCGGGGCCGCCAAAAGTTACTCTCCTCTGAGGACCGTAAGCATTTAGTAGCTATTGCGACTCAATCAGCAGAAAATTGACGTAAACCACTATGGGAGATTGCACTCCTTTGCAATATCAAAGCATCCGATGATACTCTACAGAGAGCCTTTGCTTCTGAGGGCTTTCACCGGCGAGTGGCTCGTAAAAAGCCTTTTTTAGACGAAAGTGCCAAAGCTAGTCGGCTAAATTGGTGCACTGAGTGAGTGCACTGGACGGTGGAGGACTGGATGAGAGTTATTTGGATGGATGAAGCTTCTTTTAATATTGGAGGAGCTAGAGGACTAATATGGGTTACTCGAAATGCTGAGGAGGAGTATGATGAAGTGTGCCTAGTGCCAAAATTTAAAAAATTGTCAGGATTGATGATATGGGGGTGTTTTATCGGGGCGCGACTGGGTCCATTAGTATTCTGGGATCCAGCATTGGGGAGAATTACAGCTAAATCCTACTCTATGTATATACTTCCTATTTTGTATGATTTTTGGTATAGAAATTCCCTATCACCAGACGGGCAGTTTACTCCTGCTGCATTTATGGAGGACGGAGCAGCAGCACATCGAGCACGGTTAACAACAGAATGGAGAGAGTGGTATGGGATTCAGCAATGGAAGATTGTTTGGCCTGCACGCTCCCCAGACTTAAATCCTATAGAGGAGCTCTGGCGGAGGATGAAAGACCGCCTATTTCAAGCAAATCGAGAAGGAAGGCCCAGGACTGTTGATGTGACAAAGGATGTGATTAAGGAAATCTGGGATCAGATAGCTGTAGGAGATGAGTTGCGAAAATTGGTTGAGAGTATGCCTTGGAGGATTCAGGCTATGATTGCTGTGGGTGGCGGGCACACCCAGTTCTAATTCTGTATGTAGTTTAGTTCATTTTAAGAATAAACCCTACCGTTCGCGGACTAACCCTGACACCCGAGTACCCCGAATACCGTAAATTCTCGTATGAGTCGGAATGGCGCTAGCGCTCGCTTAAGGGAAGGTGTGGCAAGCTAGGCGTGGCAAGTATGAAAAAAGGTGTGGCGAATATAAAATTTTCTAGTAACACAAGCTGAGTGATGGTTCATGATGGCGAGGACATCGGTCCCGGTGATCGTATTCCCATCCTTCATCATGTTTCTCCTCCTCCTCCATCTCCAAATCCTCTAAATTACTATTACCGGCTGTTTCACTTTCAGATCTGCTGCCTCTCCAATCTCCCACCTCAATCTCTGAAAGTCCTTTAATATGAATTTCTATATCTCTGCTTCCGTTCACTGGAAGGGACATGCCAACAACCCGGAATGCCTTTGTAACAATATGTGACTTCTCATGACAAAACTAGGGTAAATTACAAGCAATTAGTATTTAGGTAAGAACAACTGACTGCATTATTAGTAACTTACTCTCTCCCAAGCAGCACCAACAGCCCAGGTCATAATAATTCTTCTCTTTCCAACGGCAGATTCTGTAACATGATCAAGTGCCTCCAAAGCCTGCTCCCCCATCTTTTCCAAAACAGTATCTAATTCATCCTGAATCATTTGCTTTAAAGGCCTATTGACTGATACATCGATAACCTGAATTAGGCTTGTACATCCTCCT
>Ga0307517_10001674_pt1 | contig 36634 bp, 26 predicted proteins | sample 23_EM_MG_FD_194515 | JGI IMG/M metagenome (GOLD analysis project Ga0307517, IMG submission 194515) | Populus trichocarpa ectomycorrhiza microbial communities from riparian zone in the Pacific Northwest, United States - 23_EM | ecosystem: Host-associated > Plants > Roots > Unclassified | place...
ACCCAGGCCGGGCCCGGCTTTTTTTTGGAAAGCCCGTTTCCCATAGTCCGGCCCGGCCGTCTCTGAAAAAGCCTGGGTCAGTCCGGCCGTACCCAAAGCCGGACGGACTGGCCGGTTGGGAACACTGGCCTCTCCCTCGCAATCAGTACCTCATAACAACAGTTATGAGTCAGAGGAGATTCAGCAAAGATGGGTAGTGGAGGAAATGCGAGGAGGAAATCGGCGTCCGCAGGTCGTACGTCCAAAAGGGAGCTTATACTTTGACGAGGATAAAAGGATTCCTATTTTCCCTTTGTTTGTTGTTTTGACCATCCATCAGACATTCGCTTTTCTCTTCACTCTATCTTCTGTACACAGAGTATCAGTCTTTCGTTTCTTTATTCTTTATCGGTTTTGTTTTCTTGTCACCTTAATTGTTCATATCGATAAAAGTCGTTGGTTCTCCCACCGTCAGCGACTGAATCCGCTGTGCACTAAACCATTTTGTTGAAAACATCACTCAGTTTTCCCCCAGTCCGATCAGTCTGACTTGGCCCGGTCCAGTCAGTTCCAACAACCATGACTCTGTTTAGTCTAATATCCACCATTAGACTAGACTAGACTTTGACCAGGTCTAGCTAGTCCGAGCCGGTCCCCGGCCGACCATTGAGAACCCTGCTCAGCCATTACAATACCAACCTAAGTCAATGCCACTACCAAAACAAAAGGTCCTATTACCAGATCCCATGCTCCAAAATCATGCCCATTATGTTGACAGTTATCTGGTCTTGCTGGGCAGGAAAGTCACGCCAGCAGCATGCAATGGCGGTGTCTTCCACTATTGCCTGATTTCATAAGCTGTCGATCACAAGGAGGCTGGGATTTCTGGCCATCAGTGATATTTCGCTTGGCTTCTAAAAATCCCGCCACCCACCTAAACTATGTTTTACCAACGCCTGGAATCCCAAAGCAAAATGAGACAGCGTTGTCGGCCCCGCTATCACATCCCCTCCACTGCCGAAGCTCGCTCGCATCCAAAAGCCAATCCCCGACACCACTGAATCAGTCGCTGCGCACCCCATGATATCTGTTTTCTGGCGCTAGAGGAGGGAGCTAACGCATTTTCTGTGCATCCTCGTCGGATTTATAAACCGTCTTATATAGCTCCCTGCTGTGTTTATCTAGATTAGCGCGTACTAGATTCCGGTAAGATTTGCATAGGTACTCCCGCGGCAGTGTCACCTTTGGACAGTCCGGTTACAAGCATTTGGGGGTGGTAAACAATTTGGTAAACACTTTTACACCGTGCATTGAATAACGATGCCAGTTGAGACGCCACTGTTTAGTTCTAGTAGACAAATCTCAGAAACAGAGGGTTGGGTAAACTGGCCCTAAAGTGGCCGCTCCCCACTACGAGGACCGCTTCTACCTCGATTTGATTGTAGGTTAGATCCAGTCTAGGCCAGTATATAAACACCCACTACACATCCTGCAGTGGCTCTCCCCTTCACAGGTACAACAGCCTTTTCCAATACATCAACCAATTATTGATAAAGTATTACACTACTGTCAATCAAAATGATCACGCTTGCTAAAGCCGTGGTCAAACAAATGTCAGCTCACAAACTCGCAAACAACCGTGTCATTAATAACATTGGCCTCGGTGTCGGGCTTTATCGCAGATTTCATATAACTCAGGCAAGATATTTCAAGATCACCAATGCTGAACTTATTGTACTAACCAGCATGCTCAGAGAAAACCCCTTTACGAAGATATGTCATCCCGGTTCAGGGAAGACAAACCCTGCGAGGCCGATGCACGCTATGTGACACAAGAGATGTTTTCCAACATGAATACGCAGCACTTGAATCGATTTTCTGCTGTGGAAAAGGTATAATCTCATTCACGAAGGGCAGACTATAGGTTGTTGAACAATTTTACTAAAATATATTAGGATCTCGTAAAATGTCATCTGGCTGTCAATCGGTTGGAGACTAAACTCCATCAGGGGTTCTTAGATATGGAAGGTAAAATTAGCAGGGCTGTTGGGTTGAGGCATTGGGTACGTTCTTGATTTTTCATTTCGAGTTGAATCTACTAATATATGTTAAGGCCCAAGAAAAGCTTGAATCTGTGGTCGAATTTATTTGTATAATGATTGCGGTCCCGGTATAGTTTGAACCCCATCTACAATACTCCTTATTTATTACTAACAATCAGCAAAGGTTATCGGTGTTTTTATCCTTTGCGAGGTTTGTATAGTTTTGGATGTTTTAGGGATCAGAGGCAAAGCCAATGGCGGCAGCAATGACAACAACGACAACAACAAAAAACAATAATGGTTTTGCTGTTCTAGGCGCCTCTCCTGAGAGAAGAAACCTATGGATGGCAGGATGGCTCTATAGAATCCAATTGCTCAGTTTACATGTCACGGTAATCTTCTAGTTAGTTACAACCAATTCCCTAAGAGACAATTTTGATACATGCTCATTTTGGTCTTTTTTATATGGGGCCCCAGTTCTTTTCTTTTCTTCTCCAAGTGCAGTGTAGTACTGGAAGATGTTGTCAATCACCTGGGCTCACTCCAACTTCTATACTGCACCTTACACTTCACTGTGGGCACTCATCTCCGTTGTTAGACCCTGGTGGAAAGACACCGGAGGATCCACCGTTGCCTCTGGCCAGTGTTCCGAACTGTCAATGGGCAGCACACGGACGGCCCGGGTGATCCCAAGAAAAGGGGACTAGACGGGGCCTCTAGCCGCGTTCCTGTGTGGGGCAAATTACTTGGAGGACCTCCGTCCTAGACTACGACCGCCGGGCACTACACGCAAGTCCTTTATTATTATAAGAGAGAAACGGGAGGGCGGCTGCGGAGGTTGACGGCAGGGGAGATGGCGGGACCGCCGGGATCGAGTGGGGGACTATAAGGGGTATCAGAAGACTGTAAGGTGTGGGTAAGGACTGCACTAGGGGTCCACAGACCTCAGGTATTGGGAATAGCGGCCGGGCACATGTGGAAAAAAATGAAGGGGGCAGCCGAGGATGCCTGAGGACTGCCGCGGGATGAAGACAAATTATGAGTGATATAGGGTGATTCCACGAAACCAACACAATAAACGATCTGCCTACATGAAAGAGAAGGCTAATAGATCATGAAGTGCTGCGAGTATTAAGATATCACTGAATCAATCATTCCGCTACGAGCCTTGTTTTCGCTTTAAAATACCTCCATAAGTCTTTCACGTTAGCCATAGTCGCTGTAAGGTTGCAGCAAAGCCAAAGAACTAATGGAACCGAAGTTGACTCGTAGTACTATACCTGGGATTTTTTAGAAGAGTTAGCGGGAAACTTAATTGACCCACTCGGATTTGAATATCTACAATCAGTGCTCCCAACAGTCCAGTCCGTCCATCTTCGGGGGAGGACGGGACGGACTACGGCTCTTAGTCCGTCTTTTTGGGAATGCTATGACGGACTACGCCTGGGAAGGTGAGGACCGGAAGGACTATCCCCTAAACCGCTGAAACATTCAGGCCCATTTAAAATGTTGAACACTAGCCTATTTGAGTACGTGGGAACAAAGCTGCGCGGACAATCTCTTTTCACGGCCATGCTGAGCACTACAGATTTTGCCCAATTCTGAGCACTGCAGCACTTCTCGAATATTGAGTTTTTCATATCACGATTTCCCAAATAAGTTAGTGTTCAACATTTTAAATGGGCCTGAATGTTTCAGAGGTTTAGGGGATAGGTAAACGGGCCCTTAGTGGCTATCCGTCGCATTATTTTTTTGTTAAATCCGAAGCTATTCGTCGGACAACGCTTTGGTTTATTGTAATGGCCGGGTATTGGTATGCGGCAGAATCCATCTTGCCCTCCCACTTGTTCTTGTGGTGCAGTTAGTGGATCATAAATACTCGAGTACAGTTAGAGTCCGAAAGGCATTGTTCCTAGCCCATTTAAGCGAAGGAGGGAGCTTCAACCATGAGGCTCAACTACGATCACTTCTCGCGCAGTCTACCCGTGACATTAGCGGATTGTAGTTGCTTTTTTCTTCTCCAAATTCACTCTCACTAACTGCACTCGAGTAAAAACAACTGCTGCTCAAGTTCCATGTAGCCAGAAAGCAACCCATCTGCCGCCACAGCATCCAATTATTTCCCGCCGAGGCAATAAACGTGCACATAAGTCAGGGGAGAGAACTAAGCTGCCTTCTCGAGGGTCAGTGAAATCTGAAAAATGTTTCTGCCGACCTCAAAACTTGCTATGGTCAGGGGCTTGGGTTCAGCTGCATTTCATATACTAGTAGTTCGGGAGCGCAGTAGATCGCTAAGCAGTTTATGGAAATAAATTATACCGACATGCCTTCCCTTTGATATCACAGGAGTGTACAGAGGAATAAAGGCAGGTAGGGAAATGGTGAGATATTTATGACGATCTATGGAAGGATCGGGGTGCGTTCATTGTGTTTTTACCTATACACCTGTCTTTACCGCTAGTTTTGTTTGCTTTGGTTTAGAGTTGAATGTGAGCGAACGAAGTGCAAGTGGTGGAAAGTAGCAGTGCTTGTACATGTTCAGAGGCCGGTTAGATACCGTGCTAGCACCACACAAAAACCCAGAACCGCTGGAACTCCCGCTCGCACCAACAATACTAAAATTTAAATTGACAGGTTGCTTCACCCTCACAATTTGCTACAGCGATCCTGTCTATTCGTGCCCTATGCGTGCAGTAAAAACTCAGTAAATCCAGTCGGGAGTCTGGCGCGAAACTCAAGTGCAAGGGAGACACTAAGGAGCTGAGGGACGGGATATGATGAGGAGATTAAAGATGTTTTAACATGGGAAGTTCCAGTTGGATTACCGTACAGCCATATTCAGCTGTCCCTAATGCCAATTCTATGGATGCTGGTACTGTACTGTACTTTTTGGACGCGGGCCGAAAGCAACAACAAAATAAAACAGGGACTGCGAATGGCAGTATTTCTCACATGAAAACTATGGCACCACTCCGGAGCGGGGACCCTTCATTCAAAAATACCGTCTCAGCAACAACTAACTCGCGGCAGACAGGAGTATATCAACCACAAATTCCTCCTATTCTTCAGACATGCCCACACTTCTGTATGCCCCCATTCCACTTGTTCACTTGCGTGCTAACAAAGAAAAGACAAACTCCCATTGCCCAGGCCACCGGGCTTTCAGCTCTTTCACACTTCCCTCGCAGCGTTCCTGCTTTCCTTCCTCCAGATGCATCGTTCCAAAACTCCCCGTGCATTCCTGCATTCGAAATGCCCTCCCGGAAGCCCGACCACATGCCCGAAGCCAAAACGCATTTCCAAAGCCACAAACAAATGCGTTCCCAGGGGCTATCCGAACAACAAAGGAACTATAAGGAGAGCATGCCGGGAAGGGCCTCGAGGTTTCCAACAGCACTGAACCTAGCGCCTAAAATGAGCCTCAGCGTTCTCAATTTCTTAATACCAAAACCTGTCCTGTTGTTCCGAACTGCCCGGGCCGCGATGGATAGAATCTTTAATTCTAAGACTATCTTGGATATACTCGTTCACTCTGCCCGGACACTTTCTAGTCAAAAAAGTGCACGCTTTCCTTTATAAATTTTGTTAGGCAGGTGTGTCACCTCAGACTACAAGTAAAATCACACTGAATTAAGGGCCCGTTTACCTAACCGTCTATCTCTAAAATTTGGGCGGCAAAACTAGACGGTGGCGTTACAATTCGCACTAGCATGATATCCAAAAAACGGCGCGAAAGTGGGTACATATTTTCCTGTCGTCCTAAATTCTTGTAGCTAGACGGTCACAACGTGACTTTGCCTCTGAGGTTTGTTTGCAAATCCCACCGGACTCTTGAGGGCACGCTACTTTAGGTAAACACCATCTACTTGCCCGTGCCCCTCCAACCGTCTAGCTCCCTCTACGGCCGGCACCGTCTCGAAGGGCTAGGTAATCGTCTATAGGTAAACGGGCCCTAGGTTTGATGCTCCGGTTGAGTGAAAAAGGTCTCTATCATAGTTTGATATGGAATGCTTTTGATATCGCGCTATTGACATTAATTCCCAAAGAAAATGCGAAACTTGTTTTTTTATAGCTCGATGTAAGCAAATTCGGCGCTATCAACACCACAAGGGATAATAATTGTTAGTGCCGCTTTATGTTATGGATAGAACACTACTCGAGCTCAAATGTCATCACAATAAAATTTCCACATATAGATTAAACGAAAACCGATACATATGGCACGCCACTAATAAACAACCACCCCGAAAAAAACGCCTTAGATCTTAGATGTAACTTATAATCGTGTGTGAAGAACCCTCTTGTGTCTTTTCTATTATTATTAGGACAGGGAGGAAAGTGAAACAACTCAATACTAATACGACCGTACGCCTAAGGGGAACAAAAGGGAAAGGGAAGGGAAGAAGAGGCGAGGTGAAAATCACAACATCATACATAGAAACCAAGCGTGAATTAATCCGATAGGTACCTCTACCCAGCTGAGAGACGAGACTGGACAGACGATGGAGAGCCGGGGGCTATACGGGTGGGAATTTACCCGCGGAAAATGTCTTCTCGAATGTATTCCCCTTCCAGCTGGAGCCATCTGGAGCCCAGGTCTTGGCCGGATAACATAGGAGGGGGGAAATCGATGCACTACATGTTGGAAATAGACTTTCACGGAATGCACGTGAATGATGTTTTTGTGAAGACGGTAGGGGTGTAGACGGGTGGGTCCATGTGGTAGGTATGTATGCAGATGTGGCGATAGTGTGGCAAAGTCCGACAGCGTCTTCGGTAAGGATGGTAGGAGTTCTCGATTAGTCGGAGGAAGAAAGCTTACGCTTAAAACGACGGAAGTAGCGGCAGGTCCCTCGGAAAAGTTTTAATGCCCAGAATGGGTCAAGATGGCAGGGTCGCGGGTAGCGTCTGATGTGGGGATGGACCCGAGAACGGATGGTGAAGGCTGTGCTTCATGTCGATCTGAGGGAGGCTCGTCGGAGGGGGAGGGGGGAATAGCTTCTGTGATCTGCGGTATTATGTCCAGAATAATGCCTTCTGGTTCTGATACCAGACCTGATTCCAGTTCTTCCTGAACACTTAGAGTAGGGCCATGTATTTTCGGTGTCAGGCCACTCGTTTGTGATGTTTTGTGACTAAATGGCCTTGGTTCCGATAACAGCCTCTGCACACCAGAGTCAAGGGTAGCGTCAGATATGGGGATAGGTGTGGAAAGGGATGGTACAGGCTGTGCTTCAAGTTGATTCAAAGGGGGCTCGTTGGAGGGGGGAGTATTGGCTCCCGTGATCTGGTCTCTTGTGTCGGGAATGTCTTCTAGCTGTAATACCGGACTAGATTCCATTTCTTCCTGGGTACTCAGAATAAGGCTAGAGGTTGTCGGTGTCAGGCTACAGGCTTGGGCTGTTTGGCGACCAAAGGGCCTTGATTCTGATAGCAGACTCTGCAAACGAAAATAGGCAAGGATGCCTGCGTGCCAGGAGGGTGTATGGCCACGATGGTCCGACGAACCGGGATTGACATCCCCACGCGCAAGGAGCATCACCACCACGTTCTCATGTCCATTTCCGGCGGCGTGCGAAAGTGGTGTCCTACCATCGCAATCCGGAGAATCGGGATTGACATGTCCTCTCCCCAGAAGTATCTTCATTACGCCCGCATTTCCAGATTCGGCAGCGTATGAGAGCGGTGTCCTACCATACAAATCCGGCAAATCGGGATTGACATGTCCTCTCACCAGAAGAATCTTTACTACGCCCTCACGTCCAGATCCGGCAGCGTATGAGAGCGGTGTCCTACCACTGGTATCCGGCGAATCGGGATTAACATGGTCTCTCCCTAGAAGAACCCTCACAACACCCTCACGCCCAGATTCGGCAGCGTATGAGAGCGGTGTCCTACCATACAAATCCGGCAAATCGGGATTGACATGTCCTCTCACCAGAAGAATCTTTACTGCGCCCTCATTTCCAGATCCAGCAGCGTATGAGAGAGGTGTCCTACCACCGCTATCCGGCGAATTGGGATTGACATGTTCTCTGCTCAGAAGTATCTCCACCACGCTCACATGTGCAAACCTGGTAGCGTGTGATAGTGGCGTCCTACCATCGCAATCCTGCGAATCGGGATTAACATGTCCCCCCTCCAGAAGTATCTTCATTACGCTCTTATGTCCAGATCCGGCAGCGTATGAGAGTGGTGTCCTACCATCACAATCCTGCGAATCGGGATTGACATTTCCTCCCTCCAGAAGTATCTTGATTACGCCCTCACGTCCAGATCCTGCAGCGTATGAGAGTGGTGTCCTATCGTACCTATCCGGCGAATCGGGATTGACATGTCCTCTCTCCAGAAGTATCTTCATTACGTCCTCACGTCCAGATCCTGCAGCGTATGAGAGCGGTGTCCTACCATACAAATCCGGCAAATCGGGATTGACATGTCCTCTCACCAGAAGAATCTTTACTACGCCCTCACGTCCAGATCCGGCAGCGTATGAGAGCGGTGTCCTACCACTGGTATCCGGCGAATCGGGACTGTCATGTTCTCCCTCCAGAAAAATCCTCACTACACCCTCATGTCCAGATTCGGCAGCGTGTGAGAGTGGTGTCCTACCACCTATATCCGGCGAATCGGGATTAACATGTCCACTCTCCAGAAGTATCTTCATTACGCGCTCATTTCCAGATTCAGCAGCGTATGAGAGCAGTGTCCTACCACCTGTATCCGGTGAATTGGGATTGACATGTCCGCTCTCAAGAAGTATCTTCATTACGCCCTCATGTCCATACCTGGCAGCGTATGAGAATGGTGTCCTATCCCGGAGATCAGGCAGATCGGGATTGATGTTTTTGCTCTTCAGAAACATCTCGACAACGCCCTCATGCCCAGATTCGGCTGCATACGATAGTGGTGTACGGCCAGTATCATCTGACAGGTCGCGGCTGACATCCGCCAGCTCTAAAAGGAGTTTCACAACGCCAACAGATCCGGATTCAGCAGCGAATGATAGTGGCGTCCTGCCATGTGAATCTGAAGAATATGCTTTGACATCCCGTCGCTCAAGAAGTAGCTTCGCAATGCCCTCATATCCAGATCCGGCAGCATACGATAGTGGTGTCCGGCCGCCCCTATCAAAGGAATCAGGACTGACATCCCATCGCCCCAGGGCTCTATTCACAAAGTCCTCATAGCCTGATCTAGCAGCAAGTGATAATAGTGCCTGATCCGGTTTCCGCGACGAATCGGGATTGACATCCTCTCGCTCAAGGAGTATCCTCACTACACCCTCATGCCCAAACCCGGCAGCATAAGATAGTGGTGTCCGGCGGTTCTTGTCCGGCGAATCGGGATTGACACCCCGGCGCTCTAGGAACAGTTTCACCACGCCCTCATGTCCAAATCGGGCAGCATACGATAGTGGTGTCCGACGATTCTTATCCGAGGAATCGGGATCAACATCCCCTCGCCCTAGGAGAAGCTCCACAATGGCCTCACGGCCAAACTTGGCAGCATGTATAAGTGGTGTTAGGCCCAGGGAGTCTGGCACCGTGGGATCGACACCAACCTGCGCAAGAAGCAGCTCTGCGACCTCGAAATTACCATATTTAGCAGCCCATATTAGCGGCGTTGCTCCATTAGAATCACGCCCGTTCAGGTCCCATCTTTCCATATAAACCATATCAATCGCGATTTCCGCAATCCCCATGTATGCTATGCAGTGTAGTCCAGTGAATCCACAGAGATCAGGATGGCCGCCAATGCTACGATCCCACCAGGACATGAAATCAACACTCTCCTCATGCAGAAGAATATCGGCGGATATGTGGTTCGCATCTCGCTTAAGAACCTGTAAGGCAAGACGTTTCAAACCTTCTGTGACCTCTTTCCTAGCATGGAACCCCCAGGAACACGAGGCATATTGGAGAAACGGCATTGCCGATGGGATAGTATGGAGAGTGGTTGGAAGATGATATACGGATCTAAAGTTTAAATAAGTGAGACATATTTCGGCCATCATCGAGTGAGGTGTGGTGAAGAGGTCTGGATGCGCTGCAAGATGCTCTTGAAGTGTGAAATGCACGAGCCTGACTGTCGATGCAGGTTCATCTATTGTGACAAGTCCTAGTGTGCAGCTCATCAAGGTCTGTGTTGCTGGAACATTCTCGTTATCGGGGTCTCTGGCTCCTACTTTCACCCCCAATGCGTGGCGGAGCTCTTCTACTTTTAATGGCCGCTCAGAACATGAAACCCACATCAGTACCCCCATTCCTAGCTTCTCCCTGTACCCTCCTGGAGCTCTTATGCGAGCCAATGTTGCGCTGTATGCATGGTCTAAACCAACGCCGTTTGTCATTTCGAGAAGGGTTGTTCTTCTCTCACGTTTTGTCGTGCCTGCCAGAACTGCATCCATAATCAAGGAAACGAGAAGAAATCTATATTTCTATGTTAGCTATAAACCTTAAATTCACTTTAGACAAATTTTACATACGCTTCCGAAACCTTGTCCGGAATAATTCTAAGAATATCGGCCTGCAATTCCGTATCCATTGCATGCGGATCAGGGTCCTTTTTCAATCTCATGGCAAGATATCCCTTAATATCCTCTTTGGTGGGTTGTACAGGTGGTAGGTGGGGATATCCGGGGAGATATCTATTGGCTTCCTCTCGGATGTGCGGCCTCCCGGTAATGAATAGCCGGACATTCGGACACTCCTGGATAATGTGCTGTAAAGAGTCCCAAATATCAGGTCGATGTTTTGCGGGAAACTCATCTAAAGCATCAATGCAAATGAATCCCCGCCGCAAAGAAGAGATAGACTTGATGAGCATCGCGCAGATTTCAGGTAGCCGGAGTGCCCGACCGCCCACCTCGCTCTTCGCCCGGTCAAAGGCCTCCATTATCCCTCTCGGTATTGGTTCTACCCCTGCGACAAATTGCCTCAAGAGAGACGCTAACAGGCCAGTCGCCGATTGTCCTTTATGCGCATGGAAGTCGCAGTATACGCAGGCCACGACCACACTCTCCCTATCAGACGCGTCACACAGTTTGTCTATTACAAGAGAGCTTTTATTTCCGCGCTCAAATTAGTTCACAAATTTCAACTATTTGAACGGAGCTGCTTTCACACACCTCAGATACGTCTTCCCCACTCCTGGGTCTCCGTAACAGAATAACAGCGGATGGACAGCCTGGCCCTCGCTTGCATGCCATCTCTCATATTCATTCGTTCGGAGAAGCCAGTCTCCCACTCCATCCACCCGGCCCTCACGCACAGCTTGATGCCTTTCCCGGGCTTCCATGGGAGACAACCATTCCAGAATCTGGTGCTTCTCGTCCGATACCGATATCTTGCAGTTGTTCCACACATTCTTGTAACTGTCAGTCACATTACCGACGTTTTGGTTAATATTAATGGTCGGGTCCCGGTGTGTTTCAGAATCCATCTTGTCTCGCCTATGGATCTTCTTGTCGTCGGTGGTGGTGGTAGTGGGAACGGTGCTGTTGGCGGATCACAGAGGATCAAACCATTCTTTGTGAGGCTTTGGGGGAAGGTGGTGAGAGCGAAAAAAAGGGGTTGTTCAAGCGTTGCCCGCAGACTGTATTCGGGGAAGCAGATTGAATTTTCTTTTCTTGCTGAGTTGTCCCCCCCCCAAACCAGCCCAGCTGAAGCCAAGAGCTCGAGTGCTCAGCCAACCAGCAGAGAGTGCACAAAGGTTGCTCTGACCTGTGATCTGGTTGGTCGAGATTACAGTAGGTGCACATGACAACAACCAAGCAAAAACTATTCGCACATGTGCTTGTGCGGTAAATAAGCAGAATAGTGCGCCGATTTTCGGTGAAGGAAATGGTCTATCTAACTCTCGGCGCAGGTGCTGGAGAAGACACTATTCTCTGGATGTCTGAGAAGGCCCTGGGTCCGGGAGTCAATTGGGGGAACTCCCTCGCCAGGCAAAAAATGTGTGCACAACTCAGAGGAAGGAGCGGCCCTCACCATGTCTTAATTCCCCCGGGATACATAGTCCTCAGTTGTTTAGTAACACAGTCCCGAGTGACTGTAAAAAACAACTCCTGAGTGATAATTGCCAGCTTAATGCGGGAAGGCAGATCTCATCAGTCCCAAAAATCATCAATGCCGTCTAGTACTTTTAGAGTACTATTGTGCGTGGACAAAATTAACCGATCTCTTTGGTGAGTGTTGCAATGCATCGCTTCCGGACCCATACAAAAATCATTACCCCTGAACAGGCGAGAAAACCTACAGAATACCAGCAAATCCCGGGCCCTCCCAACAAAATACCATCAATGTTTTTGAATGCCAGCTAAGAGAAAAGTTTCTCCCATTGCCAAGAAAATCACACTCAACTACTAAGAAAGAAAACACTATCATACCATAAAAAATCACAAAAATATAAAAATATTACTTAAAAATAAACTAAAACTAGGTAGATTTATTAAAAAATTTGGAGAAAAATTAGGCAAAGAAAAATATGATTTGTGCAAAATTTAATGTTGATTTCTTGGGTGGTCTTGGCAGACAAGCCCCTGTTATTTTCCTCATTTAGAGATTTCACCAATGAATTTTAAGTAGCATAAGCCATTTAAATATAAAAAATAAAAAATAAAAATCGCTAACTCTAGCAATATTTCTTGTTTACTTTCTTTAATTTTTCCTTAATTTTGCAATTTCTTTTGACTGAATAAAGGGGAGGGGGTTTCGCTTAGTGTTATCATTTACCACTGCATTGGGAAGAGAGATAAAGGCTGAAACCCCGATGGTATTTTGTAGCATCGCTGGTATCGAATGGGTTTGCCCATATGATATTTAGATTATTTTTCTTAGTTGGGTTGGGGGGTGATTGTATCGAGGAGGTTGACAACATCAGGGCGAAAATTATGAGCTTTCGTCAATCGGTTAATTTTGTCCACGCCCAATTGCACCATACAAAAACCCAGAGCCGCTAGCACTCCTGCTCGCAGCAATACTAAAAATTAAATTGACAAGTTTCTTCACTCTCACGATTTTCTATAGTAGGGATCATGTCCATTCGTGCAATATGCGTGTAGTAAAAACTTAGTAAATCCGCAATCGGGAATCTGGTGCGAAACTCAAGTACTCGAGCACAAGGGGGACACCAAGGAGCTAAGCGACCGGGCATGATGAGGAGATTGAAACCCTTTTATCATGGGAAGTTCTAGTTGAATTACCGTGCAGACATCTTCAGCTGTCCCCAATGCCGGTTTTGTTGAAAATGGTCGATTGCTGCTCACCATATTAACCCCCGGCCGCATATCAGTCCGGCAGCCCCGCACATATCCTACCCCGTTATCGTTCAGACAAAGAAGATAAGCTCTCCGGGAGCAAGTTCTTTCATGCCGGCCGGCGTAGGTGTATCGTACATCGTTGTCGTTCAACAAACCTCCGGAGAGGTGCTTGCGATCGGTGAGGAGAACTCATATGCGAGTAGGCTACTGAGTCTAGAAGAGTTTTCTTTGTTCTTTTCTTTATTAGCATGATTGTTCTGCACAGAAGAGAAAGGGAGACCTGCGTAGAAGAGCGGAAAGGGGCACAGAAGAGAGGGAGCGAGCGTGGAAGATCGAAAGGCAAGCATAGAAGCGGTGGCCTGCGTGGAAGATTGTAGACGTATGTAGTGATCGACGGAAGGATAGGACTCAGTAGACGGAAGGAAGATATCGTTGTTTTTTCATATATACTCCTGTCTCTACCGGTAGTTTAGTTAGTGAGCATCGTGAGATAGTTGTGTGAGTGTGTTGTTGAAGAAAGAAAAGTTCTCCCCGCTTCTGTGCGATATTTTAGTCTTACTCTTAGCCTTGGCATTTATTGTTTCGTTTCACGCTCGGTCACTCGCCGCCGTTATTCGCAGTTCAACTACCGGTATAGCCGATTTGTAAAAATTTTTATGGATGCTCATAGTGTACTTTTTGGACGTGGAACGATGGAGACATGGAAACAAAACGGGGGCTAACAAACACCACGATTTCTCACACGAAAACGATCGCACAACTCCGGAGCGGAGAAGTCACTTCACCCAACAACACTAGCTTAGCAACAACTAACGGCAAAGAGAGGAGGATATATAAACCACAAATTCCTCCTATCGTTCATACATGCCCATGCTGCCGGATGGCTCCCCTTCCCCTTCCTCACTTGCCTGACAAAGGAAAGACAAATTCGTACTGTCCATGGCCTCCGGGCTTCCAAAATTTATGCTTCCCCCACAGAATTCCGGCCTTCTTCCTCCAGATGCATCGTTCCAAAATTCTGGCGCATTCCTGCATTCGAAACGCTTTCCCGGAAGCTTAACTACATGCCCGAAGCCAAACCGCACATCCGAAGACACAAACCAGTGCATTCCCAGAGGCTATCCGGACAAAGGAACATTTAGGAGAGTATGCCGAGCAGCACCTCGAGGTTCCCAACAGTACTGTACCTTAGTGCCTAACATGAGCCCCAGTGTTCTCGATTTCTTCATACCAAAACCTGTCCTGTTATTCCAAATTGCCGGCCGCGGTGGATAGCACCCTCGGATTTCGGCCACTTGGGGGTCTCAGGATAGAATTGTATCAAGGGCCCGTTTAATAACTGCGTGGTCCTAAAATTCGGGCGATGAAACAAGACGGTGGTGTCTTAACCGGTATCACACTCCGATAAACGGTGCAAAAGTGGTTACTCAATTTCCTACCCTCCTAAATTCACCTTGCTAGACAGTTAAACCGTGACACTACAGTAGGTAAACACTATCTGACTGCCCGTACACCTCTATACACCTCCAATTGTCAAACTCCCCTAATGGCCGGCACCGTCTCAAGCTGCTAGACAGCGGTCTATCTGTAAACTGGCCCTAAAGATTCTCGAAGATAGATAACCAATAGTTGCCCGTCATTAACAAGTCATTTCCATAGCAACCCTCCTGATGTCACCACGATATCATGAACTACTCCTCAGTCCAGCCCAATATTTGCATTGATGCGTGAAACAAATCGTTCCCCTCTTATAAGTAACAATCATTCGGACGGGCGGGGTTTCGGGGGGTCTTGGGGGGGTGGTCGGTGGGGTTGGTGTTCGCGGTGGTTGGTTTCGGGTTCCCGGAGCCGGTATCGGCGTAGTAGCTGTGGAGAGGTCTGCCGGCGGGGGACAAGTATTGCTCGTCACTCCTTCCGAATCTTTAATTTGCGCCCGAGCAGCTGTCGGTCAAATTACCAAACCCTTGGTTTTTATTAATGACCCTGTTATAATATACTGCAGAACCCATCTTGTCCTTTCACTTGTTCTTGTCCCCGGTAGCGGTGGAGTTCGTGGATCATAAGTAAGAGAGCAAAAGACATTGTTCAGATCCTATTTAAACGAAGGTGAGAGAAGGTGGAGAAAGGTGGGGCTTTGAGGCTCAACTACTCCTCGAGCACGCGAGTACGAGTACTGTTACGGATGAAATTTGGCTTTCCTCACTTGCAGTTTTTTTTGCTTATCTGTAAATAACCTAGACACAATAAATAGCGCTTCATAATCTTGGCTTGGGGAGATGATATGTTTCTGCAGGGGTCGCTGTTGCCTAGTCTTGGCAGAGAGGGGGGCTCTATGTAAGTTACCATCTTTCGCTCCTCTCGCACTTTCTCCCCAGGACCACCACAGCGGCCAGGGAACACAGCACAACAGAGGAACTGTTGGACTGTGGGCTGAGGAAGGAAAATTTCTCCTGTATCATACCTAGTTAGACGGACAACCTGTAAGGTTGGGCTTTCTTGCGGCGGGATTTTTCTCTCTTCTGTGCAGTGTTCTGGGTTGGCTTTGGGAAAAGGGTTTGCGGACTAGCTTAGAGATCTTGAATTAATTGTGACTTGTGTGGTTTCAGTTTCCAGAAGGGATTTCTAGATTGTGACATTTTTTGTTTTTGCCCGTGCTTCTCCCGTTTCGCAGAGAAGATACTGTTGCCTGGTTATTTTGTTTTCAGCATACCCGTACAAGGTTAGATCATGAATTCATGGTACAGAGCCGGGGTGGTCAATCTTCGTTGTGGAGGCAACTTTGGAACACTAGAAGAAGAATGCGTTCAAGCAATTTTTACATTATAAATGGCAAATTTGACGCACTTATTCTAGCACCAACATTAAAATTAAAAATAGGATAACTTCATAGAATGTTCAGAAAAGATATAGACTACTGGGCTTCTATTGAAACCTCAAATAATATACATTCTCTGAACAGTAGTAGGGAATAAAACCCTCACTAAAACTGTGCCAAGATGGTTGTTTTTGGTGGGAAAACTAAGTCTTGGCGAAATCCAAAAGTTCAACTGCCTACTGCTAGTGAAGGGTTGGAAATCAACTGGATGTTTTTAGATGGAAATAGTGTCCTTGCTATTTTCAGTAGTTCTATGGAGACTTTTGATTTTTGGAAATTTTCTCTCATGTAATATCTTAGATTCCAAAGCTCTGAGTTAGACAAAATTATGGTACACTCGGGCAAGCGCCGTACCACTGCTCTCCAACCTCTGATCCCTGCTCTGTACCATGGATTCATGATAGGGCCTTGTACAAGGGACAGGCATAAAAAAGTGGTACGGTGCATAACTAATGTCTCAGAAGCGGTGGTACACTTGAGAAGGGAATCTTTAAGAGAATCCATGTTTCTTCCCATGCTATGCAACTGATAAAGGAAATAATGTATGAGTGATGAAGATGACCTCTACTCTAACACATTTACTATAAAATCAAACCCTAAGAGGTGTCTACTGAGGGGGCACCTGAACCTCTAAACTGGGACCATGTTTAATGCTGGCCTTATGATAAGTGGGCTTTAAAGCCCAGTGGCTTATTGAAGAAATCAATATTATTTTTGGATCTATGTGTAGAGGCTACTCTGCTCTGTCATCCTTACCCATTTATTTTCTTGCACACAGGAGTGTTGGTTCAAAATACTTACCCCTTGGAGTTGGTAACTGTATGGTAAAGAATGGGGTTTAAGATGTACTTTACCATCTGAACATATTTTCTGTCTGAGTGTGGTTCGGTTGCAGCGTACCAGAATTCTGTCCAAAATCAACCCACCCCACCCCTGCAGCGTACCACTTTTTTATGCCTGTCCCTTGTACCACCGTGAGCAAATTGAAGTTGCTTTTTTCCCGGTGCACCCCCACCACTTGAGTAACCGACACTCCTCCAGTAATAAATGAAAAAAACTGCGGCTCAAGTGCTCGGCAACCAGAGCACCATCTACCACCGCATCCAATCATTTCACTTTCAAGCCAAAACAAACCTGCACACAGATGACCAGACAGAACTATGCACGCCACCCTGTCCCTCCCGGGGGTCAGCGAAATCAGGAAAATGTTTCTTCCGACCCTATAAACTGTATTGTTACAATGATGAGTTCAGGAGCTTTCCAGGTTGTTCGGGAGAGAACCATAGAATAGATTATACAGACATGTCGCTCTGCTGTCATCGCAGGAATATACGGAGGAATGAGGGCATGTGGGAGAAATGCAAAGATAGGCGCAGTGATCCATGGGATAATCGGGACCTGTTATCTGTGTTTCACATGTACGCGTGTCTTTACCCTTAGTTGGGTTAAGAGTGGAAGGTGGGCGGACGAGCGAAGTGCAAGTGATGGAAAGAATATCTTTATACTCGTCTTACATGGTGCCCAAGTTACACACAAATTCTGTCGCTCTATCGTCGTCTACTACTTCTCGACATTTATTTCTCACTTGGACATCTATGGAGATAGGGCTATGTTTTCCGATTTTTGATAACCCGGGCCGGAAATTGGCTATCTCCATTCCTCAGAGATATATTATTCCTTAGCTCTCTGGCGATACGACTCCCCAACATTGTCTGCCGGTTTATCACTACCAAAATACCAAAAGGCAAATACCACCAATTGCTAAAATCGACCTCTCCTATCGAGTGCTGTGCCACACCAACCTGAAAGCCCTGAGACCCCAGCTGGGCTCACAGCATCAATTACAAAATTTGATATCCCCTGCAGTTTTATTAGAGCCGAATTCCCCCATCGTTGTAAGGAAACACCGGGAAATCATCGTATTTCTTTGGTTGCTAGACTCAACCCCGGAAGGGTGGAATTTTATCACAGGACTCCGAATGGTACAGTAAGAGACGTAGGCGGGTGCATCACCTCAGACTACCAGTAAGATAACTCTCATATTAAGGGCCCGTTTACCTAACCGTCTATTTCAAAAATTTGGGGGATAAAACTAGACGGTGGCGTCACAATTGGCACCATTATCCAATAAACGGCGCGAAAAGTGTGTACAGTACCTATTTTCCTGCCGTCCTAAATTTATGTATCCTATCATAGCCAGACTGTCAAAACGTGACTTTGCCTCGGAGGTTTGTTTGCAAGTTCCACCAGACTCTAGAGGGCACGCTACTTTAGGTAAACACCATCGACTTGCCCGTACCCCTCCAACCGTTTAACCCCCTTAACGGTCGACGCTGTCTCGAAGGGCTGGATGGCCAAGCGGCCCTAGGTTTAGCGCTCCCATTGAGTGGAAAAGGTCTCCATCATAGTTTGGTATGGAATGCTTTTCATATCGCGCTATTGACATTAATTTGCAGAGAAAATGCGAAACTTTTTTTTATAGCTCGCCGTAAGGACATTCGGCGCCATCAACACCACAAGGGATAATAATTGCTAGTGCCACTTTATGTTATGTGCAGAACAGTACTTGAGCTCAAATGTTATCACAATAAATTTTCCACATAAGTTATAGATTAAACGGAAACCGATACTGTTGAAATTTTGCTGCTCACCACATGCAGATTCTTCGACGGAAAACTACTACTACGAGGATGACATCTTATCGAATGGTTACTAGAGCGAACTAGTTTCTGACTACCAGTGTTTGATACCGACTGCACCACTGTTAGCTTCATACAGATAACGCACAACCCTGCATACCTAGTTCATCACGATCAACAACCATGAAACACCTTAAGTGAAAGGTGCGACAACATCGAAACACTAAACACAACATCCCTCGGTCTATCGTGATACCGACAGCAGCGTGCCATCCCCGACCCTTGGTAAACTAGATTTCACCTCGGTTATGAGTCGGAGGAGATTCGGCAAAGATGGGTAGTGGAGGAAATGCAAGTAGAGAATCGGCATACGCAGGTCGTACGTCCGAAAGGGAGCTTGCACTTTGAGGAGGATAAAAGGACTTTTGTTTTCCCTTTGTTCGTTGTTTTGACCATCCATCAGACATTCGCTTTTCTCTTCGCTCTATCTTCTGTACACAGAGTATCAGTCTCTCGTTTCTTTATTCTTTATTGAATTTGTTTCCTTGTCACCTTACTTGTTCGTATCGATAAAAGTCTTTGGTTCCTCCCACTGTCAGTGATCGAATCCGCTGTGCACCGAAACTATTTTGTTCAAAAGATACATATGACACGCTAGTGTTAAACAACCGCCCCAAAAAAGACGCCATAGATCTAACCTGTAATCGTGTATGAAGAACCCTCTTGTGTTATTTTTTTATCAGGAGAGGTAGGAAAGAGAAACAAAACAATACTGATGCGACCGTACACCTAAGGGGAATAAAAATTAAAGTAAAGTCAAGAAGAGGCGAGGTGAAAAACACACTATAGTACATAGAAACCCAGCGTGAATTAATCCGATAGGTACCTCTACGCAGCTGAGAGACGAGACGGGATAGACGATGGAGAGCCAGGGGCTACACGAATGGGAAGTTACCTGCGGAAAATGTCTTTTCACATGTATTTCTCTTCCGGCTGCAATTATCTGAAGCCCAGGTCTTGGTTGGATAACATAAGAGGGGGAAAATCGATACACTTCATGCCTGAAACCGACTTTCTCGGAATGCACGTGAATGGTATTATTGTGGAGATGGTAGAAGTGCAGACGGGTGGGTTCAAGAGGTAGGTATGTATGTAGATGTAGCGATAGTGTGGCAAAGTCCGACAGTGTCTTCGGTAAGGATGGTAGGTGCTCTCGACTAGTAGGAGGAAGGGAAAAGCTTACGCTTAAAACGACGAAAAGACCGGCGGATTGCTCTGGAGAGTTTCAATGGCCCAGAATGGTTCAAGATGGCAGAGTCGTGGGTTGCGTCTGATGTGGGGATGGGCCTGAGAACGGATGGTGAAGGCGGTGCTGCAAGTTGGTTCAAAGGAGGCTCGTCGGAGGGGGAAGAGGAATGGCTCCCATGATATGGTCTCTCGTGTCGGGAATGTCTTCTAGCTGTAATACCGGACTAGATTTCATTCCTCCCTGGGCACTCAGAATAAGGCTAGAGGCTGTCGATGTCAGGCTGCTGGCTTGGAATGTTTGGTGACCAAAGGGCCTTGATTCTGTTAACAAACTCTACAAACGAGAATGGGACTAGAGGCCAGCGTGCCAGAAGGGTGTGTGGCCACGATGATCCGGCGAACCGGGATTGACATCCCCTCGCTCAAGGAGCATCTTCACCACGTTCTCATATCCAGATCCGGCAGCGTGTGAGAGTGGTGTCCTACCATCGCCATCCGGCAAATCGGGATTGGCATGTCCTCTCTCCAGAAGCATCTTCATTACGCTCTCATGCCCAGATTCCGCAGCGTATGAGAGTGGTGTCCTACCATACCTATCCGGCAAATCGGGATTGACATGGCCACTCTCCGGGAGCATCTTCATTACGCCCTCATGTCCAGATCCGGCAGCGTATGAGAGTGGTGTCCTACCACCGCTATTCTGCGAATCGGGATTGACATGTCCTCCCTCCAGAAGTATCTTCACCACGTTCTCATGTCCAGATCTGGCAGCGTATGAGAGTGGTGTCCTACCATCGCTATCCGGCGAATCGGGATTGACATGTCCTCCCTCCAGAAGTATCTTCACCACGTTCTCATGTCCAGATCCGGCAGCGTGTGAGAGTGGTGTCCTACCATCCCTATCCGGCGAATCGGGGTTAACATTTCCTCTCTCCAGAAGTATCTTCACCACGCTCTCATGTCCAGATCCGGCAGTGTATGAGAGTGGTGTCCTACCACCGCTATTCTGCGAATCGGGATCGACATGTCCTCCCTCCAGAAGTATCTTCACCACGTTCTCATGTCCAGATCTGGCAGCGTATGAGAGTGGTGTCTTACCACTGCTATTCTGTGAATCGGGATTGACATGTCCTCCCTCCAGAAGTATCTTCACCACGTTCTCATGTCCAGATCTGGCAGCGTATGAGAGTGGTGTCCTACCACCGCTATTCTGCGAATCGTGATTGACATGTCCTCCCTCCCGAAGTATCTTCATTACGCCCTCATGTCCAGATTCGGCAGCGTATGAGAGTGGTGTCCTACCATCGCTATCCGGCGAGTCGGGATTGACATTTCCTCTCTCCAGGAGTATCTTCATTACGCGCTCATGCCCAGATTCGGCAGCGTATGAGAGTGGTGTCCTACCATACCTATCCGGCGAATCGGGATTAACATATTCCCTTTCCAGAAGTATCTTCACCACGCCCTCATGTCCAGATTTGGCAGCGTATGAGAGTGGTGTCCTACCATACCTATCCGGTGAATCGGGATTAACATGTCCACACTCCAGAAGTATCTTCATTAGGCCCTCATCTCCAGATTCGGCAGCGTATGAGAGCAGTGTCCTACCCCGGAGATCCGACAGATCGGGATTAACATGTCCACTCTCCAGAAGTATCTTCATTACGCCCTCATGTCCAGACCTGGCAGCGTATGAGAATGGTGTCCTATCCCGGAGATCCGACAGATCGGGATTGATGTTTTTGCTCTCCAGAAACATCTCGACAACGCCCTCATGCCCAGATTCGGCTGCATACGATAGTGGTGTACGGCGAGTATAATCTGACGAATCGTGGCTGACATCTGCCAGCTCTAAAAGGAGTTTCAAAACGCCAACAAATCCGGATTCAGCAGCGAATGATAGTGGTGTCCTGCCATGTGAATCTGAAGGGTTTGCTTTGACATCCGGTCGCTCAAGAAGTAGCTTCACAATGCCCTCATATCCAGATCCGGCAGCATGCGATAGTGGTGTCCGGCCGCCCCTATCAAAGGAATCAGGACTGACGTCCCATCGCCCTAGGGCTCTATTCACAAAGTCCTCATGGCCAGATCTGGCAGCAAATGATAATGGTGCCCGATCCGGCTTCCGCGACGAATCGGGATTGACATCCTCTCGCTCAAGGAGTATCCTCACTACACCCTCATGCCCAAACCCGGCAGCATAAGATAGTGGTGTCCGGCGGTTCTTGTCCGGCGAATCGGGATTGACACCCCCGCGCTCTAGGAACAGTTTCACCACGCCCTCATGTCCAAATCAGGCAGCATACGATAGTGGTGTCCGACGATTCTTATCCGAGGAATTGGGATCAACATCCCCTCGCCCTAGGAGAATCTCCACAACGGCCTCATGGCCAGACTTGGCAGCATGTATAAGTGGTGTTATGCCCTGGGAGTCTGGCACCGTGGGATCGACACCACCCTGCGCAAGAAGCAGCTCTGCGAACTTGTAATTCCCATATTTGGCAGCCCATATTAGTGGCGTTGCTCCATTGGAATCACGCCCGTTCAGGTCCCATCTTTCCATATACACCATATCAATCGCGATTTCCGTAATCCCCATGTATGCTATGCAGTGTAGTCCAGTGAATCCACCAAGATCAGGATGACTGCCAATGCTACGATCCCACCAGGACATAAAATCGGCGCTCTCCTCATGCAAGAGAATATCGGCGGATATGTGGTTCGCATCTCGCTCAAGAATTTGTAAGGCAAGACGTTTCACATCTTCGGTAACCTCTTTCCTAGCATGGAACCCCCAGGAGCACGAGGCATAATGGAGAAACGGCATTGTCGATGGGATAGTATGGAGAGTGGCTGGAAGCTCGCAGACGGACTGAAAGTTCAAATAAGTGAGGCATACTTTGGCCATCGTCGAGTGAGGTGTAGTGAACAAATCGGGACGTGTAGTAAGATACTCTTGAAGTGTGGAATGCACGAGCCGCACTCTCGATGCGGGTTGATCTATTGTAACAAGTCCCAGTGTGCAGCTCATCAAGGTCTGTGTTGCTGGAACATTCTCGTCGTCGAGGTCTGCGGTTCCTACTTCCACCCCCAATGCGTGGCCAAGCTCCTCTATTTTTAACGGGCGTTCAGAACATGAAACCCACATCAGTACCCCCATTCCTAGCTTCTCTCTGTCCTCTCCCTGCTCTCTTATGCGATCCAATGTCGCGCCGTATGCGCCACCTAAGCCGACGCCGTTGGTCATTTGGAGAAGGGTTTTTCTTCTTCGACGTTTGGTCACTCTTGCGAGAACTGCATCCATAACTAGGGAAACGAGAAGAAATCTAAATATCCATGTTAGCTATTAATCTTAGATTCACTTTGGACAGATTTTACATACGCCCCCGAAATCTTGTCCGGAATAATTCTGAGAATATCAGCCGCCAATTCCTTATCCATTGCCCCCGGCTCCAGGTCCTTTTCCAACCTCATAGTGAGATATGCCCGGATATCCTCCTCGGTGGGCTTTATAGAGGTTGGCTTAGGATATCTGGGGAAATACTGCCTCACTTCTTCTCTAATGTGTGGCCTCCCTGTGATGAATAGTCGAACTTTCGGACACTCTTCGATAATGCTCTTTAAAGAGTGCCAAAGATCAGGTCGATGCTTTGCGGGAAACTCATCTAAGGCATCAATGCAGATAAATCCCCGCCGCAACAAGGAGATAGACTTGATGAGCAGCGCGCAGATTTCAGGTAGCCGGAGTGCCCGACCGTCCACCTCGCTCTTTGCTCGGTCAAAGGCCTCCTTTATCCCCCTCGGTATTGGTTCCACCCCTGCGACAAATTGCCTCAAGACAGATGCTAACAGGCCAGTCGCCGATTGTTCTTTATGCTCATGGAAGTCGCAGTATACGCAGGCCACAACTACACTATCCTTATCAGACGCGTCACAAAGTTTGTCTATTACAAGAGAGCTTTTGTTTCCGCGCTCAAGTTAGTTATACAAGTTGCCAGTATTTGAAGTGAAATGAAAGCACTTTTACACACCTCAGGTATGTCTTCCCCACTCCTGGATCTCCGTAACAGAATAACAGCGGATGGACAGCCTTATCCTCGCTTGTATGCCACTCCTCAAACTCGTTCGTTCGGAGAAGCCAGTCTCCCACTCCATCCATCCGGCCCTCACGCACTGCCTGATGCCTTTCCCGAGCTGCCATGGGAGACAGCCACTCTAGAATCCTGCGCTTCTCGTCCGACACAGATATATTCCAGACATTCTTGTAGCTGTCAGTCACGTTGCCAACGTTTTGGTTGATGTTAATAGTCGGGTTTCGATATGTTGTAGAATCCATCTTGCCACGTCTGTAACGTCTATAGCTCCTCTTGCGCCGGTGGTAGTGATAGTGATAGTGATAGCAACAGTGATAGTGATGACAGCGGTAGTGGTAGTGGTGCTGTTTGCAGATCACAGGCGATTATTTTTTGTGAGGCTTTGGGGGAAAGTAGGGAGGTGGGAAGGGCGAAAAGACAAGGCACTCCGAGCACAGCCTGCTGACTGTATTTGGGGTAGCATATTAAGGTTGTTTTTTCTTGCCGAGTTGTCCCCCCCCCCCCAAACAAGCACAGGTAAATCTAAAGTCAATACGGTAACTCGGGTGGTCTACCAATGGGCAGAGAATACACAAAAGTTGCTCTGATCTGGTTGGTCGAGATTGCATGTGCATGATAACAATCAAGTAACTACTCGAGTACTATTGGTACACTACTCTACATGTACGATAAATGAGTAGGATTGAGCACCGATTTCGGGTGGGGGGAAAAGTCTGTTCAACTTTTGGTGTGCGTATCATAGGTGCGAGAGAAGGCACTCTCCTAGAGAGTGCCTTTTTTTGAATGTGAATTTAAGAATTATCAACAACCACCAAACATCTCCCAATGCATGAAATGTACTGCTGGCTTTCCCAGACATTGTTTTAGGCCTTTGCAAATAAGCCTCCCATTTTTTCCCTCCCTTTTACACCAGATCCGGCTCAACGTCACCTTTTCATTGAATCCAAACTAAAGACCCCCTTAGCGTGAGTAAAAGTTGGAAAGGAAAGGGAAAAAAAGTTGAAGGCTTATTGGCAAAGACTTAAAAAATTGATGAGAAAGCCAGAAGGACATTTCATGCATTGGGAGATGTTTGGCGGTGGTTGATAATTCTTAAATTCACATACAAAAAAAAGTGTCATTGAGCTGAATCTGTCGTTGAGCTGTCGGGCACGTAGAAGACGTGCCCCAGGTTGCGAGCAAGCGAGCAATCGATGGGTTGTGACAGAGTCGCAACCTTGGCACGGTTACGCTCTGTGGTTGAGAAGGCCCTGGGCCCAGGAGTCAATTGTAGAGCTCCCTTGCCGGGCGAAAAATGTGCGCAAAACTACGTTCAGGGAGCCGCCCTCACCTCAGCCCCCATTCACTGTAATCGACCGGCAATCTCTATTCCTCCAGGATATCATACTTAATTCCCAGTTGGTTTGCAACACAGCCCTAAGTGACCCTAAAAAGTCACTCCAGCGCAATGACTGCCGGCTTGGTAATGCTAATGGCGAATGGCAAATCTCATCAGCCTCCAAAATTCCAAATATGTTGTCTGTGCTTCTTCTGTCAGTTATCACCAGTCGCACAACACCAAAACCCAGAGCCGCTGTCGCCCTCGCTCGCAGTAAGGTCAAAATTAATGACAGGTTCGTTTACTCTCATGACTAGCTACAGGGATCTAGTCCATTCGTGCCGTATCCGTGCAGTAAAAACTCGGCGAAAATTTGACAATCGGGAATCTGGCGCTAAACTCAAGCCCGGGGGGGGGGTTGCGCAATACACGAAGGTGCTGTGCGATCGGGGATTACTCGATGTGGGTGATCGGACGGACAGGAGTCAGAAAATGTTTGTATCAGCATACATTTTCTGACCCTTGTCCGTCCGATCACCTACGTACACCACTGAGTAAAGGCGTTTACCGTGCGAAGTTCGAGCTAGATTACCAGTACCGTGATGTCACAATCAGCTGTTCCTAATCCCGATTCTACGGATACCCTAGTGCTTGACATGAACTTCAGTGTTCCCAATTTCTTAATGCCAAATCCTAACATTGTATCCTGAATTGCTAGCTGTCATGGATAGAATCTTTGGGATTTTGGCCATTTGGGGATAGCAGGATACCGGTAATTGCATTAGGCAGCCATGGCTGAGTGGTTCAACGAGGAAACGGCGGCGGCTCTACAAACGAAACGCCAAGATTAAATCAACATAGAAGACAATCGCCAACGCCCAACTCAGAGAGGGGAACTTCTTTCTCATTCAATGACTCTCTCACAACTACCACGCTCAACTAACGAACGGTAAAGACAGGAATATATAAACACAACAAATTCTTTCTCCCACCCTTCTCTCGATCGCGATACAGGTCCACTCCCTGCCACTCATCTCCCCTATTCTCTCCCGCAAACTTTCCTACTAACAAAGGAAATACAAACATCACAGAGACCTCCCGCTTTCCATAGCCTCCGCGCATCCGACTCTTTCCTGCATCCTCCTCTGTCCCGTATCCGACTCTTTCAGACTCGCATTCCTCCCGGCGCTACACCGATCCCAAGCGTATATCTGAAGGCTATGTCCGTACGATGGGGGGTGGGGAGCTTTGTGTAGGCTGAGCATGCTGAGCAACATCAAAGACTTCCACCAATCGCATTAAGAGTCTATTTACCTAACCGTGTAGTTCTAAAATTTGGGCGATGAAAACAAACGGTGGCGTCTCAACCGGCGTCCGAATGATAGACGGCGCAAAAGTCTTTACCCAATGCTCTACCGTCCTAAATTCTCGTTGCTGGAGGGTCGAAACATGATGTTGCCTCGGGGATGCGTTTATAAATTCTACCGGATACTAGACTGCAGGCGGCACACCATCGTAGGTACAGTAAACGCCATATAGTTCCCCGCACGACTCCGCACACCTCCAACTGTCAAGATCCCATTAACTGCCCCCACCCTTTCGAGCTGATGGACGACCACATAGGTAAACAAGCCCAAAGCATGAAAGGTTAAGGTCTTACACGGACCTTCAAGTCTATGATAACTTAGACACAGTATCAGGCTGATTGTCCATGTACTACTGTAGTTTAATATCACCCATCATTATCATACATCAAAACCGTCCGGTCATCAGTGACACCCAATCTTCCCCTCTAATCCCTCATCTTGACAATAGCAAATAACTTTATATCTAACTTGTAATTCGAACCCCTAATTCATGGAAGTGAGAAGTCAACAGCGGAGAAACAGCAGTGAATAATCTCTTTCATTTCATCATAAAACTACCCAAATACATTCGCAATGCATTCTATAGTTATCACTTATTCGTTGTTTCCCAATTTGTTAAGTGCTGCACAATATAATTTTCTCTTCATGGAATACTAGAACTTTGAACCAATAGCGAATTTATTGCTCAGAGTATAAGAATTACCGTTACTAATCTATGGAGAGTGTTCAAGTTCAAAAGTCATGACGTAACAAATTTTCTAAATATTGATCAAGCGAAGACTCACCTGTAATGCAGGTAGCATTGAGGTTGATTTACAGGTGGCTCAATTAAAACACCCTCTGATCTATAATAATCTATTATAGCAAGTAAATCTAACAAAAAAAAAGAAACCATTACCGATACCTCCATGAATTTAATAACACTGGATTTTTCTAACATTTTTTCACCTTATACGATTTGAGGACCTACGAACCCCTACTCTTAAGTAAACTTAACCTAGGAAGAACTAAGAACGAAAGAAAGATAGGAGAAAGAAAGGAAAATATGATAGTTCTATTCCGGCTACCCGGTATTAGCGGTTTACAATGCAAGTGACAACTGATGGCCCGGCACACCACACGCCCCCCCTGTGTGGCCCCAAGGGGACCAGGTGAATGGAATAAATGAATAAGTTTAGGCAATTCCACCGTGGTTGGATGGTGTTTATCTTGCGCCCTGTATAATAATGCCGCACTATGAGGAGAAAAGAAATGGGTATTCTAGGGGCACGGAACCGATTTTCATATCGTGCGTGAGAATACCATTTTCGAGAAGATCGCGCAAGTGAAACGAAGCGGTCTAAAAAAGTAGGTTATGCCTTAATGTGATGATTGTGGCAAAGCCGACTTATAGTCATCAATGGGGACGATAGGTGTTGCCGGACATGTCATTATGGGAGGAAAGGCTCGTGCTGAATAGGACCTAAAAGGTGATAGGCCGCTGCGATACCGTGTTTGAATAGTCATGAAGGCACACTGTGTCGGATCCCAAGGGCTCGGGAGAGCGGTTGTCTCGCGCCGCTGCTTTGTGACGTTTTGTGACTACAAAGCTCTCCTGGACAGTGGCCTCACCACACCAATGCGATGAGTAGCGTTGTTGGCACTAAGTCGCCAGAGTTCGTGCCATGGCACAACCTTTCAGATCGATGTGCCGGGCACGGCACAATGTAGTGCCCAGGCAATACATGTACAAATAAAATGACTTTAAGAAGAAAAACAAGGAAACCATCTACAAGCCCAATTAATATTGAATATCCCCCATTTCCAATCCTTCTAAGTTCTCACTGTGCTAAAGAACATGAATATTTGCTTCCTCAATAACGGAAACTGGCCTACAATAATGGAATTGTGCCAGGTTGTGCCATCAGCTAATCTCACTACACTCTGGCACATCGTTGTGCCGTGCCGGGCACATTGGCATGGCACAAGGCACTTCAAGTGCCAACAACGCTAGCGATGAGCCTCCGTACCGTGTAAGAGCGGTGTCTTTCCATGTTTATCTAATAGGTCGAGATTGACATCCCCTCGCTGCAAATCGGGCAGCATTTGAAGCGCTGTCTGGCCGTACTTATCAGATGAATTGGGATTGAGATCCTGTCGCTCCAAGGGCAGCTTCACCACTACCTCATGCCCAGATCGGGCAGTATTGGATAGAGGTGTCTGACCATACTTATCTGACGGATTGGGATTGACATCTCGCCCTAGGAATAGCTCATATCCATATTGGGCGGAATTTGATAGTGGGGTCTGGCCACGCTGACCTGGCGAATTGGGATTGACATCCTCTCGCCCCAGGAGCATCGTCACCAGATCCTAGCGTCCAGCCATTGTAGCATTAATTAGTGCTGTTAGGTCCCCTTTGTCCGATAAAGTGGGATCAACATCCGGCTGTTCCAATAGGAGCTTTACGATCCTGCAATTCGTATATTTAGCAGCCCATATTAAGGGTGTTGCGCCTTTGGAATCACGTCCGTTTAAGTCCTATCTTTTCATATTCACCATGGCAATCGCTATTTCTGTAATTCCTATCAAACGTGGTTTGCGGGGAAGTGGCTCATGAACGGGATCCGGCTCACCCATAGCAACCATTGGAAAACCAAATCGACATTTGATTATCTCAATAAATGATTGAGATAGATATTTCTGCTTGGACTAATAATCTGTACAGGGCTACAATGGTATTTCGGGCATGATCACACACCTCTTCTTTCTAAAGTGTCCGCCTTTTGCATACCCCTTAGTAAATATTGACAGTAGCGCCTAGGTTCGGGGCTCGGATGCGCGTTATTTCAGGGATTTACGGTTGGCAATTGGATGGTGGTTTGAGTTGTGTGGTGCCGGCAAGGCGGAGTTTGCTTTCAAGCACAGGAGGTATGATATCTGTAGGTGGTGGGTGGAGGGTCGAGCTCCCTGCTTTGTTTTGTGCTCCATATTTTGCCTTTGTGAGGAAGCCCAGGATGATCCATGACAACGCAACTCCCCTCGCCATCCCGCATATGCAACACCACCTAAAGATGTTCCTCTGGATCAAATATTAATTCCTACTATGTATTCTACCATGTGTTTACATTTTATGTCTTTTTATTTTCGCTATAGTGGGAATGGTGGGGGAGTGCTGTCATCATCCAAAGGGAGTGCCCGACAGCTCAGCAGGGTGAACAGCTCAACGAGACTTTTATTGTAAATAAGTAGAAACGTTGACAACTAAACACCCAATACCACAAAAAAAGAGCTTCTGAAGCTACCTTTTCTTACTCCCATCCTTTACCGCTATTCACATATTTGAAATTTCCTTCTATTGTTTCTTGATCTTGGTTTCCACTACTTTTATCAAGATCTCAAGTGACAGCTAACTCGTGGCTGAGGCACCTCAAACGCTTGAGTAATGGCAGCCACATAGGATTTCTTTTGTCCATTAAGCCTTTAAATTGGCTGTTGGACTTGGACTTCCATTGTGGAGCTTGTTTGGTAGACATTGAGAAGGTTGTAGTTGTACGATGGGGATTTACTGAGAAAAGTCTCGTTGAGCTCTCCGCCCCGTTGAGCTGACAGACACCCCCCCCTTGGAGTGCCGTCAAACCTTGAAGGTCGCTTGCTGTAGCGTTTTTCAAAGTGGCGGGAACCTTGGCACGGTTACTCAAGCTGCAGGCAGGGGTTGTATTTCACTTTCTTGGCAAGACACCAAGCGGAGAAGGGGCTTCCATCCTCCAACACGAGACCATCCCCAGTCATATTTGCAAAACTTAGACTTTTAATCCTTCATCCACCTTTGCCCAAAATCGCCTCCAAAAGTCTCTTTCATTTCCCATTACCACCTCTTTTGATCGACGAACGGCATTACCGCTACCATCACAGGTAATAAGAACACCGACAGGAAAGACAAGATGAATTCTGCAGCATGCCAGAAGCCGGCCATTACCATAAACCAAAACGTTGGTAATGTGACTAACAGTTACAAGAATATCTGGAACAACTGCGAGATATCGGTGTCGGACGAGAAGCGCCAGATTCTTGAGTGGTTATCTCCCATGGCACCTCGGGAAAGGCATCAGGCTGTACGTGAGGGCCGGGTGGAGGGGGTGGGAAACTGGCTTCTTCGAACCAACGAGTTTCAGAAATGGCATACGAGCGGGGATCAGGCTGCCCATCCACTGTTATTCCGTTACGGGGATCCAGGAGTGGGGAAGACGTATCTAAGGTGTGTAGTAGTCGCTCGCTTGAAATAGCGCGCAAAACTAATTTGGGCGCGGGAATAAAAGCTCTCTTGTGATAGATACACTGTGCGATAGGCTTAATGGGGGTAATATGGTGGTGGCCTGTATCTACTGCGACTTTCATGCTGATAAGGGGCAATCCGCGACCAGTGTTTTAGCAGCTCCCCTGAAGCAACTTGTCGCAGGGGTAGAAACAATCCCGGAGGAGATCAAAGGGGCCTATGACCGAGCGAAGAGAGAGGTTGATGGCAGAGCACTCCGGCTCCCGGAAATCAGGGCGATGCTTACCAAGTCTGCCTCATTGTTACTACGGGGATTTATCTGCGTTGATGCTTTAGATGAGTTTCCTGCAAATCATCGACCTTAACTTTGGGATTCTTTGCGCCACATTGTCCGGGAGTGCCCAAATATTCGGCTGTTCATAACGGGCAGGCCACACATTCGAGAAGAAGTCAGGAAATATTTCCCCGGATTTCCCGATCAGCCCCCTATAAAGCCCACCGAGGAGGATATTCGGGAATATCTTACTATGAGATTGAAAGAGGATTTGGAGCTGGACGCAATGGATACCGAACTGAAGGCAGATATTCTCGGAATCATTCCGAAAAAGATCTCGGGGGCGTATGTGAAACCTATCCATAGCGGATCCAAAGTTATTAGCTAACATTCGTCTCTAGGTTTCTTCTCGTTTCCCTGGTGATGGATGCGGTCATGGCGGATGCGACAATACATCAGAGAAGGCAAACCCTGAATAGGATGACAAATGGCTTTGGTCTAGATGATGCATACGGCAGAACATTGGATCGCATAAGAGCGCAGAAAGGGAACCGCATGAAGCTAGGAATGGAAGCACTGATGTGGGTTTCCTGTTCGAAACGGCAGCTGAAGGCAGGAGAACTGTGCCAGGCATTAGGAGTGGAACTAAGAACCGCGGACATTAATGTCCACAATGTCCCAACAATACGGACCTTGTTGAGTTGCACATTAGGACTTGTCACAATTGATGAGCAAGCATCGACAGTCCGTCTCGTGCATTTCACACTTCAAGAGTATCTTGTGGCTCATCCTAACTTGTTCACCACACCTCACTCGATGATGGCGGAAACATGTCTCACATATTTGAACTTTAAGTCCGTTTGCGATATTTCGACGGCTCTCGACACTCTCTCATCAACAATGCCGTTCCTCCAATACGCTTCGTGTTGTTGGGGATTCCATGCTGAGAAAGAGATGGGGAAAGATGTGAAGTGCCTTGCCTTACAACTTTTCGAACAAGATGCAGACCACATATGGGTCGATATTCTCCTGCGTGAGGAGAGTGTTGGCTTCCTATCTTGGGGCGATCGTTGGTATGGCAGGAGTCCCGATATCAGGGGGTTTACCGGGCTACACGGGGTCGCATACATGGGGATTACTGAGGTCGCGGTTAGTATGGTGGAGATGAAAAGATGGGACTTGAATGGGCGGGATTCTAAGGGCCAAACGCCATTAGCATGGGCTATCAAATACGAGAACTTCGTGCTCGCAAAGTTGCTTCTTGGGCAGTTGGATGTCCAGCCCACTTTATCAGACAAACAGGGTCTAACACCACTCATCCATGCTGTTCGGAGTGGACATGAGCAAATGGTAAAAGTTCTCTTAGAATATAGAGATGTCAATGCCGATTCGCCGGATGAGCGCGGTCGGACACCACTATCTTATGCTGCCGAATATGGACATGAGGGCGTGGTGAAGATACTACTGGAGCGAAAGGATGTCAATCCCAATTCACCGTCTAACGATGGCCGGACACCCCTATCATTTGCCTCCAGATCCGGACGTGAGGGCGTGGCGAAGATGCTGCTGGAGCTTGAGGATGTCAATCCCGATTCCGGGGATAATTGCGGTCAGACACCACTATCTCATGCTGCAGAATATGGACATGAGGGCGTGGTGCAGATACTGCTTGAGCGAAAGGATGTCAATCCCAATTCACTAGACAAATACGGCTATACCGCAGTATCATATGCGGCGGGAGCTGGATATGAGGGTGTCGTGGAGCTACTCTTGCAGCAAGGCAACGCCAATCCCAATCTATGGTATCCTGACAGCCTGACGTTGTTATCGGCGGTTGCTCGTCAGGGACATGAGGGGCTTGTGAAGATGCTTCTGGCGCGAGGGGATGTCGATCCCGATTTGCCGGATGAGGATGGCCGGACCCCACTATCTTTTGCTGCTGAGGCGGGATCTGAGGATGTTGTGAGACTACTTTTGCAGCGAAGGGATGTTGATCCCAACTTGCCGGATAACAATGACATGACGCCACTGATGTATGCTGCCCAATCTGGACATGAGGATGTTCTTGAGCTGCTCTTAGAGCGAGTAGATTTCGGTCCCATCTCGTCAGATAATGGTGGCATGGGGGCCCTACGATTGGCTTCCCAATGTGGACATGCTGGTGCTGTGAACCTGCTCTTTGAGGAAGTGGATGTTGATCGCGTTGATTGTGGTCCGGAAGCGCTAGCATGTGCCGCCAGATCTGGATGTGAGGACCTCGTGGAACTACTGTTGGAGCGCGGGTATTTGGATCCCAATTGGTCGGATGAGGATGGCCGGACGCAACTATCATACGCTGCCCAAGGAGGATGTGAGCCCCTTGTAAAGCTACTCCTGGAGCGAGGGGATATCGATCCCAATTTGCCGGATGTGAATGGCCGGACACCACTGTCCTGTGCTGCCGGGTACGCATCTGAGAGCGGCGTGAAACTACTCCTCCAGCGTGGGGATGTCAACCCCAACACGCCGGATTGTGACAACAAGACACCACTACACCATGCTGTGCATTTTGGATTCAAGGATGTTGTGAGGGTGCTTCTAGAGCGCCGGGATGTCGATCCCAATCTACTATGGCAGCGTGGCCGGACACCACTATCACTCGCTGCCAACATAGGGAACGAGGGTGTTGTGAAGCTGCTCTTGGCCTGAGAGGATGTCAATCCCAATTTGCCGAATTGGGATGGTCGGACACCACTATCACTCGCTGCCGAGAATGGATGCGAGAATATTGTGAAGCTACTCTTGGGGCGCAGGGATGTCGATTCCGATATGTCGGACCTGAATGGCCTGACCCCGTTATCATACGCCACCATGAAGAATGATTTCGGTATAATGAGGCTATTATCAAAACCCAGGCCCTGTAGTCACAAAAGATCAAAAAATAGCGACGTGACGCATGAGAGCTCCGTTCTCGCTCTGAGTGCTCGCGAGGAAGTTGGATTAACTCCTGTACTGCAGCAAGAAACCGCCATTCCAGATGCAAAACACAAGGTCACCGATGTTATTCCTCTCGTCCGCTCCGACGAGCCTTCATCAAATCGGCTCGAAGTACGCCCCTCCACATCTTCCATGTCCAGTAGTTCTTATTGGTCTACCGTCTTAGAACCTTCGGGGACACAGAAGCGTCCTATAGCGGACCAAACACACCCAGGTCCTTCCAAGCGCCAGCGTTCCCATTTATCCTAACATCCTCAAAGATTCCTATCGCCCCCGTTGAAGAGTATATCTGGCTTTGCTACAATTATCACATTTGCATATGTATCTACTTCATGATCCCAGCTCTTTACACCTCTATCATCTGCTCGAAAATAGTATCCGCCTGTACTCCATGAAAACAGATTCCGGCACCTACCGTATCAACCTTTCTCCGCTTTGGCCGAACCAGCTAGGACCTAAACCCCGGGACTCATTTTTGCTGAATGGGAATACAATCTCGCGTGCATTTCCCGCTGATGACATCTTCCCTGTATTGCTTCCTTATTCTCCACCATTTACTTGTCTTGGCTTGAATTTCACCTTCTCACGGGGGATGCCGGTGGGGGTAAGTCCCCCCGGATTTCTATATATGATATTGTTTCTCTCCTTTTCTCCCTTTTTTTCTTGTCTTTCTCCTTACGTTGATATTATCCTGGAGCGGGAGTTTTGCGGGGTGTGCTATATTGCGTGATAGCGGTGATCGTTTTTTCCTTGTGCTCCTTCGGTTTTGTTTTTAGAGAGAAGAGAGTTCTTTACTTTTCGTCATAGGTTATATCAAGGATGTTTTGTTGCTCCATTAGGCTACTAGTATCAGTTTCCCTTTTATCAATATATAGACCCCTCCGATTCTCTATCGTCTCCAATAGTCCTATTGCCTTCACTCTAATCGTAGAGATCTCAACCCCATTGTGTAAAGTCCGGTGACAGAGTACTCAAGCTCACCGCTATTTTACACCAAAATCGAGCACACTTTGCCAACTATTAAATCACTGTTAATCAATCTGGGCGTTCTACTTTGGGCTGAATCAAACTGGAGAAGACAGGGTTCCGAATGGTCGGCGGAAGACTGGACTGGACTAGCTAGTCTGGTCGAAAGTCAAGTCTAGTCTAATAGTTGAAATTAGACCGACTGGACAGTCAGGATTATCGAAACCGACTCGACCAGGACTGGTCCGACCAGGCCCGCCAAGCAATAGGATATGCTATTTTTATCACATTATATTACGTTCAAATAAAGCTTTTCTTAATTAAACCTATTGTTTCCATGGATTATATATGGTGGAGACAGTGCCTCGCTTAGATTAGGGGAGGTGAAAATAGGTTTCCCCCGGTCGAACTATTTTTGGTGCACTAAGTGAGTGATATTACATGCCCATCTGCCACAATACCTGTATTCGATCCTCTTATCCATCGGGTTATCGTATTTCCACCACATGCTATCCTCTCCGGGGTGTTCTATCAACTTGTATTGAGGAGTTGTTGATTTACAACGTGACAAAGGGCTTTAAGATCCTACTGTAGCTATTGTTCTATTCTTAGCGAGTGTTGGCCTGGGTGCCATTCCGACCCTCATGCGATCTTTTATAAAGACTGGTCTGGGACCGGTCCAAACCTGACCGGACCACCCGAGTTAGTCGGGTCCAGTCATCGACACCAACCAGGACTGGCCAGTCTGGTCCTGCCTCCAGGACTTGACCGGTCGGACTATTCGGAACCCTGGGAGAAGAGGTAGAGAGTAGTTTTCAAGAAAGAAAGAAGTTGTCGGGATGGTATACGGAATTGGGAAACAAGGGAGGAGCTCCAACAAAGGTTGTTGTCATGTGTCTTTTGTTATGGAAGCCTCATACTTAACGAAATCTCGAGTCACTTTCCAATCTTACCACACCATTTTACAAAAGATCATGAGTTATTAATTTATAGGCTTGATACTTCCATGATAGTAATAAGGTATACACGCTCCTTGCAAATTTTTGAACTTTTTTTTTCCACATGCAGTGTTAAGCTTTGAGTTACTGCCAATTTTCCAAAGCCGAGCGATTATACATAACTGACAAGATAGGAAACAGAAATGTGAAGAACGTGAATGAAACTACAAGCAAAAGAACATCCAACAATTGCATTCTCTGGGTTTGTTGATAGCAGTGTTCCCAACCGTCCCGGGCAGGGTGGGTACGGACGGCCGGGCAAAGCGTCCGTCTTTCATAAAGACGGCAGTCCTATGGGTTGACGGCCGGGCCCTGCAGTCTTATTGGGAACGGGATCTGC
>Ga0307517_10001675_pt1 | contig 36634 bp, 41 predicted proteins | sample 23_EM_MG_FD_194515 | JGI IMG/M metagenome (GOLD analysis project Ga0307517, IMG submission 194515) | Populus trichocarpa ectomycorrhiza microbial communities from riparian zone in the Pacific Northwest, United States - 23_EM | ecosystem: Host-associated > Plants > Roots > Unclassified | place...
ATCTGACTCAGAGGCAGTGGCGGAGCTGAAATCAAATCAAGTAAACCAAATATAAATCAACTAAACATAGGAGATCCTGCACTGCCCGCTCCTGTGTACCGTTACCGGAACATGTACACATGTTACACTGCCCCTACACTGGAAGACGCTCCGCCCTGGCCCCCCGATGAGTAACCACCTGCCGGTGGACGCAGTGGCTCACTGAACGATACCCTTCACCGTCGGGCTCTCTAGAATGCCCATGATTAATTTCCACCTTATCTCCGCGACCCCCCCCCTTCTGCCCCTGTCCCTGATGGACAGCACCTATTCCACACTGAAGGAGAGGGCAAGAGAGACACTTCTCACGGAGTGGGCCTCTCTTTTCCCGACCCCGGGGTACTACCTGCACCCTCCCGCCGTGACTGCAAGGCCCGTCATGGGTTTAGGCAAGTTCGTGGCGGAGAGAATCCACCAGGTGAGAGCCGGGAAAAGCTACCTGGCCGCCCACCCGACTTGGAGGTCCCCCGACGCCGACACCACCTGCCCCCGGTGTGGCTTGGAGCCTGAAAACTTGGAACACGCCATCCTCACCTGCCCCTCGAGACAACACAGCAGGTCGCGCCTCCTCTACGGCGTTACTGATGTCGGTCCCAAAGCCCCACTTTGGTCATCACTCCCGCTGCTAAAAAGACACGCCACCTTCAGAGGCGTCACCTCCACGGGATTTCCCCCCACAATGTTCCCGCCCACCACCCCCCCCTCGTCCCCCCCGTTCACTCTCTCCCCCCCCAGGGTGCCCCCCCGGTCTTCCGTGTTTTTTCCTTGGCTGAGCGATAGGGTGGCGGAGGTTTTCTTTCCTTCGTTTTAAATAGGCTTTCCTTTCTGAGACAACTAAATCGTTAGTTTGTGCTTTCCTGGTTGTATGGTGATGATGGCCCGGCGGAGGAGAACACCGCGGGTTAGTGGATATTTACTGGTGCCGTAACATTCTTGTGTTTATGTTTTTGATTTAAAGGTTTTGTTCTCTCCATAGCTAGCGCTGCATGAGGCTTTTTGTACCTAAAAACAATGAACGCATGATTACAAAAAAAGAAAGAAAAAAAATGGACCAAGAGATAGGCCACGAACCATCTCTCCTCCACCTCTGGCGATTGAAATCTCAACACCACGGGAGATTATCATCACTTTCCCCAAGCCACATCTCTTCCCCCATCATGGCTACTGCCTAGGGGTTGACGTTAAGCCATCTTCGCTCCTCTCCTGAGGCACACATGCCTCCCCGCCTTGGGGTCCGTGTTCCCGTTTATCGTTGACACCCGCTCATGAAGTTCGGTTCTCCCCCCATCCCCCGCACTTGCTTTGCACCTCGCTTAGCATTTTGCGCGGTCGGAAAGCTTCTGGCTTCGTTCACGGTCGGCGATATGGCGTCCGGACTCTCGGTCGAAGTACGCCTTCGGTTCTCCTGGGCTTGTACCTCTGATGGGGAAAGCTTCGGTTAGTAACATCACGGTCTCGCTCGGTTTCGAGGTCGTCCCAAAAGCCCTTGCTATGGCCCGTTAGTCAGTTGTGGCTAGCCCGCTCGAGATCCTTCCTCTACCCGGCTCCCGGTTCCGTCCGCTGGCACCGTACTGCCGCATGAGCTGGCACCTTACTGCTAAAACTCCTCCCCAGGCTGGTACCCTACTGCTCCCCCCTCTGGCTGGCACCCTACTGCTACTCACCAGCTGGCACCCTACTGCTCATCATCATTGGCTGGCATCCCCTCTGCCCGCTGGCCATGCTCGCCATCTACCCTTCCGATCGGTTGGCCCCTCCTCGGTTACGCCTAGTCGTGGTATAGCACTACCTCCGTGGCTATTGTCCAACGCGTTGGATCGATGTCATGACCGTACATCATGGTTTTGGTGGGCCCACTACTGGAGTTTTACTATCTCGCCGATCATCTATCTTCTCCATCGGGCCCTGAAAGGGCCTTAGCGCAGCCGTCGTGTCTTTTCCTTTGGGGAGCCTGCGGAAGGGTTTGGGTCTCTCTACCTGTACGTTTCTTTGTATTGTTTCCTTACGTGTCTGAGGTATATTATCTTAGGTGCTAGGCGGGGGAGACCTTTGCTATGGACTCCGGGTGTTTGATTTTTCCCATGAAGAGGTCAAGCGGGCGGTGGGTTTGCATTTATACGTTTTTTTGTCTTTATAGCTAGCGGTGCATAAGGCTTTTTGTACCAGGAAACAAATAACGCATGATTACAGAAAGAAAAAACAAGAAGAAAAAAAGGACCAAGAGATAGGCCACGAACCATCTCTCCTCCACCTCCAGCGATTGAAATCTCAACACCACGGGAAATCATCCTCACCCTCCCCCACCCACCTTCCTTCTCCCCCAATCGCTACTGTCTAGGAGTTGACGTTAAGCCATGTACCCTCCTCCACAGGGGGCACGCTTGCCTGCCCTCCTTGGAGTTCTTGGTCCCGTTCATCGTTGACACCGGCTCATGAAGTTCGGTTCTCCTCCTTACCCCGCACTTGCTTTGCCCCTCGCTTTGCGTTTTGCACGGTCGGAAATCTTCTCGCTACGCTCACATTCGGCGTTACGGTGTCGGACTCTCGGTCCAAGTAGGCCCCGGCCTGCTGGGCTTGTACCCCTGATGGGGAAAGGCGCGGTTGGTAACATTACAGTCTCGTCCCGGTCTCGTCGACGTCCCAAAAGCCCTTGCTATGGCCTGTCTGTTGGTTGTGGCTAGCCCGCTCGCGATCCTTCCTCTACCCTGCTCCCGGTTTTGTCCGCTGGCACCGTACTGCCCCATTAGCTGGCACCTTACTGCTAAATCCTCTCCACCTGCTGGCACCCTACTGCTCCCCACCGGCTGGCACCCTACTGCTACTCAGCGGCTGGCACCCTACTGCTCATCCTCCTGGCTGGCATCCCCTCTGCCCCGTGGCTCTGCTCGCCATCTACCCTTCCGATTGGTTGGCCCCTCCTCGATTAGGTCTAGTCGTGGTATAGCTCTGCCTGCGTGGCTATTGTCCAACGGCGGGGATCGAGGTAATGACCTGCCTGACCGTACATCATGGTTTCGGTGGGCCCTTGACTGGAGTTTTCCTATGTCGCCGATCAACAATCCTCTCCCCACGGGCAGTGTTTCTGGCCGTTAGAGTTTTTTCCTTTGTTTTGATGAGCCTGCGGAAGGGTTTGGGTCTCTCTACCTGTACGTTTCTATGTAGTGTTTCCTTATGTGTCTGAGGTTTCTATCTTAGGTGCTAGGCGGGGGGGACTTTTCCTATGGATTCGGGGTGTTTGATTTTTACCATGAAGATGTGAAGTGGGTCGTGGTTATTCTTTATTGGTTTTTTTCTCTCCATACCTAGCGCTACATGTCAGGCTGTTTGTACCTTAAGACAAATCAGGCATGATTACAAAAAAAAAAAAAAAAGAAAAAAAAGAAAAAAAAAAGGACCAAGAGATAGGCCACGAACCATCTCTCCTACACCTCCGGCGATTGAAATCTCAACACCATGGGAAATCATCGTCACCCTCCCCCACCCACCTCTCTTCTCCCACGATGGCTACTGCGTCGGAGTTGACGTTAAGCCATGTACCCTCCTCCTCTTGGGCACGCTTGCCTCCCCTCCTTGGGGTTCTTGTTCCCGTTCGTCGCTGAGCCCCGCTTATGAAGTTCGGTTCTCCTCCTTACCCCGCACTTGCTTTGTACCTCGCTTAGCATTTTGCCCAGTCGGAAAGCTTCTCGCTAGCCTCACGGTCGGCGTTACGGTGTCGGACTCTCAGTCAAAGTAGGCCCCGGCTTGCTGGGATTGTACTTGTGATGTGGAAAGCCTCGGTTAGTAACATCAGGGTCTCGTCCCGGTCTCATCGTCATCCCCAAAGCCCTTGCTATGGCCTGTTTGTCTGTTGTGGCTAGCCCGCTCGTGAGCCTTCCACTACCCCCCTCCTGGTTCCTTCCGCTGGCACCGTACTGCCCCATAAGCTGGCACCTTACTGCTAAACCCTCCCCACTGGCTGGCACCGTACTGCTCCCCACCGGCTGGTACCCTACTGCTCATCCTCCAGGCTGGCATCCCCTCTGCCCGGTGGCTTTGCTCACCATCTACCCTTCCGATCGGTTGGCTCTTCCCGGTTACGCCTAGTCGTGGTATAGCACTACCTTCGTGGCTACTGTCCAACCCCTTGTATCGATGTAATGACCTGCATCATCGGGTGAGTAGATTTAGTAGGCTCATGGTTTCGGTGTTTTCTCCTGTCGACGATCAACTATCCACCCCCCTCAGGCTAGAGTTTCTCGTCTCCCAAGAGGTGATGTCTTTTGTTTTGGGGAGCCTGCTGAAGGGTTTGGGTCTCTCTACCTGTACGTTTCTATGTATTGTTTCATTACGTGTCTGGGGTATATTATCTTAGGTGCTAGGCGGGGGAGACTTTTCCTATGGACTCAGAGTGTTTGATTTTTCCCATGATGAGGTGAAGCAGGCGGCGGGTTTGCATTTGTATGTTTCTTTTCTCTTCATAGCTAGCGCTGCATAAGGCTTTTTGTACCCAGAAACAAATAACGCATGATTACAAAAGAGAAAAGAGAAAAAAAAAAGAAAAAAAAAAAGGCCCAAGAGATAGGCCACGAACCATCTCTCCTTCACCTCTGGTGATTGAAATCTCAACACCACGGGAAATCATCGTCACATTCCCCCACCCACCTTCCTTCTCCCATGATGGCTACTGCCTAGGGGTTGACATTAAGCCATCTACCCGCCTCTTCTGGGGCCCTTTGGCCTCCCCTCCTTTGGGTTCTCGTTCCTGTTCATCGTTGGCTCGCTCATGAGGTTCGGTTCTTCCCCTTACTCCGAACTTGCTTTGCACCTGGCTTAGCATTTTGCGCTGTCGGAAACCTTCTCGCTTGGTTCATGGTCCGCGTTACGGTGTCGGACTCTCGGTTGAAGTAGGCCACGGCTTGCTGGGCTTCTACCTCTGGAGGGCAAAGCTTCGGTTACTAACATCATAGTCTCGTTCAGGTCTCGTCGTCATCCCAAAAGCCCTTGCTATGGCCCGTTTGTCAGCAGTCGCTAGCCTGTTCGGAATCCTTCCTCCTCCCCTCTCCCGGTTCTGTCCGCTGGTACCGTACTGCACCCTTAGCTGGCACCTTACTCCTTAAACTTCCCCCTGGCTAGCACCCTACTGCTACTCACCGGCTGGCACCCTACTGCTTCTCACCTGCTGGCACCCTACTGCCCGGTGGCTCCGCTCACCGCTCTATCTTCTCCGATTGTTGCGATCCTCCTCCGCTACGCCCGGCTGTGGTATCGGACTGCCTCCGTGGCTGCCGCTAACTTCTTGATCGAACGATGTAATTACAGGCGTGACCATCTATTGTTACGATGTCGGCCCACATTCCAGTGGTTTTCCTCCAACGCGCGATTACTATCCTCTCCCTCAGGCCAGCATTTCTGTGCCTTAGCACAACTTTCTTTTGTTCGGGGTAGCCTGCTGAAGGGTTGGGGTCTCTCTACCTGTCCGTTTCTACGAATTGTTTCCTTACTTGTCTGGGGTTTTATTATCTTAGGTGCTAGGCGAGAGGCGCTTTTCCTATGGTTTCGGGGTGTTTGATTTTTCCTATGAGAAGGTGAAGCGGGCGGTTCTTGTAACTTATAGTTTTTTTTCTCTTCAGAGCTCATGCTGCATAAGGCTTTTTGTACCTAAAACAAATAACGCATGATATCAAAAAAAAAACAAAAAAACAAAGGGACCAAGAGATAGGCCACGCGTCTCGCAAACCTCCTCCCCCGTTCTACATTTCACATGCAATCTCAACTTTACCTGGCTTTATGTCCGGATCACACCCTCGCCCACTTCGTCTGGCTCGCTCAGCCTCTTGGCAGATCCCCACTCAATTCCCGCGGGCAACCCTGGCTTTGGCAGAATGTCGGCCCTCAACTCCCCTGCCCCATCAAGATCAGGTACCCCCTGAACTGACTACCCCCTAGCCTTCATGGCGGAACATCAGGCCCAGGCCAGGAGTACCCTTCGCCTCAAGCCGCGGATCCTCCCTGACTTCAGCGCCAAAATGCTGGCCAACACTCTCCCCGCTGAATCCACCACCGTTACTCTCCTTTCCCAGCTCGTCAAGGGGCTCGTCACCATTTCCCATGAACTGAGTGGGGTATCCCAACAGCTTGCCACCCTTTCCCAGGAAAACTTCGCCACCAGGGAGGAGCTCCACGATGTCTCATCACAACTGGCCACCCTCCCCCCCACTCAAGACCAAAGCCCCCCCCAAGGGCTGGCTGACCTCCAGGCATTCATTCGCGACCTGTCACATCGTGTGTTAGCCCCAGTCCATGCCCCCCTCCAAGCGCCGGCCCCCACACCTATGGCCTACACCCCCTTTGTCACCCCAGGCCCCGGCCCCTCTAGGAAGGATAAGGAAAGGGCTCGAGCCCCACCCACACCAACCCATACCGCGGCAGCGGACCCTCAATACCTCATACCTTTCTACAACATCAGGCTTGGCAAGGCTTTGGGCGATCCCGAAAAGGATGTGAGGATGTTCCCCCACAGCTGCGAGGCCGGAGAATCCCGGAGAGGCCCATATCACGTGTCCTCTTTCACCCCAGGCCACCTTCACCCAAACACCAACCCCTCTACCGCCTACACTCAAGTGGCCTCTGGCTCTGGAGCGGGCAGCAAGCACAAAAAGAAAGCAGGCAAACCCCCCTCCCCCCAACAAGTTGCAAGTGGGGTCGGGTCGCCCCCCTAGTTAAAATAGGGCCTCCCTCCCTCCAAGGTGCCCAACTTCGATTTTTTGCCCCTCGCCAGTCCCCCGCCCCTCACCCAGACGCTCCATCCATTGCAGCAACCTTCCCCGACATAGCTGCTCGAGTCCTCTGCAAATCTAACTGCCTCCTCCCTCTCGGCTTCTCCGCAACAGTTAACCCACGAGGTGCAATATCCCTCACCGTCACCGACAAGGCCACTCCTGCTGCGTTATAGGCCTGGTACTTTGACTCCCTCACAAGGGCCCTCCACCAATTCTTCCCAGTAGGCGAAAACCCCTTGTGCACCCTAGTTCTTGCCCCAACCGCCATACAACTAGCCATCCACGGCCTTCCACTATGCTTCCTCCGTCAAAATGAAGAGGAACTCTTCCCATATATCAGGCAAGCAATCCTCAACGCCAAAGCGACCCCGGTGCTCTCAGCCATGTACCTTAACCTTGACCAAGATTCTCGGAGTACCAAGCAGGCCACTTCGGTGGTTGTCACCGTGGACCCTCAGGACATATCGGCCCTCGCATCAGGGGTGTTCATCGTCTCGCAGAAGCGCAACTCTTCCCATATATCAGGCAAGCAATCTTCAACGACAAAGCGACCCCGGTTCTCTCAGCCAGGTACCTTAACCCTGACAAAGATTCTCGGAGTACCAAGCAGGCCACTTCAGTGGTTGTCACGGTCGACCCTCAGGACGTATCGGCCCGCACATCAGGGGTCTTCATCCTCCTGCAGAAGCGCAAGGTCGAACTTGCCTTCTCGGCCAACCGAACCTCCCAGTGTAGAAACTATTGGAGATACGGACACCCCCATCAACAATGCCCCGCCACCCACCTGACGTGCCCCATTTGTGCACTTCACATACTCGCGCGTCTCACCCATGTCAAAATCTCACGTGCACCAGGAGTGGGAACAATAAGCCAGTCCCATCCTGTTGTCCGACCTCGCCCCCCCATTGCTCCAACTGTTGTAATGACCACACTGCCACATTCAAGGACTGTCCGGCTCGACCTAACCCAGTTAGCCCCACGAGACCTTCCTCCACAATCCCACCAAGTCAAGGTCTCAAGGATATGGCGGGCGATGGTGGTCCAGCACCCTCTACTCCCCCGGCCAGGGCGGGTACCACGTAGGTGAACCTCGTAACTCCCAGGCAGCCACCCGCGGCAGGGCCTCCACGCTCCGGCAACATCCAAGGCTTAGGCGGTCCTCACCGATTGGAGGCCCAAAGCGCTTCCCCCGCTCCTTCCGACTGTCGGGCTCGTCCTGGTAATAGATAATCACCCCCGCCCCACGGGGAAAGGGCCGGCCCCAAATCCCAACCTACTCCCCATCGTTCAACATAACTGCCTTGGGAGCTGGGATGTTTTTCTGTCTTTATTCGAGTCGTTCAGAGAAGCGACAACTTACCCCTCATTAGTCCTCCTTCAAGATCCACCTGTTAACAACGCTCACCTCCCCTCTTTCAATGGCTTTAAGTCCTTTTTTCCCCCTGTCAGGAAGCCTTGCGTGGCAGCCTATGTTCACGTATCTTTCCTTGCTTCTTTTTCGGTGCTCTCTAGGTTCAAAGAGGTGGATGACATCCTGGCCCACAATGTCTCCTCCCAGGAACCTCTTTTCGGGACCAACTTTCACTTCTTGCTGCTGATTAATGCCTACTCGACCAACACACGCGATCACCGAGTCCACTCGGTCTCCCCCAAAACCCTGTTGCCCACCTTAGACGTCCCCCTCCCGGTGGTAGGGGATCTCAATATACACAACCCTCTCGCAGACATATTGCGGTCTTGCTCGCTTCGGGAAATTGGTTCCTCAACCCCCAACTGGGAAAAGGCAGCAGAGGCCGGCTTCGCTCTCCTTAACGCGCTCAGGGAATACACCAAGTTCCACTTGGTTTGTAAGGCCCGTCCCTCGGCTATCGACCTGGGTTTCGCAAACCCCCTCCTCCTCCCAATGTTCAAAAGCTGGGAAGTCTCTCTCCCCTCGACAGGCTCCGATCATGTGCCGATAACAATAAACCTGGCCCCTCCCACCCTGATCCCAAGCCCTAGACGCCCCAGATGGTCTGACACGGATTGGAACACACTCTCTCCCATCATTAAGAATTTTCAGATACCTCCTGCCCCACCTTGCCCTTCGCCGACTGACCTAGATAAGTGGCTGGCTGGGTCTTTAGATAGACTCACTGCCCTTCTCAAGGAACACACCTCTATCTCCAGACCTTCTCACTACACCAAACCCAGGTGGACACCCCACCTGACAACGCTCCGCCGTGCGTTCCATACACCTTTGAGGATGCGTAGAAAAATGGCACCCCAGCCCTGCCAGACGTGGCGAACATTTCTAAAGCCGGATACTTCAAGGCGATTAAGACCGCCAAAAACAAACACGCGTCGTCTTTCCTGCTAAGGGCCACCCCCCAGACCCGGTGGACGGCCAAGAGGTTCGCCTATGGCCGAGCCCCTTCCCACTTCCCTTCCCTCCCAGGGGCTGTGACCCCCCAACAGATGAACGAAGTCTTGTTAGACCACTTCTTCCCTCGGAACGCCCTATTCAACACCCCTCCCAGACTACGGCCTGATAAGAAGGCGCCACTGCTAACGAGGGAACAGATAGCAACTGCTCTCTCCAAGTGCTCACCCACTTCAGCCCTGGGTCCTGACGGGATCCCCTCCTTCACCTGGAAGCAAGTCAACAGGATGAACCCCTCCATCCTCCTCCAGTTTCTTTCCCCGCTGGTTCGCCTGGGATACCACCTGGCCTCCCTGAAAGGGTCCCGTGTTTGCAACGGGGCAGTCCGTCCGTCCTAAGCCCAGACGAGGACAGACGACAAAATGTCGTCTCGTCCCGTCATTTTCTAAAACCTCCCCACAAGTAGGAATAGAAGATGAGGACGGACGGCAAAATGTCGTCCCGTCCCATCATTTTTGAAGGTTGCCCGAGAATTGGGAATGAAAGACGAGGCCGGACAACACTTTGTCGTCCCGTTCAGTCTTTTTTGAAAGGTGCCCGAACCGTAAGAATAAAAGACGAAGACGGATGGCCTTTTGTCATCCTGTCCCGTCCTGCCTTTTCAGCAACTTGCCCTTTAATTCTAGTGCAAGCTCCTGGCATATTTAGAAGAATATTAAATACTAGAAAAATATAATAACAATTCAGATATCTGGTCTTTCCTTGTGACTCTGAGATCAAAGTATTTCTATTCATGATATGTACCCCATGTACGAAAATACTAAGCTATGTAGAAAAGCTCGTATACTAGTAACTGTTTGGGATTCGTGCCAGATTGATTTTGCCAAACAGGATCAGATTTTAGAGACTAGGAATTGATTCTGATCTTCCTTGGCTGGCATCCTTTCGCCACAAAACTAGAACTAGTCTTGGAAAGAGAGAAGCCAAACATCGTATACAGAAAGCAATATAAAAGAAATTTTAAATAACTGAGGATGAACGAAGGCCCAACGCATGAAGTTCCAAAGCCTTCAGTGTACTCTCCATGCAATTCACATCTGAGTTCATTCCACCATATACAATTCCCGAACTCACCCAAGATTTAAGGCACTCGGAGGCCTCAATACCCTCGTCTCCCAAGCGGTTTCTGCGATCCGTAAGTAGTAGTTTGGAACAAGTATCTTGTGAATTAGTAAATGATTAAGCAGTTAATGATGATAGAGAAATGCGGAGGTTAGTGAATCTCACATCAGGGAGGGTTACCATACCTTCTAAAGAGTCTCTCGGGATCTGCGGACATGGCAGGGATAGTAAAAATGTCAAGAGCCATTTTTGCCAATCCTTTCTGACGGATATCGTCAATGTGGTCAATCCAATATTGGAGGGGGCCACTAGGAAGATCATCTTCGGTTTCCCGCTCCAGATAGCGCTGTAGCTCATCTCGGTCGTCTCCGATAAGCTTTCTCCTTTTTTTCTTCTTCCAGTCAGGTAAGTCTCCAAGGTGAGATATCCCTCCGGAGTGATCATTAGTCAAGGTAGTCGTAGTGTGAGCAAAGGAAGGACTTGGGAGAGAAACTGGAAGAACAATAGTGTCATTTCCTGCAGTGTTAAAGTGACTTGGTGTGTATTCTGTATTCCAAACCATTTCGACTGTAGATTTCGCATTTTCGATCCAATCAGGCCTCTCCTCCCATTCATTTTCAAAGTACTTATACTTCATTTCAGGATTTAACGTAACAGCTAGAAAGTACGCAGGAACCAGGTCCGTTAAGGTATAATATCTAATACTGTAAGCTTGATAACATAACTAAATTGGTAAGTAGTGCGTACTTATTTAGTAAGTTCTAGGCAAGGTTAACTGAAGTTCGTATATAGGGTATCTGGTGCTCCCGGGATTGTTCTAGCTGGTTTAGTAGCTCGTCCATAGCAGGAAATATATGGTGAAGTTGGCCAAAATGAGTTTTCGCTTGCAAGACCAGCTGCCATTTCCGGAATGGTTGCAATATATGCATGATCTCTCGTAGAATGTTCCAGTCCATAGGGGTTAGTTCATCCAGTTGATGTAAAGCCGGGTTGCCACTGTTTTCTTCGTCCTCACTACGGCGAATTACTAGTGAAATAAATTCTTCCAGCGGATCTCGAACTTCAAATGCCCGAATCAGTGAATCGTAGTCCCCGCCCCATCGAGTTGGATTCCCTCTGATCAGGGATAATGCCTTCGTACTGGGTCCAAGTGATTTTTTAACTTTGTCTCAGAAATGTTCGCGTCGCTGAGGAGATCGAGATATCCAATTAATAATATTGTGCAGTTTTCCTATAGGGCCTCTCCGCCGCCAGGCTTCTAACTCCTCCACCTCATGCTGTAAGTCTTGATAGCTAGCAATCTGCGCCTCAAAGACTTCAGCATCCGATCCCCAAAGAACGGTTTTCACTAGTAGGTTAATAACGTGACCGAAACAGCGTAACCTGTGTTGGACTGGATCGAAGGAAATATCTTGCTCTCTCAAATGCCGAGCGATGTGCTGCAGCGCCGTATCATTGTTGCTAACATTATCGAGTGTAATGTATCCGATCTTTTCTGTCATGTGATATGGTTGAATAACTTCCAGGAAACAGGCAGCCTGATTTTCGCCGGTATGTCTCCCCTGAAATCTCCGCATACCAATTACCGTACTTTGAAGTTTGTAGCTTGAATCTAACCAGTGTGCAACTACTCCAAGAAATGCTCTGTAGTTAGGCGAAGTCCACAGGTCGAATGTAAAGTGAATTTTGCTTTTACTCTGGCGAAAGAGACGGGTGAGATGCTGCTGACTTCAATGGAATTGCTCTAGAATCCAACTCTTGATCGTATTTGCGGAGCTTGGTAGAGCGCGAGGTATCCCAGTATACGTGGCATTTTGCAGGGGTATGACATATTAGCTAAACTCACTAAACCTTAAACTCGCTTAGTGTGGAAGTTAAAGTGCAAGAAGACTTACACAAGTGACAAGGTATCTTAAAAGTACCCTGAAAGAGGCTTTCTCTACTTGGCTAAAGGTTATATGATTCTCGATAATCCACCGTAGTAGGAGATCTCTGAATGGATCACAATTGAATGAAACCTGTGGCCGGGTTTTGCCAAAAGCCATTTCAATCAAAACCTGACCCTCCTCAAGTGGAATCGGCCCATTCCTTCCAATCTTATGTATATCTTGCAAATGGTTGATCATATTGTTCGTTGATGAATCGGCAAAGGTAACCCCTACACCTTTTGCGGGACCTATAGCCACTATTAGCTTTCCGTAATTTCATAACCGAAGCACCAGGCAATCTCCCTAGTATCAGGTCGAGTGACAACCGATGCTTATATTAGTAGAGTGGAACTTACACAGAGCACATCTCCAGCGTGTCTTTCAATCAACTCTGGTATACTCAGACCCGTTTTCAGGGAAATAGAGCCAGGTCTTCCGAATTTGTTTTCTTCGTTCATAAATTCTACTGCCAGATGCCACCGTGTATCCATCTTCTCCGGGATTACTCCCCAGTGTAGGTATCAAAAGTCGACTCGGTGCACTACTTAACACACTCCCTGGACTACTTCCACGACTAGCCTCAATGTTATGTGAAGAAATGATTGGGGGACCAGGCGGATTGGTAAGTTCAGTAAAAGCATCGATATCAAAATCCAAGATTGTTTGCTGTGAAGTGGATGCTTCATCATCGAGTGACATGGAGACTCTGAATAGGATTCAATTCTAAGAAAAGGCAGATAAAGCGGGTGTAAGTAAACTCAGAATCAAAGTCCATCATATTGTTGCTTATACTTCTAGAGAACATGATTTTCAGTCTACTATATAACATTCACAGATAATCTTTACAATATCCCTATTGCCGGGTTTGATCAACTTAGAATTATTCAAAGAGGGTGTAAAGATATAGCTTTGATAGGATTTATCCAGTAGTCCCCGGCAGTCCCCCACAGCTTCTCATACTCACCGACAGTTTCCTGCCGTTACTTGCCGTCACCCACCGTCCTATGCGGTCTCTTGTCTTTTATGGTGGTTCTGTGCCGTCTCACACTATCCCCTACGGTCACCCACAGTCCCCGGCCGTCATCCACAGTCACCCGCCGTCACCCGCCGTCACCCACCCTCACCCGCCGTCACCCGCCGTCACCCGCCGTCACCCGCCGTCACCCGCCGTCACCCACCCTCACCCGCCGTCACCCACCCTCACCCGCCGTCACCCACCGTCACCTCCTGTCACCTGCCGTCCCCCACCGTCCCCACAGTCCCCAGTAGTCCCCGTCCGTCCTATATAGGCACCTAGTGTCCCCTACCAGAAGATGTCTCAGATCGTGGGTCGTGTCGTCCTTCCTAATGACGGCCGTCCTGGAAGTTCAAAGACGAGGACGGACGGAATTTTGTTGTCCCGTCCCGTCATTTCTTAAGGTTGCCCGACAAGTAGGGACGAAAGACGAGGACGGACTACCTTTTGCCGTCCCGTTCTGGGCTCTTGGCAGTCCCCCCGCCGGGCCCCACGGGGGCCCCAGACGGTTGCGAACACTGAAAGGGTCAAATGGAATAGTGCTCGACAAGCCAGGAAAACACTCCTCTGAGTCCCCCACCTCCTTCCGGATAATTGTCCTGATCCGCACAGGCTCGAAGATTCTTGAGAGGATAATAGTGTCCCACCTCCTCCTGGCAGCCCAGTCCAAGGGCATGCTGAACCCCAACAAATGCTGCTCCCTGCCTGGGCTGAGTACTTACGATGTGGTCCTAACCCTTTTCAACAACATGAAAACCCTGCTAAGGCCCTGTCTCAAGGTCTCGTCCTTGTTTTTACACATCAAAGCAGGGTTCGACAACGTGGCCAACTCCACCCTTGCCCGGGTCCTAAGGGAGGGCGGGATCTCCCGCTACCTGGTCTCCTGGGTCTGGTCCTTTCTTGGAGAACGAAGCTTCACCCAGGTCTTTCAAGGGGCCCCAGGGACCCCAGCCCACCTAAATGTCGGAGCCCCTCAAGTCTCACCAATCTCCCCTCTTCTTTTCCTCCTCTACGTCTCACCCCTCCACTTCAAGGTCCCTCGGGGCCTGATAATCTCATACATTGATGACTTCGCCCTCACTGCCGCCTTCCCTTCGTACAGGGGCAACATCCGCCGCCTCCAAAGACTCTTCGAGAAACCTGAAGCTAAGGCCCTCCGCATAGGGGTCTCCTTCTTGGTTGCCAAAACGGAACTCATACACTGGAGGACCCCTAGCCAGAGGAACTCTTCGTGGTGTCTCTCCCGTAATCAGATCAAAGGGGAGCTGTTCCGGCCCCGCGACTCGCTTAGGTGGCTCGGGTACTGGTTCACTCCTGCTCTTGACTCCTCCACCCACCTTTCGCACCGACTGGCTCTCGCCCCGCGAGCATTCGCCCTCATCACATGCCTTGGCCCTCCCGGGGCTGGCTTAGCCCCATACCTGTGCCACAGGCTCGCAATGTCCTTGGTGGCCCCCATCCTCCTGTATGGGGCAGACGTCTTCACACCCAGCGCGGGCGCCATGGCGCCCCTCAACACATTTTGGCACAAAGTCCAGAAATGGACTACGAACTGCTTCTCAGCCACCCCCAACGTGATCCTCGCGGTAGAATCTTGCCTCTCCCCGGTCACCCTCCTGATCTCCCAAAGGCAAAGCCTGGCGGCGCTTCACGTTGTTTGCTCCCCGCCGGAGATAAACCCAGCGACAGCATGGCTTCACGTATCCTTCCCTTCCCTTTCTCCCCACTGAGCACATGACTCCTCTAGGGCCCTGACAAGTGGTCTCTCGTCTGTGTACCTCCCCGTCCACCGGAAGACCGCGCGGCCTGTCCCCCCTATAAGAAACCACTTGCCGATAGACGTGGTAGCTCACAAGACAATTCCATTTACCCGCTGGCTGTCGAGGATGCCCATGATCAATTCACACCTTGTCTTGTCGGCCCCTACCATCCCTCCTCGGTCCTTGATGGATAACACCTACTCCGCCCTGAAGAAGAGGAGCAGGGATGCCCTCCTCGTGGAGTGGCCCAGTCTCCTCCCGACACCAGGGTATTACCACTACCTCCCCACCTTGAACCCACGAGCCTTCATGGGCTTGGGCAAGTTCATAGCCTGGAGGATCCACCAGATGAGAGCTGGCAAAGGTTACCTGGCCGCCCACCCAACCTGGAGGTCCCCCGATGCGGATACCTCCTGCGCCCGCTGCACTCTTGAACCTGCGATGTTCGAACACACCATCCTCACGTGCCCCCCCAGACAGGGCGCTCGCTCACGCCTAGTCCACCTTGTCTCGAGCGTTGGTCAGGACGCTCCTCTCTGGTCCTCCCTTCCGCTGCTCAAAAGGCTCGCCACCTTCATCGGCGTCACCTCCACCGGATTCCCCCCCACGCCGTTTCCGCCTAATACTCCCCCCTCCTCCCCCCCACTGCCCCTCTCACCCCTGGCAGTTCCCCCCCTGGCGTTTCGTGTTTTTTCGTTAGCTGAGGTGTAGGCCTGTTGGAATTTCTTTCCTGCGATAGTATGTTAGCTTTTCTTATTTTAATCAAGCCTTAGTTAGTTTGTATCTTTCCTTTTTTACAAGGCCAGAGGCCAGGCGGAAGAGAAACCTTCGCGCTTGTTGATATTTAACCAGTGCCGTGACTTGCTTTTGTTATTTGTTTTGATTTATAGGTTTTGTTCTCTCCATAGCTAGTGCTGCATGAGCCTTTTTGTACCTTAAAAAACAATGAACACATGATTACGAAAAGAAAAAGAAAAAAAATACGACCAAGGGATAGGATCTTCGCGCAACCATCTAAGTACTTTTCTATACTCAAGATATTGCCATACAATTACTCTTTACTCTCTGAACATATACTCCTCCTCTACAAGAGCCGAGGCTATAAGAACCCGGAGACTATCGTCATAGTCTCGACAGGCTGCCCGAACATAGGACTATTGTGATAGTTCTATCAAGCAAGGCAATCCACCCATCTTACTATCTGACGAGATAGTATCCTTCGACAGATCACTCAAGACAAGCAAGACAGCTCCGTACTATCTGAGGAGATAGTACTTCCATAAGTCCTATTGTAGAATAAGGGAGCCTTGCTTACTTAGAAGATGACTATCGTTACCTGTTGCATAACTACTTAACAATAGGATTGTTACAGCTTTTCCCACAGTTTCAGGGTGTTTGATTTTTCCCATGACGAGGTGAACCAGGCGGTTGTTGTGACTTATAGGTTTTTTTCTCTTCATAGCTCGCGCGGCATAAAGCTTTTTGTACCTAAAACAAATAAGGCATAATAGCAAAAAGAAAAAAAGAACAAAAAAAAAAGGACCAAGAGATAGGCACGAACCATCTCCTCTCCACCTATGGCGATTGATATATCAACACTATGAGAAATCATCATCACATTTCCCAACCCACCTCTCTTCTCCCACGATGGCTACTGCCTAGAAGTTGACGTTAAGCCATCTTGGCTCCTCTTTTGTCACCTGTCGGCCTCACCTTCTTAGGGTTTCTTGTTCCCATTCATCGTTGATACACTCATGAAGTTTGGTTCTCCCCCTTACCCTGCGCTTTCGTTGCACCTCACCTAGCATTTTCCATGGTCAGCAAGCGTCCCGCTTCGTTCCCGGTCGGCGTTAGCGTGTCGGACTCTCGGGTCAAGTCTGCCTCAGCTTGCTGGGCTTGTACCTCTGATGGGGAAAGCATCAATGAGTAACATCTCAGTCCCACCTTGGTTGTGTCGTCGACCCAAAAGCCCTTGCTATGGCCTGTTTGTTGGTTGTGGCTAGCCCTTTCGCGATCCTTCCTTCCTCCTACTCCCGGTTCTGTCCACTTGCACCGTTACTGCTACAGGAGCTGCCACCTTACTGTCTCCACATCCTCGCCGATCGTCAGTCCCCTTCTTGGTTGCGCCCAGTTGTGGTATTGCACTACCTCCGTACCTGGTGTCCAACGCATTGAATTGATGTAATTACTGGCGTGACCTTACCTTTACGGTTACAAATGTCGGTCTACAAGTCCAGTGGTTTTCCCTAGTCTTGACGATCACCTATTCTTAATGCCACTCCAGTGGTTTTCATTTTTGTTTCTCTTCTTTTAGGGGAGCCTGCGGAAGGATTTGGGTCTCTCTCCTGTTCATCTCTATCAATTGTTTTCTTCCGTGTCTGAGGTATTATTGTCTTAGGTGCTAGGGGGAGGGATCTTTCCTATGGATTCAGGGTCTTTGATTTTGTCCGTGAAGAGGTGAAGCGGGCCGTTGTTTGGGACCAAGGTATTACCGTAGCAGGAATAGCTTGCACACTTATGCGCGAGCTATAAGCCACCATAGGGGGAGAGCATATATCAGAACCCAAGCTCCCTGAGTAGGGACTTCCCGGAGGCATTTGGGAGACTACTCAGGAACCCCAAAGAGTTCACGTTTCAAGACATGGCCAATTGATTGGAACGATGATTAGAGAACAAGTTCTCTACTCTTACTAATGGATACGCATCCTGCATTGATAGATGAATATCCCACCAGATCACTCTATATTCATCAAACTATTGGTATGTAGCCATTTAGACTGCCTATTCCATTATAGTCTGTCAGGACAATGAGATTGAAGACTGACTACTGGTGGAGTTAGAACACGCTCAGAAGAAATAGCAGTCAGGGGATTCTCAGAGTCCAGCTGGGCAAGTTTTCATGGTCAAACAGTGTTTGCACTTTGTTCTGACAAACTGAATTCTTAAAAGATACTTGATTACCAACGAAGGCAAGGTAGTGTAGGCTTTACTATAAATTGTAGGGCTCTCCCAGATTGGTGCGAACATCATCAAGCAACGGACAAGGGACCTTAACAATAGTATAAGTTATTAAATATTGTTTTATTACATTACCGAACCATTCATCTTGAGCCTTCCTGACCTATAATCTGTTGTCGCGATTATCCTCGGCCTGGTTAACACAGAATCCTACCGTGTTAGCTACCTCGTAACACAAGGTTGTGTTTCACGCCATAGCTATCACTGCATGCGAGCGCTTGTACTGAACAACGAATATAATATTATGATATAAAAAAAAAAAGAAAACCAAAACCGACCAAGAGATAGGAAACGAACTTTCTCTTCTACAACTCCGGCGATTGAAATCTAAACACCACGGGAAATCTTCGTCACTTCCCCTCCACCCTCCTCTCTTGTCCCACGATTTCTACTGCCTAGGGGTTGATGTTGAGCCATCTTCACTCCTCTTCTGGGGCGTGTCGGCCCCCCTTCCTTGCGGTTTGCATTCTTGTTTCGCCATTAACACCAGCTTATCGAGGCCAGCTCTCCCCCTTACCCCTCATGCGTGTTGCACCTCGCTTAGAGTTTGCACAGTCAGAAAGCTTTGCGCTTTGTTCACGGTCAGTGTTACGGTGTCGGACTCTCGGTCGGAGTAGGCCCCTCCTTGCTGTGCTTGTACCTCAGATGGGGAAAGCCTGCGTTAGTAACGTCACGGGCCCACCTCGGTTTCATCCTCATCCCTAAAGGCCTTGCTATTCCCTGTTTGTCAGTGGTGGCTAGCCCACTCGCGATCCTTCCTCTCCCCACCCCACCCTCTTGTCCGCTTGCACCGTTACTGCTATCATAGCTGGCACCTTACCGCCGCTCTACCGTCCCCAATCGTCAGACTCCTTGATTACGGCCAGCAGTGGTATTGCACTGTCTCCGCAACTGTCGCCAATGTCTTGGATAGATGCAATAAACCGGCGCAGCCTTATGTTAATGTTTAGATGTCGCCCCATGGCTTCCCTAATTGTCTGATGTCCCGGGCTGACATTCCTCCCCTCCGAGCCGCAGTTGGGCTTTGGGGAAACCTTCTTTTATTTTGGGGAGACTGCCCAAGGGTTTTGGGTCTCTCTCCTGTACGTTTCTATTAATTGTTTCCTTACGTGTCTGGGGTATTAGTATCTTAGGTGCTAGGCGAGGGGGGCTTTTCCTATAGTTTTGGGGGGTTTGATTCTTTTCCATGAAGAGATGAAGCAGGCGGTTAAATCTTTGGATTTATATGTTTTGTTCTCTTCATAGCTCGCGCTGCAGGAGGCTTTTTGTACCTGAAACAATGAACACATGATTACAAAAAGAAAAGAAAAAATGACCAAGAGATAGGATGGTGGGCGACCAACTGCTCCTCATCGACCCCTATCGGTATCCTGGCTATTGAGTCCTGCCTACCTCCCATTCTCCTTCTGGTCTCCCAATGACAGAGGCTAGGAGCCCTCCGAACAGTCTGCTCCCCACCCATTGACAACCTCGCAACGGGACCTTTGCACTTCTCCTTCCCCTCCCTGTCATCCCTCCCGGCTCCTGACATCTCAAGGGTCCTCACTATAGGCCTCTCTTCCGTATCCATCCCCCTAAGCGGGAAAACGCCTGTCCTGTCCCCCCCTGTCAGGACCCACCTCCTGGTAGACGCTGTGTGTTACAGGATGATCCCCTTCACGCATGGTCGGTCCAAGATACCCATGATTAACTCACACTGTCCCCCAAGTCTTGGCCCATGTACTCTGCACTGAAGAAATGTGTCAGGGAAGCGCTAATCGAGGACTGGTCTCGCCTCTTTCCCCCCCCCCGGTATACTACCACCACCCCCCAACCCTACACCCACAACCTTTTAGGGGTCTAAGCAAGTTTACGGCAGGGCGCATCCACCAGAAGCGAGCCGGAAAAAGTAACCTCGCCCCCCCCCTCTGCTGGAAGGCCTCCGAGGCCAATACCTCCAGCCCCCGCTGCCGTTTGGAACAAGAATGGTTCCAAAAACAATTCGCCATCCTCAGCTCCCCCTCCAGGCAGGGCGCAGGCGCACGTCTCCTCCAGGGTGTCACAAGTGTTAGTCACAAGGCCCCCCTCTGGTCCTCTCTCCCCCTGCTGAAGGAGCTTACCGCCTACATCAGCGCCACCTCCACGGGCTTCCCCCCCACAATGTTCCCACCCACCATTCCCCTCTCTTCCCCACCTTTCCCCCTCTCTCCCCCCAACCCGCCGCTGCCCATGTTCACTGTATTTTCCTTGGCTGTGGTTTAAAGAACAAGTCGCGACTTGAAATTTCTTTACTGTAGCTTATATAGGCTTTCCTTTCGCACAAGTTGTATGACTTTTCTTTCCTTTCTGCTAGAGTGGCCCTACGGCCCCGCGGAGGAGGGCCCACACTGCGAGTGTATATTTACCAGTGCCCTGACTTTCCGTTGTTGTTTGTTTAGATTTATTGGTGTTGTTCTCTCCATAGCCTGCGCTGTATGAGGTTTTTTGTACCTAAAACAATGAACGCATGATTACAAAAAAAAAGAAAAAACAAAAAAAACAAAAAAAGCTACCAAGAGATAAGATCTGCACACAACCATCTAAGTATTTTTCTATACTTAAGTTGCAATACAATTACGTCTACTCTCTTGATACACACTCCTCGTCTGAGAGAGCTTACGCTCTAAGAACCTCGAGATCATTAGGATAGTCTCAGTGACGGGTTGCCCGAATATAGAACTATTGACGTAGTTCTATCAAGCACGACAATCCACCCTTCTTACAATCTCAAGAGATATTATCCTTTAACTAATCAGTTAAGACAGTAAGCCAGTTCTGTACTATATCAAGAGATATTACCTGCCTACCCCTTGGTGTAGAAATCTGAGACCAATGTTCGTTACAGGGCCTCCAGGGCCCCCAAATACGATGGCCCCGAGGCGTGTTATTTTACGGTTCCCTGCCCCTGGCCCGGCCCCTACCGTTCCCCAAATGCGTACCTGTTAAAACAGGTGGGGAGAACCAGTGTCCCATGCAGGGAATGCGCGGGAATTCGCCCCGGACGCGGCCATGGCGGTGATCACCCTCACAATAGCCCCCCAAGCCCATTGTAAGGGCGGGGCCTGGCGAGTGAAAACCTGCCCCGCCCCGCCCAGTAACAAACTCTATTCGAAACTAGCTTACGCAGGAGACGATTGTCATTGCCTGTTGCACATATGCTAAACAATCGGATTGTTACACTACGATACATTGGATCTTCTTTCTGGCGATATCAATAAGTCCGACATCCTATGGAATCGCTTACAACTTGGTTACTCCCCCCTCTTGTCCACCGCCCGATACACCCTACCGTTTGTCTTTCCAACCATGTTCAAGTCACCTGAGGCTAAAGCACCCATCCTCCTCCGTTCTCTACCTAAATCAATGCACAATCTCCTTGATAACCTCCAAACCAAGGAGGACCTTATCTACGATCACATCTACCATAAACATATGGACTTGAAAATTCCTAACGCAGTTAACTCCACGGCTAACAAAGTGTATAAAACCCATGCTAGTGAGGTTAAAGGAAAAGGAAAGGAACTACAACGAGACCCCTCCGGCAAGGGACCAACTGCCTTGTCCACGGAACCCTAGTGCAAAAATCACTACCCCACTCCTCGCAGCGATAGCAATACCTGGAATGAGTGTGTAAAACTCATGGCTGCCAATTTGAAGAATAAAGACAATAGGACCATTAACACGGCCAAGATCAAAAGAAAGAAACTCCTGGTCTGGTTAGTACTTTATCATCAGTCCGAACCAGTACCAAAATCTGCTTCTATCGACGATGGGTTATAGAAACAGACCCAAGCTCACATATTACAATCAACTTTGACCTTTTTATAGCTTTTGAGACCTTGAATGGCACTGTTAGCTTAAGCGATAACTCTGTAATTGAGACATGCAGCCTTGGAACAGATGTGATCTTGGCCAAAACATCAATTGGTCATGTTTCTTCTCTATACCTTAAACATGTTCTCTGCGTTGCTAGTTTTGGTTCTTGCAGTTTGTTGTCCTGGCCCGCAATTGTGTCTTTGGAGAAGGGATTTTCTTTGTCTAGTTCTGGAAAGGATATGTATATGTTTAGGGAAAATCAAATAGAGGTTACCTGGGGAAAGGTTGACAGACAAGATTATGTTGTGCAAGAAGAGAAAGAGTCAGCAAAGAAGATAACTTACCAACAGTGGCACGAAGCACTCAGACATCCCTGACATGACTATCTCAAAAGCCTCCACTACTCCAAGGCTACCAACCTCCCCAACGTTCGGCAAGACTGGCAATGCGCAACATGCATCATTTCCAAAAGCACAAAGTGAAAGCCTGCCTCAATTACCGACATACGCTTGGATATACCGTTTGAATTAATTCCCTCTCACCTTAGCCGAAGATTCTCCAAAACCTCCTTCCGCAAATCCAACTATTATATTACCTTCATAGAAGACTCCACAAGATATGCTTGGATATATCCCATTCATGCCAAATCTGACATGGTTACAGTGTTCACCAGTTTCATCTATGCTCGCTACACTCACAAGAACGCCATAATCAAACCATTCAGAACAGATAATCAAGGCTACTATGTCAATGCTGCCATGTTAACATTGTTAGACAAGCAAGGAACAGTAGACGACCCCTCTCCCACTTACTGACATCAATCAAATGGTATTACCCAACAATACAATTGAACAATTATCACTGCTGCTCACTCTTTGTTGACTGGCTTACCCTTAGCTTTATAAGCCGAAGCTAGCGCAATGGCCGCCTACCTTTGAAACAGACTTCCTAACCAATCCAGAGGAAAATCGACGCCCTATAAATCTCAGTACTACAAGAAAGCCACGATCTACCATCTCTGCCCATACGGGACCAAATGCTTTGTTCACCTACCAGAGGAGAAACATCAACCTGGAACGAAACTAATGCCACCAGTGATCGAAGGATATCTTATTGGTTATACCTCTTCTGATGAGGCGTGTGGGATAGACATCTCTTCGCAGCATAAAGCCACAGAAACTCGCCAAATCGATTGGACAACCAAGACGATAACACCCCTTGGAACAACAACCATAGAACCGTTACTTGCCGAGGAAACCTATACTACTGCCTACCCCCTATCCTGTCCATTACTTACCATTAAGGTTGAAAAAGAAACAGACCAGGACCGGAAGAGACAAATTAACCCACCAACATTTAAGTACCTTGCTTTACCACAAAACATATTTTCAGAAACACCTGATCCTCCAGCTATCTCACTCCTGGCTTTGCCTGAGGAACAGTGACAGGATCTGCAACAGGCACCTGTTGACCCAGTGTGGAAATAACTGACCCCTCCCTGTGTTCTGGAAGAATCACAACACAATCAACAATCAACTACCAAAAGCAACTTGTACATCAAGTACAACAGGCCGCTAGTGAGATACCGGACAAGGACCGTACTACCTATCGTCAAGCTGGAAATAACTCGCTTAAGGCGGAATGCCCCTCATCTATGAGTAATGAGATTACTACACTGGAGAAGAATAAACATTTGATGTTGTCAATAAACCAATAGAACTGAATGTTGTCGGAAGTAAGTGTGTATTCAAAACCAAAAAGAATGCTGGCGGTATATTGGAAAGATTTCAAGCAAGAGTCATTGAGCAAGGATTTTCTCAAGCACCTGGCTTGGACTTCGAAGACAGCTTTGCCGGAGTCATTTGGTACGAGTCACACAGACTACTGCTGGCGATATGTACCAGAAACACATGGCGACCGCCACTGTTCGATGTCACATCTGCCTTGCTTTACCGTAAATTAAAAGAAGAAGTTCGCCTGTGACCGCCACCAGGGTTGACTGATGGAGATAAAGTATAGAAACTTAACCGATGTATATATGAACTTAAGCAATCTGCGAACGAATCTTATACACTATTCGCTAAATTCTTGACCTACAAAGATTTTAGTGCATCACACCAAGACTCCTGCATGTTTATCCGGAACAAGTTCGAATGCTAAATATTGCTTTACCTGGATGACATTGCAATATATTCCACCAATACCCCGCACCTGACCACTCTCATCAAAGACCTGAAAACAGCATTTGAGATCTCAGACCTGGGGGAAGCCACTTTCCTAGTTGGCCCACACATTACCTATACATCAGAGAGTATTGCTCTTACCCAGGAACAATACATTGGTACCATCCTCTCTCAATCATCAGCAAAAATAATACCCTGCGTTCGGTGTGTTGTGTGTGTCTGACGCACCTGACGGGGGAACTCTAATCGCAAATAAGGACGCAACGTCGGATCGACGTTGCGTCCTGACTTTGCGTTACTTGGCGCCGTCTGTCCTGATGCAATCAGGACACGGACCCCTAAGTCCTGTGGGTCCTGACTGCGTCTGGTGCTACGCTAGTCCACCTGGTGAGGCCTGATCTAAGGGTCTCCAGCCCTGACGCCACCTGATCTAAGGGTCTCCCGCTCTGACGCTGCCTGATCTAATACTCTCCCGCCCTGACGGCGGTTCCTTCTTACGGAACATCAGGGCTTCGTGGATCTTCCCACCTCTCGTCCCGATCATTTCTGCTCCGCCCTCCCTCGTCCGGATCAGAAGATCCTGCTCTCTCCATTCATGACGTCTCGCTACTTCTTCCTGATCTTACCCCCTATACATGCTCGCTCCTGAGCCAATCGTGACTCTATCAGACATCGCCTTGTGTTCTCCGATGCATCGTAAACTAAGTCTACTACTATTCTCTTATTCCTAATGGTCTGAATTCCTTGAGTTGGCTTGACGTGCTCATATTAACACTAAGCGCCTCCGAGTACCATTTCCCACATATGAGAGAAACCGCATCCCAATATTATTCATTACTGCTACTATACATAAACATGCTCAATGTCCTAAATGCACGCATTATTGCTCCCACAATGCCCCTGCTTTATATCCAACAGCACGCTATGCACAGCAGCGTCCTATAGCGACTGTAGATCTCCAATGCTGAGCGCGAGTTGTCACGAAGTAGTAGGAGTCACTGTATTGTCTAAAGTTGGCCCCACAGCCACCTCGGGTGAGCCGTCCGGGGTCTGTTGATCGGAATCAAGAACGCTAAGGAGTCGCGTTGCCGTCAGTCTGAAATCGAAAGACGCGACTGTTTCTTGTGAATCAATTTCGTTACCTAGGGCGCCCACGAGGGCCCCAATATCCGGGTTGCTGGGGGTTTGACTCTGAATCCGTGGAGTCGCGTGTGCGGGGGCCTGACTCGACATCTGACTCTCTACCTCCGCAGCGACTCCAGCCCAATCGTCAGTAAACCCTTCACAGCGATCTTCCTGCACCCTGTGCTCCTTCATGATCTTTGCTTTGATGCTCCAGCGAATGTTCTTGAGGATCATAGTCTGTACCCAGTCTGGGCAAGAGGCCCACATCTGGCCCTGCCGGCCTAAAAGGGCTTCCGAGCTCAAAGTCGTGTTAGCATCCAAGCCTGAATGAGAGAACATAGGGTTCATGGTCAGGCTCACCTGCTACGGCCTCCGGCCTGAAGTCGGATGTTTCAAGATGGACTCCTGTTTGCCATGCTCGCAGAGTATGGCAGAGTATGGCACAGGTTAAGCAAACAATGGTGCCATTGATGTGATCACGAAAATCAGGTTCGGAAATCCCACACATTTTCTTGCCCTGGAAGTACATTCCCCATATCGTCTCGGGGATGTGGGGCGCGAGGAACCTATTCGTTATTTGCTGGGTCAAGTTCATACGCATTAGTTGTGGCCGGGCTCACGACTTAGCGCACACACCTGATACTGTAACAGGTTTATTCCTGTCTAACGAAAATACAATAGGACCGGCGATAGACCTGCTAGCGCTGGTGCTAAGGGAGGCTTCAAAGGACCGGAGGTAAGGGATAATAGTTGAAGGACAAATAGAACTCAGGGACTCAGGGATTGCCGTTCAACCAAGTGTATTCTTAGACTGAAGGTCTGTCGAAGTCTGCTGTCTCCTGCTAGCCAGGAGACTGTTTTAAATACAAAACCCAAGAGCGATAGCCTTCCTGCAATCACGATCATTACCAGTAGCTGCGCACATACCGGAATCCTGTAATCCTGCAAGACCAAAGAAAGAAACAAACAATGCTCAGCCCTCGCCAGTGTTACATGACCTTTCCATACCCGGAATCCTAAATATAAACTTCCAACAAAGCAAACTTAACATAGCAATACGATAGCATAGCCTATCTGACTCAGAGGCAGTGGCGGAGCTGAAATCAAATCAAATAAACCAAATATAAATCAACTAAACATAGGAGATCCTGCACTGCCCACTCCTGTGTACCGTTACCGGAACATGTACACATGTTACAGATACCCTCTTGGAGAGCACATAAATCTATCCCTCCCAAGGAGGAAGCCCACTCTGCGCGCAATCGCCATTGGGTCTTGTGGGAGATGGTACAATCTTCCAATGTTGTCCTTTACGTCGTAAACAGACTGAGATCTTACAGCAGAGTGCCTCGCGTGTATCTGTCCGATTTAGTAAGCACCCCCGGCGGCGTGGGTGGGGTTGGAGTATCAGCGTCCACTTACTATTTTTATGCCTGCCTCCGATGCTTGAATATTTCCTGCGTCGGATATGTCATCGAGAGCCTTCAGCCAGCATCGGTGGACCTCGGACATCAAAGTAGAGGGTACTGCAAGCGGATTAACAAACAGGGTGTACCGAGAATGAGAATCTTGGCCCGCGCAATTACCGCAGCCTCAGCTCCTGTTGCTGTATTTCGCCGTGAGTTAGTACCAGGCCAGATGTGCTCGTGTCGTGGCGTACTCAAATCAGTGGGAGGACTCGAGCTTCTGGCTGCAGACGTACTGACACTGTTGGTGGCCAGCAGTGACGAATACGGTCGTACACTGGAAGATGTGAACATCAGTGGAGTGTACGCACTACCTTGGATTATACGTTGTGGAGCAGCTGGGGTACGCCTAACTGGCGCTGCCCCCTGCGATCCGGAGGTGGTGGAAACTCGCACAGTCTAAACCCGGCTGTTTGCTTATTGTCTCTCCGCAGTTCGTCAGCGGCGACGAGTCCCTGGTGCAGTGACGTCATCTGGAAAATCATTGTCTTCTGCGTGTGGTTCTGTGTCCGATTCTGTTTGATCAGATTTGCGTTAGGTCTGGTACTCATCGCTGCTATCATTGCTCACCCCAACTCTCTCTATTTGTGGTTGTGCGTCAGGTTCGGTATGTGCCGTGGTCAGTAATGTCCTCCTTCTATGGCGCTTCGAAGGTCGTGATAGAAGACGCCTGGTACTTTGTGGTTGGGAAGAACTCCGACCTGACGAATGTGTACGGTGGGAGCTGCATAATTCGGCTGGCATTGTTTGTGTGCTATGGGAGCTGCCAGTTTTGGTCCGTTGTGTTCCTGAGCTGGATCCCCTATCCACGGGTATGGCGTCAGGTCCATGCCTGTACAGATTGCCTACTCGAGGAGCCGGCTGACTGTGAATTGCCTTCAGGTTGCCTAGACCTGGTGGAATATTGGACGATTGACGAAGGTTTGTTCGGACAGGATAGGAATTAGGACGTAGAATATTGTAATGTGTCCCGCATGTTGTGATGACTATGAGTTTGTTGTTGTTCAATCGAATGCTTCAGGTCTTATACGCTATGTCTTGAGAGGGGGGTGGGGGAATGACCTACTATAACTCGGTATTGAAAGAAGCGATTCAACTTCAAAAAGGGGTTGTCTACTTGGTCAACATTATGTTCGAACTCTGGACTAGTTCAGGTATGATGTTCGTCTGGACTCTGGTATGAACAGGTTCGACCGAATACGGCATCGCTAATGTAGGAGGCGTGGCTAATGTCACTACTACCTCAGCAGATACAAGCTCCAATGAGTATCGGTTAGCGACACTAATTCTCGCAAGACACCCGCCACGCCCACAGTTGATTAGATATATCAAACCTCATCTCCGGACGTCGAATCAACACCACATATCTCTAGATCTCGGTTTTCACGTCATACATCCCTTGGACCGGTTGGCTAACCATAGCCTAGTTATGGACAGAGAATTCGAGGGACGCCCAATCCGGAAAAATGTATCAGATGTCAGCATAAGGGGGCGTAAGGATGATAGAAGGTGAAGCAAGGGTGAGCAATGGTATCATTACTCGAGTCCTAACACATACTAGCTACAATTCAGAAGCTGAAAATACAGGACTACCAAAGGGAAAGTAGATCTAGTATAGTAAGGTAAACATGAAAAAGAATTCATCTCGAAACTAGGAAATCTCAATTTGTTTTCCACCTGGGGGACGTCTTCAAGGAGGGCGTAATTTGTGTGCTGATGGGGTGTTTTCTGGGGTGTGCTCTGAACTCTGAAAGGAAGATCCGCGTGCCGGGGGTGTCATGGATGCTGGTGGCTGTGTCAGGGCCACATTGGTGAATGGCGGGAGTTGAGTTGCGTGAGAGGGATGTCCTATCGTTCCCTCAGGAGTCGAGAGATTGAGGTTGGCGACCGGCACAGCGCGACACGGAGGTGACAATGCGTGTTCGTCACGAATCATAGGTCCGGCGGGTGGTGTGTCCTTAGCGCGGTCATTTCCTTGAGGCCTCGCAGCTACGAGTCCGGGATTTACCAGCAAATTCATTTCCCATGGGTTCTCCTGTGCAAATTTCCGGAGTTTCTGGAGCATCTTGGGCTCGGAAGGGCCAGATGTACCAGCGACGGGCACCCCTGACACTGGCGCAAATCGATTAGATCTCGCCGGCTCATCCATTTGCGATGGAATATTGCTCCGGCGTTTTGAAAGGTCCGGGACTCCCAGTGAGACGCCCTATATCGGCAATTAGCTATCCTATTTGGATCGGAGTCCCTGTTCATTTTAGAGACTTACGTTGCTGTCGTCCGCAACGATAAGACAAGCACCACGAGGCGCCCGAGTTGGTCCCCCTGGATCGACCTGTAGCCATTTATCCGCATCAATCCGCTCCACCTCTTGCATTTCTTGTGGCGGATCTTCTACACCGGCCCATTCATCCCAAAGGTCGCGGTGGAAAAATGGTTACCTCTGATTGGGAGGCTCGGGGGTCTCATCCTGGTTATCGCCATCTTCGGGTGGTGATTCAAGAACCAAGAGATCCAGGGGATCGTGGCCATTGTTAGCAAGTAACCACGCACGAATGTCGTCATCTCTATTAAGGAATATGAGCTGGCACAGGGGGAGAGGTTCTTCCGAGTCTTGACGCAGTCTGGTAGCGCCCTCACCCGTCGCACCAATCAGATACTGGGGGGTGTTGATTTCCTCTTTAACGTCTTTCCCTCTTACAACCCGGAGCAGATCCCTGATGCTCAGGGTGGCCAGGACAACCCCGGCGATTCCCCGGTCCGAATCTCTTAGACACCAGGGATGGCCGAGGAACGGATGGTGGGCGGCCAGCACACCCATTCGACGAACAATATGAATTCTCACTGCTCGCGGCGAATATGGGGCGTCCCAATCGGCATGAGGCACTGGCAACACCTGTTAGTGCGGGAGTAACAGAATAAGGATAGAGAATTCTTACTCGAGGGTTCCGCAATGTCGCCACGACCTTCACACTCAGCTATTTGACGCTCATTGGACGTCTGCAGTTTCATGGACGAATCTTTGACCAGGATCTTCAGATGCCGGATGAGTTCCCAAATGTCGTCTGCGTGATACTCACGTTTGATGAGCTCAATACTCTCCTTGAGTGGCGAGAGGCCACGAGCCAGCGATATAATTGAATCTACATGCGATTCGGTTAGGCAACCAGGGTCCAGGGGGCGAGCTATGATATAGGCCTTGATTTGCTCGCACCATGTGGCATATGCGGCAGATGAACCTCGCGGATGTTTGAATCCATACCACCATTTGGCATACGCAATGTCGCCATATACAGTCCTTGTTTCAGTTTGATTGTCAGTATATCAGATCCTGATTGGTGGATAGATCGGTTTTATAAACACTGAATCTCCCGCGGCCGGTTGGAAGTCCGTGCGTACTTCATGCTTCAGTTCTGTGTTTATTCAAAATATCTGTGAGATCGATATCCTAAGATTCCACATCAAGAGCATTCCAGGATTGCTCACGCTCTCTCTTTGGCTGGGGGACGCGCTGCCGCTCGTGTCAGAGTTCTTCTTCGTATACCACTCTGAACTTCTTGGGTCTGAGGCTGCGCCGCGCGATGTCTAAGGGGCAGATAGCGATCAACATTGGTTACAATACTAGGAGAGGTGGTTTGCTTACTTTGCCTTCCGCAACTGGCGTCTCGCTATGGCCGGGGGCGCCATTGGTCCATTGGCAATCTTTGAATCTAATATTCAGGGCAAAGCAAAGGGGGGGTTGATTGATACCCACTAGGACGGCGGTTGACGTTTGTATACTAGTAACTCAAGACGCCGGACGTGGCGACTCTGGGTGGAACCAAATGTGGACGTCTCATGAGTGGGGAGATCATGAGAGATGGAGGGGTGGGAGGGGTCCTTATATAGGTAGCGCGGATGCTGTACATTTCGCTGCCTTTGAGCCCTAGGGGGCGTACTAGCAGGGAATGCGACTTGGGGTATACTGTAACATCGTGATGTGGATCTGGGACGCTCGGATACAGTATGGTGGGTTAGATAACGCCAGTGCTTCATCAATGACGGCGGATAAAGAAATAGAACTGGCATAGAATAAAGACTGTCGAAAGATCGTGAAAAGTACTAAGTCTTGATCGTAATGGGTAATATTTGCCCACCCCTGAAGTATTGTTTTAAGCCTCACAAGTAAGCATGTGCCAAGAGACATCGCGTACTCTGCCATCTCTTGGCGTCAGCCTCATCCTCTGGCCAAGAGATTAGGTCTCATGACCGAGCTTGAACGAAACACCACAAGCTAAGCGATGTGTGAGCGATCCCACGAAAGAACTCATGAATTCAAGATCTGTAGGTAGTAAGAAATCTATTCTAATACTATGATATCTATTAAACACAAACGCTAAATGACTAATATATCTCGGCAGACTCAGGGTACGATGGAGTCGCCCTCAGATCAACCAAACTCCCGTGACATACTCAGAGGCATTCTCTTAACAAAACTGGCATCCTCTTCACCTTTTTCGTCATGGAATTGTGCCACACGCTTCCGGTCCACCTTTGCTTTCAACAACTCGCAAAAATTTGAAGTGTGAAGGAGTCTCATATTCAAACGCTCCAAATCTTCCGAAACAGATAAAGCTCCACGCCTCGGTCCCTTGACTTCCAGAGTGTGACCCCCGGGGCTTCTCAGTTCCAACTCCACATTGGTATTCATTTGGGATGGGGTATGAATAGCTAGGGGTATACGACAGTGGAGGGATTTGGCGGAATCTGCAATGGCGGATGTTGATGTTCCGATGATCGCTGCGCATCCCTCGCCGCCGTTGGAGACATCAGATGATGAACGGCTGGGTACCGGGAGAAAAAGGGGAGAGTGATTTCCCTGGTTACCTCCAGCATTGGCTGGGCCGGGGTCTGGTCTGACTTCCCTTTGTAGGGCTTGAATGCGAGTACGTGCCCCTGCTTGCCGAGTCCAATTAGTGATGACATTTTCGGCAAGATAGTTGTGCCCCCTCAAGGGTAGAATGGCCGCCCTCTCCCGAGTCGCTAGTCTATGACAATAGACGATGAGATGCAACGGATCCTCGAGAACCACATTCGACAGCAGCCATGCTGTTACTTCTTGATCACTCTCGATGAGGACATAATCTATATAGGCCAACCGGAAGCCAGCATGCATACGCAGCTGTTGTCGGCCATCACCTGTCGCGCCAAGTATGTAGCAAACTGTGTTGTGTGGCACAGTTCTCGCAATAATTGCTGACAGTCGGCGTATATCATAGGAATTGAACTCAGCAAAACCTACCCCATGGATATTTTGGGGACGCCAATGACGAAGGCGATAATTGGGTTGTTCTGCGCCACCTCCTGCAGGATTACAGACCCAAACAATACGGACAGCACGTAGACGTCCAAGCATAGCACTCCAATCTATATCTCCTAAGTCAGTCAGTAAAAAAAAACACATACAGAATGTTGCGAAAAGACTCACTAATTTGGGACAGTTCAGACACTGCGCGAGATACCCGTCGTGCTATGCCAAGGTATTCAAACCCCGGAGCCTCCGCGATCTGTGCCACAGCTCCCTGGATATCCGCCAGAGGAGCATGTTGCATCCTGAGTGGCGTACCGAGAATGCCCATTCGGTGAGCCTCGTGGTTTTGCGCAGGAATATTTACCGGGCCGGGAGGATTGATCGGAGCTTGGAGATTCGCCGCGCCTGGAGGATTGTTCGAACCTGGCAGATTCGCCGCGCCGGCAGGATTGTCCTGACCTGGGAGATTCGCAGCGCCGGAAGGATTGTCCTAACCTGGGAGATTCGCCGTGCCGGGAGGATTGTTCTAACCTGGGAGATTCGCTAGGGGGCAGGACTTTTCTGCTTATGGAGATTCCCCCAGCGCAGACCAATCCGAGGTCGGGGATTTGTGGTAGGTGGTAGCTTTGGCGTGAGGTATTCCGACAGCTAGGACCTTGATTGTGATTATATCGGAGAACTCGTTAAGAAGACACGAGTAATGTAGGCTAGATATAATGTTTACTTCGGTATAGATAGTCGAAGTATTGGTAACGATATAAAAGTGTAGGTAACCTATTATATTGATAAGATCTCTTCTCCGTGCTTGTTCTCTCTAATAGCAGTGAAGATGCTTCAATATTTATATTCCGCGTCTGAGCAATCGCGGTATACATGCTAACTCTGTACTGACCAAGTACCCTGCCCGCAACTCTGCGAACATCACCTGAGTGGAAACACTCGTAGACCCTGAAAACTCTCTACCACACCTTCTGCTCCCATGGCCAACTTTTCGGTCTGCGCTTTCATTATTCCTGATGGTGTGGAGACCACGTCAGGTGTCAGCTCATCCGTTTATCCGTTGACAACGATCGTTACAAATTATCTTGCCCTCGTGCTCTCCGAAGGTAGTCTAACTCGCTGGACAGAAGATGGCCAATCTTCTTTCGTTAGTTACGTCGAGAATTCAACCTGCAACTGCATGTTGTATTCTGGTCTTCCGGCATTATACCAGTTGTCCTCGGGATCGTACCTATAGGCTTTCTCCCGCGGACTGCATCTTTTACCAACTTGTCCTCTGTGGATTCACTCGATCCACTTACTGGGCATAGTTACCGCCTTCATACTCTACACGACTTTGTAGGTATGAGGGGACTAACTTTCGTGCATAACGTCCCGTTACCTTCGACCCACTCTTCCGACTACCTGTCTTCAAGTGTCTGAAACCTAATGCGCCGTCGTCCGATTCACCTGCTTCCACTTGCATATGGTGCCCGAAGGTCACCCCCCATATGCCCTGCGAACAGGATCCGGTCGGACGGACGGCCGCGACGTATACGGTGTTATAGGATGTGTTCCATTGATAGTGGTCTTTGGTGTTGGGACACAACTACCCCGGCAGCCCGTAATGACGTGCCGTCCAAACGGCGGGGCTGGAGGGGGGTGTTATCTTTTTCCTTCGAAGTTGGTATGTGTCAAGGTAGGGTAACCTTGCCGTGTAAATCCTTACGGGGAGTCCGTGCGCCTAACAATTTGCCGGGCCCGGGGGTGGAGGATTGTTCTGGGAATTTGCCGGGCCTGGGGGTGGAGGATTGTTCTGAGGTTGGGGATTCGCTGGGCCTACCGGTGGTGGATTGTTCAGAGGTGGGAGATTCGCCGGGCCTGGGGGTGGAGGATTGTTCTGCGCTTGGGGATTCGCAGGGAGAACAGGTACGTTTTGAGATGGCCCAGGAGCATTGGCCTGCGGAGGATTTTGGCCAACAGGGCCAGCCGTCGGCACACCTGTTGCAATACTCCACTGGCACTGAGGTAATGCAATGAGAAGTAGTAATATCGGGTTCACAATAACCTGCGCAGGGGGGACGCCTGGGCCGGGTGGAGGCACCTCGTTATTGGTCCTAATGGTCTTGGTCAACTTCTTCCCACAGTCCTTAACCAATTGAAGAATTGCCTAATCAATCGCCTGCATACTAGCCATGTTATTGGCTGCTGACGCAGTGGCGAGTTCATCGCAACCAGGTTTCAATCTCCTCATGCCTGCGACAATTTGCTGGAATTCTGCGTCTGGGAAGAGAGTATTATCTGATATATAGCCCCTGGCTAACATCTGATCTTTCACAGCATCCCGACAACAAACATATTCGGGGTGGGGCTTGTTTTTGGGGTGATGGGGGACCCCCATGGTCAACGTATGATCGGTAATATTTCGACGATCGGGGCATCGATCAGAAAACTCCCCAACGACAGCAAAAGGTGGAAGGTAATAGGTCTGACCGGCAGGCGGCGCCTGCTGCGCCCCTCAGGCCGGCATGAGGGGGTACACTACAATGTTGTTATTCTGCGCCATATCGGTGGATTCTTGGTGTATATAGATGGCAGTATTTAGGATACTTGTGATGTGATAACTGTGGCTGTTGTGGAGGTTCTGAGTGTGAGATGGATCTTGGTATGAACATCAGCAAAAAGGGAGCTTGTGTCTGATCCGCCGGCGTTGCGTCCTGACGCAAGCGCTGGATATTCTGCGTCCCATGCGTCCTGTGCGTCCTGACTTGCATCACAACATTCCTTACGTCCTGACGCAACGTCGCAATGTTTCTTACGTCCTCAGGCATCGTCACCACGTTTCTTACGTCCTGACGCAACGTCGCGTTCTCCGGACGTCCAGCCTACCCCAGATTCTCCCTCACGTCGCCTCTTCCTCCTGATCCTGCTCGCTCCGCGTTGCTTCTTCTCTGCATCCTGACGTATCCTGCCCCTCATCGCCGCTCGAGTACTCTCAACCTGAATTCACTCGCTGCTTCCTCAGACGTCGGTCTGCTGGCGTCCCGGGCAGCAGCACTTTTTTTCACATCGCACATCTCACGTATCACGTATCACGCCTCACTGGTCCGGCGAACTCATGATGTGGGTTTAAAGTCGCTTCTATATCTTCTATATACAGTATCAAGATCTTGTATGATTACCCGCTTAGCCGAGTCATGATTCTCTTATCCAGATTCTTTAATAAACCTCATTAAATGTTCTTAAATCAATCCGGCTATTTATAAGCCAGCGCCGGTCCTCCTCCTGGATCAGATGCGCCAGACCGAGGATTGTCCCTATATCAACTATTGTAAACCCTTGTGCGTCCTCCCTTATCTGCACTGTAACAAGACCATGTTGATCCGATAGGCGCCCTTAGTTGGCTGGGGTCAGCATCTGACCACCGGCGACGCAACGCACAGTATCGTCGGATCTGTGGTCCTTGACTTTCAAGAGGGCAACTATCTTTGCCGGCAGAGGACCCCTCAGCGCACCATACATTTCTTCCGTTCCGGCTTGTACCCAAACTCAACCATTGCGACTGCCCTGGTTTCTAAAGTGTAGATCGCCACTTGATCGTGCACGGTGGATCTCCTAAACATCGGCTTCTTGGAATGCAAGAACCAGGATTTCAAGTTGTGTGAGTGGCTCAACCATCCGTGATCGAAGCATCGCATGGTCCTCAGGAAGACAGTCCGCTAGGCGCAGGTTATGTCTGCTATATTGGATCAATTGACGATATATCATCTCGAGTAAGACTCCCAAGATCCTGCTAAAATCCACCATATTGGACACATCTTCCCGACCTCCATTCAGGACCCTGCTGCGGACAACCGGCGCTGCGGCGGTCAAGGTGCTGGCCGTCCTGTCTGAATGATGAAAGACGTCACCTGAGAGATCGGCGTCGCGACATTTTGGAGATTCAAGGTTCGACAGTCGCATTCTGATAGCATGTTGACGACCGAAGCTGTGGACGATGTGGCAGGCTACATTATTTTTGTTCAATTGGCGGCATGCGTCTTTGATTTGCGTCTTGTGAGCGAGCTCTGCGATCTCCGTGGAATACATCGGAATGTTGCCAAACTCGCATATATGGTTACAAAAGTGGCTTAGTAGATGCTGTAACAATCCTATTATAATTAGGTATGCAACAGGCAACGATAGTTATCTCCTAAGTAAGTCTCCTCATTCTAGCGTAGAGGGTATGGAAATACTATCACCTCAGATAGTACGGAACTGGCTTGCTTGTCTCGAGTGATTCGTCGAAGGATACTATCTCATCAGATAGTAAGATAGGTGAATCGTCGTGCTTGATAGAACTATCACAATAGTCCTATGTTCGAGCAGCCCGTCGAGACTATCACAATAGTCTCCGGGGTATTTAGAGCGTAAGCTCTAATAGTGGAAGTGCGTTTTTGTAAAGAGAGTAAAGAGTAATCGTATTGCAATATCTTGAGTATGGAAAAGTACTTAGATGGTTGCGTGAAGATCCTATCCCTTGGTCGTTTTTTGTTCTTTTTTTTTTTTTTTTTTTAATCAAATCGTTATTATGTTTAAAGGTACAAAAGACTCATGCAGCGCTAGCTATGGAGATAAAAAACCTATAAGCTAACGTCATCCCGCCCGCTTCACCTCGTCATAGGAAAAATCAAACCCCCCGAGACCATAGAAGAAACTCCCCCCGCCTAGCACCTAAGACTCGCACCTCAGACACGTAGGGAAACAACTCATAGAAAC
>Ga0307517_10001676_pt1 | contig 36628 bp, 36 predicted proteins | sample 23_EM_MG_FD_194515 | JGI IMG/M metagenome (GOLD analysis project Ga0307517, IMG submission 194515) | Populus trichocarpa ectomycorrhiza microbial communities from riparian zone in the Pacific Northwest, United States - 23_EM | ecosystem: Host-associated > Plants > Roots > Unclassified | place...
AAGGATATTGATGAAAAAGACCTTTTTGTATTATCTGAAGAGCAACTGCAAATACTTGATAAAGAACGTGATATGCACTTAAGCGGACAAAGCAAATCGTACACCCGCAACGAGGCCCGCCAAATAGTAAAAGGCGAACGATCATTTTAGATGTATCAATTAGTTATTAAGCCTAAAGCAATAGAAATGGCTAAAGAGGCATACGAATGGTACAATGAACAACAGGCTGGATTAGGTGACCTGTTTCTGGATGAATTGGAAAGCTGTTACGACAAATTAGAATCGTGGCCAACTGTCTATACTAAAATCAAAAGAGATTTCAGGCAAGCTGTATTACATACATTCCCATATGTAATTGTATTTGAAATAATCAAAAAAGATGTGGTTATCTATTCAATATTTCATACCAGTCGTAATCCAAAGAAAAAATTCAAGAAGAAATAAGCTAAAATTTCAAAGCCGCCCCACCCTCAAAGTAGAAAATCCCTGAACCATTAACCATACCTTTGGTAACACGCGGTGGTAACTTATTTTCTGCAACCGCATAAGTTGGTGTAAAGCTGAGTATCAGCGCACCCACCTTATATTCAACTGGTACCGAAAACTCGTAATCAAGCATTTTAAATTGGCTTAATTGATCTTTTCGTTTGATAATCAGGCTTTCTACTGCCGATTCTAAGGCTAATGCTTTGGCTGTAAGCTTATATTTTTTCAATACAAAATAAGCATCATAAAAATTTTGAGTACCTGCATTTAATGCTACCGTCGGCGAAATAATAAACAGGTCATTGCCGCCAAACACAGGTTCTATCGCAAAATCATGTGATAAGCCTGCATTAACAAAAATATCGTGTCCAAAGCCCTGTTTCAGAAAATTATAATCTACATAAACAGTTGGCGTAATGATACTCGCTATATCATAAGCTAAATTGGCATTAATGGTACTCCCTATTGCTGAGCCGATCTGGGTACTGTTGGCCGTATAAAAAAGTTGGGTAAAAGATACACCGCCACTCAGGTCCTCAGTAATATCATAATTATATCCCAAAGATGCACTGCCACCATCCAGTTTATTGGCCACACGGTTAGGGATATAATTTGCAGTTCCGGATAAATATATCCCGTTTTTAAAGGTGTATTTAATATCAGGTATTATAGTTGGCGTCCGTACGGTATCAGCGCGGCCCATAAATACATTATTACTTAGATAATTTATGCCTATCTTTAAAGAGGCTTGCTTTTCGGACTTTGCTTGCTCCAGTTTGTCCAGCAAATCTTCGGGATCTTCTGTCTCGGTTGTTTGAGCAAACGCACTGCCTGCGGCCAGGAACAGGGATAAAGTTAATAGGGGTATGTAAAAAACTTTCATCAAATAAATTTAATAATATCAAAATAAGACTTGTTTGACCGTGATACGATACTATGGTTTAATTAGTTAGACAAAAAATAGCACTAATATATTAAACAAAATATCATATTGATCATCATGGCAACAAACAAAAGATCGACGCAAAAAAACGAAAAAGCCATGAAAAGCCTGGTCGATATGAACCTTCTTTTCTATTTTTCGTCCTTTTTTATCAGGCCCGAAAAAGTGATCATTAATACCACTGCAAGCAAAATACCAACCGGCATATCTCGTGTAGCCAATCCAACCGACAAGCCTATAACTATCGCTGCTATATAATAACTTTTAGCACGGGGGCTGATCATCACGGCGTCAAAGATATATTATTTATACTAACAGCTCACAGTCACATTTCGGGCATTTATCGCTCCTAAATATTGTATTTAGCGTATATCTGGCTATATTTGCCTTGTTCAAAAAACAAATTTTCTGCCTTAGCATCTTCTGTGCGACACAGGCTTATTAAAAAACGCAAAACAAATAATATGAGAAATTTAAAGACCAAAATTGCCACATTTAGCATATCATTAGCTATAATAAGTGTTTTAATATCAGGGTGCAATTCGTTTACCAAAACCCAAAAAGGTGCTGCAATTGGTGCAGGTGGTGGAGCCGTACTGGGTGGATTGATTGGCAGGGCAGCTGGAAATACCGCTTTAGGTGCAATAATAGGTGGTGCTGTAGGTGGCACAGCAGGCGGTTTGATTGGCCACAAGATGGACAAACAGGCAGCCGAGATTAAACAAACCGTACCGGGTGCAACGGTTAGCCGCGAAGGAGAGGGTATAATTGTGAAGTTTGATTCGGGTATTTTGTTCGATATCGACAGGACTGAAGTTAAGCCTTTGGCCCAAACTAATTTGCAAAAACTGGCCGTGTCCTTAAAAAACAATCCGCAAACTAATATTCTCGTAGTTGGCCATACCGACAGTACAGGCACAGTTGTACATAACATGGATCTTTCTGTAAGAAGAGCGGCATCAGTAAGGTCATATTTAATTAATAGCGGTGTTGACGGTTCGCGATTAAGCACACAGGGCAAAGGCCCGACCGAACCGATAGCTGATAACAGAACAGCCGACGGCCGCGCACAAAACCGACGGGTAGAAATTGTAATTGTTGCAAACGATCAAATGAAACAACAGGCTGAACAGGCTGCACACTAAATGTAAAAGCAGTTCAGCTTATTACACTTATAAAAGGTGGAAAGGATAAATCTGGAAAGCAGATTTATCCTTTTTTATGATTTACTTGTTTTTGGTGAAAGAATAAACAACATAGGCTGTCTTATTACCTACACTTACTGGCGATTTCAAAGTCATATAAGTATCGTCAATACCGGCTACTATTAACTGATAACCTTCCTGTATTTTCCTCGCGCTATCTCCCTGGTAAAGCTTCTTGAATTGAAATAACTCACCATTGCCATTATTCTTATTATACGACCAGAATATGGTTTGCGATGTACCATTCGCTAAAGTATATATGCCGTTACCGCTATTGGTAAGTTTCCAGGTACTGCCATTAAAATCCTCGGGGGAGGCCTGGTCGAACACAGTTTGAACTGAGCCTGGCAACAAGCCTTCATAGCTTACTTTGTTAAGTGTCCAGGTACTCACAAACCGTGCCCTCGAAGCCCCGGCTGTTGTAGCAGGCAGTTTTTTGACGGTTGAACAAGCTGAGAAAATCAATACCGAAAGTATAATCAGAGCGGATGTTTGAAATATTTTTTTCATATGTAAATTATTTGTTGCAAAAATAATATAAATCCATCCAATACATTACATATATGTCAGAAATGGCTTAACAGGCCAGCTATTACCTTTACAGTATTTAACACCAAAAGTTAAAAGAGGTTAAACCAATTTCAATTATCGCAGTCATAACATAGCTTTAACGAATATTATAGTTTTCGCTTAATACAAATTTTAATTGGCAACACCTGTACGCAACAACCCTTATTAAAAAACTCACAACATGCTAAAGCGTATATTGGTATTAGACGACAACCGGTACATACTGGAAGCGGTGGAAGAAGCCCTTTCCTATGAGAATTTCCAGGTTCTAATCACATCCGACAGTGGCAACCTGATAGAAATTGCCAAAATCTTTCAGCCCGACCTTTTCATTTTGGACGACAGGCTCGCCGGACGTAAATCATCCGACGATATTTGCAACCAGATCAAGTGGCATCCCCGTTTCGGCGGCACACCAGTGATGCTATGCTCCTACTATTATCACCGTGGCGCCGATTTTTCTTCACTGCTCTGCGATGATATCATTGCCAAACCTTTCGGTTTGGATGAGCTGGTAAGCAAAGTAAATAATTTGATTTTGGATTAATTTTTCAGCACCCAACCTTTCGGACTTCCGACCTCAGACTTCTGACTTCTTTTTCTTCAGCGTAAGCACCGTGATCTCGGGCCATATACCCAGCCTGCCCGAAAATGCCAGGAAACCAAAGCCGCGGTTAACGTAAAGCTGTCTGCCGTTTTGTTCAATCCATCCGGCCCAGTCAAGATAACGGTATTGAACAGGGCTCCAGCGCAAACCTGCTGTTTCCACGCCAAACTGCGCCCCATGCGTATGTCCTGATAGGGTTAAATGTATTTGGGCGGGATGGAACCGCACTTTCTCCTCCCAATGAGTTGGGTCGTGCGAAAGAAGAATTTTAAATGCGTCCTTATCAACCCCATTCAACGCCTTATCCAGGTTACCCATTTGTATAAAGCCCCTTCCCCAGTTTTGCACGCCGATAAGACTTATTTTCTGACCGCCTTTTTCTAACACTACATTTTCATCCATCAAAAGCCTATAGCCCAATGTTTGGTGATGATGTTTCAATTTCTCCAGGTTAGCCTGTTTCTCCGCATCACTATCCCATTGAATATAATCACCATAATCATGGTTACCTAATATAGAGAATTGTCCGTAAGGTGCCTTCAGCTGACTGAAACGTTCAAGATAAGGCTCAATTTCCCAGGCCGCATTGTTTACCAGGTCACCGGTAAAAACAAACAGGTCACTTTTTTGCGCTTTGGCAAGGTCGATTCCACGCTGCATGGCATCCGTATTATCAAAACTACCTGAGTGAATATCGGATACTTGTGTAATAGTAAACCCGTCAAAAGCATCCGGCAGATCATCAAAATAAAGTGTTTGCTTGTGCAGCTTAAAATCGTATTTGCCCTTCAGCATGGCATAAAAGAACCCTGAAAACGGCACAGCAGCAACCAGTATGGCAATCTCGCTGATAAACTTACGCCGCGCCGGAAAAAACGGCTTATCAACGTTATGATCGTGGTTAACGATACGACCACCAACGCCATAAAAAAGCCGGCCTATGTCCCCGATAAGCAAAACAAGGGCAAAAAATATTTTGGTGATGAAAAAGGTGATGAACAGGCTTAGCATCCATTCGTGATAGGGCGTCATTCCTTTTACCGTGCTGAAACTTGCAAAACCTACCAGGAACAAAACCGTTACCCCTACCGATATCAGCAAATAACCTAATAGCACCCCCTGTTTCAGTCGTTGCGACTGCCAGTCGTGCACAAAAGTTTTTAATCCATAATACACATACCAGTCAAGCAGCAGGGTGATACCGGCTATGATCAGAAATATTTTAAAAAACCCGCCTCTATGCATAGTGTGTCTGTGTAGTCCGCAATTTATAAAACCGGAAGCAATTAAAATGTCATAAGGTTTATTGTTATTTGAAAAATTAGTACCTTTTCACTCGCATTCCGTACCATCGGTTATAAACCCGCAGATTATCGTCATGAAGAAGTTGTTGTTATGTGCATTGGGGCTGATGATTTGCCTGTTTGCTGCTTGCCGAAAAGATAGTAGAATTCAAAAGGTTTACCTGTTACGCCAGCAAATAATTGATGACCGCGCCGATGGCATCCCCCTTGACACAACCAATTTTGCTTATAACAATCAAAACCAGCTGACGCTTATAAGTACAGGCTATGTAGAAAGTAATATACGTTTTACAATAAGCTATGACGCTGCAGGCCGGGTTAGCCTTGCCCGGAAGCTAAATGGTAATGGAAGCCTCATCAAGGAATTCGTTTTCTTTTATGGCTCAACAACAGGATATATCATCAATGCGCCATCAAAAAAAGCCGATACAGCGGTCTTTACGTTCAATGCCAGCAACCAGGTTACTATGATACAAACACTACATGGCGGCTATTCAACCTATACTTATGACAGTCGTGGCAATATTGCTTCTTTAAAAAATTATTTTGCTAATGGCTCTAATGATCTGTATGATGAAAACTTCTACACTTATGACACCAAAAAAAGTTACTTCTCGGAGATAGCTCCGAATAATTATTTCCTGATGTTCGCGCTTTACGACGATGCAAGCACTAACATCAACAATGTAGCTACCAAAAATGCTGATACTTACACCTATACTTATAATAACGATGGTTTTCCTATAAAAGCGATGGCAAAAGTTGTGGGCCGGACAATAACCCCGATTTATTATAATTACATCGTGAAATAACAATTCATTATGAAAGCCCTTTTTTCCCTATCAGTACTGACATTTTTTGTGGCCATGCAAGGCATCGCGCAGCAAAAACAAAAAGTTGATACCCTATTTTTTGAAGATTTTAATAGTAGCAGCCTCGACCGCAGCAAATGGAACGTTGAAGTTACCGGGCAAACTGTGAATGACGAGCAACAGGCTTATGTCGATTCAGCGTCGGTATTGTATATGGTGCACGGTAAAGATGCCGAAGGGACTTCGAATGGTGCATTGGTGATCAAAGCTGTTTATCACCCCGGGTATACCAGCAAAGAGCAAAAGAAATACGATTTTATTTCGGGCAGGATAAACACACAGCATAAAATGGAGTTTACCTACGGCTCCGCGTCAGCAAGAATGAAAATTGCCTCAGGTTCTGGTATGTGGCCGGCTTTTTGGGCTCTGGGTAATGGAGAATGGCCAGATTGCGGCGAAATTGATATGATGGAAACCGTAGGCGATTCAAGTTGGGTAAGCAATGCCCTGCATGGGCCAAATTATTTTGGCAATACACCGCTGACTTACCGTTACTTTTTTCCAAAAAAAACCGACGTTACTCAATGGCATGTCTATTCATTAGATTGGACTCCTGATCTCCTGATTTTTAAAACCGATGGCAGAGTTACATACACCGTCACCAAAGCTATGGTAGAACGCTACGGCAAATGGGCTTTTGATAATCCTAAATTCCTCATCCTCAACTTCGCTTTAGGCGGAGGATATCCTGGCGGTGTCAATAAAATAAAATCGCCCTACTATGGAATATCACAATCAACCGTGGATAAAATAAAAGCCGGACAGGCAAAGGTACTGGTAGATTGGGTGCTGATAACCAAACCCAAAAGCTAACCGTTAGCAAAAAGCCTCCCAAAATTCGGGAGGCTTTTTGCTAACGGTGGTAATGACGCACATGGTGGTGACGTTTTATATAATGATGACGATGATGCGCCTGCGCTTGTGCAGTGCTGAATGTTAATGCGGCCAAAACCGTTACCGTTACAATTTTCAAATATTTCATTTATCTTAATTCAGCTTATGATTAATGATCATTGTCGTGGTCATGATCATGGCCGTGATCACGATCATCATGACGATCATCATAATGATGCCTGCGGTGCTCCCTGTACTCAACAGAGCAACTGGACATAGCTACTGATGCGAATATTAGTAAGGCTATTAACCTTATTACTTGCTTTTTCATGGTAGTATTTATTTTGTTTTATAGATGTAATAGATATAACCATTTATAACTAAGATAGTTTACATTTTTTTCTATACAACCAATGCAATTATCTGGAAAACAACTATATAATAACAAGGTGGCTAATTACATTTAAACCTTGCGGCAAGTGTGGGGTATATCTGCAACAGGTCCTCACTAGTTAGAACACGGTAGTAAAGATTAATCTTAGAACCTAACGAAAAACCGTTATGTATTTTAAACCAAAACTGCGGCTCGCCAAAAAACGACACAGTTTTCCCGTCCAGATTTGCGGTATAGCTATCGCCCAGGTTGCGGTTTTGGGTGTATAACTCTATATCGCCGCTAAACTCAAATTTATAATTCCAGAAACCCCGCCCCCAATACAGGGAATAAAGCAGGTCATGGCTTGGTTTTTTAAAAGCATTATAAGTATATGACAATGACGTACTGAACCAGCCCCCTTTCCATTGAAAAGGATAAACTGCACCAAGCGAAAATGCATTGGTGATATAGTAGCCATATGACCCCGGCTCGGCAATACCCATACCACCGCTGTATTGCAGATGTACATACACTTTGGGATGCCAGAATTTAAACGATTGGGATAACTGCGTATAAAACTTCCCCGTATTATGGTTCTGGCCATTCAGGTCACTTTCCATTTTCATAAAAAACGCGCCCGACGTATCTTTCGATTTATAATACTCAAAGTAAATAGTCGGGAAATTCATGGCATTGTGCGATGGGTCAAGCGTATGCCTGGCATCATAATGTAGTTGCAGCGTTTGACCAAATAATAGAGATGGCAGTATCCCTAAAATAAGTAACAGGCGATATTTCATAAATTGCAGCGATGCGGTTTGTGAAAAAAACATTGTTCTTTCGGCATCTTTGTAAATATCTTTATAGGTATACCGGTAGGGCGTAATTGCAGCGGAAACGTTACGGAATTATGTTTTTACCAAAGTAAAGCACTGATCATAAATAATTTATGAACCATTCTGACAACCTGGCTTTTGCAGCATTATTTAAGGAAGCTTACCTTAAATGCTTCAGGCAGGCTTTAGAAAACCCTCTATCAGAAACCGAAAGCAAACTGCTCTGCAATCAGGTGCTCGACCAAACCGGCTTATCTATCGGTTGGAAAAGTGTAAAAAATTATTCCTTTTTTATTTTAGATAACAACACCGCCAGACCGGAAAACCCCTCAGTCGCCACGCTGGATACGCTGGCACGTTATGTATTGGGCGCACCCTACACCTCTGAAATCAAAAGAAAAAATGACGAGAGCCATTACCCCTACTGGTTTTTATACAAAAAGCAATTTAACAGGACAATAATCAAGTCACCTGCAAAAAGGTGGCTGGCCGGCATTTTGGTATTTGCCGGAGGAGTGGTGATCATCATTCTATCATTAATTTATTTCAACTATATCCGGGCAAGGGGTGCGACTGAATTCTCAGATAATTTTAAATCGATAGATGATCATTCACTTTCATCAAAAGGCTGGTTTATAAAAGCTCCTGATAATCAGTACTGGAATAAAAGATCAGCAACGCCCGGCGAACTTTCTATTTATACTTTAAAAGGTGATAATTGGGCCGATCCGGTAAATCAACCCGGAATCAAAAACCTGCTGCTCCGGCCAATACCCTATGATTGTTTTACTGCCGAGATACACCTGCACGATTTTATTCCCAGGCAGGAATGGCAGCAAGCCGGCATACTTTTATTAGAGGATACCACGCTAAGCGGCAAAAGCATACGGCTATCCATAGCGTACAATGATTTTTTCGGCGGGTATTCGGGGTCAAAAGAAATTCTCATACAGGCCATCACCTCACTGGGTAAAGGCTTTGGTAAACCCGAAGAAGTTGTTCACAAACCTATTCTTTTTTTAGACAGCCTGGTACATCATCCTGTATTGATAAATAATCTCCGCAATTCGGCATTAAGGATAGAAAAAGAGGGTAAAAAATTTCGCTTCCTATACTCTGGTGGCATAACAGAAAACACCGCATTCAAGGAAATTGCGTCGCAGGAGTTTGATATGCAGCCAAAATACATCGGCATTTTTGCCATTAAGGGCTTTAAGGACAGCACAGAGGTTATTCCTGTACATTTTAATTTTTTCAGAATAGTGGCTAACAATTGCGGTAAATAAACGAGGTTATTACCGACCTGAATAGCAACCAATTGACATTTTATTTCGTACTTTTAAAACGTGTTGGTGCGGCCAGACCTCATTTTTATGATCCTCAGATACCTTGTTAAGTTAATGCCGGTTTTCATTGTTGTGATCATATTAAATGGTTTCAATATTGCTTTGGCGCAAGCGCCAAAGTTCACTTACATAACACCAGACGTATACACTGTTAATACACCTATCCCACGTTTATCACCCACTAATACAGGCGGCGGACCAGTGCCTGCAACGATATTCGGTAGGGTTAGTACATTTGCCGGCCAGGATAATCAGGGTGGTTACAATGACGCAACAGGTAGTGGTGCATTATTTAGCAGCTTATGGGGTATTGATATGGACGCAGCAGGAAATTTATTTGTTGCTGACGGTCCCAGGATCAGGAAGATCACCCCGGGCGCAGTGGTGACCACTTTTGCGGGCGGAAATCCTAATGGCGTGTCAGATGGGATTGGCACGGCAGCAGGATTTGGGCTGGTGAGTGGTTTAGCCATATCGCCATCAGGCACTATAGCGGTAGGTGATATTAATAATAAATCGATAAGGCTGATAACACCTGCGGGAGCTGTAACAACAATAGCTGCGAGCGGCATCAACAATTTTAACCCAACCGGCGTAACAACGGATCCATTGGGCGATGTTTTTGTTGCCGACAAATCAAATGATGTCCTCAGAGAGTTTATTCCGGGAGGGCCCGCCAGCATCTATGCCGGTCAGCAAGGGGTCGGAAGCTTAGGAAATGGCCCTATAGCTACCGCAACTTTCAATAACCCGGTAGATCAAAAATTCGACCCGGCAGGCAACCTTTATATCGCCGACGAAAATAATAACACGATAAGAGAGATAAGCGCAACTGGTAATGTAAGTACGGTTGCCGGGCAACTTAACCCCGGTCTTATTAATGGCCCCGTTGCTAATGCCCTTTTTAATAAACCGTTAGCGCTGACACTGGATGCACCAAAAAATATTTATGTATCAGACTGGCTTGGACGGGTTATAAGGATGATAGATGCACGCGGCGTGGTGGTTACAGTTGCAGGTGACAATGCACGTAAAATTTCTACAGATGGCATCGGGGCTTCAGCCGCCTTTTTCCAGGTTACGGGCCTGGTATATTCAAACGGCGTACTTTATGCAGCCGATAATACTTGCGTGCGTGAAATATTAGTTACAGGCTATACTATTGATAAGCCTTTGCCCATTGGTTTAATATTTGACAGTGCAACGGGTGTTATCAGTGGCAAACCACTTGTTACTTCACCGGCAACTGACTACACGATAACCGGTTACAATACCGGCGGCAGCTATTCAACCATAGTAACCATTTCCGTTGATCCGCCCCCACCCCCGGTGATTACTTATCCCACCCCGGAGGTTTATACCAGGAATACTCAGATTATACCCTTAACACCAACCAATACCGGTGGTGCTGTATCATCAACCAATACCAATCCGGGTTATACTATCGACCAGCCCTTACCTCCTGGTTTAACGCTCGATCCGGCAACAGGTATCATCAGTGGTACGCCAACAGTTATTTCGCCGCCTACAGATTATACAATTACTGCCCATAATGAAGGTGGAGCAGGTCAGTTCGTAGTAAACATTACCGTTGTTGCCCCCATATTGCCTGATGAGGTTATCACTTTTAACGCCCTCCCTATAAAAACTTATGGTGATCCTGATTTTGATCCTGGAGCGACCAGTAATGATAGCGGAGTACCTATAGATTACACCAGCGACGACCCAACCATAGCAACCATTGTAAATGGGCAGATACATATAACAGGCGCCGGCACAGCCAATATTATGGCAACACAGCCCGGTGACAACAATTACAACGCCGCATTCCCGGTCATTCAGCCCTTAACTGTAAAACAGCTCCCGTTAACCATTACTGTTGACGATCAAACGCGCTTTTTTGGCCAGCTAAACCCGGTATTTACTTTCAGCTATAGCCCATTTGTGTACAATGAGAATCCCTCCAGCCTCCTTACCCAGCCTGCAGCAACAACCATAGCGACCCAGGCATCAGCTCCGGGTAAATATGTTATAAACATTGACGGCGCCACCTCCCTCAATTATAAGATCACCCAGCTCCCCGGCACATTAACCATTCAGCAAACGTTGCCAACAGTGGTGGTGCCCAATGCATTCACACCTAATGGTGACGGCATTAACGATCTCTGGAACATCAAATCTATCGAAGCTTACCCCAAATGTCTTGTTTCAATTTATAGCCGGTATGGCTCCCTTGTCTATCAATCAAAAGGTTATCCGCAAGCCTGGGATGGCACCCGCAACGGTTCGCCCGTTCCTACAGGCACCTACTACTATATTATCAATCTGAATGATGGTGACGTAGCCCAACTAACTGGCTATGTAGCAGTAATACGTTAAGGTTGATCTTATCTCCCGCGTTCAAAGGAAACCTATTTAGCTATAACGCCGTAATAATAGCTAAATGAGAGGTTATATCATTATACCTGAGTCTGTTTCATGCCGCGTTTGCAAGTACTGCGGTTCACGTCCCATAATTGCTTTGAGTGGAAAAGATGATTATGTGGTGAAATGTTCAGCAGACGAAAGCCACTATCAAACCCCTGCCGGCCTGATTGATATTGACGATTGGAATGCACATAATGTCCCAGTGGCCGAGCCGGAACTGGAAGAAGCTCATATGGTGGCCTGCTACGACAGCAAGCTTAATTACACCTTCTTTTTACCTTCATAATTGTTACATAAATCTTGATGCGCTGATATGCTTTTTTGTACCTTGGCAGTATGAAAAAGATCAATTTCTTAAGGCTTTTATTATTGTTCGCTGTTCTGACAATTTCAGGCATTTGTTATGGACAGGATAACAAACCCGCAATAAACCATGTGGCAATTTGCGTACATGATCTAAAAAGAAGTGTAGCCTTTTACAGCGATGTAATAGAACTGACCAAAATTCCAAATCCTTTTCATGATACGGTACATCAATGGTTCAGTATTGGTCCTGGTGCTGCACTGCATGTAATTCAGGCTGATTGCCCCGCAGTAGCACATGATATCAACAACCATCTTTCTTTTAACGTTGCTTCGCTCGAAGATTTTATGAAACACCTGGATAAATTCAACATCAAATATGGCAACTGGGCTGGCGATAATAAAAAGACCCAACTACGTGCCGATGGCGTGATACAGATTTATTTCCAGGACCCCGATGGATATTGGATAGAGGTGAATAATGCTAAATAGTTCTACTTTTCGCCATAAACAATATTCACCCCAAAATCAAGTAAGGCACGCCCGCCGGTGCTGTTTGCATTAATAACAGCGTAAACGTCATTTTTAATAGCCGCAATTGTGGCTTCATCTAACTTAGCCAATGCGACAATTATAGGTTCTGATATATCCGTTCTGTTTTCCCAGTAAGTATCAGCGTCTATAAAATCAACTTCTCCGGTCATCTCTTGTTCTCCAACATTTTTGAAACCTGCTTGTGCAAAAATATTAGCCATAAGCCCGGGTTTGGAACAACGGAACATGCCCGGAGCATCCGGCGACGGCGTGGGCATTTCTACATATTTATTCATGACACTCGTCACGGCAGTCGACCAAAAGTTTTTATCCGCGGCACTCCAAACTGAAATGGCCAGGCGTCCACCTGGTTTTAACACACGATACATTTCATTGGCAGCCAATTGCATATCCGGAAAAAACATAAACCCCATCCGGCAACTGATTTTGGTAAAGGCACCGGCATCAAAAGGCAGGTCGCAAACATCACTTGCTTTTGTGCTATAGTTTTTTAACCCTTTGGCAACCGCATTTGCTTCAGCTATTTGCAGCATTTCGTCCGAGAGATCAGTCCCGGTTACCTTGCCCTTTTTGGCAATCGCGGCAATCGTTAGTCCGGGTTCGCCGGTACCAGCGGCAATATCCAAAACAATATCGTCTTCTTTTATTTCGAGCCGGTCAATAATTGCGTCGCCCATCGGACGCAAAAATTCCATAATAAACTGATCCCATTTCTTCCACCCCGCCGAAACTTTGTTCCACAACTGTTTTTGCTGTTCGCGAATTTGTTCTTGTTGAAGTTCCATGATCGATATATTAATACGATAAAGTTATTATAAACGAATTGATGTTCCATAAGGGATAATACCCTTTACAGGTTTGATCTCTTCCATATTATCTATACCCCATTGCCTGCAAATCGAACAATTCGGCATAGCGGCCACCCTTTATCAATAATTCCTCGTGGCTGCCTATTTCTATCAGTTCGCCTTTTTCCAAAACAAGTATGCGGTCGGCCATACGCACCGTACTGAATCTGTGTGAAATGAGTACCGCCGATTTGCCTTTGGTTAAGTCGGCAAAGCGTTTAAAAACTTCATACTCTGCCCGTGCGTCCAATGCCGAGGTGGGTTCGTCCAGTATCAGCAATTGTGCATTGCGCATGTAAGCGCGGGCTAAAGCTACCTTTTGCCACTCGCCACCCGATAATTCAACCCCATCGGCAAAACGCTTGCCCAGCATCTGGTCATATGCTCCGGGTAATTTGGCTGCAAGTATATCCGCCATGCTCCGTTGTGCCGAAAACTCAATAAGCGGACGGTTTTCTTTCTGATTGATATTTCCGACAGCTATATTTTGCGCAAAGGTCATTTGATACCGTAAATAATCCTGGAAGATGATACCCACATTAAGGCGAAGATCGGCCAGGTCATATTCCCGCAGGTCTATTCCCTCCAACAAAATGCGCCCCTCGGTTGGGTCATACAAGCGAGAAAGCAGCTTTACTAACGTGGTTTTACCCGCACCATTCTCACCTACCAAAGCCAGCTTTTCGCCGGGATGGAGCGTAAAGTTTAAATGCCTGTTGGCCCAACGATCTGAATTAACGTACCGAAAACCCACATCTTCAAAGGTAAAGCCCTGTTCCAGGTTCTTAGGGAATGGCAATGGATTGGGAGATAATTTAATTTTAGGGACGATCTCGAAAAATTCAAAAAAGTCGCGCAGATAAATGGCGCCTTGTGATACTGATGTAAATCGGGTTAATATTCCCTCAAGTAACGTACGCAACTGTCTGAACGAACCTGCCAGGAAAACCAGTTGCCCTATGCTCACACTTCCTTCAACTGTTTTTATGATGATCACTACATAAGCCGCATAATATCCCAGGCTGCCCAATACGGCGAAGAATGTACCCCATACGGAGCGCCGTATAGATAGCCTGCGGTTATCATCATAAAACTTACCCGACAGTTGCCTGAAGCGCTCGATGATAAAACCAGACAGATCAAATATCTTGACTTCTTTAGCAGTCTCGTCGCTGGCACCAAGGTAACGTACATAATCCAGTTCACGGCGTTCGGGCGTTTGTCCGCGGGTTAATGCGTAACTGCGGTCATTAAAATAAGATTCACCTAAAAATGCAGGGATGATGGCAATGAGCAGCAAAACAATCAACCATGGATTAAAGGCCATCAGGCCTACAGCAAGAAACCCCATCGTGATGAGGTCCTGCACCTGGCTCATTACCTGTGAGAGTAAAATCGTGCGCCCAACCGTTTGCTGCCTCGCCCGTTCCAGCTTGTCATAAAATACGGAATCCTCAAACTGATCAAGGTCAAGAGTAGCCGCATGTTCCATTATCTTTACCGAAGTATGATTACTGAACAAATCGCCAAGCAAGCTGTCCATCAGGGTAATAGCCCTGCTGAGCGCATCGGTCAGTATAGCCAGCCCCAGCTCAGTTGCTACCAATATCCATAAGCGGTGTGTATCGGTTAAATGCGAATGATTTAATTTTACTACTTCGTCAATAATAAGTTTACCTACAAACAGTAAAGCCAATGGCATCGCTGAACGCAGTATACGAAGCACCGAGGTAACTATCGTCATCCAGTGATTGGTTTGCCAAACCAATTTAAAAAATGCCGGCAGATTGCGTAATGCGGCCAGGCGTTCTTTTAAAGTAAGGGGATCAATACTTGTTTTCTTGGGCGGTCGGGTATTCAATCGTATCTCTTTCTCTTAATAACTCATGTAAATTTAGGCAATTTGACACGCTGTTTTTAGTCATACACAGTTTTTGTGAGCAACAAATGACATACGGATGTAGTGTTTTAAATTATAGTTGACAAAGACTATAATTTATATAGAATAATTTTTACATTTAGCAGACTCTTTGAAATAAATGTTTAAACATATAATTATACATTTGTACCATAATTTTAAAACAACCTTTAAAGAAATTAAAAATGAAAAAGATCATTCTAGTTGCTGCAGTTGTCCTAATGAATACTGCAGTATTTGCCCAAACATGGAAAGTGAATAAAGCGCATTCGCATTTTACTTTTACTATTACCCACCTGGCAGTATCTGACGTTGACGGTGGATTTAAAGATTTTGATGCTACCATCACTGCATCAAAACCTGATTTCAGCGATGCTAAAGTAGAATTTGTTGCACAAACAGCTTCTGTAAATACAGGTGTTGATCAACGCGACGGCCACTTAAAAAGCCCTGACTTTTTTGATGTTGCAAAATACCCAACTGTGACTTTTACCAGCACAGCAATCAAAGCAACTTCAACAAACCACTACAAACTGACCGGGAACTTAACTTTAAACGGTGTTACTAAACCAGTTACCCTTGACCTTGTATACCGTGGTACTATTACCAACCCAATGACCAAGGCACCTGACGCAGGTTTCTCACTTACCGGCTCAATTAACCGTTCTGATTTTACTTTCGGCAGCAAATTTGGTTCACCAATGCTGAGCGACGAGGTTACTTTCAAAGCTTCAGGCGAGTTTGACAAAGTAAACTAAGAAGAATTTCATATTCTGATTTAAACTATACAAAGCGTTCCGGTTTTCCGGGGCGCTTTTTTTATACCCTTTTAAAAACCATGGTACGGCCAATTATCTTAATGTGCCAGTATCCCTTTACTTTAAGCGAGCCATCTTTGTCAATATAACCGGCAGCATCCCATTGCTTGCCGTGCTGAGCATCATAAATCTTGCCACCTTCCCAGGTATGGCTGTCCGTATCGTACTTGAGGCCGCTCAATATCTCCAGGCCCACAATTCTGCGGTTACGCAAGGCGGGATCAGGATTATGTTTATCGCGCCACTCTTCCATCGGTTTGCTGGGGTCATCATTGAACCAAACAATTTTAGCCTTAAACTTACCCTGGTCTTTATAAACTTCTACAATCAGCTTTTTATCAGAGGATATCCATTTGCCGCAAATCCTGTCACTTTCAGGCACAGCAGCATGTGATTGAAAATTCAAGCCAACAAAAAAAAGGAGAGATAGAAATTTAAACATAGCCAATAAACGAATATCCGGTTGATCTGTTTGGTACAAATATCAGATATAAAACGGGCATCTCAACGTTTAATTACCTCCTCGCAAATTTCTATCCATTGCTGCGGCGTCAGTTTCCCTGATAATTCTCCGATCAGTTGGTAGGGTATATCATCCATTTTTTTGAAACGGATGCAGCCTTTACCCATATCCAGCTTTGTTTTGCAATGTTTGGGATATTCGTTCACAAACCAGTCTTTAAGCTTGGAGTTAGCGTAGACACACGTGGCATACAAAGCGATAAAGTTCTTTTGTGAAGCCAGGTTGATGTACGGTAGGGGCACTTTTGGATTGCAATGATAACCCTTAGGATAAATAGAATGTGGCACTACATAACCCAGCATTCCATAGCCCATGGTTTCCTCAAAACCTGCCGGCAGGTTTTTCAATATCACTTCCCTTATTTTGCTGATCGCTTCTTTCCTATCGGGAGGAAGCGAATCAACGTATTCCTGTGGGGTTTTGGCGAGGGATTGCATGGAGACGGAATTGAAAATATGAATTTAGTGAATAAAGCAAGCACCTGAACAAATAATTTACATTGAACCAGGCAGTGTATCTCCCACAGTTTATATATTTGAAACAAACCTATATTTCATCTACCATGAAAAAACTGCCACTGCTGCTACTACTACTATCTCTAAACACCTTCGCGCAGCAAAAAAATATTTACCACAAAGGCTGGGTCGATTTTAACAAGAATGGCAAAATGGATGTTTTTGAAGATCCGTCACAACCCATCGATAAACGCATTAATGATCTGCTCGGCCAGATGACCGTGGAGGAAAAGACCTGCCAGTTAGCTACACTTTATGGTTATAAAAGGGTTTTGAAAGAGGAGATGCCAACAGAATCGTGGAAGAATGAAATATGGAAAGATGGCATCGCCAATATTGATGAGGAACTGAATAACCTCACCTCGCATACGGATGCTGCCCCCACCCAATACTCCTACCCTTACAGCAAACACGCTGAAGCCATCAATACCGTACAACGCTGGTTTGTAGAAGAAACCCGCATGGGTATCCCGGTTGATTTTACCAACGAAGGCATCCACGGCCTTAATCATGATCGTGCTACCTCCCTGCCCGCCCCAATCGGCATTGGCAGTACATGGGATAAGAACTTAGTACGCGAAGCGGGCCAGACCGTAGGCCGAGAGGCAAAAGCTCTGGGCTATACCAATATATACGCTCCCATACTCGATCCTGCCCGCGACCAGCGCTGGGGCCGCGTGGTAGAATGTTATGGTGAAGATCCTTTCCTGATAGCCGAACTCGGCAAGCAAATGACCCTGGGCATACAGGAAGAAGGCGTAGCATCCACGCTAAAACATTTTGCGGTATACAGTGTACCCAAGGGCGGCCGCGATGGCGCCGCACGCACCGATCCGCATGTGGCACCGCGCGAAATGTACCAGATATACCTCTACCCTTTCCGTCGCGTGATACAAGAGGCACATCCTATGGGCGTGATGAGCAGCTATAACGATTGGGATGGTGTGCCGGTTACAGGAAGTTATTACTTCCTGACAGAACTGCTCAGGCAAAAATTTGGTTTCAATGGCTACGTCGTATCCGACAGCGAAGCAGTAGAATATCTTTATTCCAAGCATCATGTCGCCGGAGATATCAAAGAAGCCGTGCGCCAGGCTATCGAGGCAGGATTGAACGTACGGACCAACTTTACCATGCCCCAAACTTACATTATTCCTTTACGCGCTTTGGTAAGCGAAGGTAAAGTGTCCATGAAAACGCTTGATTCCCGAGTATCGGATGTATTACGGGTAAAGTTCAAATTGGGATTGTTTGATTATCCCTATGTAAAAGATCCAAAAGCAGCCGATAAAATTGTTCATACTCCCGAAGCCCGGGCAATGGGCCTGAAAATGAACCGCGAAAGCATGGTGTTATTGAAAAATGCCAATAACCTGTTGCCACTGAATAAATCTTCTGTGAAAAAGATATTGGTAACCGGCCCGCTGGCTATGGAGACCAGCTATGCAATTAGCCGTTACGGCCCCTCGCACCATCCTGTGACTAACGTAGTGGATGGTATCAAAAATCATGTGGGCAATGGTTCGCAAGTGACCTATGTTAAAGGCTGCGATATTGTTGATGCAACCTGGCCCGAAAGTGAGATCATCGAGACACAGCTTACTGCACAGGAACAGGCCGGTATTGACTCAGCCGTTAATCAAGCCAAACAATCCGACGTGGTGATAGCTGTTGTTGGCGAAGATGTGGACCGCGTGGGCGAAAGCTTATCACGCACGGGACTCAATCTTCCAGGTCGCCAGTTAAAATTGATACAGGCTTTACAGGCTACGGGCAAGCCTGTAGTTATGGTGATGATCAACGGGCAGCCGCTCACTATCAACTGGGAGAATAAATATGTACCCGCTATCCTGGAAGCCTGGTTCCCCGGCCCTGAAAGCGGTAGAGTTATTGCCGAAACCTTATTTGGCGATAATAACCCCGGCGGTAAATTATCCATTACTTTTCCCAAAACTACAGGGCAGATCGAGTTTAACTTTCCGTTTAAACCCGGTTCGCAAGCCGGGCAGACTGGTAAAAACAGTTGGGGAAAAACCAGCGTAAACGGTGCGCTTTATCCTTTTGGTTATGGCTTAAGTTATACCACCTTTGATTTCGGCAACCTGCAGGTATCACCCGAAAAGGAACACCAGCAAGGAGATATCAAAGTAACTGTTGATGTAAGCAATACCGGTAAAGTAAAGGGTGATGAAGTAGTTCAGCTTTACCTGAAGCAGGAGATCAGCGATGTAACCACCTACGAATATGACCTGCGTGGCTTTGACCGTGTAACTCTCAATCCGGGCGAAAAGAAAACTGTGGAATTTACCCTCTATCCCGACGACCTGGCCATCCTGGATAAAAGCATGAACTGGACCGTTGAGCCCGGCAAGTTCCAGGTAATGATCGGCAATTCATCGGAGGATATTAAATTGAAGAAAGAGTTTGAGGTGGAGAAGTAAGGTGAAGTCGGAGGCGGAATGCTGAAGTCGGAATTTTTATTATTACTCCGTATTTGGATTACGTTGCACAATGTCTATTTTCGCATAACCTTATCAAATTCTAATGAAAATAGATCTATCTGTTTTAGTTTTAACACTACTTTTTATTGTAAGTGGCTGTCGTCATGACCAACCAAAACATCATCATAAAAAAATAAAAAAAACTACTGCGTATAACGATACCCTGTTTGTCACAAAACGTTCGGCAGTATCTGTTTGGCTGGATAGAGCAACGCTGGAGAAGCGAAGGAAACAATATGGTGACGTGGCTTTTGAAGTTGGCTCTGATGACGATATGTATTACAGCAGTATGGCAGACTCTGTTTTGAAATCCCACCAACTACTTGTGATAGATGTAAAAGGATACAAATACCTTAAGTTTATTCAAAATAACGCGACATCTAAAATTATAAAAATCGATACCTTACCACAGGCTTATACCATGTATTTTTTTGATCCCTTAAAGGCTCCACAAGATGTGGATATAACTGATATTGATAACGAATACAAAAACTTCTATCACTAAAACAGGCACAAAAACATCCTCCACTCCACTAAAAATCTACAACTAAAAAATTATTAGTGTATGTTGTACGCTTAACACTTGCACTTTATCTTTTATTTACATACTTTTATAAATATTTTAAGAAGTTTCCCTGCTTTATAAAGCAAAAACCTGAATTATTTCATGGACATTAAGCCTAAGACCGTTAAAAGCGCTCAGTTAAAAAACCTGATCGTAAAACAACTATATTTTGATACAGCACTATCCTGTGCAGAATTAAGTGAACTTTTTGACAAAAGTATCCCTTCAATAACGAAAGCGGTAAATGAATTGATCGCAGAGGGGTTTGTTGTGGAGCATGGTTACGCACCATCAAGCGGAGGGCGCCGCCCTTTACTGTATTCCATTAAACCAGATGCCATGTATATCCTGGCTGTGGCGATGGACCAGCTTTCTACCCGTATACAATTACTGGATCTTTTAAACAGACCTGTCGCCGATTCACTATCGCTCGACCTTAAATTACAAAACAATAATAAGGCACTGGATATCCTGATCAATAGCATCAACGATTATATAGCCAGGACAAGGATCCCCAAAGAGAAAATTGCAGGCGTAGGAATGGGTATGCCGGGCTTTATCAACGTGCGCCAGGGCATTAACTATACCTATCTTAATGCAGGCGGACAAAGTCTCAACGAATACCTGAGGGAAAAAATAGGTCTTCCGGTTTACATCGATAATGACTCGAGCCTTATCGCACTTGCCGAACAACGCTTTGGTATTGCCAAGGCACAGCAAAATGTAATGGTGATCAACCTGGGCTGGGGTATTGGCTTGGGGATGATCGTTAACGGCGAAATATTCAGGGGGCACAATGGCTTTGCAGGCGAATTGAGCCATATCCCGTTATCCGATGATGATGAGCTTTGTGCCTGCGGCAAACGGGGTTGTCTCGAAACCGTGGCTTCTATGCTGGTGGTTGTCCAAAAAGCTATCCAGGGTATAAAACACGGCCGGGCGACCAGCCTGAAAAACACCGATCCTACACCATCAAAAGCCCTTGGCGATGAAATATTGGAGGCAGCAGGCCATGGCGACCAGTTTGCAATTGAACTGCTCTCTGATGCGGCTTATAAAGTTGGCAAAGCGCTGGCAATCCTGATCCATATCATGAACCCGCAAACCATCGTTTTAAGCGGTCGTGGTGCACGTGCGGGTAAGATATTACTGGCCCCTATACAACAGGCTCTGCATAAATACTGTATACCCCGCCTGGCCGAAAGTACGCAGCTATTAATTTCAAACCTCGGTTTTGATGCCGAATTGATAGGTTCGGCTGTGCTGATGATGGAGAATTTTGAGAAGGAAGTAAAGACTGTAGCGGGTGTTCTAAATTGACCTGCGGAAAAATATAACACTGCCTTTATTTTGCCCTAACGGCTTTTATACTTAATTTGGCTATCATCAACCCTATTAAATAGCCATGCATGTTCTCATCTTAGGTGCTACCGGAAGAACGGGAAGGATATTATTGACTGAGGCATTAAGCCGGGGGCATCGTGTAACTCTTTTGGTAAGCCACAAAGGTGCTTTAAAGATCGATCCGGACCTTATTGAGGTATATGAAGGCACACCATTAAACAAATTCACTTTAGCCGATGCTATGCGCGGCTGCGACGCCGTATTAAGCACACTTAATATCTCCCGTGTATCTGATTTTCCATGGGCAAGATTACGCACCTCCAAAGACTTTCTGTCCGCATCTATGAAACACATCATCGGAGCAGTTAGGGAACACCATATCAACCGTGTAATCGTTTTAAGTGCCTGGGGGGTGGCCGAAACTAAAAAGGACATTCCCTTTTGGTTCAGATGGCTAATCGATAACAGCAATATCCGTTACCCCTACCGGGGCCACGAACAACAGGAACAACTATTGAAAGCATCGGGCTTGAATTGGACCATCGTACGACCGGCAGCTCTCACCGATTCGGAAAAGAATAAGGGTATCACGGTGACTTTGCAAAATACACCCAAACCATCCTTAATGATCAGCCGGCGCAATGTGGCCCTTTTTATGCTGGATGTACTGGAGAAAAATCTTTATAACAGGCAATGCCCGGTGATTTCTGAAAAATAAAGTATCACATCAACTCAACTAAATCACCCAATCCGCTAATCGTAGCTATCTGTCCGTTCTCTACTTTGCCAAAACCATAATCCGCAAAAATGAATGGCACACCAGCTTTTGTAGCCGAAGTATAATCACCCATTGTATCCCCTATATAAACAGGCGCGTTAAGCTGATGATCATTCACAATATCCCTTATATTCTCTGCCTTAGGCTGACCTTTGGTACCATAACATTGATGGCCCAAAAAATATTCAGCAACAGGGCAATGACTTAAAAATGTTTCGATATACCCGCTCTGGCAATTGCTAACAATGAATAATTTGTATTTGCCTGCCAGGTATCGAATGGTTTCCGGTAAACCGGGGTACAAGTCACCCCCTTTTGCGTCGAGCATATCAATTTCGCTTTGGGCGCATATGCCTTTAAAATAATCACGTTTCTCCGTTTCCAGGTTGGGCAGTAGGACCTCGAATATCACATCATAGGCCATACCGGTTATAGATTTTACACGTTCCACCGTTATCGCTTCGGTCACGTAGTCTACCCGCTTGCGGGCTTCTTCCCAGGCCAGGGCCACGTTTCCGGTCGAATCCCAAAGGGTACCGTCAAGATCAAATATGATACTGTCGAATTTATTTTTCAGTGAGTTGCCTTCTGTTTGCATGGCGGCAAAAATAGCAGATTTATCTGTCACATACAGATAGCAATGCAGGATCAAAATATTTTATTATTTTTATCCTGTATCCTTACCATCACATTGAAATGAAAATACTTTTACGCTCTATCCTCCTTATAACACTGGCATGTTGCCTAAATTGCTGTAACCTTATTAGTAGCTTAAATAGTTACCGCAGCACAACCGAAGCTTTTACGAATAGCCTGATCAACCGGGATTTTGACAAGTGTATGAGTCTGATGGCCATGGAACAAGCCCATGACATTAATATACCGCAATTTAAAGTAGGCCTGGACACTTTTAGAAGTGTTATTGTTAAAAATTTTGGCACCAAACTGGAGTACAGTTTTATGAAGGCCGAAAAAAGATTTTCAAGTAACAAAGAAGATAATCTGCCCCCAAACACTACCCTTGTCCTGATCGAATTCCATGGTGACAAATATGTTGGTATTCTCCAGGTATTATTTGACGATAAAACAAAGAAGATCGACAATATAAAAACACTGGACGTTAAACAATTAATACCGGATATGACCAAATTCTGGATCTTTGGCCTGTTCGCCGCAATAGTTGTGGCATTCAATATTTACACTATTGTAATGGTAAAGCGCAGCGGTTTAAAAAGAAAATGGCTCAGCTATATTGGTATTATATTATTAAATGTACCAAGTATACAATACCAGGCTGTTGACGGTTTATTTTTCAAACTGCTTAATTTTCAATTTTTATTAGGGATAAGTTTTCAAAAAATGGGGTATTTCGGTTCAATTTGGGCCGTGGGCATTCCACTGGGTGCCATCATTGTACGTTGGCGCATAAGCCAGCTTAATAAAGAACCTGACGAATTATACCTGGCTGAAAATTATGCTCCGCCGTTGCCTGGCAATATACAATCGCCAGCGATCCATGAAGGTGAGGAGAAGAAAGATACAGATGAGCAATAGCATATTGTCCGTAGAAATCAGCAAAACGCGTATATTTACACCAAAATATATTTATCATGAGAACTATAAAATACCTTGCTGTCATCGTTCTTTTCTTAGCAGCAAATAGTGTAAAGTCAGCCCCTGTTGATGTAAACCCGGCTATCAACAATGTGCTTAAAAGTTACCTCGGCATCAAAAACGCCCTTGCCACCGATAACAGTAAAGCCGCTAACGACGAGGCCAAAAAATTTACTGTCGCCCTTAAGGCGGTCGCTACAAGCCAAATGGATGCCAAACAAAAAGAGGTATGGACCAAATATGCCGAAAAACTGCGTTTCGATGGCGAACACATCGGCGAGTCAACTGAGATTGCTCACCAGCGTGAACATTTTGGCGATCTGTCAGCCAACATGTATACGGTTTTAAAAGCGTTCCAGGCAAATGACGTAGTGCTCTACAAGCAATATTGTCCTATGGCAAAGAAATCATGGATAAGTGAATCATCAGCTATAAAAAACCCTTATTACGGCAAAAAGATGATCGAATGTGGTGTGACTAAAGAGACGATGAAGACAGCAAAATAATTTATAGAAAACAATTCCATTTTTTATACCAAAACCTTATTTGCTTCCGACAATTTTTTCCATTGCCTCAAATATTGTCGTCCTATAGGGATTTCGATTTTACCAATTTCAACATCATAATTGGTAAAGGCCGTAATTCTGTTTACCGCGACAATAAAAGACCGATGGACGCGAACAAATAAATTATGTGGTAGCTTTTCGGCCAAAGCCGTTAAAGAATACTTGACCATTAAAGGTGCATTAAGCTGTCTGTATATCTTAATGTAATCTTTAGCACTTTCAACGTAAATAATTTCGTCCAAAAAAATCTTAACTGTTTTCCTGTTTGCTTTAAGATATAAGCATTCGCGTTCCACATGTATATTCTGCCCGTCTTCCGGAGATACGCCGGTATTGATTACCTTATTAACAGCTTTTAAAAACCGCTCTAAACTCATTGGCTTTAGCAAATAATCCACCGCATTTAAATCAAAAGCTTCTGCGGCAAATTCTTTATACGCTGTTATAAAAATTACTTTGGGGGGATGTTGTAAGGTTCTTAGAAAACTAATACCCGATAATTCAGGCATCTGTATATCCAGAAAGAGTAAATCTATTCTTTCTGTTTTCATAATTTCCATTGATTGGAAAGCGGTGTTACATACAGCTACAACTTCAAGCTGCTCCACCATGTCGGTCCACTTTTTAATTATCATTAAAACAAATGGATCATCATCTATGATTAAGCATCTCCACCTCATATTTTAACAAGCTTATCTAATTTCCGTATTGTATATTCAGAAAAGGACTAGATAAATAAATAGTATTTAAACTATTATAAAAGTTAAAACAGGTTATCCAAAGGTGTTTGCATTAAATATTTTTCGGGTGGATGTATTGTATCTTAATCAGGACCGTAATTTATATAAAGATAAAAAGACCCGCTCAATTAAAGACACATAATTCCATCAATTGTTTATATGACGTATCAACTTATTAATAGTTACAGAATGCAATTAATTTTAGATAGACAACAGAAAAAGAGCAACCAACAACCTGCTTCGAAGGATAAACTGCAAATATCTATCAATAGTGCATTCTATCTGCACAACCTTGTCATATAAATCCAAATTGCTTGTATTTGTACATACTATCATGTAGCGCCTTAAAGACCCTTTAATTTTGCGATTTATCTTAACTCTTTTTATTAATTAATTTAAATTAAGACATCATGAAAAAGTTAATTATTCCCTTTTTGTTAAGTGGATTAATATTAACAATCGGGGTCAAAACTGCATCTGCTCAAATCCAACTGAAAGAGGTTACTATTTCGAGTGCACCGACTAAAGCGACGGTATCAAAACAGGTCTCAGATTCATTCGCCAGTTTATTTAAAGGCGCTGAAGAACCTAAATGGTTTGAGGCTGATAAAAATTATGTGGTAGATTTCATTCTGAACAACCAGGTAAACAAAGCGGAATTTACCAGGAAGGGTCACTTAGTGTATCATATGGCTTTTGGAAACGAAAAACAAATGCCTGTAGACATAAGAACTATTGTAAAAAGTAAATATTTCGATTTCGCAATTAACTCTACTGTTAAAGTGAGCTACCAGGAAAAAAGTGCATGGATTGTTAATGTTGAAGATACCGAACAATTTTTTGTACTGCGAGTAGTAGATGGCGTTATGGATGTCTTAGATACAATCAAAAAAACATGAGGTCAGAAGTTTAGTTAATAAAGGCTCCCGGAAATCTCCGGGAGCCTTTTCATTTATGTTCAGCAAATGTTATGAACATTTACCTCCGCAGGTTTTCATATCCGGGCAATAATTCTTGTCCTTACATGATCCTGTTTTCGCGGCTTTCTGACATTTTCCCTGGCATTCCTGTTTTACTTTTGTAGTATTAGTTTTTGTAACAGGGCCACTTGCAAATACGGTTGCGCCGGCCAATAATATAGCCGCTACGCCTAAGCTTATTCTTTTCATTTTTTATGAATTTTAATGTTAAATAATAATTATCCTGATCGTTTTAGAGCGGGTTATGTTCAGGATAACAACTCAGGCGGGCGCCAGCAATCTGATAAATAGTTGGAAGTTATATCGTCATTAACTGCTGGTTTCATAACTTTTGATAGCTCAAGCACAGGGTTCTCAAACTTAACCTGCATGGTACGGTAAGCTATCGAAAAGCCACAAGGCACAAAGGGGTTGCAGAAATCGGTATTACAGTTAGCCTGGTTGGTGCAGGGCTTTTTTTTAGGCTGATTCTTTTCTTTACAACATTTATCTGCACCCCAGGACTTTGCGGGCTTGGCCGTTACCATATACATATTGGCAAATGGCTGCATCATCAGCAAACCAAAATACAGAATCAATATGGAGGCAACGATTTTCATCGGTTCAAATGTATCTATAAAAATGATCTTAGAAAATGACTTTGGTCATATTAATTTCATTTCCGCTTTTACTTCTCAAATCTCGAAAAATCACACTCTAAATTTTCCCTGTCCCAACTACCGGTGTTCGCCGCAGCCTCATAGGTTGATTGCAGGAATTGCATCAAAACTCCCTCCGGATCATCAGACCGCTGGACGACTTCGTATAACAGCATAAACTCGCCCATTTCAGCACTAAAAAAAGCTTCATTCGGCTTAACAGGCTGCTGACTAAATTCAGCCGGTGATGGGTAACAATAGGAGTAGAATACCGGGTGCGGGAACTGCTCACTACCCGGCCAAAAACCGCATGAGCTTACCTCGTGCGAATATGCTTCCTGCATTACAGCCAATGGAATATTTGGTGCACCACCCGGATGCTCCGGAGCCCGCCTGCCCGAAAAACGTGTGACAGCCATATCAAAGGCTCCCCAAAAAAAGTGTACCGGGCTGCATTTACCAGTAAACCTTGCCCTGAATTTTGTAAATACATTATGGATCTTAACCAACGCTAAATGGAAATTATGCATCCTTTCCGCATCATAGGAACAGTGTATTTCATCCTCTTTGAAGGGTATAGCCGGCTCAATTTCATTTGGCGCGGCATAGATATAAGCGTCTACCTCTACACTATCCAGTTTCTCAAACAGTTCCCTGTAAAAATCGGCAACGCTTCTCGGATGAAGTTCAACCCTGGCCACACCACCGGTACTGGTGGTAATATGCAGCACATGATGTATAAAATCAAAATCGATCTGGAACATGCCGTCTTTATAAGGGATGCTGCCTGTTGTTAAGCCGTTTGAGCTCACATACAGCGTAACATGCCACGAATGGTTTAGCCAGGGCATCTGCTTCAGCCTTATTTTACCGACAATCTGCGTCCACAAATGCACTGTCGCCAGCGTATCCTTCCAGTCTTCAAATGCCAGTCCCGGCCATTGAGCTATCTTGTTGGTTGTATTAATCATTACTTATATCCTTTCCTTCTTTCCCGAATCCAGGCTCCGGTAAATGGCATCCACCACTTTCATATCCTTTAAACCTTCTTCGCCCGGCACGCGCGACTGTTTATTTTGCAAAACACAGGTAGCAAAATCATCCATCTGGGCGGCTTGCTGAATGATCTGCGGAATATTCATCGGCCCTTTTGAAGTATAGCCGTCAATACCGCCATACCCAAACGCGGGTTCCAGCCCGAATTTTCCCCGTTCGGCCTCCACGTGCAGGTAGCTCCAATCGTTATTATAGCTCGATTTCCCTTTGGCTACAAATCCTCCCGGAAATTCAAGCTCCCAAAAAATGGTTTCGTCTACCTCTTTAAAAAAGTCCGGCCTCGTCTTTTCCTGTCTTGCTGTTACCGCGATGGGCTCCTGTCCTAACGTATATCTTGTTCCCTGTATGGAATATATGCCCATGTCCATCAATCCCCCACCGCCGGCCATAGCTTTCTTTAACCGCCAGGCGTTGGGATCACCTCTATAAGTAAACCCATTTCCTGTGTCAATCGATTTCACCTTGCCATACACCTGCTTTTGCCCAAGGCGCATGATCTCTAAAGTATGTGGTTCAAAATGCAGACGATAGCCTATAGAAAGCAGTCTATTCGCCTTTTTGCAGGTAGCTATCATTTCCTCACATTCCTTCGCATTCAATGCCATCGGTTTTTCGCAGATCACATGCTTCCCGGCTTTGGCCGCCCTGATGGTATATTCCTTGTGCATAGAAACCGGCAACACCACGTAAATAATGTCAATATCCGGGTTATGCGCTATCTGGTCAAAAGTTTCGTAGTTATAGATGTTTTTATCAGGAATATTGTATTGCTTCTTCCACGCCTCGGCCTTTGCCGGGTGCCCGGTAACAATCCCGGCCAGGTAGCAATTACTGGTATGTTGCAGCGCAGGCCCTAATTGTCCGTAGCTGTAATTGCCGAGCCCAACCAATGCAATCCCCAATTTTTTGGCGGGTTTTGCCGCAAGCAAGCGAAGAGGGTTACCAAGCGCGAGCGTCCCGGCACCTATTGCCCCGGTTTTAATGAAATCGCGACGGGAAAAATTATTCTGTTTTTTCATGATTTAAACATAATCAGGCCTTTATACTTAGTAAAGATAACAGTAAAACCCTTAAAATGTTATTAAAAACAAGCGTCCCTATATAACTTCCTGCGCTCATTTTTCGTATAGCATCCCCAGTACCCCCTCGACAAAAAAAGACAGATTTTTCAATAAATTAATTTATTCTTTTAAACCACTCTAAGCAAGGCTTTAGGGGTACAATTGACGGTGCTATGCGAGATTTGACTACGATAGAAAAAACAATTTTTAAACAGCAAACAGAACTGTTTACAGGTTATGTCCCATTGGATTATCCAAAGGACAAGACGATGGTGGACCTGTTTGAGGAGCAGGTTAAAAAAACCCCCGATAACATCGCAGTTATTTTTAATAACACTGAGCTTAGTTATAAAGAGATTAATGCACTGAGCAACCAACTGAGCGATTACCTGAAAAAAACTTACCTGGTTAAGCCCGAGGACCTTGTTGGCATCATGCTCGAACGCAGCGAATGGATGATCATAACCATATTGGCTGTACTGAAATCAGGCGCGGGTTACGTGCCGATCGCGATGGATTACCCGCAGGAGCGCATTACTTACCTGATAAATGACAGTCAATGTAAAGTCCTTATTGATGAAGATGAATTAACAAAGTTTAAACGATCGCAGGACACATACAGCTCGGAAAATAATCCAGCCGGTTTGCAGCCAGGTAACCTCATTTACTGCATCTATACCTCTGGGTCAACAGGTTTGCCAAAGGGGGTATTGGTAGAGCATATTACGGTTGTTAACCTCGTTTATGCACAGAAAAAAGAATTCGGGATAACAGAAGATGAACGGCTACTACAGTTTTCATCCATCAGCTTTGATGCTTCTGTTGAGCAAATATGGCTCGCGTTTTTGAGCGGGGCCGCCCTGGTTGTCGTAAGCAAAGAAACGCTGGGTGATATTAAAGCCTTAGAGAAATATATCGTTAATAAAAAAGTAAGCCATATTCATACCGTACCGGCCTATTTAAACGAGTTAGTCATAGGTGATATGACTCATTTGAAGAGGATGATTGCGGGCGGCGATCTTTGTCCCCCATATCTTGCTCAAAAATGGCAGGCTGATTGTGCTTTTTATAACGAGTATGGCCCAACCGAAACTACGGTCACTTCAATTGAATATAAAGCCACATTGAATGATGGCTACAATAACTTCATACCTGTAGGAAAACCAGTGGCCAACACGCCAATATACATCCTCGATACTGAACAAAGTCCGGTATCTTACGGTACTTCAGGCGAAATCTATATTGGCGGCGATGGCGTGGCCCGCGGATATCTGAATCGCCCTGAACTAACAGCAGAAAGGTTTATTGCTGATCCGTTCAGGCCGGGGCATCGGATGTATCGCACGGGAGATTTGGGCAGATGGCTCGCCGATGGGAACATTGAATATCTTGGCCGTATCGACGAACAGGTAAAGATCCGTGGTTTCCGTATAGAACTGGGCGAAATATCAACAGTACTGCAGCAGCACAGCAAAGTACGCGATGCTGTTGTAATAGCGTCTAATCTAAATGGGCAGGAAAAAGAATTAATAGCTTACACATCCGGCGACGCGGAACCTGCTGAGCTGATAGAACATTTGAAGAGCAATTTACCTCCTTACATGGTACCAGCCTACTATGTCAAAATGGAGGTTTTCCCGTTAAACAAAAATGGCAAGATTGACCGTAAGGCACTTCCACTGCCTGCAGAGCGCTATCATCAAAAACAGGAAAACTTTATAGCACCTGCAACTCCTACAGAAAAAACTTTGGCAGAAATATGGCAGGATGTTTTAAATATTGCACAGATCGGTATCGATGATAACTTCTTCGATCTGGGTGGTACTTCACTTATGGTGATCAGGATCATTAACCAGGTAAATGAAAAAACCGGGTCGAATTTAAGGCTCGCAAGTTTGTATCAGTTACCTACTATCAGGCAACTGTCGCACAAGATCGATACAAAAACTACTAAGGATATCAGCCCTATTGTTCTGTTAAAAAAAGGCGAAGGGACACCTTTGTTTATATTCCCGCCGTGGAGCAGCTATCCTACCATCTTTAATGAGTTTGTGAATAGCTATCCGGGCAAAAACCCATTGTATGGTATAATTTATACAGAAGACACCGAAGATTTCCCTTTTAACAACTTACAGTCGTATGTGCAATACCTGGTAAAACATATCAAAGCTATTCACCCCTCAGGTCCTTATGGCTTACTCGGATATAGCCTCGGTGCCCGTACCGTACTGGAGGTTGGTATACAATTACAACAGGCTAAGGATGATGTGGAGTTACTCGGCGTAATAAGCCATTATCCTTCGTACCCTAAAAAGGGCTTGTTTTTGAGCCGCAGGGTGCACGACGAGATCAGGGTGTTCTGGAACATTAGCTTTGGGTTGAAATCAAAGTATATACAACAGCGGCTGCCTTACTTCATGAAGTTGCTATTTAAAGGCAACAACGACATTCAGCAGATCATATTAGAGATAGACACGCAGCAAAAGATATTTGATATACACGAATCATACGAAAGCAACCTGAAATTTATTGGCAATGTTCTCCTGATATATGAAACAAGCCCCGACGGTCAGCCGTCCGAATTTAAAAAAGTACAGGTTTATCGTAATTCGATCTTCAAAAAACTGTGGCGCAAGTATGTCACCGGAGATGTAATCATCAAAATAGTTGAAACCAAACATATCGATTTTTTTAAACATCCCGCGGTAAATGACGTTGCCTCGATTGTAGGATCATATTTGGAGTAAACCCCTGATTTTATATTAGAACCTAATTAATTATAATGAGTATTAATATTAAAAATTTGACTATTGTTAAGTCGGCAGATATCGCCAATGCGAAGTGCGGAGGAGATCTGTCATGAGCAATAACACATTAGTACAGACCCTCAACGCTCCACCTCCCGCCACAAAAAAAGAGGCCACTGCTAACAAGAAGTATTGGCTTAAGCAATTTGAAAATGGAACACCGGTTCTTGAATGGCCTTTAGAGAAAGAATGTGCCGCTAAAACTTTTAATGCAGCAAGCTTGAGCGTTACTATCGATAAAAGAGTTACAGAAAAATTCAATAACCTCAGTAAAACACTGGATGGCGACTTGTTTATAAGTCTGCTGGCTTGTGTTAATGCCTTGTTTTACCGCTATACCGGACAGGAAGATATTGTAATCGGTTGCCCCGTTGCATGGCGCAGAAAACAAGTGTTGAAGGATCAGTCGATTTTTTATATCAATACATTGCCCCTTCGTGCCCGTTTTAATGGGGCGTGTAGTTACCATGATCTGTATCAGCATATAAAAGAAGTGGCAGAAAGCGCATATGAGCACAGGTTATATGCATATAGCGAGCTGATTGATGCCTTAAACCTATTACACAAAACCAATAGCAGTTCGTTATTTGATGTGATGGTGGTTCTGCAAAGTTCTTCAGATCACGGTGGTCATTTTACAATGAACAGCCGGCAAACCGGAACTGGTGAACCATATGAATATATCCTGACACCATCAGATCTCAGCTTTAATTTCTTCGAATCCAAATCAGGATTGAAACTTACGCTGGAATATAATACAGAGGTTTACAGTGCCGTGGAGGTAAAGCGGATGCTGAAGCACATGGAAAATATCATGACTGCAGTAACCCGCAAACCAGAACAAAGCCTGGCAGCTATAGATTTGGTTACTGTCGAAGAAAAGCAACTTTTACTCGAAGAGTTTAATGATATCACCACAGCATACAAAGCTGATGAGACGGTGGTGGCGCTGTTTGAAAAACAAGCTGCTCAAAATCCGGATACGAAGATACTGGCCTTTAGCGAGGCAGAGCTCAGCTACCGGGAGCTTAACGAAAAGAGCAATCAACTGGCCAATTACCTCCGCGACAATTATGATATTGAAGCCGATGACCTTGTCGGCCTGTTGTTAGACAGAAGCGAATGGATGGTGATCGCGATGCTGGGCGTACTCAAATCAGGAGCGGCTTATGTACCGGTCGACCCGCTTTATCCTGAGGAACGCATTGCTTACATGCTGGAAGACAGCAAGTGCAAGGTAATGATCACCCCGGAAGAACTCGACAAATTTAAGCAGCAGCAAGACAATTATAGTAAGCAGGATCTTCCGCACATCAGCGGGCTTTCCAACCTGGCTTATGTGATCTATACATCCGGCTCTACAGGTAAGCCCAAAGGGGTTATGGTGGAACACGGCAACCTGGCCTGCTTTAACCAAAACCTTACCGAACACTATGGTTTTTTGCCCGGAATGAAGCTTGCTGCGCTGACCACCTATACATTTGATATTTCGGTACTGGAGCTCCTGTGTACATTAAGCACAGGGGTGCATGTACGTGTAATGGACGAGGTCGATCCCTTACAGATACTGGCCCAGTTGCACGACCATCAGATCAATATTTTGCAACTCACCCCTTCACGCCTTAACCAGCTTACTGCAGCCAGTTTGGGCTATTATCCTTTATCCGGTTTGGATATCCTGATGATCGGTGGCGAGGCTTTGCCTGAAAAGATGTATAAGGACTTGCGCAAGGAACTGCCACAAGTATCGGTGCTCAATGTATATGGTCCTACCGAGGCTACCATCTGGAGCACATGGCTGCCTGTGCACGATAGCACAAGGGTTAATATCGGCAAGCCGCTTATAGGGGAATATGTATATATTTTGAATGAGCAGGGGAAATTATTACCGGCAGGCGTTGCCGGAGAGCTGCATATTGCCGGTACCGGCGTAACCAGGGGTTATTTGAACCGCCCCGAACTGACCAGTGAAAAGTTTGTGGCCGACCCCTTCAGGCCGGGTGAGCGTATGTATAAAACCGGCGATATTGGCCGCTGGCTGCCGGATGGTAATATCGAATGCATGGGCAGGGTTGACGACCAGGTAAAGATACGTGGTTTCCGCATCGAGCTGGACGAGATCTCGGCGGTACTGCAAACGCACGACAAGGTAAAGGAAGCAGTGGTAGTGGCCCGCGTGGTAAGCGGACAGGAAAAAGAATTGATAGCCTATACCACTGGTGATGCAAAGGCAACCGAGCTAATGAGCTTTCTTAAAGAACAGCTTCCTGTATACATGGTACCCACGTATTATGTAGGCGTTAAAACGATCCCTCTAACTTCAAATGGCAAAATAGACCGCAAATCGTTGCCGATGCCGGATGAAAGCCATCGCCCAAAACTTGAAAATTCTGCGGCTGCTGTTACTGATACAGAGAAAAACCTGGCAAATGTATGGCAGGAAGTCTTAAATATTACAAGTATTGGTATTGACGATAACTTCTTCGACCTTGGCGGAAGTTCAATGGTGGCAATAAGTGCCATTAATAAAATAAATACTACAACAGGGGCCAGCGTGACTATAGCAAGTTTATATCAGCTACCCACTATCCGCCAATTGGCAGAAAAAATTGATTCCAATACAGTAGATAAAGTAAGCCCCATCTTCCTGTTAAGAGAAGGTGAAGGGATGCCATTATTTCTGTTCCCGCCATGGAGCAGCTATCCGGCAATTTTTAATGATCTTGTCAATGGCTTCAAGGGAAAAAATCCGCTGTATGGTATTATTTATACAGAAGACACTGAACACTTCCCTTTTAATAACTTGCAGGAATATGTTGAATACCTCATTACGTTTATTAAACAGCTCCACCCTGAGGGACCTTATGGTCTGATCGGCTATAGCATGGGTGCAAGGACCATATTAGAGGTGGCAGTGCAATTGCAGCAAGCCAATGACGAAATAGGACTCTTGGTAGCGATAAGTTATTTCCCCGCGTTCCCTTCAAAAGGCATGCTGCTCAGTCGCCGGATGCGCGATGAGATCAGGGTTTTCAATCATATCAGTACGGGCAATAAATTCAAATATCTGCATACCCGCATACCCCATCTTCTGAAATTGGCAATCAAAGGAGAAAAAGAAGGGCAGGATGTGAAAGTAGACGTCGAAACGCAGACAAAAGTGTTAGAACTGCATGAAAAATACGAGCCCGGTTATAAATACAACGGCGACGTGATTTTGATCTACGAATCCAGTCCTGACGGCCACCCGTCGGAATATAAAAAAGTGCAGGTTTACCGCAATTCGATCTTCAAAAAGCTGTGGGGCGAACATATCAACGGCGATGTCATCGTTAAGATGGTTAATACCAAGCATGTTGACTTTTTTAAGCCTCCCATCGTAAAGGAAGTGCTCGCGATTGTGGAGTCATATCTAAAATAAGGCCCATTGTTTATCATTTCCTGTAGAGATTTCCGGTAACTACTGCAACAATTTATATTGTGCAGTTTTATACTCTTTTTTAATATAAATAATTTAATTAAATTGGTGATATATAGATACATAAATCATATATCAGCAATATGAGCCGCAAATACATTTCCGCTTCGATAATTGTACTGATCAGTGTAGCTTTATCGGTACAATCCTTTCTTTATTATTCCCAAAAAGAACAAACGACTGCGCCGCGGTCATATTTCAAGGCCTTTACTAATCGTGCACCTTTATGCGTTCCACTTATTGATACTGTGATGGACATTTCTGCATTAAAGGGCTGGGGTAGCTATCAGTGGAAAATATCCAACGCCACAGATAGTGCGCAGTTCTATTTTAACCAGGGCATAAACATGTACTATGCGTTCCATTCCATCGAGGCTATAGCATCATTTACCAGGGCTACGCATCTCGATCCGCAATGTGCAATGGCATGGTATGGCAAGGCGCTGGCAATGGGGCCGAATATTAATTATCCAAACGCTTACCGCGCTCCTTCTGAAGCTTTGGAAGCGGCTATAAAAAGCAAGGAACTATCCGAAAAGTGTACCTCATTGGAGAAAGACCTTATCAATGCCATCCAAAAACGGTATAGTGCCGATACGACTATCAGTGTGAAACAAATACGTACAAACTATGCTGATGCAATGCAATTGGTTTATGAAAAACATAAGACAAATGCGGATGTAGTAACCTTATATGCTGACGCGTTACTTTTACTGCATCCATGGGACCTGTACTATCATGATTTTAAACCAAAGCCCTGGACGCCGAAGATTCGTTCACTTTTAGAAGAAGCACTGGCATTGTCGCCAAAAAACCCCGGCGCTAACCATTACTATATTCACACGATGGAAGCCTCTGCAACACCGGGCCTGGCTTTAAAAAGCGCTCACTTGCTCGACACACTAATGCCCGGCGTATCTCACGTAACCCACATGCCATCACATATTTATATCCGCACGGGCGACTATCAAAGGGGAATAAAAAACAACGATGCCGCCGTTGCCGACTATAATGCATATCTAAAACAATATGCACCGGTAATAAATAACTTTCCGCTTTATCTTGCCCACAATATGCACATGAAAATAAATTGTGCACAAATGGCCGGCAATTATAGAATTGCTATGGATGAGGCGACAGATTTGCAACGTCAGTTGCCGGCCGAATACCTGGGTTTGAAAAACTCTGATGGCAATATGGTACAATACCTTTAC
>Ga0307517_10001677_pt1 | contig 36620 bp, 20 predicted proteins | sample 23_EM_MG_FD_194515 | JGI IMG/M metagenome (GOLD analysis project Ga0307517, IMG submission 194515) | Populus trichocarpa ectomycorrhiza microbial communities from riparian zone in the Pacific Northwest, United States - 23_EM | ecosystem: Host-associated > Plants > Roots > Unclassified | place...
TCTACTTCTTCTTTTTTTTTTTTTTTTCAAGGGGGACCTATTTCTTCTCTTTTTCTCAACCCCTTCCTGTATCATCCAGAGTCAATGTTGATTTTTTTGAAGGTGGACCTACTTTCTTTTAATCCCCCCTTGATTTTTTTTACTTGCTCCGCCCCTGCGGGGAAGGAAGAGGAGAAAATAGCAGAAAAAGAAGAAAGCGAAGAAAAAAAGAAGAAGAGGGAAAGGGTAAAAAAAAGTCAGGGTTTTTTTAGTACTTTAGTCGAGATATGAATCTAGATTGATTTGTTATTGTTGTAATAATTGATTTTTATAATTTATTTGTTTTAAAATATATAAAAATAATATTAATTTTTTTTAAAAAATTATTTTTGATATTAGTATATTAAAATTATCTTAAAATATTAAAAATAAATAAAATTTAAAGAAAAAAATAAAATTCAAATTTTTTTTAAAATGTTTTTAAAAAGTAAAAAAAAAAACATGCTCCCGATGTTGACTTTTATGTAAAATATAATTTTTTTAAAAATAAAAATACAGTGTTACCGCACTGGAAATTTAGAGTAATTTTATAAATTTTATTATTCTTTCCCAAACCCAAATACAAATTGAGCTCACAAAAGATGAGCACGACCAAACTGAAGAGTACGTTAACTTAGAGGCAGGCCCACTTAAAAAGTCAGAAATAAAGCCAATATCCAGCTACAAAGGCCGAATCATAGCACGGTAATGGCCGAAACCAGTAGACCCAGGGGTGAGCAACAAATAAAATACCAATTAAATCAAGAAAATAAAAATATATATAACTAAGAAAACCAAATAAAAAAAATGATTAAATTATTAGAATTTTTTTAAAAGAATTCAGTTTAGTTTAATTTCATTTTCAAAAACTGAAACAAAACCAAACCGGAATAGTTTAAACCTGGTTAAAAAACCTATGACTATAAATACTTAAGTTTATTTTATTCTCACCCTAATAATCCCTACTCCCTTCGAGACTCTCTTCATCTTTTTTACTCTCTCAAATCTAAAGTAACTAATTATTTTTTAAATATTATAAAATTTAGTTTAATTATTTTATTCTATTCAAAATCAAATTGAATAAAAAATATTTATCCCTACTAAAAATTTTCCCCAACTTCCAATGACAAAAAAAAAAAACCTAAAATCCAATATCATTGAATTTTTTTTTTAAAATAAGATAAAAATATATTTAATAAGATCACAATAATATTTAGAGAATAACTAATAATATTCTATTAGTTACTTTTTAAGATTTACTTTTCAAATACAATTAGAAAAAATCTTAAATGAAAATACTCTTATAATTTTTTATGAGTTATGAATTTTATATTCTCTCTCATTTGTTTTTTTTTAAATAGATTCAATGGAGTAATTAATATGCTATCATTGATTACTCTATAAATATCATAAAATTTTCCATTATATCATTGAGTTATTTTTTATATATAAATAATATTAGAAACTTGAAAAGAAATTATAAAATTATAAAATATTCTTTTTAAAAAATTTTAATAAATATTTTTTTATATTTTCCCGTCATAACTATAATTAATATTATATATTAAAATATATAAGTATAAAATTATTAAATAGCCACGATGTATTTATCTCTTACTTGTATAAAAACCATATTATATGAAAATATCAATGATTTCCACATAAAAATTCATAAATTTTTTTTATTATGATAGATTCTACTAATTTAGTGGGAGTCCTTAAACATTTATCTATAGTCTTGTTGCTATCTTGTTTCTCTTGAAAGACATGTCGTCTGCGTGATCGCTGCCTAACTGCTCTATTACAGTTGCAACTACCAATGACAAACAAAAAGGTCTTTCTATTGTTCGGACGTAGAACTCAAAGACCCAAAACAAAAGCCCTCTCTTTCAAATCCCGGCGTCATATCATTTCATCAAACACAAAGCCTGTATTTTTCATCACAGATTTCTCTTATCACAGGTGGGTTTGTGCTTGCCTTTCTCTCTTTTAATCTTGCTTGCATTTTGTTGTTCGTACATGTGTGTGAAATGAATGATGGTATGGGATTTTGGTGTTTGTTAAAATGCCTATGTGAACTTGCAAGATGATAACTTTTTTGGGTTTTAGTCTTTGATGCTTGTAGATATTTGGAAAATTTGCAGTATAGTTTGAGTGTGGAGATGAGTTTTGAATAATTTGGTGATTTATTTGATGTTTTGATTGTAAATCACTGAGTTTTTTGCATTAGATATGTAGTTATGCATTTTGGTGATGCCTGGAAATTCTTGTAGTCAAAACGTAAGATCCTTGGAAATGTTAAAGTTTGAAGCTTGATATACTGTATCTTTGGATTTGATGATGCATTAGTGGCACTTGTTTCATTTCTATAAAAAAAAGTTATGGTCTTTCTGTGTTGGGATGTTTAAGAAATACTAAGGACTAATATGAAAGAAAATCAACACAGCATAGAACCTTCACAGATTTCCAGTAGTGTAGCCAGTAAAACCTCCTGGTCTTGTGCTAGAACCGCTTGTTCCATAATTCTGCAATGCAGAGTTGTGGTGGATTAATGGAGTTGAGCTGTGGGATGTGTGTGTTTCTAAATGTTTATCTTCTGTTCATTTTCTTATTGCTTTCATGTTTACATTTATGATGGGGTTTTCTTATCCATTTCCTTAAATTCATGTTTTGTTTGTCTGCAAGTGAGCATTGCGTCTTTCAAGTGGAGTTGAATGGACTTTGTAAATTTTCTGTAGCAAAACAACTGGATGGAATTCTGATCCATACAATGTCATCCAAGTGGACACAGGCACCGTTGGTTGACAGCATTTAGATATATTACAGCAGCTGCTACTCAGGCAAATAAACCAAAAGCGAAAAGAGTCCTTTTTTTTCCCTCTTCATTTGAGTCAAAGAATAACCCAGAAAAAATAAAAATGATAGAGCAATCTCTTTCAAAACCTTCATTCTCATTGTCAATTCCCATTCCTAAAGCCCCTAAATCCAAATCCTCCTTTTTTTGTTCCTATTCAAAAATTCGATGTGAATCTGTTGATTATCCCTCTTTGACAAAAATTGATGCAAAACACCCACAGAATTCTACCACTATCAATAATGGCTCTTCATCATCAGCGTCTGTGGATTTGAAGAACAATGAGAAGGGCCCATACCCATATCCAGGAGGTGGAAAGATGGGGCCATACACTGGGAGGGATCTCAATGAGAAGAAGCCAGAGTGGTTGAGGCAGAGAGCTCCTCAAGGAGAACGATTTGAAGAGGTAAAAGAATCTATCTCTCGCTTGAATCTCAACACTGTTTGCCAAGAAGCTCAATGCCCCAATATTGGAGAGTGTTGGAATGGAGGCGGGGATGGTATTGCAACAGCAACTATTATGGTTTTGGGTGATACTTGTACCCGTGGATGTAGATTTTGTGCTGTTAAAACCAGCAGAACCCCTCCTCCTCCTGACCCCATGGAGCCACTTAACACTGCTTTGGCTATTGCAAGTTGGGGGTGAGTTTGTTTCTTAGAATTAACTATGGAAATATTGTTTCTGTACTGTTTGCAAGTATGTTTTAGATTATCAAATGAAAGGCTTTTTTTTTTCATCTCAAAATACCATTTCCTTCAATATGTAAGAAGAAATGAAAAGATAGACAGTAGGTCATACTGTAGTGTTCAACTTGCTTTAAGCATCGAACTAATCTAGTATGTTTCTTCTTTCCCAATGTAGTGTGGATTACATTGTTATAACAAGTGTAGACCGTGATGATCTATCGGATGGGGGAAGTGGCCATTTTGCCCAAACTGTTCGAGCTATGAAGGTTTGTATGTTATCAGGCTTACTTTATGGATGTCATGCTCCTATTTACTGTTGCAGAGTATATGAATCACATTGGATTCTGTACACCTTTTCTGCAGGAACTGAAGCCAGAGATCATGGTTGAATGCTTAACTTCTGATTTCCGTGGTGACCTAAAGGCTGTAGATACTCTGGTACATTCAGGATTGGATGTGTTTGCCCACAATGTTGAGACTGTTAAACGCCTCCAACGAATTGTTAGAGATCCCCGAGCTGGGTGAGTGGCTTGTTATTGCTTCTGTACAAGCACAAAACATGGATCTGTCTGCATCATATCAGTTGTTTTGTGTTTTGAGGCTTACCAGCCATGGTTGTATTTGATGATCAGTTTATAGTATTTGAATACAAAAGACAAAAGCTGAAACAAGTGGAAAATTTCTGGTGGTTTGTTCTAGGCTATTTCTGACTTTACACATGATGCAAATTATAAACAATATTTAGTATTATATAACATTCACGATTATCGCCAAGTAAAGCTGATGGAGAATTAAGGGCAACAATGGGAGTTGGTATTTATTTGTTTAGGAATTTTAATATTTTATGATTATACTAGTTTTTATTATTTAGGAAAACCAATAAATCTTAATTCTATAATGAAACTAAAATCCTAATTAAACTATCAAATAATAAATACCAATTTCCATTTTAAATAAAATAATCTAGAATAATCATAAAATATTAAAATTCCTAAACAAATAAATACCATTTCCCATTGTTGCCCTTCATTCTCCATCAAAAGGATATTTATACAGATGATACATAAAGGTATTCTATTATTTGTTGAGAACGGGACAAAATTTGCATGAATAAACCAAATCCAGGCTTGGTGTACTTATAGCAAGAAATCTTATGCAGATTGGTCTTTCTTTCAAGAAAACTTGTCGTGAATGCTAATTTTGATTCTTATTTTAAGAATGGGAAATGCAGGTATGAACAGAGTTTATCAGTTTTGAAACATGCAAAAGTCAGTAAGAAGGGAATGATAACAAAAACTTCTATAATGTTGGGTCTGGGAGAAACTGATGATGAGGTGAAGGAAGCCATGACTGATTTAAGGGCTATAGATGTTGATATTCTAACATTTGGACAGTACTTACAGGTAAAATTATGTGCCACTATGCTCTTATGCTATTTAGCTCGAGTAATACACGTCTTATGCCTAGAATTGGGCCTCTGCTTTCTTAATTATGTTAAACTCTTAAAGCTTGCCATAGTCTAGTGTTTTACTGCCTGAATGATTCTCATATTGCCAAAAGATGGTTTCAGTTCAACACTGCCAAGGCATTTGTTGTGTTGTCGTGTTATATTGTGGTGCTACATTTATTTGACTCTTGCAGCCTTAGCTCTCGATATGAAACTGCTTATCTTTTGCAGCCCACTCCATTACATTTAACGGTTAAGGAGTATGTTTCACCTGAGAAGTTTGCTTATTGGAAGGAATATGGAGAGTCTATTGGATTCCGTTATGTGGCTAGTGGACCTCTGGTAAGTTCTTTGATAACTATTTACGTTGGAGGTTATAGATGTCAGCATTTGTGTTCTTACACGAACAACAAATGGGAAGACAGGCTAATTGTTACTGTTATAATTTGTAAATGCAGCCCTGTTCAAATCCATTTGTGTTCATTAAAATCCTGTTGGGTCTAAATTTCAGTCTGCTTCTATAATAAAAGCTTTGCAAACCTATGCATGGTTTTGCTTCAAATTCAATGTTTTACTAGCTGAGCTTGAGTTCCTTTAGTTGTTTCCAAGACACTCTATCGACCCTTTTAAATTTACCTACAAGAGCTTTCGATTTTATTTTCCAGGTTCGATCCTCTTACAGAGCAGGGGAACTCTTTGTCAAGACAATGGTGAAAGAAAGTGCTAAAGAAGCTGCTGCCATATCCTAGTCACCTCCTGTAATCCTTTTTATCATTCCATCTTGATGGCCATGGAACTGCAGCAACAGCAACTTTACGTCACAAGCAACTGGCTTTGGGACAAACTGTATCAGATATACAAGGTTGAGTTTTCGTTCTCTTGGTTTTTTGATTTGCCAGTGGTGAGTTTTACTGGTGATAGCCGTACCGTGAATTGATCTATTTATTTTTTCCTCCCATTCTTGTTGTAACTCCATTTCTTCTTCTTTTTCCCCCCAAGAAAACCCAAAGCATGGTTAATTGATATGGTCAAAACAAAATAAAGTTGAAGACCATAAGTTATTATTCCTGTGAGCATCACTATTTTCTTCCTGTAAATAAACAAAGCATATGCAATTATTCACGTGTTACCCTTCGGAAAGATTCTTAAAGAGAACTAGATAGTTTAAAGGAAAAGAGCGAATTCACTCCACGAATCGGTTCAAGTCCGGGACTGAGATCGTTTTAGGGAGATGATTTCTGCTGCAGAGAGCTCAAATTGCTGCATGTCAGAGGTTCGCCTTTTTTTTTTTAAATTTATAGCTAGCTATATTAATTCCACCATCTCTGAATTTTCAAACAGGTTCATGATTAGTACAAAGTAGGTGTCACTAGTAAAATGGTTGGTGACTCACTGGGCTTAGTTCTGGTTATTCACAGTGAATAAAAATGCTAGATGTGCAGGTCAAATGGATCAGATCATTTTTAAGTTAAAATATTATTTTGTTTTTTTTTTTAGAAAAACCAAATTAAATTTTAGTTGATTAAGTTTAAGTCACTTGGGTTTGAATGAATCAAATTCCATTTATTTTTTTTAATCCCCACTCAAGCTAGATTCTAGTATGGGCAGGTTTCGACTAAGATGAGTATAATAACAATGATATTTTAAAAAAATTTCAGATACATGTCCTAAAAATTATTATTTTTGACTGAATCAAATTCTATTTATTTTTTTAATCCCCGCACAAGCCAGATTCTAGTATGGTGAGGTTTCGACTTAGACTGGAGTATAATATGTTCAAAAAATTGTGATTTTTGACTAAATTAAGTTCTATTTATTTTTTTAATCCCGGATTTTAAAAAATCCATGTACATGTTCGGAAAATTGTGATTTTTCAACAAAAAAAAAGTTAAAAAATTAGAATTTTTTTGATGTATATTTTGTGAGAGGTGGGAAGTCAAAGCATGTGGAACTTGATGTATCATATGATATTGCTGTGACGTTGCAGTTCTTGCTTAGCATGGTTGAAATCCTTATAGGATAAAATCCAAATTATAATAAATTAAGATATAAAAGGATTATAAAACACTGTGAAGCCTCATGAGATGGCTTTGGGGATGGACAAGTTGTTGATTGCACATTTTACCATAGCCAGTTCACACCAGTTATGATCGGAATTTGCCTAATTTTCTCCACGTTAGCACAATAAAACAAAATATTTTTCAAACTAGTACTATTAAAAAATATTTTTTAATCTAGCATAGTCAACATTAACACAATAAAAAAATATTTTTCAAACTAGAAGAATTAAAAAAAATATTTTCTAATCTAGCAGTATTGATTTATTTGAAAAGTGGGCAAAATACTTGGTTGGTCCTTGAGGTTAGGATTTTTTTTTTATATTTGCTTTTATGTTTTCGAATTAATCATTGTTATCCTTTATATTTTCAATTGTTTATCATGTTTGTCTTATAATTTTGCGTTTTGGACATGTTTTTTTTTTCTTTCTATGGTTTCGGTTTTAGTTTGGTCTTAATATTAAGATTTTGGTTGAAAAAAAACATAAACATCAATCCATGTATGTACATTTTACCCCAGAGATAGTTTCAATTCATGCTTACTATACACTGAATAAACATGGTACCTTGTTTGTCAACGGTCAAAATAGGAAGCTTAATGCACAAATTCATTGCCTATTTAACATCGAAGACTAGGTTCTGAGTTCCTGTAAATATAGTAATTCATGTACGGCTGCCAAGAAACGAAAACTGGTAATAAATTAACAAACGTAAACCCTTTTTCTAGGTCTATATATTAGTACACTTACCCCCAAGAATCAAGATCTTGTCTGCTGTTTCCTCTGTTTATACAGGCATGAACACCACCACCACCCTTGTCCATGACACCATAACAAAAACTTTTAGCAGTGGATTAAAGGGTTATCAGCCATTGGATCGTTATGATGCTCTGCATGGAGATGATCCTCATGACATGGGGTATAGAAGTGCAAGGGCTAAGAAAAGACAGGTTTTTCTGAAGTCTTACAGGTTAGCATCAAGAACCGAATTGAGAAGAAGAAGGTCAAGATCGTTGAAGCTGAAGAAGGTGGTGGTTAAGGTTAGGATGGCTGTGTTATCAGCTGTTTCGTTTATGAGGGGAAATGCTTTAAAATCTTGTAATTCTAAATCATCAATCTCTGCTTCCTCTCCTATGCAACTCAGCAAGTCTTGTTAGGTTTTTAATTTTTTTCCAATTTCTTGAACTGATTTCCTTCTTAATAAAGCATCTTTTGCTGCTGCAATTCTATGATTATGTATCTATATCTGTTTTTAAGTAGATACATTGGCAAAGATTTGACACTCTAGTCTCTAAGGAACTTTTGGATACCATCTCAGAAGAGCAAACACAGTGAGAGCAGACGATACACGTTCTCTTTTCCTTTCTATTTTGAAAACACAGAGTTCACTCAAAAACATCTCGTAAACAAATTTATTTCATATTTCTCTCTATATCTTTCTAACCAAATATATTTTTGTTAATTTTTTGTTTGGGACACTAACCAAACACAACCCAAGAAATATCACAATTGTATATAATAGAAAGGCTTATTGCTTGTCTGCTATATTCCTCGACACTTTTCTCTTCCTCTGCCCTATGGAAGGAGATTAGACAGATACATATGCACGGGATGAAACAAAAGCTTCTGTTTATGTACTTGTCATGTTCAGTCCTATTCAGTCTCAAGTACCAATTTTCTTTACTAATTTCATTGCACCCTATGCTTCTGGTTCTCGTTCTGTTTACTCTTATTCAGTGTCACGTACCAAACGCTTCCTATAACTTTCCTCATTAATTTCATTGTATCCTAGGCTTTTGGTTCATAAATGTAATGTGGTTATCATACATAGTTCCTATGGCTCCAACTGGTTCTGTGTAGGTCAAGTGTGCAAAATTCCTGGAGTAGTCTGCAACACCAAGAGAATTTTTTTCGCTATGTAGATTGGAGTTGGACTTTCCAAACTGTCATTTCTTTTGGGTGGTTTGAAAATCATAAGTGTTGGCTATAGTTGTATATAGGATGATCATTTACCATTTAGGACTGTATTGACAGACTGCAATTTGTCATTGGTAGCTACCATTTGTTATGAGTAACTGATTTTGTCTATGTAAGCCAATCTTTTTACACAACGATATGGCAAAGAATTGTTAGATTTTCCTAAATTAGCTCCTCCTTGGATGGTCTTAACAAATATCAGCTGCAACCCCAGATAGTTTGTGCTAAAAATAGAGAAATAGAGAGTTGTGTAACAACCATGCCAATTACTATCATCCTCCAATCCATGCCCTCACATTATATAACAATAACCTAAACCAGTGGAGCAAAATTCTCCAAAAAGGTCCCCTGTCTCCTCTCTACCTCCAAGTTCAAGATTCTTAGACGTGAAGGGAAAGGGCTTTTCTTTCTTCTTCTCCTTTCTTGTATGGACTATGCTCAGCGCAGGGTGCATCCATCTGATGTTGAGGCAGCAATGGAAACTGCCCCTGCATACCCATCAAAATATGTTATGCTCAACAATAGTAATTCTTCAAGCGTAAGGCCTCCTCCTCAAAGGCGTAACATTCCTAGGTACCATTCAAACCATCATCATTCTCATGGACATTGTTGTTTAAAATGTGTATGCTGTTGCTTTTGCTTCTCGATTGTTGTGATTATCGTTCTTGCTAGCCTTCTTTCCGTTCTTTACGTAACACTAGACCCCAAAATGCCTCAATATAATATCGAAAGTTTTGAGGTCAATGCTTTCAACATGGCTCCGGATTTTAGCCTCTATACCGAATTTGTTGTCGTCGTGAAAGCTAACAATCCTAATAAAGAGATTGCTTTCACCTATGGCAAGGACAGCTCGGTCGTTGTAGCCTATTCAGATTCAACTCTTTGTTCTGGCAAGCTTCCTGCCTTTCACCAACCGTTCGAGAACACAACGATGATCCGTGTTGTTTTGACAGGAAAAAGCGAGTTCGGTTCAGGACTTCAAGAAGCTCTAATGGACAACAGGGAAACAGGAAGGATCCCTTTACTTGTAATCGTAAAGGCACCTATTTCTGTGATGGTTAAAAGTCTTGCATTGAGACAGGTTATGGTTAATGTCAACTGTTCTTTGGTTGTTGACAACTTGGCACCCAACAAAAGGGTTCGGATTCTATCAAGTACATATACCTATGCCTTCGAAGGTATTACGCTCAAAATATGACCCTTATATTTTTATTTTCCTCTTCTTCATTAGCATCATCAATTCCGGATGGAAGGGAAAGGAGAAGCAGAGTTGGCTAATAGCATCCATGCCATTTGCTTCCTCTCTCAGAGATGAAATCAGAAGAGTTTGTTCTGCAGGCTATATTGTGTAGATTGCTGATTATAAAACAAGTGTATGTTATGCAGCTTTAGCTTGTGCTGTGTAGGCTTCTGTTGGAATTTATACGTAACTTTATTTAGCAGTATTGTAATTCTGTAATGTATATTTCACCCTGAACTTGTTATTATTTGCACAAATTTAGAAAGCTTATTCCATGTTCAGCTCATCACTTGTTAATCCAAGCACTGATTTTATTGAAACATAATCCCAGATATAGTCATTTTTCCTTTCCATTTTCCCTGCAACCAAGCACATGCTGCAAATGTAGAATGATGGAAGACTTGCTAAATATTGTTGCCCAAAAACCTCTGGTAGAATCAGCCGAAGCTAATCCCAAAGGGTTCACAAAAGTGGTTAAGTCTTGGCACGGCTAGTTCCAAGCAGTACTGGATATATTATCTCTACTGCGTGTAAATATGAAGTTCAAATCAAGCAAAAATGTCTTGTGGATCATCCTTTACGTGCAGCAGGCTTGTTATTTATGAATTTTATAAATTATTTCATGTAAAACAAATAAAAATCAAAAGAAAAGAAAACAAATTTGAAGAAAAACAAATTAAAAGGTTGTTTTGAAATTTTAAAGATTAAGCATGAAAATTGAGGAGAAGAGAGAAGAATGACAAAAAAAAAATATCACCAGCACCAAACTAGAGACCCATTGGTGACATGCACTGTAGCATCATGGAGAAGCTACCAAGACAATTCAAATGCTGCCGTGAAAAGCAGTGTTTGATTATTGGACAATGTTATAAACATTGCTCATAGGACATGAGAACTGTTCACGCGTTGATGCATGCAACGCAATATCAACCACTTTTTTTTTTAATAATATTTATATTTGTTAATATACCAAATACCCCCAAGTGAACGTGATTATAATAAAAAGAAACATAATGAAAAGATGAAAATGCCTTTGAATGCCATCTTGAGAGTTTTTTTTTTTTTTAATTTTTAGGGTATTTCAGTTATTTTATTGTATTTAAAAATTGAAAAAAACCTTTCTTCATATTTTTTTTTGTTTTTAAAGATAATCAAGTCATTTTATTGTGTTAAAAAAATATGATAAGATTGATTTGTCCAAATATATTTAGAAAAGACTATCTTACCTCTAATAGCAAGGTTATTAATGTTTTTTTTTTATGAGAATGACAAAATAATCATTTCATTGTTGTACAATGAACTGTGTCTTGGCTTTTAGTGTTTTTGTTTTGTTTTTAATATTAATGATTAAATTCAAATTTATTTATGATTAAAAAAATAAAAAAAACCCTATTTTAATAGGTTATTTTTTAGAATGAATCAATTTCACGCTAGATGGAGATTGACCTTCAAGTGCAAAGGAGAAGGGAGGGAGGTTGACTACAAGACCCACCTATCTAGAAAGGATGAAAGTTGATTTTAGCGCATGCATGTTTACCTCTCAGAATCCACCATGCTCGATTCCAAAAGAAAACAAAAAACAAAAAAAATAAGGCTTAGATAGAGAATCGTTATCAATAAGAGATTGAGAGCATCAGGGGTGAAGTTTATAGGCTCACAAATTTGCTCGAACAAGCACTGGGGTCCAAATCTAGAGAAGGATCAACTGAAATCTGGAGACCATCCTTTTATTGAAGCCCCAACTGCACTCACACTTGTAGGGGAAATATCTCATTGTTAGAATGTCAGCTTACTGCTCATATCTCAGCTGTTCAACCTACTCTACCAGTACTTGTCAATATGGATCTAATTGTTGAAAAACCCACAAGAGTTAGAAAATCTGGAGAAGTTGAGTATGATAAGTTCACATTTTTACCATTGAATATCAAGGCGAGTGGTTCAATGTTAGAGCCTCAGTGTTGATGAGAAGGACAAAAGTTGATTTTAGTGACCAGACAATAACGAGTGGAAGGGCATCGTTCAATGAATAAAAGTTACTCTAGGGTAGATAATAGGTTCATCTTGCCCAAGAGCTCACATTGATGAGAAGGTTTTAGCACCTCGCTCTTCACCAGCATAAAATAAACCAAATTTAATACATGAATATTGGGTTTAATAACCTTCTACTAATTCATTTTCAGCTTCTAGTAAATCAAAAGGTAATCACTCACCTTCAGCTAGGGGAAAGATAAAAAAAAAAATGATAAATCCTGTAAGTTGACGCAGCAAATTCCATCCCTGAAGCTATATTTTCATTGCGCCTCAATTCACACCTGCTAATTTTCTGCAGATAAATTTCAAATTAAATTGTTCTCTCCTTTTCTCTCTGTTTTTGTTTCAATGGCATAATAAAAGGTGAATTAAGACTCATCAAGATCCTTGCTTATTTTGTCTTGTTGAAATTGACTAATGATGCATTATGTAGTATGTTATGGTCCTGTTTTTGTTAGCTATAGATTGTAGAAATCTGTTTTTCATACAAAGCAAACCCAAAACGTAAAAGCAATTTACAACATATATTTCAGCTTTCTTCCGGCTCGTTGAGAAGATGTGGTTGTTGTTTTCCTCCAACGTTTGCTCTGTACATTCTACAAACCATCCTCTGAATGAATTTTTTTGTTTAATGGTAATGAATTATTTTTTCAGGTTTTTTTATTCAATGGGAGGCCGAATAGCCCAAAATATGGCAAATATGACAACAAAGCTTATGTTCCATGCACTATGCAATATATATTAATTAAGCTCCAAGCATGGAGTCAGGATTGCATCAACGCTATATAGTTAAAGAATAAAATTGATACTGTAGACATACCTGAAATTAAACGAACACATGTATACAAATGTATGATTTTATTAAATATATGACCGGGTATAATTTCTATCTAAAGTATTCTATCAAAAGAATAAGACCATCTTTTGATTCTTCTCTTGGATTTGATGTATGGTGACTTGATTTATATGAGAAATGAAGCCAAGATTTGTGCTATGCAAGAACGCGAATTAATTTGGACATATATTGGGAAGCGAGATTTGATGATTTGATACTTTGAAGAGAACCTTTGATTTGTCTTCAAAATATTGTTGAAGAACTCTTATGGGACGTTTAGGCTTGATCTAATCGAATTTCATTCTTTGTAAACTTCAAGTGTAGATGAAGGAGGTTTGAAAACTTTTGAAAAAACTTCCTTACTTGAAAAGAGAGCTTTCTTACTTGAAGAGCTTGTCTAAAAAAAAATTTATATCTTTTATAATCATTTCTTTCTAGGTTGAGACTCTTTATTTATAGAGGTCTGTAGGGCGCTCAAATCCTTTTCTAATACCACATGACATAATTTTATTGGTTGATATTTGTGAATGCTGATTTATTTTTCATGTTATTTATTTTAATTTTTTTATTGAGAATGACAAAATAACTATTTCACCATTCTAATTTACAATGAACTATATCTTGTTGCATGGTGAAAGGCAAATGGCTTTCAATGTTTTTTTTTAATACTAATGATTAAATTCAAACCTATTTATGATTAAAAAAAACCCTAAAAGATAGGCTATTTTTTAGAATGAATTAATTCCACGCTAGATAGAGATTGACCTTCAAGTGCAATGGCAGAAGGGAACTTAACTACAAGACCCACCTATCTAGAAAGGACTCAAAGATGATTTTAGCATGCATGTCCATGTCATGTATTTCAATTTTTTTTCATTCTTTCTTGTAAAAAATAAAAACAAAAATAATACATGGTGAAATATGGTGAAATTTGATTGGTAAAAAAATTTAGTTTCTACATATACATCTGAAAGAAATTCTTGAAGCATGATCTATATTAACAAGTACATAGATATTCCCTGATTTCTATTTTATGGTTATAAATGCATCTTGGAATATATGTAGTCGAATACCGCAATCACCACCGACTATATAGTGGTCTGCAACCGGAAATCCTGTCAGAATAAGGCAAGCTTAAGTTTGAGCTTGCTATAAAATACCGATAAATTATGCTGCAGAGAAAAAAAGGTGCCCCGTTCATTGTATAAAATGGACGGGAGCATTCACTTGAATTTCTTCTCCAATTAACTTTCTCCCTCCATTGTGGCAGTGATCCTCTTTTTCACAACCTCTGTAATATGGATTTGCCGGTACATCGTTACATGCTTTGGGATTTTTTGGACCGCATTCATGATTGCCTCCTCGACCAATAGCTCCATAGCCAATCACAGGAGAGGGAGTTTTATTGTCAGCAACAGTTGGTACACCGGCCGCTTCTGCAAAACATGCACATCCCACCATCACGGCGAGCCCAAAAACCATCAATGTTTTCGACATTGTTCCGAAAGGTGATCGATCGACGGGCCAATGAGTACTGCTTGTGTTAACAGGAGGCAGGGATTGAAGAAATATTGAGAGCTAATCGGCTGTATTTATACATAAGCCTTGCCTATAATAAGGCACCATTTATTTCTCTGGTTGGCCTTGACATTCTCTGTCATGAAATGTGTTCAAAGTGCTTTGGTTCATTTAATATTTATATTCAGATAATAAATTTTCCAAATACGTTGTTTTTTCCTGAAAGCAAAAAGAAAAGGGTCTCTGGTAGAAAAAAAATATGTGATTTCTTCATCAAGTGCACATATTAAGGTTTGGATAGACTAGATAAAGATCTATCATTTTTCTTCCCCACGGTTTCTATTTGTGCTTTCTTATGTTCTCTAGGGTTTCTGCTTTTAATGTATTGAAACTTTGTGATGATATTGTTAATATTTGTTATCAGAGCAAGATCTCTTGTCTAGTTCTGGGTTCCGTACGTTAAAATTTGTGTTTGAGATCTCTTTTATTGCATTATAAAGGGAATTTATAATTTAAAAGTTTTAGATTTTAAAAGTTTCATAATTTTAAAACCACATATTTCCTCGTCAAGTGCACAGATTAAAGTTTGCAAAGACTAGATAAGATCTATCAATTTTCTTTTCTGTAGTTTGGTATTTGTGTTTTCTTGGAATCTTATTGCTATGGCTAGAGATATGTTCTATTGGGCTTCTGCTTTTAATTTATTTAAATTTCATTATAATATTGCTAATATTTGGTATCCGAGCAATATCTCTGATCTAGTTTTCGGTTATGTTAAAATTTATGTTTGAGATCTCTTTAATTGTACTGTTGTTATTCATTTTGCGACCTACATAAAAATACAAAGAAATCAGAAAAAAAGGAAATAAAAAATACAATTTTTTTTGAAAAAGTTGGGAAAATAAAAAATATATACAAGTGGGTAGGTCATGAAAAATGTCCAGAAAATTTTCAAATATTGGGTGGGAACGATTGAAATATCCAAAGTTAAAAAATTGACAATTCAATTTTAATTGATGAAGGTTCTATTAACAAAAAAAATTCAATTTGAAAAGATAAATTCAAGATTTGATGTTTAAGAACTCAATTGGATTTTTTTTTCAGGGTTTAATTGAATTTATTGAGGATTTAATTGTAAGAAAAAATAGTTTTTAAGTTCAATTTGAGCTTTAATTGGAAAGATTTGAAGTCTGGGGGTTGAATTGCAATTTTGAAAAGCTAATGTGGTCAAATTAGAGGTTTAATTACATAAATAGTAAAGCTTGAAAGGCAATTAGGGACTTGAATGAACAAATTTAAAACCAAGGACCAAACCATAAAAGACGCAAGATTTAAGAGACTGAAATCAACAAAATCAAGGGCAAAATTGAAAAAAATTAAAAGTTTGATAGTTAATGGAGGGTCAATTTTTATAAATAAAAAACCGAGGACCGAATTGGAAAGGGCGCTGAACTTTGGGGTTGACAATTAAGTTTGACATGGATAAAATTACACGAAATTCAAAGTTGAAAGGCAATTACGGGTGGAACTAAAAAAAATCAAAAAATCAGGGACTAAATAGAAATTAGACAAATCCCAAATTAAAGAAATCATCTCTATTGACTTATCACCGGAATCATTACTACTATTATTATCAAGTATAACTGTTTGGGAAAATATCGAGTTTATAAAGCATAGTATTACAACTTTGATGGACTAATGTACTTTATTCATACTGATTTCCATTCATTGTGGAGATATATATGTAGAAGTGGTCAAATCATATGCGTCAAAATTTCACTGATTTTCGTTCATTGTAAATCGTTAAATCAACAAGGGAAAAAAAAAAAGCGATAGCAGGGTTTTATGTAAACGTAAAGAGAATGATAAAAAGTATTGTTTGGTGTTGCGACCGTAATAACAAACACGCACTTAGTTTATGCAGCATTTTTCACTTAAATGAGATGAAACAGAAACATGCTGTATTGTTGATGCTGCTACTAGAAAATTAGATGCATGATATACAGGCATTCACTACAGAGTTTGATTTAAATCTTACATTACCGCGTGAATAATATTTGGTTGATTGATTTTGATTTGTGTTGATAAAATCTTGGATCATGTTTTGTGTATCATTTTTTTCATTAATGAACTCTTAAAATGCTTACAATGTGTTGTAGACATGATTTTCGAGGAGCTGGGGAAATTTTAGCCATTGCATGAAGAAAGAAAGACCAAATGTTGAAGAGAAATGAACTGGTTGCTCTCCTTTACAACCAAAAACCAATTACAGGTTTGATAGTTTTTTTTTTCTTATCAACATGATATGTGTATGTGCAATGATAGAGTGTTATGGTTGATAGAAATGATCATCTAAGCTTAATTGTTTAGTCTTATCAGCATGCCATTGAAATTTGATGGAACAGAAGATATGGTAGCATGAGAATTTACACAAAGATCTTGTGTGGTTTTTTTTCTCCCCCCCTATTGCTTTGATGGTGTGATCACAAGGGGAATTGAGACTCAATAATACTTATTTTAGTGATTTAACAGGTGATTATGATTCTGATTTCCAGGCTGAGCTTCTTTTTAAAGATGAAGACATTGTGGCGATTTATGAATTATTGGATAGTTTCTGCGAATTCATTATGAACCTGTCATACATCTGCTGGCACAAGCATGTAGAGAACTTTTGAAATGAAGTTTCAAGTCACACGTGGATCATACATATTGCTTCTTTCTTTCTTCTGACCCCATGGTGTGTTTCTAAAACCATTCCATTTTCGGAATCTTGTGGTTAATTTCAGGGTTTGTCCTAACGATGTCAATGAAGCAGTTTCAAGTCTTATATTTGCATCTGCAAGATGTGTGGATATACCGAAGCTTCGTGCTGTTTGGAAGCTCTTTGGACAGCATTATGGACAAAGATTTGAAAAGACAGCTCTTGAACTTTATTAATCTTCAGGTTTTATATCTTTGCTTATAAGTTATAACAGATATCTTTTAAAAGTTTCTGCTATAGTTCATAGTTCATACAATTCAGTCAGTATATATGTTAATGCACCGGAAAATTGTAACCTCATGTAAAAGAGAAACTCTCTATTATGTCAGTTCCTGATGTTGTGAAGAAAAGATTGGCGGATGAGATTGCTAATGATTACTGCTTCCGACCAGAGATTTTGGCACTTGTATACGTTTCCGAGCTGCAGCAACAGGTATTGATACTTCTGTTAATATGTATAAGCTAATGTTTGGGTATTCATATAAAGAAATATTGAAGTTCTTTGTTTCATGTTACTACAGGAAGAGGAACATAGAGAACATCAGGTCCTGGATACAGATGTTCAAAATTATGGTAGCGAAATAGAAGAATCTCAAATTGCGGTTTTAATTGACAACAATCTAAAAGGGAAAACTCTATACGTTGATTCAATGTCAACAAGCCGAAGCTCTTCAATATCAACTCACTCTTGTCAGAATAGTCGTACAAGTAGTAGTTCCATGAATTCTTCTATATCTCAGCAATCTTCACCGGATGTGCTGGTATATCCAATGCACAACAAAGCAGAGAAAGAGTACAAATTTCTCTAGACTTAATTCACAGTCAAAATATGAAGTGGTTGCTCTAGGCACCGAAGAAAGACCGGTGGCTAGTAGCTATGATACTACTGCTCCAGAACACAAAGGAGAAAGAAAGATGGCAGCGCCTTCTTCAGAAAGTCGACGTCAGTTTCCAGAGGAGATGATAATCTATCTTGATTATGTAGAGGAGGTTCAATCCATTACAAAACAAGGAAGCTGCCAGGACAAGAGAACTTTCAAGTTCAAATCATCTCCAGCCCTGCCTAGAAAAGAAAAGGTAGAAGGCAGTTGTGACGTAAAACCTATGGATCAGTATGAAACGAAGAGTGAGAAGTCTAGTTCAAGTAACTCAAGAACTAGAGCGGATGAAACTGTTAGAAGATCAAGGAGATCATTATCTCGAGAGCATTCAAGTGTTAAGGATATCGAATACGTGATTTATTACGACACACCATGCAAGTGATACACAACTGATCAGAAGCCCAGATCGCATCTTCCCAGTAATCATCACAAGAAGACTGCAACAGGAAAAAGTGAAGAAATAGTGAGACAGAAACATTCTCACTATTCCAACCACTGCTGCTTGGACCGCCCATGTTAATTCTGCATTGATGATGGCAGAGTTGCTCATGGGTTTCCACCTTGGAATCAAAAGAGATTCCTCACTGTTATTCACCATTGCCAATGTCGTACAATTGGAGAATCAGATACAGAAATGGAATGGCATGTCTTCCCGCGGCGGTCGAGGAGAAAAAGCTGTGAATTTGGTGCTTCTGCATGTGATTTTTTTACCAGCCCAGATTGGCAGCCTGATCAGCAATGGAAACGAAACTCTACCTGCATTAACATTTCATCCACGGATCCAATTCCCAAGGCAACTAGTTCATTGGCAAGCAAAGAAACCAAGGCCCTCTATCTAAGAGCCAGGACAATGCCGCAAGAAAGATCCAAATACAGTAAAGGGAAAATGTTGAGCGGTGCAGTTCATTTCCCATTGAATCTCCCATTTATGTCCACCCTGCAGCTAAGTTCACGGCTCTCAAGAGAGAACATGCAACGAACAGACACGCATAGACAGATTGAACAAGGTTGCAACAGCATTTTACTTGTTTAGAATGACTTGTAGAATTTTTTTTTCTACCCTTGAAGATCTAGAATTATTGGTTTTGTAGTAGCAATTGATTGGAATACAGAAATTTGTTTGTCCTGGTTCTGTATCAAAAGAAAGCTTGTAGATACATTTTCACGTACAAATAAGTTCTATTTTATTTTTAGCTCACCAACCAAACCAGAAGCATACAACTCCCAACATAATACGCCATTGCTCGGTGAATTGAATATAAATTAGCACTCCAAATTTATAATAGCTTCAATATTAAGTCCGCCAATAGTATAAAATTCGTAGCTGTTAAGTTTAAGTACCGACTCAAAAAAAGTTGGGGTCACTGGATCATCTGGTTAACTAATGCAATGTATAACATGAATAAAAGTTAGGGTTTTAAGCCCTCATAATACAAACATAAACTATAAAGAAATTTAGATAAAACTCTATGATATTTTGATATTTTATTAAAAGTTTGAATTTAATATTATCAAAATAAAGTAAACATCTTTATTTATATTAGTTATAGATTTAAATTCCTTTATAAGATAGGATTCCTAATTAAAACTAACATTGCTAATGGAATCCATCCATCTAACATTAGGATTTCTAAATTAAACAAATTCTTGTAAATCTCAAAACTAAATAAATATTACAATAAAAATAATTATTCCATAAAATTTTAAAAAAAATAGCATACCATGATAATCCCCTCAACTTGTAAAAAAACTCATCCTCAAGTTAACTATCAGAAATTAAACTCAATCGTACCAAAAGCATAAATACTTTGAATGTAACATTAATGTCATCAATTTATGCATGAGGTAACTTGTTCTAAATATCTTAAATTCAATTTCAACAAAAATATGTCCATGTAGAATTTTTGAATCTTGGCAAAACTTCTTAGGACCTAAAAAAATCAACCTCGTATTGAACTATCTTTTGAGTTGATAGCAAATTTAGTTAACGTGTTTGGTCATCCCTCACAATAATGTCTTAATCACCAGCTAATTTGATAATTTCATAATATTGATCCAACATTAATAAGCTTGGTTTGGACAATACATCTACACTTAAGTCCACTTTAATGTCAATTTTAGCCTCTTAAGCAATTCCAATAACTTCTTCTAGCTTTTCTTTTAGTGTTTCAAGACTTTGAAAATTACTATACGATACTATTTACAAGCTTTGATTTCTTCTTCAGAATTAGTAGATGAATAGTATTTGTAGTAGTTTTATTATCATTGAGGTGATGTTGAAACTTTCTACTTTGAAAAGATGGGACTTTGTCTATATTTTTCTTTCTTGTTATATAAGAAGGTTGAATAGAAGACAAATAATAATAATCTATTTGCTTATCTACCCAATATAAAATATCTTCATGATCATCTTGTATAAACTCCATAATTAATTATTGTCTCAAATCTTACTATGATGGTATTAAAGACATACCAATATGAGTTCTAAAGTTTAGAAATTCAAACTACCATTCTCTAGCACCACAAGAAAGTTTGTGTATCACAAATCCTACTTTTTAATGATAAATAAGCTTCCAACTCTATCAACTAGTTAATAAATCTTTTCTTCAAATATCTTTCATCATAGAAATGAATCTCATTGAATCTAGGAATAGGTTTGGGGTATGGCCTGCCTCAAGGTAAGTCTCTAAGGAAGTTCCTTTTCTTTTCATGAACCTTATTTGTGTTACCCATTAGAGAGTTAGATCTGTTATGACTTCCTTCAAACAATCAATTCTTTGTTCCCGAGGTAGCTCAAAACTATCTAGTTTCTCCTCCCGAGCCCACACGTTGCTCTGGAAGGCCTTCACTCCTACATCGCGAAGTGGGTTACTACCATCTCCATCCATCAAAGATGCCAATTTGTTCTGATACCAATTGATGTGAAGTATATCATGGATAAAAACTAGAATTCTCAAGCCCTAAGGTTATATATAGACTTAAGTTGTGGAGAAAACTCTTTGATATTTTATTAAAAATCTAAATAATTTGAATTTGAATGTTCTCAAAATATATTAAACTTCCATATTTATATTAGTTCTACACCTAAAACCCCTTTATAGAAAAGGATTTCCAATTAAAATAAAAATCCTTTTATGATGTTGTTTCATTTTTTTTCTTGATATTAACTCAATCAGGTTTGGATTTAGTTTGATCCTATTAGATCAATCAGGATTCGCGAGGTCAATTTTTAATTTTCTTTAACTAAAAACTTGATTCAAGGCGGTTTCTATAATAAAAACTTAGAATACCAATGATGGCAGGTGTGGCGGTAAGAGTTATGTATGTTGAAGTCGAGGTCAAGTTTTTGAGTCTTGCCTTTGATTGCCGAAAACAAAAATTACTCGTTTTGTGGAACCGGCCATGGAATTCTGTGGAGAGAGTAAGGCCCTATCGATTCCCCATTCTGCTATACCAGCTGAAGAAAAATTGTAGAAAAGCAGATATTACAAAAATCAAAATTCTAATAAAACATCGAGAAGATAATTACAGTGATTACTTCGGTTAATCTCAATTCAACTGAAAACACTTAATAATACATCAAGAATAAAAAAAAAAAAAAAAATTTGCACTCGTTGTCTTCCCTAGGCTTTGGGCTCGACCACATACGTATTTTGTGCTGGTATGTCTTTTATTGACTTTCAGCTCAACATGTCCAATTTGTTTTGCTCTTGGGCTTGAGTCCCTTTGCATGTTAGGGTTGCTTTTTGCCTTGAAATTAGGTACATTGTTCACCTTGTCTCTGTTTTGGAAAATGTTTTATATGAAAAATATTTTATTTTTCATTATTTTTATGTTAATAAAATTGTTTTAAAATAATTGTGTGGTGTTTGATATGTAAGAAAAATAATATGTTTTAAAAAGGAAATAATAAGAAATAATTAATGGTGGAGCATGTGGTTTATTACTAGTCTCATAAAATATTTTCAACTCATGAAAATTTTAAGTTATTTTTTTGTTGTCTTAAAGTTTTTGTTTTGTTTTTTTACGGGAAAACATTTCACATTTACTAAGTTTTCCTTGGTTCAAAAATATTTTGTGAAAGCATGTTTTATGTGAAAGAAACAAAGCCTGAAAAAGTTTTTTTTTTTTTTTATAAAAGATAGGATTTGCATATAAATTATTTGTATTTTATTTTTAAAACTTTATTACTCCTTAATTGTGCAAATAGAATGTTTGCAGTGACTCTTAAAATTCCAACAACACCACCTTAATTTAGATATATTTCTAGACAAGGTTTTTAAATAAATAAAATATGAAACTCAAATATCTCTTAACAAGATGAATTTAAATTCTAGATATAGAACGAAAACTAAAGCATAAAAGACAATGAAAACACTAAAATAAGTTGAGAACGAGTATGAAAAAATCTGAAAAATTCAAGTTATAAACTCTTTATTCACCTCTTTTTTTATAGTAAATTTTAAAAGCTAAAAGATTAAAAAATTAATAAGAATTAATTTTCACCATAATCAACCATTGATTAGCCACCATAATAAAAAAAAAAAGTTAAATTTAAAAAAATCAAGAGTTTTTTTTAATAGAAAAACCAATGATTCTTTCAAATTAATTTCTTTTTTACTCATAATTTTATTTAGTATTACATGTGCCATTTCTACATGCCCATGCACATTTTTTATTGGCTTATTTAGCACTCTGTTGTCGCAAAAGAAATGTTTCCTTACTTTAAAGTACAAGCTAGAGCTATCGAGTTGGTTATTCTTTTTTTTTTTTTAGCAAAGGTCATTCTCATCCTCCTTTAGACTCTGGTTCGAATCTGCTTATAAACCAAGAAACAAATTTATGAACATCAATGAGCACCAGTACTCCTCACACGGCGGCGTATATTCTAGATGTTGATACAATGATCTTGACGTTGCAGTGTATACATAGCATCTGTTCGGCATTTATGTTCATCAAATCTTTCTACTGGTGGAGAGCATGCAGTCGCTCACCTCTCGGTCTTTGGCGGCATAAAAAGAACAAGGCAAATGGTCCCATTAATTTATTGCTCTTGCATTCTTGCAACTTGCCGGCATATATAATTTGGCTGGATAAGGTATTCAAATGTTTGTACTCTGTATTAAATAATGATAACTAGATTGGTCTGTTTCTAGTTCAATTATCAACCGAATGTGTATCGTGAAACAGGTTTGTTTCTTCCTATTTGTTTTTATGTTTCTAAAGAATTTTGAAAAAAATTATATATTTTTTTATATTTTTATTTTAAATTAATATTTTTTTATATTTTTATATTATTTTAATGTTATGATATCAAAAATAATTTTTTTTAAAAAAAATATTATTTTAATATATTTTTAAGTAAAAAACACTTTAAAAAATAATCACAACTACACTCCCAAACACGCATTTAAGTTAACTTTTTTCACCAGTTTCGGAGCTTTAACACATTTCACATGCGAATTTAGATGGAAAAAAAAAAAAACAAAGGTTTTCAAATTTAGTGACGAGGACTGTTTACAGAACCTCCATTTTCGAAGGTTTCGTGCGCTATGAAACTCTTACAGAGAAGCTGGCATGGTCCACCATTTTCTGCTCGTACTATACACAGAAATGGAGAGAGTGGAATGCATTTGTTTTTTTTAAACCATTACAAAAACGGGCCAATAAGGAAGTGTATGATAGCATTATTTCCATTAGACCCACACTCTGTGTTCTCGACGAAATTGGAGTTGACTTTCTCACATATATTAATAATAGATTCCTAAGTTAATCCATTTCGAGGAAAAATATGTTGTGGGCAACCAATGGCCAATCGAAAAGTCATCGCATAGTACTAATTAGTTGCAAGCAAATGACTTCAGCACTGACTATTTAATTTAAGACCTATATATATATATATATATATGATAATGGGGTGCGTACCATCACGATTAGGACTATATGTTAATCTCCACTTCGCATTTGAATTCAAGTTCTTAGCTAATATTAGAAATGATCTTTCATAATCCCGTTAAGTAATACTTTAAAACGTGTGGGAAAAATATTATAGTTTTTTTATATATGTTATTGTATAGTGTTTTTTTTCCACAACTTATTTTGTCTTTTTTTTATATTTTATTTTATTTTTTTCACAAAATTATTTTTGTTTATTTTTTTTTAATATTAAGCTGGTTAAAATATTAGCTTTATAATTTTTTTCTTTAAAACACTGTGAATTGTTGTATTGTTTCCCAGCATAGTTTTTTTTGTTATATTTTTTTTCAAAATTGTTTGTTGATTTTATTTTTTGGTTTTGTTTTTTTCCCCAATTTTTTTTTTCTGTTTTTTTCGTTTTTTTAATTGTTTTTTCACAAAATTATCTTCATCGATTTTAGTTTTTTTTAATATTGAACTGGTTAATAATTTAGCTTTGTAATTTTTTTTCTTTAAACACTGTGAATTGCTACAGTATTTTCCCACATAGTTTTTTTTTGTTATAATATTTTTCAAAATTATTTGTCGATTTTATTTTTTTAATATTGAGTTAGTTGAGAATTACAACTGTAGCTTTTCTCACAAAACACTGTGGATTGCTATAGTGTTTCCTCACGAGGTTTTTTTTTCATTTTTTTTATGATTTTGTTCAAATTGTATTTGTCAAATTTTTTTTTAATATGGAGTTGGTTGAGAATTTAGCTTTGTAATTTTTTTCTTTAGAACATTATGGATTACTACAGTGTTCCCTCACATGATTTTTTTTGTTTTTTTTTATGATTTTTTCCAAAATTATTTTTGTTGATTTTATTTTTTAATATTAACCTGGTTGAGAATTACAATTATAATATATGGAGAAAGCATTGTAGCTTTCCTCACAAATTACTGTGGATTGCTATAGTATTTTCCCCACATGTTTTTTTTCTAAAATTATCTTTGTCGATTTGATGTTTTTTAATATTGAGCTGATTGAGAATTATAATTACAAGTAAAGCTAAATTATGTGGGGTAAGCATTGTAGCTTTCCTCACAAAACACTGTGGATTGCTGTAGTGTTTCCCTATATGGTTTTTTTCTCTTTTTTTGTTTTCTTTTTTGTTATGATTTTTTCTAAAATTATCTTTATCAATTTTATTTTTTTAAATATTTATTCGTAATTATAATATCATTAAACACATTTATTTCATAAGCTCACAGCATTGCGCAGGCATGCCATCTAGTAACCATTATATATGATGTGAAATATTATCCGAGCACTATAATGGATAATAAAAAATAGTAGGAGTTTTGATTTTTTATGTTCTTTTCAGAATCGCAATAAAAGTTTACTTAAGTTTTTGCTTTTATTTTTATTTAAAAAAACATATATGGAAGAGGTTGCTGAAGTGCAATCTCTTGTTAATAGTCATATATATATATATATATATATATATATATATATATATATATATAAACATAGATATTTTAGTCAGTTTATGCACGCTTTAATTATATATAACTGCTGAACACAGTACTGATTTATCCAATATATGGGTCTGTGAGAGATATTTTAAATCTCAAGGCTAATTGCACGTGAAAATTGATTTTGTTGTGATATATCATGTCCTATAATGATGTCTAATTTTTCAATAATTTAGGGTTAATTTCTAGTCTAGTGCAGTCCCTTTCTAGCTAGTAAGGACCAAGATTTTGTTTTGAATCGGGAATTCAAGCTCACTAAGAAAGAGAGTGGCAGGAACCAATGAAAATATGTGTTGACCACATGAAATTAAAATTAGCTCTTGAGAAATTAATTAAATTAGTGAAGAACCAACTAATCAAGTATTTAACCACGAATAGGCCTTTGACAGCTATTTCATTATTCTTTACTTATATTTCATTAACAAAATATATAATTAGTACTATAATACAAATAATAGCATTGGTTATCTTCTTTATGCATCATGATTCTTGGTGATAACTACGAGTTTACTAATTACAAATAACCACGAATAGGCCTTCGACAGCTACTTGCATGAATTGACATGGATAAAATTTAAATCAATTAATTACCATGTTTTGAAATGATCCACGGGAAGCATGGCTGCCTCCTTGTCAGCCAAAGTATGATGGATCCATGGAATTATGTCTGTGAAAGGAGTCCAATAATCTGTGAGATACTCATGCATGCTTCCATTTCTTCGCAAATGTCAAAGGGTTCTCTCACAAACTCCGTGGGGTTCTCTCACAAACTCCGTGACATATTCATGCATATGCCCCACGATTTGTGTAGAAAGAGACACACATAAGATAAATTTGGTGTGATTGCATGTTGGATGGTCGAAGAAAGAGAGTTAACAGGCAGTTAAAAATTGTCTCCATGTTCTTGCATGGACGTAAGAACCGGCCGGTACAATAATAATTCGTTGAATTTTTAATAATTAAGATAATCTCATAAAATTTATTACTAATATTAATCCATCAAATTAAAATAACAATTCATGTGTTATTTCAATAACTTAGATATTTTTTAGAATAAGAAGAACTTGTTTAATTCAACTGAGTTTTTAACGAGTGGGATCATTTAATAGTAACTTGTCAAATTAAGATAGTAATATGACTTAACTAGTCGGGTCTTGAATTTACTCCTTTAAAATTACCGGTTCGAGTCCCATATATCTCTGGATTATTGAAGATTTTCATAATCGTTAATTTCAATACTCATAAAATTAGTCGAGGTGCACGCAAACTAATCTAAATATTCATATTAATATAAAAAAAATGGTAACTCCCCGGTTGTTCCAATAAGATAGATATTTTTGGGTTAATTTCAAATTAAGACATCTACATGTTTCACTGTTCTTGATTGGTTGTGAGAACTAGCAAAGATATTTTCTTTCTTTTTAGTTCTGGAGATAGATACTCATGATGTAGCCACAGTGATGGAATAGGTACCACGTGTCCTTCACTTGGGTCACCAGCTTCAAAAGAAAGCTTTTCCTGTCTTGGTCACTAAGCTAAGGTGGCTTGATATTTGACCTACTAAAAAAAAAAATTATTTCAAAGAGAAGAAGACGTTATGGTCAGGTTTTGCTATCCTGGGTTTCCTCTATTTCCAAGTCTCTCTCACGCAATAACATTTGAGAGTGTCAGGCATTGTTTATAGTAAATTTCGATTAGTTTATAGTGACTAACATATAATATCATAATTTCTAATATTTATATGTATTTTCTGTGTGGATTTTGCTTAATTATATGCCTATTGAGCAAAATTAATAACAATTTAATCTTCTTTAGACGTGTTTTTTTTTTTTTGCGGTAGAAAATATATTTTATAAAATTTTAAATTTTTTGCTTGAAATTAAATTTTTTATTATTTTGATATGCTGATATAAAAAATAAAAAATAAATTTAACTTTTAGAAGGGGCTACTGACCAATAAATTATGTTAAGAAGTGTATTCATGATACAAATAATATATATTATTAATTTTTTTTTCTTATCTTTTAAATATTTATCATTAGTCGGAGTCAAAGATTGAACTAACAAATAATTATTAATTATAATAAAAACTTTAATTAGTACAAAACTTGGGAAGCTCATACTAATCTTACCATAGAATAGAGAATTTTTTTTCCCTTTGAATATTAAAAAATAAATATGATAAGTTATGCACATTAATTAAATTACTACATTCAATCATTTGCATTGCAATTAATATATTCAGGAAAACAATTTTTTTGCTATAATTTTATACTGTAGATTAAAATGCTATTACAAAAAACTCACCTATCATTCGAACCAAACTCTATTAAAGAAATAGAAAAGGAGTTCAACGTCGAAAGTTACTAATTTTCTTGAAGTGTTGGACTTCGAGAAATATAAAGAAATAAAAAAATGATGGGGTAGCTGGGTGGACCACCGACACGTGCCGATTTACACCGACACACTGTGATAATGTTGACTTTCCAAAGACAAAAAACAGAGAAGAATCTTCGACAATTTTCTTTCTTTGTTTCTTGATTGAATACCTTTCACCGAAAGTGATTATAACCCTAATACAAGTGGATGGATGATCATTTTTTTCTGTGGCATAAGAAAGACCACACAGTCGTCCTCTTCTTCCTGTTTATGATACTGTGGTGAAGGATGTATATTAAAAATATTTTTTATATTAAAAATATATTAAAATAATTTATTTATTTTTAATATTAGCAAATCAAAATTATCAAGAAATACTAAAAAATTATCAATCCAATACTTTTTCATACCAAATACAGTTTTAAAACACACTCAGATCTTACTCTTTTATGATAACTTGTGAATTAATGATTCTTGGGAATTATCAAATGGGCAATCAGCTGTTTGGTCATGATCTAGTCTAAAATTCAGTTATAAATTGAATAGATTGACGGTGTTGACTAGAGTTATTTTAAAATAAAATAGTTTTAAAATTATTAAAAAAAAATTAGAATGAAGTTTTTTAATACTATTTAAATAAAATCCAAATAATATAGTTTTAAAACTTTTTAAAATAAATAAATTAAGTTTTGATTAAATCGATAAAGTTATCGTGAGTTAATTCATTAAATCGGACAAATCTTACTAGTTCATTTTCCTCTAAATAGGCCTGGTATAATAACCATGATTTGTTTGTTGTCTTTTATTGCTCGAAAAACTTACTGTTCTTGCTTTATGATATTGCGGCAATAGCATGTTAACTAGCTTCTCCTTTTCTTTTTCTGGCTGTATTTATTTATTTATTTTGGGTGCTTTTATGCGCTCAATTAATTGCAGCCGAATTAGTAATATCGTCGAACAATTAACACAGCTTTTCATAAAAAAAATTCTAAAATAATGTACAAATATCAGAGAAGTATTGCAACGAATTAGTGACCAAACTTTGACTAGTTTTTTGATGGATGCCAAACTATTGTGAGTATTCAAGCAAAAGGAAGGATGATATGTTCATAATATAAAATGTTTGCTTGGTGTGGACTTGAGTTGCCTGTAGTTTCATTTATTTATTGTGGGTAGAGGGATACCTTGTGTGGTTTTCAATGTGTAACCTAGTACTAACCCCTTTAAGGGTACACAAAAGCATATTTAATTTTTATTGTTGGAGGGTATAATATAAAATATATTCTAGCCTTATCTAACTTTTTAGGTTGATCAACTTTTTATATGGTATGATGGTGTTTAAATTAATAGATTAAAGTTTTATTTATATCTTTAGAATTTCAAGGGCGATATATGCAAGTTTTAAGACGTTTTAATCTTCTAATAATCTATTGAGGTATGTGTAATTTTTAAATTATGATTAAATTTTAAACAAACAATCTATATTAACAAAAACTAAAAGAGAAAATAAATGTATTGTTCACTTTTTTATAAAACATTATTTACTAAAACAGTACTTTGATTTTTCTTTTCAGTTTTTTTTTAACTATTTTTTTTAATTTTGAATTTTATCTTTTAATATTAGGATTATTAATGATTGAGTTTTATAATTTTCTTCAAATTCTTTTTATAAGATTATCTCGATCTCATAATTTAGATCGTAGGTTTGACAGTTTAGCTAGAGTTGAATCAGTTTTTTTTAATTAATTTTTTTTTAATTTCATCATATAACGTTAAGTTGATTGAGAATTAGCCTTCATAATTTGTTTCAACTTACTTTCTATGAGGTTATCCAAGTTTTATGACTCGATTCGAGGTTTTGCTAGGTTAATCCGGGTTGATTCGGGTCATTTTTTAATTGATTTTATTTTTAATTTTATCATTTAACATTGAGTCTTTAAAAATTAGATTTCATAAATTATTTTAATTTATTTTTTATAAAATTATAACTATCTCATGATCTAAGTTATAAATTTAATAAATTAACCTTAATTGTTTTATTATGTTGTTATTTCAAATGTATTCTTGAATATATTTTAATCAAATTATATTTTATAAATTATTCAAAATGTTTTTAAACTTATTAAATAGATCACGTTAACCCCACATCATTTATATATAAAAACAATACTAGAAAACACGTTAACTATCTATTTAAATTAAAAAAATAATCCCGCAACATAGATTGATCTTAGTTTATAGACAAAGGATTTCTTAATTGTTAATTGTCTTCGCCCAAGATTCTGTTTGAACCACACTCTCACAAGTCACAAGCATGTGTTCCTCGAGACCTTATCGATCAGTGAGCAACACACAGAGTAATGTCACTTGAAAACAATACAAAATTATCTCTAACAACTGTACGGACATTGAAGTTCGAGTAGCTACTATATTTTACTCTGCCGACCCTCCACACCTTTTAGTGGCTCCTAATTGGCCAGTCACGGTTGAAAGTTCGAAGAAACAAATGCGTGCATGAATCTCCAAAGATTTTAGCCAGGTGGTACTGGTAGGTGTCTAATTTCTTGTCAAAAGCGTTTAAACTTGAATTTCTCTAAGTTAGATGAAGAAAGAAAGACTTTTTTTTTTTTTTGTTTATGTCAAGTAGTTTCGATTTTCTTGTCCTTTGATAGGAGAGATGCCCCCACGATGAAGTAGATCAATTGATTTATTCAATATGATTTTGCAATAATGATATGAAAAAAAAAATATTATCTTCATATCAAGAAAGATTAAAAATTAAAAAAATTTAACCATCTAAGTGGTGGCCCAGTGATAAAAGCTTGGGACCAAGAGGTTTGCTCCCTCCGTGGTCTCAGGTTCGAGCCATGTGGTTGCTCATATGATGGCCACTGGAGGCTTACATGGTCGTTAACTTCAGAGCCCGTGAGATTAGTCGAGGTGCGCGCAAGCTGACCCGGATACCCACGTTAAAAAAAAAAATTCACCATATTTTATTAGCAAAATCATACTTGGATTATACTAAAATATAAATCATGAAAAATTTATTACTACACGATGTTTATATCATGGAAAAGAGAAAAGAGAAATATAAAAGAAAAAAATTAAAAAAATATAATTCTTTTAATAAGAAAGATTCTCTTTTTTTTTTTAATGTTTGTTTGATAGTCTAATGTGAGATGCTTTTTGAGAACTGTTTTTTATTTATAAATATATTAAAATATATTTTTTTAATTTTTGATATTAATATATTAAAATTACTAAGATTTAATAAAAAAATTTCAATTTAATATTTTTTAAAAATATATATTTTTAAAATATATTATCAATTCTAACACAGCACCGTAGGATAGTAGTTTAACTTTGATTTAAGTTGAAGGAAACCAAATTAACATTTTTGCAATAAAAATATAGAATTTGTGTGGAAGGTTAGAGAGAGAAAGAGAGTAAAATAGGCAAATTCGTGTAGAAGCAACGATATTTGAAAGACAACAAAACGTGTGGGTCCCAAATTAAGCTAACCAACCACGAGCCTTCTACAAATTCTCTTCTATCTCTAACACCCGAAAAGTTACATATAAACCCACACCCCCTGCTTTCCCCCTTCTCACAACTACAAAAAAAAACACTCCCCTGTTTATCCCCTGCTTTCTCTCTGTTTTGAACTTCTCTCAATTTTACTCCTCCGATACCAAAAGCCGAAACTCACACCACCGCCAACAGGAAAAACCCAACAGCGACAACATCCCATTGGATCTCTCTACCTCTCTTTTCCCCGCGCTCGCTCTCTTATCAGTATTCATTTTCATGAGACTTAGAGATGGAGTGCTCAAGATTTGATATGTTTGGCATCGGATTCTGTTTTTACTTCAATCAGATTAGCCATTAAATTCCATACAAGATTCTCGAATCTTTTTGACTAAATCTGGATCTTGGTATTGTTACTTTTCATTTTTCTGCTTTTGTAGATTTGGTTTTCTTGTTTCTGATACGTTTGATTCCACTCTTCTTTTTTACCCCATTTGCTTCTGCGTGGTGTCTTATCCTGAAAATTCTATTCCTTCCCTTAGCATATAATAGAATCTTTCAAGAGAGAGCGAGCGAGCGGGTAGCTACCAATGGATTCAGCTAAGAATAACACTGGAAAATCCAAGAAGGGTGTTGTTGATGAAACTCAAAGGCTGGCAATGGACCAAGATTGGCAGCTTGATAGAGGCAGAAAAGAAGCTGATATTAGCTTTGAGAGGCGGCACTGGAAGCCGGTTTTTGGTGAAGCTTCCTTGTCAGACAGGCCTTCCAAAAAAATCCGTAGCCCTGAACGTCAAGAACAAACTCAATCCTCTGCATATTTAGCTCATCAATTGCCACCTTCTTTCTCTGTTTCTTCTAGCTCTGCCTCTACTCTGTCTTTATATCCGCCTTCTTTGTCGTCTTCGCCTGTGTCATCTTCAAGTTCAAGACTTCAGTTTCCTTTTGCCTTTGAAGGGTCTAATCAACCTGTTCAATTCCACCAACAAGTTGGAACAAACCCTTCATCAACTATCTTTCGTCCACCATCTCAAGTTGCACAGAATCAGCAGCAAATGATTTCTTTTGGTCAAAACCAGCAATATGGCATTGCATATCCTCCGTTTTTTGCTGGGGAATCTGCATTGGCTAACCAGCAGCAGCAGCAACAGCAGCTGTTTCAGTACTGGAATGACGCATTGAACTTAAGTCCGAGAGGAAGGATGATGATGATGAACAGGCTGGGGCCAAATGGGAGGCCATTGTTTAGGCCACCGATTCAGCCTATAAATACAACAAAGCTTTATAGGGGAGTGAGGCAAAGGCATTGGGGAAAATGGGTTGCCGAGATTCGTCTCCCTCGAAATAGGACTCGCCTTTGGCTAGGCACATTTGACAATGCAGAAGATGCTGCCTTAGCTTATGATCGCGAGGCCTTCAAGTTGAGAGGAGAGAATGCTAAGCTGAATTTCCCTGAACTTTTCCTCAACAAAGAAAAAGAAACTTCCACAGCTCCAAGTTCATCAGTTTCTTCTCCACCGACCCCCAATCAAAGTTCAATGCCAAAACAAGCCCAGGAAGGCATTAACTTGCAGGTGGAAACCATGCCGCCGCCGCCGCCACCAGAACAGCCCCAAGGAGACCATCCTGATGATGATTCCGGGTTGGGTTCAAGTGGGGCTACGGTGAGTGATGAGGTTCAGGCAGTGGGATCCAGTGCAGGGGAAGGCACTTCGGGGTCTCAGGAACTGATGTGGGGAGACATGGCAGAAGCTTGGTATAATGCTATTCAAGCAGGTTGGGGTCCAGGGAGTCCTGTGTGGGACGATTTGGACACCACTAACAATTTTTTATTACAATCACACCTTCCTTTTGTTACTCCAAATCAACAGCAGTTTACTGATTCTTCTGATCTCCAGAGACAACAAGACAACATGGGCTCAGCTTCTTCTTCTTCTTCCTCTTCCTTCCCCACGAAGCCATTCTTTTGGAAGGATCAAGATTGATTGACATAGTTACCCACAAGTCTAGTTTTCTTCTGGTATAGCGTAGCAGCCGATATCTCTTACTTTTTCTCTCTCAATTTTAGTCTTTTGTAGGAGGTTTTTGGACCAGCCCTTGGATTTTTTTCACAGGTTGCAGATTTTTTAGCAAACCAATTTGTGACCTGATGTGCATAGGAAAATTCGATCTCTAGGCCCACTTTATTTTCCTCACTGGTTGCAGATTTTTCACAAACAACCTGTGATTCCCTCGGAGCTGAGCTTCCTTATCAGGATTCCAGAAGCTTCAAACCCCTTCATTTTTTTTTCTTTTCCTTCTTTCCAAACCTCCTTCACATATTTTCTTGATCCTTTCAATCCTTTTCCATTGCATCTATTGCACAAAGGCTGCATATTTCAGGCCTTTATGCAATGAGAATTTAGCTTTATAGCTCTTGCATTCTCTTTCCAGATGATATTATCTATCAAGTCTCTAGGTAGTCTCATTCTGTATTCCCAGTCGTGTTTTTTTTTCCTTAGATGTTCATGTCATGTTGGAGACAGTCAACTCCTAAGATCAGGACCAGCATAGAAGGAGACAGTTTGGTGATCTCCCTCTTCATTGGTCTATCCATCTCAAGCTTAGTTTTTCTGCTTGGAGAATGGAATCAGACATTTGTAATTTTATAGATTTTGGAGTATTTTATGATCTTAATTAACATTGTAATGATATGTCTCCTCTTTTATGAACAGTAGTTGTAATGATACATAGTATGCAATTTGCAGTACCACATCTTTCTTTTTCATCATTATGTGCTGTTTTCATTCCATTTTAACCCTTCTTTTATATTTCTGCTTGCTTTCAGTCTTTTTTTTTCCGCTATTTGATGGAAACGCTATTTCACGGTACATAAATTCTGGTGTGGAATGATTGTAGTTACAATCAATTTCTATGGAAGATCTGAGGTTTGTGAATCTGCCTCAGATATGAAATCAACAAAGAGTTCCGAATACAGGAAATTAACACATAAACATACTAATTTGCATGGATCCAATATTATTTTCATACACTATTTGGTAATGGTCCAATGAAACAAGTGTTAAAGAACTTCATCTAACATTTTAATTTTTTAGATTGAGATGATTATTTAATATTATAAATAGTTATGAATTCGAATCTCATTACACTTATTCTAATTAATAAAAATTAAGTTAAAATAATATAAATTTATATAAGTGTTAAGATTATATAGCTTTCACTTGAGGAATGTGCTAGCGAGTAATGTAAAATTATTCTTAATATCTTACCCAATAATTTAAATTTTTAAATTAATAAGATTTTTAAGAAGAAGAAGAAGATGGAGCAAACAAATGATCCACATGATTAAAGTCATTTTCAATATGCATGCTGGAATGTGTATGGCATTATTACTTGTTGAAGTTTAAAACTTAATGTGATGATTTTTAAGATTTTGTTTGATTAATGTACCTGTAAAAAAAGAAATAAAAAAAAATATAGAGACATGTTTAGTTAAAAAATGAAGACAAATATATAAAAATAAAAAAGATGATTATAAAAAATTTTAAAATTAATTTTTATCCTTCTAAAATAAAAAATATATTGATTCACTATTTATGTATTTTCTATCTTATGATTATAACCAAAAGCTATCAACCATCTTCAAATATCGAGCTTTGCTAACAACTAAAATCTTGGTAGAGCTTACTCTCGAATATTGATTCGAACGGTAAATAAATACATTCCAATATTATTATCTTAGATCTGTAATGGGATTTAGAATATATATATCTACCTGAAACCTATTATATATTGAAAGACTTGATCAATCTTGATAAATGAAAACTCAAAGTGACGATATCTCGAGCCCAAAAAAGGAAGAATAAAGTACTAAAAAGCACAAATCTTGAGCAAGAGAAGACACCTACAAGACAATGAGAGGAATCGTAAAATCTACAAAACATAGTGGGATTCAAAGCAGAATGACCACAGGCATATTCTGCTGAGGGGAATAATCTTCGAAAATGTGAACAATATGGAAGTCTTTCTTTTTTTAAAAAAATCTTCTTTGTAGATAATATTTCTTGTCTGGGAATCCTCACCGGATTCAGGAATTGTTTATCACATCTCATAGCTATAAAAATTATGGAATAAAGAGGCAACCATAAACAACTATCAATTATGGCAGTAAACCTTTAAGATTAGCTAGGCTAATGCATTTGCTGTCCTAATTTGAAATTGTGGGGGCCATTTCTGCCGTCCAATGAGATCATCTACATTTTTCTTACTTTCGACGGCACGATAACGATGGATTAGTGATGAGAAAATGCTAAATTATGAAAACGATGTAGTTTATAAAATATATGTAGTTGCTAATCATGAACTTGACAAGGCATTGTAAATATCTAGCATGGTGGGAGGGGCAGCTATGGACTAAGATGTTGATGTTCCTTTCTGCAAACCAAACCCAACATCTTGATGTCAAGGTGTGGCTGCGGTCATTATCTATGCGTAAGAACATTTGTTTTTTTTTTTGTGTGAATATATTGGTATGGAAACATGAATAGGACTTGACCATATATACATATAATTAAATACTGAGTGTTTTGTGATTTGAATTCAGCCGGTTCCAGAGTCCTTGGGGGGATTATTTAGAGAATTGATCAATTACTTCTTAAAAAAGGTTATAGAAAATTAGAGATTAACTTAATAAACTAAAAGCTTACTATATGGTCAACATTTGGAGTCCTTTCTCTTTTAGGTTCTTAAGATATAATAAACAATCATTTTGATGGATAAAAATTTATCAATATTTTTAAAAAATATTTTTTAGTGGTCCAAGCCTATCTTAATAATGATGTAGGCTTTTAAAAACAAGCTTTAGGCCATGTTTGTTTCCCGGAATTCACTTTCCGGGAAACCACTTTCCAAACTTTCCTGTGTTTGTTTGCCATTAGAAAAGTTGGTCAACGGAAAACACTTTCCGGTCAA
>Ga0307517_10001678_pt1 | contig 36607 bp, 42 predicted proteins | sample 23_EM_MG_FD_194515 | JGI IMG/M metagenome (GOLD analysis project Ga0307517, IMG submission 194515) | Populus trichocarpa ectomycorrhiza microbial communities from riparian zone in the Pacific Northwest, United States - 23_EM | ecosystem: Host-associated > Plants > Roots > Unclassified | place...
CCCAATGCACGTGTCCGCCGGGTTGACCTTTTTATTTTTATTTCTTTTTTATTTCTTTAATCTGTATTTATATACCGCAACTGACCGATCGCCTTGAGCCACGTCTCACCTGCCACGATGGCGACACCTCCAATAACTGGTGGTGTAGACCGCTCAAGGGGGCCAATCTCGTCAGAATCGAGTACGTTTCTCCACTGGTACACGGAGATGGTTCTAACCTCTACTCCGTTCGCACCGTAGGGGTAAACCTCTCTAACGACCGAGGCAAAGACAAGACCAATGGCCCGCTCGGTAGCGCACCTCCGGGGACACGTACTACGCACAACTCGACCGGTCGCCTGTCGAATGAGATCGTAAAAATGATCATCAGCTGCTTCATCTGTGACCTCGACGTTCTCAAGGAGTGTTCGCGGACTTGCCGCTCCTGGCATACCATCGTGGCCCCACATCTCTACTGCTCCCTTACACTCCGCGATAAGGCGCGTCCTAAAGGTCGCCGTATGTTGAAGCCACTATCCAGAGTGCACGGCCTTGGTCTTGCGCCGTTCATTAAAAAGATTCGAGTGACACAACGGGGTACTGAGAAGGATCCGTGGTTCACGCCTCAGGCATTTGGACCCAATGATCTGCACCACTTTTCTGCTTTCACGAACGTCCGGACTCTGGTGATCCGCATAGCGGAAATATCCGAGTTTATACCGGACGTTGAACAGTATTTCGGACACCTCTCATCAAACCTACGATCCATCGCGTTGGCCGATCCACGCTGTACCCCTCGACAACTATCACATTTCCTCTCTCTCTTTCCAAACCTGGACGATATCAGGGTCAGCTCCCCCAAGCAACCATCCAACCAAACCATTCCCGATACCGAGCTTGTTCCGTTCTCCGCACCGAAATTGCAAGGACGGCTGGAGCTTTATGTCTTCGATTGGGTCGAAACTTGGACGGACCTGATCACTTTATGCGGTGGCCTACGGTTCCATTATATGCACCTGCACCGGGTTGAAGGCTGTGCGCCCGTCCTGTTGGGAGCATGCGCCGAGACTCTGGAGACGCTGCGATGCTCGGTTCGTAAGTAATTCAATATATGTTCATCTACGAGTTCGAGCTGATGGTGAACAGTCGGAGTTGTTTCGCCCTCATTGCTCCCCGAATTTGATCTATCGCAACTCAAGGTCCTCCGGTCGCTACAAGTCAAGGATTGGGCAGCAAAACCTGATGTAGAAAACCGTCACAACATCGTCATGGAGGTATTCTCAACCATCACATCCCTTGTTTTCTCCGAGCTCGTTATCGTCCTTAGGGACAAAGAGATCCCCGGCTTACCCTTGGACGTCACATTGTTCGAGAAATTGCGCGCAATGAAGCAGGTTCGACCCTTCAAATTGGTTTTTTTGCTCGACGACCTACATCAAGTTGGGGAGAAGCGACAACGGAAGTTGGTGGGGGCTTTAGACCTGGCGAAAGCGAATGGCTTGCTTGATTTTCTTGACTTCCCACCCATCATCCGTTGAGTGCGTAGTTCTATTATGTTATCCTCGAGAAACGAACGTAACAGTAGATATACCGTTCTTGACAGCATCCATATCGGACACAGTAGTACTTCCCTGTACCCGAGGATATCGGCAATAGAAAGGGAGGTTTTCGGTCCACCGTTGAGGCCGTAGGGAGAATGCACTGCAAATGAAGTACCCTGCTCCCTCGCTGCAGCTACATGCCGTTTATGAAATGGCCGATGTGTTATACGAGGTAAAAAAAAAGCCGAGGGACCGACGGGGCCTCGCTGCCGCCAGCATACCGAAAACCGGTCGTCTACCGACACCCTGTCCTCTCACAGAAACTTCACGGCCTGTGACACGACTCCCAAGCCGAGGCCAAACCTGGACGACTCCTCGCAAATCTATTTATTCGCTAACATGCGGGATTGATACACAAATAGTACCATACATACCGATCCCCCCCCCCTCCCGTAAAGCAGATAGGGTTGGGGCCTGCTTCGCAGCCCGAATGATCAGCCCAGTCCTCAGGAACAACAAAAACGCGTCGGCGGTGCCGATGGTTGCGGAGGGAGTGGAAGCTGGTCCCGCTGTTGCATTGCGTTGTACTGGGCGCGGGCCCCTGAGTGGGACCAGTAGCAGGGAAGACCGGAGAAACAGGGAAGAGTGGCGAACGGGTTGTGACGTTGGTGGAGGGAAGCTACGGGCGGGGGTTCTGTCGGGAAACGTGGCACTGCTGACACTGTAAGTTCCTCGGGTTACAAGTCCCGGATGAAATTCAAACGGCACAGTCGAGGGACAGGTCTGCCTTGAGCGACGGTCGCTCCGGCATTCATGCTCATGCTCATGCTCACGTTCTCTCTATAACGTGGACGAGACCAACCCGACTACAAACTCTGTGGCCGTACGCCACCACTGGTCATTGTCTACGTGGGGCCGGGACACGCGCTCCAACCTACCCCTTTCTCGGGGTTGTCCGCGAGTCAAATAGAAAGCGGTGTCAGTGATGTCGCTTCTCCCACAGAACACAATGATAACCGCAAGCCCTGGGCTCCAGGGGCGAGGTTATGTGCGGAGTTTGAAGTCGTTAGCAAGTCGGAGATCGCCGGGTTCAGGGGAGCTGATTCCCAACAGCCATGTCCTCACTCACCGCCAGTCAAGTCTCCTCTATCTCTCAGCACTTACATGCAACCAAGAAAATTCTACAAGATGTGACTTCTCTCACGGGGTGGGTTTGGAGCGCTGAGATGTCGCGTTCGGAGGGCTGAAACCCAACTTTGCAGGATCGCGTCGATCCCTAATATGCCCGAGGTCAACCGAAAGAACGAGATGCACACACAAATTGTCACTGATGCACGTTCCGTTCTAGTTCGATGCCCTTGAGAGAGATGCTTTCGAGGTCCTCTATCTCATCCAGTCCTGGAAAAACTCGGTCGCGCCGATCAACCGGATCCCTTCGGAAACCCTCGCTCTCATTCCGGGCTTTTGGGATTGAGGCCGGAGGCATAGATACGTGATCACGCTCACCCACGTATGTCGGACCTGGAGGGAGCTATTCACATAGCGACCCTCTTCGTGGACGTATCTTGATCTCGACAACATTGGCTGGGACAAAGCTCGTGTCTACCTCGAACGCTCAAGGTCCTACCCTATTGACTTGTCATCGCGCAGAGGCGAAGATATGACTTCCCACGATCCCCCCTTCCAGATCATTCCACAAGTTATTGGACGACTCAAATCCCTGTCTACTGATGGGGAGCTTGAAAATGTGCAAGACATTTACCGCTCACACATCTCGCCCTGCTCCTCTTCTCGAGGATCTGTCGATATCTTCTAGCTCCCAATTCATGCGACATCAATCTCCTGTGCTCATATCCACATTTTTCGATGGGGATCTCTCTTCGTTGCACAAGTTGCGTCTACATAACGCTTGACCCCGCTGCAAAGGTAGGACCACGCGGCCCCTTCACACCACTGCCACGCTGACCTGACCTCTAGAATTCCATCTTCGAGTTCCGCATCCACCTCCTCGGTCGGCTCTAAGGAAAAGACTCAATGGTGATGATCCCTGCCTCTTCACTGATGAAGAACGGAGCACAGTTCAGATCGTCAACAACGCCGCATACCCAGCGAACCAACTTTCTGTAAACTATACTATATATGACGTCCGCCGCCATTTCAACACAATAAACGCCAATAGTCGTCGCTACGTTATGCTTTGGTCTCCTGAGGTCGACACCGGCACTCATCTGTACCGGTATGCGCAAGTCCTTGGGATTTACCATGCCCGTATCTCAATAACCCATTCGGAATCCCAAAAATGTTTGGCTCAACACAGACAATTCCTATTGGTTTGATGGCTCAGTGCTGAGCCAGGGTATTGTTCCGGCTCCAACATTGTGCGTCTCCCAAAAGTCGGCTTTGTTGAGGATACGGATGAGGACACGTTTGGATTTTTAGACCCGGACCTTATCATTCAAAGCTCTCACCTCATCCCAGTCTTCAATTCAGGACGGACCTGTAACCTAATGTCCTACGATGGGCCTACTGTTGCCACCCAACCCTCAAACAAGGACAATTGGATGAATTTTTATGAGAGCGTATAAAATGCCCCCTTGATCAGCGTCACACAACACTGATATTTCTTTTGTTACAGCTTCGTAGATCGAGACATGTTTGTGAGATATCTCGGCGGAGGAACCGGACACCTCGAGCAGTTTCTTCCTGCTAACAACAACGACGATGCAGCCACCTGCGAAGACGTTGAGGAAGTTGATAACAGCAACTTTATCGGAGGTCCGAAACACGTCGATGCGGCTTCGGAGGAGGATGACTCGGACCTGGGGGAGAACTCTGATGAGGAGACAGGGAATGTGTATTAGCGTTTCTCCAATCTTCACGGTACCCTCGGCATCGATCTCCAATCAGCCTCCCTCTTGTTCGTCGCTAGCTGTATTCACAAAGCGGAAAAGGGCTGTGTGTTATAGTTAGCACTGTACTGTATTTAATAGACATAATTCTCTGCTTAAGTATGTTGCCGTTAAAGCGCGATGGCTCCGGTCCCGAAGCCACCCCCCCTTGCCCTGGTCAGACTGAGCTTCCACGCAATACAATCGGGTATCTGGGTGATGCCAACTGGTTGGAACTGATTATACCCTGAGCAGAAGCAATGGAACGTGTAATACTGAACTATAGGGCTTCTGCGAGGAAACAATAAGGATGTATACTAAATTATAATGGCCATCGAGGGAATAGAGAATCCCGTGCAACGTGTTATAAGACCTTGTTGGGTAATCGGTTCGATCACCTGCACCGCAGGGTCAAGTATCAGACCGAGTCGCAAGGCGCACTCACTCAGTTATGGGCTGGCACGTTACCCGGAACTGCGGATCTGAATGGCGAGGTAAGCACATTATCTCCACCTCTCGCGGGCGTGACTCATGTTGTACGCCGTAGTATCTCATCCAATGGGTGAGAGTTGGCACACCTCGCAGCAACGACCTAGAACTTGGGAGGGAGCTTTGGGCGTGGTTTGAAGAGCAGGTTGCAGACCTCTGATTACTCTTATTTCGGTATCGTCTATACTCTGTTGAATCTCAGCTCTTTGTCGGCTTCCAAATTCTTCCCCGATAAACGGAGGCGAAATGGAAACGCTCCCGCCGAAATGGAGTAAATATAATAAAAAACATACATAAATGCCTCCCCCCATGCGGGGCCCCGCCTCTGTATCCCCCTTCGCCCATGTTCTCTTCCGTCTCAACACCCATCCCTCCGGTCAGTAGTCAATAGAATGCCTGGAGAGCACTAAGCTGAGTAAACCTAGCACGCCCAAATCTTGGTAATCGGCGGCGGACCAGCAGGTAGTTATGCCGCCGCCACCTTAGTTCGCGAGGGCTTCGACGTTGTCCTCCTCGAAGCATCAAAGTTCCCCAGGTCGTGTTACACCCCCCTTAGAGTTTCCTCCCGTTTACACCCTCCTACAGATACCATATCGGAGAAAGCCTCGTACCCTCCGCGAGGCATTACCTGAAATTCATTGACGCTGAAGATAAGGTCGTGAATCATGGTTTCGCAATAAAGGTGAACGTGCATCGCCGTTATTTCGCTCACGGCTCACCGTGTTCACCCCTTGAAGCCTGGAGCTGCGCTAAAGCTAAATCAGCGTATGCAAGAAGGGTGTAGGTTTCCACCACATCCCCTAGTTAATAAGATCAAAAGTTGACCAGCGCGGGACCCAGATACGGATTTTCTCGGTGTAGGGGCTGATGGCGCAGTGTGGAACGTTGTCAGATCGGAATTCGACAACATTCTCCTCGACCATGCTTCTTCACTTGGAGTCAAGGTTCACCAGAACACGAAGGTCGTTTCCCTCGAGTTCGACGAGAACAATAAACCTGTCTCTGCCACATATACCCGCCGTTCGTCGTCGGACACCGGGGGTACCATGGACGGGGTGATCACTTTTAACTATCTCGTGGACGCAACAGGACGGGCGGGATTGATGTCGACAAAGTACCTGAAGAATCGGAACTTCATGGATTCGCTCAAGAATATAGCTGTATGGGGGTACTGGACTGGAGTTGGCACGTACGGTGAAGGCACTACGAGGGCTGGTGCACCGTGGTTCGAAGCGTTGACGGGTCTGGATTTTTTTTTGAGATAGATATCAGCGAAGTGCTGATTCAGACCTAACCTTTCAGATGAAACCGGATGGGCATGGTTCATACCTCTGCATACAGGAGTTACTTCCGTCGGTATAGTCGTCAACAAAGACGATTATACTCGGCGTGCAGGATCGCAGTCCAATAAAGCTACGAGGGGGGACGGCGTGGCTGGTAAGAAGGCAGCAAGCACCTTTGGTACCATATTCGGAACCTTGGGAAAATACCTCGGATTTCCCCAGGAGGCTCCGCAACCAATTCAGTCGGGGACTTCCTCGTCTACTCAACGATACTTGGAGACCTTGGAACTCGCTCCAGGGCTGAAGAAACTCCTCGGAGACGGAAAACTTGTCGATCACCCGGGATCCAGCGAGGATAGCGGGAGTTTGGTTCACACAGCCAGCGATTATAGCTACTCAGCGGACGGTTATGCTGGGGATGGATGGAGGGTCATTGGAGATGCGGGAGGTGGGTATTGTGCGAAACTAATACCATTGCTGTACTGACTTTCGACTGCAATTTAAGCCTTCATCGACCCATTCTTTTCGTCTGGAGTCCACTTGGCGTTTACAGGCGCGTTATCCGCAGCGGTTTCCATTTCCGCCTCCATCAGAGGCGATTGTAGTGAGAAAGAAGCCAGTAGTTGGCACACCGAACGAGTGGCGACATCGTTCACAAGGTGTGTGGGCGACTGACTGACTGACTGCGGAGTTGAGACTAATCACAGACCATAGGTTTCTTATTGTCGTATTGGCTGCGTACAAACAGATGAAATCACAGAGAGAAAACGTCCTTTCGGACGTCGACGAAGATAACTTCGATCGGGCCTTCAGGTTTATCAGGCCTAGTGGGTCATTCCACCAATGCGCGATATTACGGATGCTGACGAAGCCTGCCGCAGTCATACAGGGAGGATCCGATGTGGGTCGCCGCCTTTCTGAGGACGAGCTCCAACAAGCATTGGACTTCTGCGGGAAGCTGTTCCATCCAACAATTCCTGAGGAACATCATGCAACGGAAAAGCTCCTGGCCGGGGGACTCAAGGGACAAGTCATAGGCGACCCCGATATAAAGGCTGCCAACCTGAGACTCATGGACTTCAATGCTCCGATCGTCGACCCGCAGACAATCGAAAATATCGTCCGGGAACAGATTGGGTCAGGGATAGGCAACGCTGCCTCGGACTTCCAGTCTAATGCGAAGAGTTCGAATTCTGCGGCTGGTTCGGGGTGCGGGGAGTCGACTCTGAGGATGGTACTTGAGAAAGTGAATGCGTGGAGGGTAATCCATTCTGAAAACTTAAATGGGGTGCATAACTTCGAGGACGAACCGCTAGGTCAATCAGAGACCAGTGAGGGGTGGGTTGCAAAGTTGGAGAAGGGGAGGCTGGGTTTGGCTCATGCCGATAGGTTGATGTGTTAGGACGGGCCAGTCGATTTTACGGATATATTTCAGACCAATAAATTGTAGAAACTTGGAAGTAACCTTGAGAGGCAGAAATAGTCCGGCGCGGTCTCGGATGGGGCCAAGTCTATCACTCCCGTAGACGACAGCCCGCCGGTGAAGCGGCGGCCTCGACAAAGGCAAAACCCAGAAACGAGAAGTAGTGTGGAATGAAGGGGCTCAACCGAACAGATGGGTGTCGCTGCAAGGGCCGTTACATCACGGTAAGCGACTGATTAATGGGAGGGGCGCTTTGTTCTCTCTAGCCATTGTTCATCGCAACAAGAGCAATTTCCTGTGCCATGTGTCTTTTCTTTTGTAGGGGGAAGCTCTCTGTCCGTCACCGACTGGCTTGATTACGAAGCCCGAAGGGTTTCGTACCTTACCATTGGGCTTTTTAGCCGAAAAATTATCTAGGGGCTGAACATCTCTACATCACGTGAGCTCCCTCCATTTGCCGGGGATCCCCGCAAATATATTGAGATCTATACGGCAACGTCCCCCAAGCCGAATCGTGTTCCAGCCGTTTGCAATTCGATAGCGCGTTTTTGAAAAAATACACTCAGGATTTTCTGTTTACGTGCGGAGTTGGGCTCCACCGGCATGCTCCACAGCCTGCTGCCTCGGGGAATCTTTTGCAAACTGCGGCATCTCGGTGGATGAGTCCACGATATCCCGGACACTTTCGAGACGTGGGTCTATCTTCATCCGAATAAATAAAGTTGATTGTCTCGTACTCGGGAGGGCTGTATCTACCACTCCCTCTCATTCAGTTCCCTTGAGCCCGGTTTGTGGGCGCCGCGATTTCCCAAAGTGACGGGCTGTAGAGCATATCGGTGGGGCCGAGCCCCGCATGTAAACAAAGAATCCTATGCGCGTTTTTGGAAAAACGCGCTATCGAATTGCAAACGGCTGTATCTTTTTTTTTTTTTTTTTTACACCAATGGACTTTACCATTTCCATAGTAGGCGGTCATTCCCAAAGTAAGCATCCGCCCTCCCGGTGACCGAAGCCTTTAGAGGGATGTGCTGGCCGCTCCCGAGACAGCGCTGCTGCCGGGCTCTAGAGGGCGGTGTTCGCGTTTCTGCCTACTCGGGGGTGTTATTGCTCCAGAGGCAGCGCCGCAGACGCGGCGATAAGATGATCCTGACGCCCGTTGGTCCTTCGGTCCCTCCAATCTTGCCGTTATCAAAAGGTTAAGTGGTGGCCGAGTCACAGCGATACACACCATATCGTCGCGGATGACCGGACGGGCCAACGATTTTGCCGATGGTCGCCCGGGACGGGCTATGGAATTCTGGAGCTTGGAGCTGTCGATCAGACACCAGGGAAGACTCTAATTTCTGCGTTTCATGGGGATGGGGGGGAGTCAGGGTCCGAGTCGTCCACGAGTCCGGCCGTACCATCACTTGGTCATTAATCAAGACCGGGACATAGAAAGAAAGAAGGGACGTCGTTTTACAACACTTTGAACCTATCTAAGCCATACGCGGACTAGGGGGGAACCAAGAAAAGTGGAATGATGAATACGAGAATGCGATTACATACAGACCAGACAGGAGACGACAACAGATCGAGAAACTATTGGTGGAGCCGGAATACAGAGCGTGAACCGAAGGGAATAGATGAGAAATAAAAAGGAGACACCTCGTCCGGTAGAGGCAGGTAAACATGGTAGTATCGTAGATCGCCTCGGGTATTAATGACAAACACGGACCGACCAGGTATGCGTGAGAAGGTTTTGGTCGCAGAGTGGTGTCAACGTGCTTCCGCCTTGCTTCGCTGATCTTACAATGCTTCTATCCACCCCTTGTCTTCACGACCTTCCTTGAGGCGAGGAACCCTAGGCAAGCGATTCCGACAAGAACCACTACCCAGAGATAACCACCAAGAATGTTGCTCTCTATAGAAGCAGCGAAGGTAGAATTGGAAAAAGCGGGACTCAACGCTCTTGCGAGGGACATGGACATCTGAACTAGACCGTTTGTAGCTCCCAAAGAATGCGGGTTGGGGGCACCCTCTTTCGCGAGAATCATACTGAAACTGTGGGTGCGGTAAGAAATAGGTCAGAAGTTTGAGGAGTGACTCACGAATAAACGATACACGTCAACTGATAAACGAGCATGACCAATGCGATTCCGGACCAGACTATCGCACGTGCATATGGCAGAACCTTGCCAGACTCGTCCCTCCCATTCCTCAAGATGAGGTTCAAGAACGGAAGGGCGACGAACGGGAAAAACCACAAGGACGTGAAGGCATGGTACATCTTCGCACAATCAAACCTCCGGAGAAGGATAGGGGTGACGAGCAGTTCAACCAAGCACGCAAGACATCCAGCGATGGATAGAGAGTAACCAATCTGGGAAGTCTGCGAATAAAGGGTGGATCAGATGAACATTCGGAGACTTTGAAGATCCATACGTACGTTAAAGGATAGTCCGCCAGATTCAATGGGAGTGTAAGCGAACAGCACAAAGATAGTATCGAAGGCAGCAGTGAGGAAAGAGAGAGCAAAGGTAGAGATGATCAACGATTGCAGCAATGGAATGGCGAACAGTTGTCGGGCAGTTAGCGAAGCGGCAGCCGGGGCAACGGGTACGGATCCGTAGGACTTTGCCTTCTTGGGTTGCTTTGATGTCTGCGCCTTCTTTGATGGGAGAGTCTGTTTTTACGCACTCGTGAGTACAACGCGTCACCGGAAGACAAAGGATGCCGGACCTCCTCCACCAGGAAATAGGCCAGAGTGGCGCAAAATGCGAAAATTGCAGCAGAAACCATACCGGGCATAGCATATGGATATCGGCGCAACAGAGGAACATCGAGGAATGGGAATTTGTCGGCAGGGTTACTGAACGTCCCTCCGATCATGGGGCCGATAATGGCACCAAGTGGCCAGCAGAGTGCGAAGATTGGCAAGATGACATGCTGGTTCGTCGGGTCGGAAATTTCTATAAGGGCGCTCTGAACGACCGCGATGTTCCCTGTTCGTAGTTACGGTATTGTTTAGTGATACCAAGCGACAAGGACACGTTACTAACCGGCAAGGCAACCATGTAAACTTCTTGTAATGAGCATATGGGTTAAGCTGCGGGAAAACCCAAAGAGGAGCGTCACGGTACCCATTCCGAGAGAGCTGAGGAGGAGGATTGGGCGTCTGCCAATGACTTCCGACAACTTGGTCCAGTGGTAAATTGATATCAATTGGAAGACAGCGAACAAACTCTCCTGTAGATGATCGGATATATAGTGGGTATTGGGTCGAACGCTTTCGAGGACAGTTCGTTACTCACAATCAATCCGCTAACGAAGCCGACTTTGGAGGGATCGTCAACTATGTTCAAGTTGACCAGCATCTCGTTGATGTAGGGAAACAGCTGGGTGAAGCCGATGGGTTCAAGCAGGCGAAGGAGACAGAGAGCCGCTAGTGGGAGTTTGGGAATCGGGGTCATCTTTACGGGCTTGGACGGCTGGCCCTCGACATGTTGGCCTGCGCCGGATAGCAGAGCGGCGGATTCGTTGGAGACAGGAACACACCCGTCCACGCGTGTTGGGTCATGACTGCCTTCTGCTGAGCTGTTGCCCCGGGGGGTTATCGATGAAACAGAGGATGTAAGAGATGTGTGCATGGCAAGTTGGGTACAAGAGAACGGTCAGCTGGGGGGTGATTTATACCCCTGGGAAGTGCGTTGGAGAATAATCAGCGGGAAGGGTGGCGGCTGCATAAGTCTTCGCATCAGGCGGTCCTAGGCACGGATTTCTCAGAGCTGGATCGAATGGAAGCTGCCGTTCATTTCTGAATGCCAGTACAACAGACCGGACGGACGGGCAGCATTCCGAAATCCCGCCGGATCCCGGCAAACCCTGATCACGCGCATATAGAGCACCGGCACCGTCCTCCTTCTGGGCCCCCGCTCACCGCAGGCCGAGTAACGCGAATGCTCTTCACGCAAACGCTGGGACATGTCCCGCTTCCTTCACGAGCGGGAAGGTCTGCGAGTATGGCGGTCCCATGTTGTTGTGCGCGAGTCCCAGGTGATAATCCTCACCTCATGACGACATGCCAGCTTGAAAACCCAGGGGTTGATCAGCACGGGCTGTTCACATCCGAAGATGCCACCTAACCTGGATTCCCAAAAAGGGAGTGATGCTGAGGATCTTCCGTGTGAACGGTGCTACGTAAGCTCTCGCGAGCCTGGGCTTGACCCCGACGGTGTGAAAGGAGAGCACGACGCCTCCGACGAGTCAATTACAAGTGTTCCGATCCTCCGTCCCTCTATCTCTGTTATTATCTATTGACTCGGAGATCCTACCTCATTCAGTGTCAGCATCCATCCAATTTCAGCAAAGAGGGTTGGTCCTTCCTCCAGATCGTCCGCGCCGTCTTCTTCGTTCACCTGTATCCCGTAAACCTGCGATCTGCTGCCCCCTGTGACGTCGTGTTACGGAAATAGTGTGTCCAGACCCTCTGAATTGTAGGCGTTTTTCCACGGCGTATCTGCTCTGAGTTGTTTTCCCTGGCGCGCCCGGAGGCTCCCATACATTATACTACCTCCATTTGTTTGCGAGTGATACAAATCCAAAACCATAAAACACAAGGGTTAACGTTGGATAATCACGACATCCACCACTCTTTAGTTCAAACCCGCCATCCAGTCCCTAACCATCTTCATTTTGGCCTCTGATCGAGGCTTGATCACACATTTGAAAGGAAGGGTATATCTACAGAGGCATGTAATAATCAGCAAACCCCCTCAGATTGCTTTAATCGAAATACCAAAATACATGACGTACCGGACGTGGGATTCGCGGAACTTGGGCTCCAGCTTCTCACCAGCCGGCGCCTCGATGTCAAACACGGCGAGGATACAAGCGATATTAAGGAACAGGGTACGGAGAGCAAACCATCTCCCGGGACATATACTATCGGCGGGCGTCAGAAAGCGATAAGAACTGTAGCCTGTGCAAGGTCGCACCGTCTACCCGTCCCGAAAACCCGAGCTTCCGGACCCTTTACGGAGGGATCCAACTTCCCGTCCTTCAAGAACCGTTCAGGATCGTACGTGTGCGGCGCAGGGTATACGGTCTCATCATAGCATGTTGCCCTGCACATTCGCCATGGTAAACAGATGACACACGCACTTTTTTCCAACAATCACCGTATAAGACATAACACTTACCAGACATTCTCAACGATCGTGGCACCCGCGGGTATAAAATACCCCTTATATACGTCGTCCTCTGCGACACGCTTCGGGATTCCAAACGGAAGCGGGCAACCCCACCGGAGCAATTCCTTGATCAACGCGGAGATGTAGGGCAAATCTTCCTGATCAGAAATCTGTGGTAAACGTTCGCATCCCACGATCCTGTCCAGTTCTTCTTGTGCCTTTCTCACAACGTGAGGATGCAGAGCTGCGACAAGGAAGAACGTTCGCAGGACCGAGTGGGTCTGTCATTGCTTACAAATGAGCTTATATATGGATGTCGGAAAGACAGAATCCTCACGGTATCAGCCCCGGCTGTTGTAACATCACGAGTGAGCACTCCCGAATGTATCTCCTACAAACTGTCTCACCTACGTATGTTGACGCGGTCACCGATCGGATTACATTCTCGTCAACTCCTTGGTCTGCAAGTTCCTCCACACGGTCGAAACACGAGGCGGCAATGGAACCATTGGCTCCATTGACCTTGGCATTCTTCAGCCTCAGAACCGAGATGTATGTATAGGCCATCGACAGACCTTCAAAGACTCCTTGACGTGATTGAATGTGCCATTGACGGCGACATCAAACAGTTCTCGACCGACCTTGGCGAATTGCTTAAACCCAGCCCCAGGGAACCAGTCTGGGACGTGCCTCACTTGAGGCCGGATCATCAGTCCAGTGTCACGAGGATCCGGAATTCGGGGACGAACATATTGGGAATATATCAACAAGGAATGTCCCAGGTTCTAGGGCTTCTCCGACGAGCGCCACCGCCCGTTCCGCGGCTTGCAAGTACTTGTTTTCGTGGGATTCAATTTCCATACCGTAGATCATTTCCATGATAAGAGCCCCGGTGACACTAAGGATCGAATGTCAGTGTGGGAGATGCGATGAAGGCCAAACATAGAACAGACAATTTAGTGTGACCCAGGAAGTCGTCGGGAGTTTCAGCGAGACGAGAGAGAAAGCGGCATGTGTTTTTGTCCAGATAACTGTCAAACCTCGATACCGCATTCACGTTCAGGAACTCGTGAAAGAGCCTGCGGCTTCTTCTTAATTGGCTTCCGTAATCAAACAGGTTGAAATCCCACGAGTACACATCCATACTTGAGGTTGGTGGTTAGAGAGGGAATAAGCTTAGATAGCGTACGTGGCCTACAGCTCAAGCATCGGCATGTGTGGCTGATCCCACATTGCATCAGCGAGCGTTAACTTGTAGACTTTGCAAGGAAGCTCACTCTATCGGAGTAAATGTTGGACCGCTTCTCCAACAGATCTGTGATGGCCTCGGTGCTGCTCAGAACCACAAAGTCCTTTGTCAGTAGCTTGAGGTATAGCACGTCCGTATCTTTGGTTGATAGAATCTCAGTTGGACAGTCTTCGGTGAAGGTGGAGCGGACACTTGCCAGATTTCTGTGCCAAAGCGATGAACGTCTGCCACGCCGGAATGTCCTGAGGGACGTCCAAGATGTTGCCGATGAAGGGATATCCCTTCGGTCCCGGTGGATATGGCGGCCTGCTCCTATTATTTCGCCATTTCCAGACCAGAGCCAAAGGCGCGGCAACACAAAGCAAGGCCGCGAGCAGGGTCCTTTCGTCGGTCATGTCGAGAGATAAGCTAGGGAGAGGGTCAGGAAACGGGGAGTCGCGAGTCGAACCCATCAGACCGGTCTCAGATTTATATCTGGCCGGTGAGTAGTAACCCCAAGGAACGGCCCACCTTTCATTGAGGGTCTGACGGGGAGGGTTGCTGAAGGGTAATACTTACGGCCACCGGGAAGCTTCAATTGGGCGGTTCCAGCCTGTCACGCAGGTCTGCCGCTGGAAGTGAGGTATCTGAACAATTTACCGTATTGGCAATACATTCCCGTGGGTAACACGTACCCTAAACGTCCCGTGAGTTTTCTGAACTTGAACCCGACGGTGTATCTTTGGTTTAGTTTGGGACTTGCACCGGCAAAAAGCGTGTGCTCTTGGAACAACCCTGCCCACGCGTCGGACGGCTGCTGCCTGGAAGGAGAGCACGACGCGTCGCAGTTCAATTGTAAGCGCGCCAACCCATCTTTTCTTCGCCATCACTACCCCAAACGCCGCGCGAACTTCGGGTCCGTTATCTTTCTACATTTGTTCCTTTGGTGTCTGCCTCCCGTTTTCCTCGTCGGCGCCTTGATAGACCTCTCGCGTCTTACCGTCTTGCGGTATGCGTAGCTCTAGCGAGCAATGAATATCACGCTGATTCAAAAAGAAAAAGAAAAACATCGCAAGTGGCCTAATCTTCGACTCAGTTTTTCGCCCATTCACTCGGAGATCAGGACCCCTGCCATTTTATTCAACCAACCAGACCGTTACCCTTTTGTGGTTTATTGCAGAGCAGTGTCGGCTCCAGTGAAATTTCCGCAAAGAGACTGTCCGGAGTCTCGACGTCTTCATTCGGCTCTTGCTTGTGACGTCATGTTGCGGCATCTTTGGCGTGTGGGCGCTTCTCCGCGCGGCGGTGCCAATGGCCATTCACGGCCTTCCCGAGGTTTCTGAGAGGAAGTGATCGGATCACAGGCCCCGGCTAATCCCGCGGCTCGTCCGTCCAACAGAAAGACAGCAATATCGCTCCGAAACCACCTCCAAAGAGTGTGAAAACCAACGGAACAGACTCCCTACCTCCGGCTCTGTCCAGAACAGGGGAAGTCCGAGTGCCCGTGCAACAAGTGAAGGGCAGTACATGCGATGGGCGGGGAGTAACATGCGCGATGAGTGAGGGATATTTGCGATGTGCGGCCTGATTTTACGTGTGTGCGATAGGATTCTTTTTTTGGGTACTTCGAACGGCGTATAGCCTCATCAAGCGGGCACTAAATGCGTTACTTGAATTTTACTGCCGACAATCGCCTACTAATGAGATGAGCCTGATCTCGAGTCGAAATATAGAGAGAAGTCGAGTATGTTATCCGAACACCAGACGGAGATGTTGAGTATACTTGATGGCTGTGGTGGTACGAATGCGGATTCAAAAAAGGGGGTACTGAGTGACTATCCGTAAGGCTGTGTGCATACAAATATCCATGGAGTTCTGTCAGGACCCCGTTCGACATGTTGGATAATGGACAACACGAATCTCAGCTGCTGGCGCCAGTGTTGTGCCATCACTGGCGGTAAGCTATTTCCAAGAGCCAGCGGCTGAGCCATTTCTCCAAATGTCCGTTGGCGGTCGGCCTTTTCTGGCAGTGATTGCCGGTTGCTGCCAGACCAATAGAATCCATTGACGATGCAGGGCGCTACTTTTACCGTTTTTCTGTCTTCCAACCCGCCAAGCATGAGGCGTGCAAAAATACTACACGGAAAGGTCGGAAAGCTACGGCCAAGTGGCGATTGTCCGCTATCTCAGAGTAGTGGCACCACGTGGCCGGCTAATGACCGGCACAACGTAGCCACCTTCCCTCTGGGCGAAGGAATGCAACGTCGGTTTGACGCGTGGTCTCCGCAGCCCATTAAGCATATTACTCAATCGCGGTTCCGCCAACCGCCAGACCCTTGATGTCCCCTCTGAGCCCCCGCGATCACGAAGCGGGCGCACGAGGACAGGCTTCAGGTTTTCCGTGTACTTGCCAAAACATCGTGGTCAATGCACGCTAGCCAATTCACAGAATTAGATACATGTGCAGCGCGCGTTACCAAAAAAATGGGATGGGCAATCCCACCAATGCGGTCGTCATTGTTTACATCTTGGTCGTTGCGACGATAGACCGATGCCGCATGTAATTTTTGAGGAACTCCGCCTCAGACCGGTTGCAGAGAGCATATTTCGTCGACCCTCCTTTTCAATCCAGCTCGTCAGGTCAATTGCGCGGCTCGCGTGAACAAACGCGGCGACTGTGTCCGCAACGGCTCATCCAACTCTGGTCCCACAGAACTAATTTTCTCGAAGAGGTTGTAGATACCATCCTCCGATGTGTGACATTTTCCCCGTTGTGACTCGTTGAATTACTCCAGACATGTCTGTTTGATAACCTAACACTTGGACGGTTTTGGGAGAGGAGTCCGTGGCGTTCAGAGTCTCAAGGGCGTTGCCTATGCATCAGGGAAACATGGGGGTCGCCGTTGGGTACCTGAGTGCTGACGCGGGAGCGCCAATTATACCGGCGCCTGTGAGTCCTGATTTGGTGTGGCCACGGTGCGTTTCGGTACCGCGCTCACCGGCGCTAAAAATCGTGCTGTCTCTGGACAGTACTGACCGGGCAAACCATTTTTTCTGACGACCCCATAAAAAAGGAACAAGTACATTTACTGACCGAGCTAGGACTTGAGTCGGGCTCTCGCACCGTGGCAGCGAGCGGACATTTTTGCTGTCCAGACATATCGAGGCACTGTGGGAATAAACAAGCCGTCCAACTTGGGAATGAAGCCGCGCGTCATCTGGACTGATGTTGAACGTACACCTCGCACCATATCGGTATGCTTGAGCACCGACGTTGTGGTAGTGGTCTTCCGCATACAGGTTGGCGTCCGGTGGTCGGGGCACTCTCGAGTCAGAGCTCCGACTCAATCGTCCCCCCCCCCCCGTTGCGGCGGTTGGGGGGCGGCGCCTCCTCAACCAAAGTGCAGAACCGCTCTCTGAGGCAGGCTTAATTGACCTTCTCCTTCCCAGTCTCAGCTGTGTAGAACCCTCGCCGCACGGATGGCCACCAAACTCGGACCCCACCAGAAATCCTAGGCGCGACTATTCCCCGCCTTTTTCAAATCTTTTAGTAAGAAAGGTACGTACTTTTAAATCCTATGTCAGATCCTAGAAAAGCTGACATCTGAAAATAGGAATAAAATCAGGAGGAGCGCACGTCAGGTATCTTCTCGATATGATCTAGGGGCAACAGAGACGCACGGACGGATCTTTCTGAACTGCGAGTCTGTAGCCCTTCCCTTTCACTCGACCGACAAACAACTGTGATGACAGAATCTCACTGCCAACACCCGCGTTGCTTCCGCCGAAGGATCCAAACCTGCCGGGGCACCGGAGTATATATCTTCTTGGGATGTCGTAGTTCAACGTCCAACCACCCCGACATCATGTTGGAGAAAATCCCCCCTCCACCTCCCACGCAGGCTCTCAACACCACTACTTTCGCCCCACCACCACTGGATCTCAGTCTAACTGCAGCGGACATCATCGATTTTCATCGTACCCACAGCCCAAACCATGTCGCGTACGTCTACGAAGACGCTCCCGGCGAGTGTAAACAGATCACTTTCTCCACGTGGATCCGTGCCATCCATCGTGCTGGCCGCTACATTCACGATCTGTTCCAACCCCCGGAACCACAGGTCGGCGGCGTGAAGCCTGTTATTTCTATGTTGGCCAACTCTGGTAAAAAAAAAACCCCTCCTGCAGTCCTCCATTTTACCACGTTGATTCACGGTACCTCGACGTCCAGACACGATCACCTACGCCACCACTACGCTCGGAATCATCCGTGCAGAGTGTGCCGCCTTCGCCATTTCGCCTAGGAATTCTGCCTCTGCCGTCGCCCATCTCATCAATAAGACTGAAGCCAAGTACATCTTACTTACACTGGACCTTGAGCCGCTGATGGATGCAGCGATTGCTATTCTGACGGAGCAGGGGTCCACAATTCCTGTCATCCAGTTGATGCCAACCTTCAAGGACTTGTTCCCAGACGACGATTCCGACGATTTCGAGTATCTTCCTGTACCTAAACTCAAGGGTTTGGACGATCCCGTTTTTATCTTGCACTCTTCTGGTGTGTCCTGGTATTTCGGTCCGCGATGGTGTTTATAACGTTTTTTATCTCTCCCAGGCTCGACCGCGTTCCCAAAGCCAATCACTTTTACGAATCACATTTGGGTCGGTTGCTTGCGTTTGCCATGGTACGGTGGCCGTGACATGTGCGGTACCGTTATCAGCGGACATGCAGTACCGGTGTTCCACGGTATGGGGATATGCCTTCTGATATTCATGGTTCGTCTATTTCGTGGCCCACGCCCCGAGTGTTAACAGATGTTTTACGCCAATTAGACTGGAGTCGGTGCCACCGCCGCTGTATTCAAGCCCACCGCCCCACCGACCCTCCCAACCCCAGATCTCGTCTACGCAGGGTCCGTTGCAACAATGAGGTGAAGCGACCATTCCTCCTCGAGGGAACACAGCTCACACGTTGACACCCTGTCGCAGCGACCTCATCTTCTGCGTTCCGCTATTCGTGGAACTTTGGGCGAAAGACCCCGTGAAGTTGGAACACTTCAAAACAATCCAGGGATTGGTAAGCCTCGTAATAATGGTGATTTGGCCGTGTGATCCTTACGAGACAAAAAAAAACAGTGGTATTCTGGAGCACCATTGAAGAAGTCTGTTGGGGACTACGTCGTATCCCAGGGGGTCACTATATTCCAGCTGTACGGAAGGTAAAGTAGTGTGCTAAGCTCACCTAATTCGGTCTCACGCGGAACTGGTGTTTAGCACCGAGATGGGCACCGCAAGCGAGACCTTGCCAAAGGAAATGAACAATGAATGGGAGTGGTTTAAGTTCAGTTCAGCGATTAAACCCCATTTCATCCCCGACGGATGTGGCGCCTACGAATTGGTGGTCGAGGTATGATAACACTCCATTTCCGGTTGCAGCCAATATGGATCGTTGACCTATATATACCAAGTCCACGCCGACTTATCGAGTCTGCGTCCACAATACTAAAATAGGAGATGGGGACGGCTACTCGACAAGTGACCTCGTCATCCCGCATCCATCCCTCCCTGGTTACTGGAAGATAATCGGTCGCGCGGACGACCAACTCATGCACAACACGGGGGAGAAGGTTCGTCTCCGCCGCTGCGCCCCCCTCATCGCCTGATTTCTCTGACACCGAGCCTGGGATTTCCTCGTACCACTCCAATCCAGACAAATCCGGTCCCATTGGGTAGTGACCCCGCACTACGGTTTCCATTTTAATGCTAACATGATACCCAGAAGGCGTTCTTAACGGAGATCCCCACGTCAAGTCGGCTGTGATGTTCGGCCGTGGGCGATTCAATCCAGGGGTCATCATCGATCCAAAGCCCGAATTCGCTTTTGATCCAGAAGATCAGGAGAAGTTAGCCGAATTCAGGAATAAGATCTGGTGTGTTTACAGCCAAAGTCTCCGATTGAAGAGCATAATATTTCTAGATGTTGACCATGGCCCTCGCAGGCCGACGATCGAAAGGATGAACGAGCTGGCACCGCAACATTCAAGGTTGTTTAAAGAGGCATGTCATTCCCCTCTACCTATCGTAATTTGGGGTCCATTACTCCCGTACGTATGATCAGGGACTGATAATCACCACCCAAATTTTCGGAACAGATGATCCTGGTCTCGTCCCCCAAGAAGCCGTTCGTTCTCACGGCAAAACTGACCGCTCGACGACAAGCAGTAATTGCCGAGTACGAACCTGAAATCGACGCGTTATATAACGCGGTGGACGAGACCGCCCAGGCAGTCAAGTACTTCCCTGACGAATGGACCGAGCAGAGCTCTTTGGAGTTTGCTAGGAACCTCGTCGGCAGTATCCTGAAGGTCCCAGTGAACGACGGCGATGATATTTTCCAACATGGCTGTGACAGGTCGGGTTCACTTGCCCCCGACTCCTTGTCCCAAAGGCTGACTAGTGTGTTCGCAACCAGCCTGCAAGCAATTTGGATTCGCAACACCATTTTGAATGCGCTGAGGAGCACCACGAAACTCAACACCAGGAGTATTTCGGCGAATTTTGTTTACCATAATCCCACCGTCTACGCTCTTGGGAGATCCATCCACGATCTTACATCGGCTGGCGTCTCGTGGCAATTGGACGATACGGTAAAGGAGATGACGAACCTCGTGGACAAATACACCAAGGACCTCTCTGCTCACGGACCCACTGGTGATGTCACGCCTCCGGGAGATACGGTCTTGATCACTGGCACGACCGGCGCCATCGGATCCAACACATTGGCAGAACTTTACAAGTCTTGTAGCGCCACCAGGATCGTTGCACTCGCCAGGAAGTCTATTACACCTATTTATCGTCGGCAGAGGAAAGCGTTGGAGGACCGCGGTCTTGATCCAAGCATCATCGATTCCCCGAAAATCACTTTGCTTGAGGGAGACCCTAGTTTGCCGGGCCTTGGGCTGGCGGACGACGTCTTTTTGGAACTCAAGTCTTCTGTCACTCACATCATACACATCGGTATGTGGGAGGGAATGTAGCGTGTCCTCAAGCTCATCTTCTGCTCATCGCTTTAGGGTGGAGAGTGGACTTTAATTTGAATCTCTCGTCGTTTGAACCGAACGTTGCTGGTGTTCGAAATCTGATAAACTTTGCACTTGAATCCAAACTTCCTACCCCCCCTCGCTTCATTTTCGTCAGCACAATTGCTGTTGTCGTCCGTGAGTCGGTTTACCCAACACTCGACGCATCCTGAGGTTCTGATAACCTCCAACAGTCACGAAGACCCCTGACCTTATCCCAGAAGGACCGGCGGCCCCAGAGTCTGCGACCGTCAACGGCTACAGCCAGTCTAAATGGGTTTCCGAGAGGATGCTCGAGGCCGCCACTGATAGGACTTCCCTCCGCAGTGTAATCGTCAGGGTGGGGCAGGTCAGCGGTGGAGTGAACGGTTCATGGAATCCTCTTGAGTGGATACCTGGAATCGTGCAGTCCGCGGCCCTTACCGAGTCGCTGCCGACCGTGGGGAAGGTCATCTCATTGCTCCCCTTGCAGGCAAGTGCGAGAGCGCTCGTGGAGGTGCTTGGCGCCAAAACTACGTCCCCGATCCTCCACCTTCACCTCGTCAACCCGACGCCATGTCAATGGGACCGTGTGTTTGATTATATTGCCAGGAAGCTGGACGTTCCTCTGGTATCCTACCACGAATGGTTCTCAAAGTTGAAGGAGGCGTCTACAGCCGTCAAGAATGGGCAGGAACATTCAGCCCTGCGCTTGTTGGAATTTTACGAGTCTCTTACCCAAAGGAGTGGATCGGAAGTTAGTGGAACGCCGGCATGTAACACGGAGGTCACCAGGGGTATTTGTCAGGTGCTCAACGAAGAGGGATTGAGGGACGTCAAGGGAGAGGAAATCCAGAGGTGGCTTGACTATTGGAAGTCTATTGGTCTCCTGAAGTTCTAGACGGAGACCCATAATTCGGAGTCTTACGTTTTGCAACGAATGAGTTGACCATAAAACCTCTTGGAAATCTCCTCAGAAAAGGAGAAGTGGTCGGTGTTTGATGTTTACCGTCTGTGTATTGCTTGTTTGAAGCCCAAATTTCACATCATAAGCTCGCAAAAAATACAGAGTTCTGGATGTATGCTTGGTATGTTGAATACATCATTGTATAGATTCTCAACACAACCAGGTCTCTAGATCGATATCACCAACGGACACAATCCGTGGAATTCCCACATTCCAACCACCAGAACCTTGAAAACATCGTTGCAATCGAGGCCGCATATGTGGCAAGACCTTCGCATTCTCAACGCTCGCCTGCCCTCGGCCATTGCTTGAGACTGGACTAACTGCATTCCCAATGAGGAAGTCACCGCAAAACATGAAAATGCTTATTCCTCGGTTATTCGGCACTCATGACACTCATTCTCGTAAAATGATCCAGGTCCAGGTTTTGATGTCTCAGAAGGGACCAGTGGCAGGGGATTTCGTAAGAATAAGGCCGAATAAGCGGAATAAGCAAATAAGACGATCCCACGTTTACTGATGGCTAATATGGGGAAACAATACCCCGCGCCGGGTGGTGGAGTGAACGCCGGACCTTCCATCGTAGACTGAACAGCGTTGATGCCTGCAGTCACCCGGCAGTTTTGAATGGGCTGAACGTGGTTTAGTTCTGTCACGTAAGTCTACCGCTGGAATTGGGGTGCCTGAACAATTCGTTCGGTTGATAATACATTGCCCTGCGGGGAACACGAACCCTGAACTTCCATTCTCTCCACGCCAACGGTCCTGCGCAAGCTTTCGAGACCCTGGGTTTTAACCCGACGGTCTTAGGCTCGAGCCGGCGAGATTGAAGCAGCGTGCTTTGGGAATAAACCTGCGTGCGCGCGGGATGGTTGTTGCCCGGGAGGAGAGTACGACGCGTCGCAGTCCGATCGCCACGCCGATTACACCGAGTGCTCCTATCTTCCCCCGTTTTTCGTCTGTTGACCGGATATCAGAACCCTTGCTACTTCATTCAATCCGCCAGACCGCTATCCCCTCTGTAGTTTATTGTAGAGCAGTGTTGGCTCCCGTGCAACTTCCGTAAGGCGATTTTACCCGGAGTCCAAACATCTTCATTCGCCCGTTGCTTCTTGTGTCATCGTGCTGCGGACCCTTTGGCTTGTGGATGGCCTTCCGTAGCGTATCGTCCAGTTATTTTTCCTCGGCGTACCCGGAGGCTCTCATACATTATTACCACCGCCTGCCTGCGAGTTTTCCGTAGCGATACAATCCAAAACCATAGGTCAAACGCTCGAAAGTACAAGAGTCAACATTGAACGATCTCGACATTCACCGCTTCCTTTTAGTTCAAACCCGCCATCGCACCTCTGACTAATTTCACTTTGGCCTCTGATCGAGGCTTGATCACGCATTTGAAAGGGAGGGGATGTCTATGGAGACAAGAGGGACGGAACGATCAGTAAACCTCCCCAGCTTACTTCAGCCGGAAAACTAAAACACGACGAACCGGGCGGGAGATTCGCGGAACTTGGGTTCCAGCTTCTCACCAGCTGGAGCCTCAATGTCAAACACGGCGAGGGCGCAAGCGATATTGAGGAACAGGGTCCGAAGAGCAAACGATCGTCCGGGACATATCCTGTCAACAGGCATCAGAGAGCAGCAAGAACTGGAGCCTTTAAAGGGTCGTACCGTCTGCCCGTTCCAAAAATGCGATCCTCGGGATCCTTCACAGAGCGATCCAACTTCCCGTCCTTCAAGAACCGCTCAGGATCGTACGTGTGCGGCGCAGGGTACACGGTTTCGTCGTAGCATATTGCCCTGCGCATTCAACATGGTAAGCAAATGACCCATGCACTATTTTGTAAGGTCGCCGTATCAGGCATAATACTTACCAGACATTCTCGATGATTGTGGCACCCGCAGGTATGAAATACCCCTTATATACGTTGTCCTCCATTGCGCGTTTCTGGACTCCAATCGGAGCTGGGCAACCCCACCGGAGCAATTCCTTAATCAACGCGGAGATGTAAGGCAAGTCTTCCTGATCCGAAATTTGTGGTAAACGTTCGTCCCCCACGACACTGTCCAGCTCCTCTTGCGCCTTTCTGACGACGTGAGGGTGCAAAGCCGCGGCGAGGAAGAAGGCTCGTAAGACCGTGTGGGTCTACCGTTATTCACAAATGAGCTTAGATATGGATGTTAAAAAGATGGAATCCTCACTGTATCAGACGCGGCTATTGTAATGCCATAAATGAGCACTCCCAAGCGTATCACCGGCAAATTGTCTCACCCATATACGTTGTGGCGGTCACCAACCGGATTACGTTCTCGTCAACTCCTTGATCCACAAGTTCTGTCATACGGCTGAAACACGAGGCGGCAATGGAGAAATTTGTCCCATTGACCTTGCCATACTTCAGTCCCAGAACCGGGATATATGCATGGAGCATTGGCGGACCCACCTTCAATGACTGCTTCATGTGATCGAGTGGGCCATCGACGGCGACGCCGAACAGTTCTCGACCGGCCCTGGCGAATTGTTTGAACTCAGCCCCGGGAAACCAGTCCGGGACGTGCCTCACTTGAGGTTTGATTATCAGTCGGGTATCGCAGGGATTCGGAAATTCGGGGACAAACATATTGGGAATGTATCAACGAGGAACGCGCCAGGATCTACGGCGCGTTCGAGGTGTTCCATTCCGTGTTCTGAGGCTTGCAAGAACTTGTCTTCGTGGGACTCTATTTCCATACCGTAGGTCATTTCCATGATAAGAGCCCCAGTGACGCTAGGGATCGAAAGTGAGTGTGGGACCCACGGTGATGACCGAACGTAGAAGAACGGACAATTGAATGTGGCCCAGGAAATCGTCGGGGGTTTCAACGAGACGAGAGAGAAAGCGGAAAATATGTTTGTTCAGATAACCGTCAAACCTCGATACCACATTCACGTTCAGGAACTCGTGAAAGAGCCTGCGGCATCTCCTCCATTGGTTTCCGTACTCCATCAAACCGAAATTCCGCGAGGGCATATCCATGCTTGAGTGGTAATTAGTGAGGGAAGAAACACGAAAGGCGTAGATAGCTTACAGCTCAAGCATCGGCACGTGTGGCTGATCTCCCGTTACATCCATCAGTGAACGTTAGCTTGTAAGCTTCACAAGGGAGCTCACTCGATCGGAGTAAATATTGGACCGCTTCTCCGACAGATCTGTGATAGCCTCGGTGCTATTCAAAACCACGGTGTCCTTCGTCAGTAGCTTGAGATATAATATATCCGTATCTTGGATCAATGAAACCTTAGTTGGATAACGTTTCGCGAAAGTAGAGCGGACACTTGCCAGATTTCCGCGCCAAAGCGACGAACGTCTGCCACGCCGGAATGTCCTGAGGGACGTCCAAAATGTTGCCGATGAGGGGATATCCCCTCGGTCCCGGTGGATATGGCGGCCTGCTCCTATTATTTCGCCATTTCCAGACCAGAGCCAAAGACGCAGCAGCACAAAGCAAGGCCGCGAGCAGGGTCCTTTCGTCGGTCATGTCGAGGGATAAGCTGGGAGGGTTTCGGAAAACGAGGAGTCGCCGGTCTCATTCGTTTGACCCCAGCTTTATACGCGGTCGGTGAGCGGTAATACAGGGGAATGATACCCCGTGCCGGGTGGAGCAGTGAACGCCGAACCCTCCATCGTAGACTGAACGGTGTTGACGCTTGCAGCTACTCGGCCGTTTTGGGCGGGCTGAACGTGGTTCAGGTCCGTCACGTAGGTCTACCACCGGAATTGAGGCGCCTGAACAATTCATTGTGCTGATAACACATTGCCCTGCGGGGAACACGTACCACGAACTTCTGTTCTCTCCACGTCAACGGTCCTGCGCAGGTTTTCGCGACCCTGGACTTTCACCCGACGTTCTTGGGCCGAGCCGGCAAAAGCAACGTGCTTTAGAAAGTAAGCCTGCGTACACGTGGGATGGTTGCCTCTTGGAAGGAAAATACGACGCGTCGCAGTCCGATCGCACCGAGCGCTCATATCTCCGACTTTCCACCACCGTTTTTCGTCTGTTGACTCGGATATCAGAACCCTTGCCGCTTTGTTCAATCCACCAGATCGTTACATTTATTGTAGAGCAGTGTTGACTCCCGCCCAACCTCCGCAAGAAAACTCTATCTGGGGCCCCCAACATCCTCATTCACTTGCTCCCCGACTCCGGAAGGATGAGGGTTTTTTCCATGATGTGACGGCCCCGGACCGACTCAGCCGATCCGACTTCATGTGATTCATCATGCTACCGTCCAACAGCACGAGCTGGGCACCCCTCAGGTTGAGGGATGGAGTGTGTGATGTGACGCATAGTTCCGATTATTACCTCAGAGATGTTGTCATCGAGTAAGGACAGGACAAGAACACGAGAGAGCACGGTCGTCAACCAGCAGAGGAGATGGAAAGACAATAATCGTAATGTGGCACAACTGAACGGTGATTATCTAAGATTTCCTGCCTTTGCAAGAGGATTGTATGTGCTTCGGAAGGTTGTCGTTTGACAAAGCTCTCCCCTTACTTACGTAAGGAGTCGGGGAACACCGTCGTCTCCAGCGGATAGCCCGGGAACCAACAACCCATTGGTCGAGCAACCGAGTCGGGCAGAATATATTGAACGGCGAACTCAGAGCTTTGACTCAATATCGACTCCAGACCCGGGTCGATTGCATTCTTGCTGAGCAAACGAGGGAGTCGGTTTGTTGATAGGAGTCCCGGATGATATATTTGTTCCGGCCATAGAGTACACACAACACCGCCCCTCCCCCCGAGAGGCGCATCGCAAGACGGGGAGAAGGAGAACAACTTCATCGAAGAAGCAGTGATCAATCAGAAAATAAAGGAAGCGATCTTCTCCCAGATATTCTTGGGTGGGACTTCTGGAATTTCCGTCTCCTCAAGTGTTGGAATACCAGTGACAAAGTCCATCTTGTCCCACCTGCGAATCTTCGTTTTCTTGGAAATCTTGTAACCAAAGTACAGAGCAAGGAAGATAGGTATGTTGATGTCTGGGAGTAGGTTGGATCGGTTTCACACGATAGCCGAACGCATAAGAGAGAAGACGCACAAAATGTAAGGAAGGTGGAAGTATTCCACTTGAACCACGTCTGGAGACCGGATATGACAAGGAAGAACGAGGCCCAGAATATACCCCACCATGAGAGATATGGCTGAAGAGCACTGTAGTAGGGGAACGTCTTCCTGTCGAATCCCTGTTTCTTGCACCCGTAGTCTACAGAACAGGGTCGATTTCAGCCACCTCTCGAAAGAGCAAAAAGGAACCAACGGAAGCGCAAGTAGGTGCAGTTCATGACCCACCAGCCAATAATGGCACCGACGGACGTTAGGTTGGCCAGCCAACCAAAGACGGTTGAAGCGCCGTTGGAGACGGTCATAAAGGTCAAGAGGGAGAAGAGAGACTGGTCATGCACGCACCCCTTTAGCGATCCGCTGTATCAAAACAAAAACGGGACTCACGCAGAAAGCGACGGAAATAAATGGAAGACCCTCCTTTGTGACTCGGCCAAAGATTTTGGGGGCCTGACCACGGATGGAGAGGCCGAACAAAATTCGGGAGGAAGCGTATAGGCAAGTGTTGCCGGCAGAGAGGCCACTGGTGAAAATGCCGGCGTTAATGATGTGCGGAAGGACCTCGATTCTGGCACGGTTAATGGCAATGACGTATGGACTGAGGGGGGGAGAGTTAGGTTTGATATTAGAACGAGAGGTTGAGGAGAGGGTCACCTCTGAGCAGCGTTACCGGTTTCACGCAACAAGTCAGGGTCGTCGTATGGCACGAGCATGCCAATAATCAAGACGCCGAGAATCTGCGAGCGGGATCATGAGTCGGACGAATGCAAACATACATACCACCCGCGAACGTACATAGAAGATAAGGATTCGCCAGAAGACCCTCTTGACGGCCTTGGCGATGTTCCTCCTTGGACTCTCGGTCTCAGCGGTGGCACTAAGAACACGGAACCAAGGCGTTAGTCATTTTTCCGCGAGCCCCCCCCCCCAGTACGTACACAACCATGAGCTCCGTAGACCCGAAACTAAATGCGGCCTGGACAATGACGGTCAATATAGCCAAGAACCTGTCGGCACCAATGTCATCGACCAGCCCGGCACGAGCAACGGCGCCGGGGTTCTTCCAATATTGAAATCCCCTTCGTGTTCGGTCAGGGGCACCGCCGAGAGTGATAACGAGGCCAGTGATGATAAGTCCAATAATCAATGCGACTGGAGGGATTCGTAGATAATCAGCAGTCTTTGCCGAGATGCGATCGTAAAAAACCCACTCTTGATCAAGCAGAGGTAAAATTCAGCCTCTCCGAAGTACCGCACGCCGAACAAGTTGAAGGATATCATGACAACCAAGGTCGCGGAGATGTAAGCCGGGGCATGAGTGGGCTGTCAAACGGAATGTGCGCGAGAATGAGACCGCCCTCGCTAAGCTTAGGCCCGTGGAAATTTTACTTACGTTGTCATCCCAGAAAGTGATCAAAATCACCGCAGCGCTAATTTCAGCCGGGATTGCAATTAAGCAACCCTGGGAGATTACGTCGTGTAAGGAGTCAGTGTATCCGAGGAAGAGAAATTTGTGCCTACATAGAAGTAGTTCTGAAGAGCACCGTGGGGGAAAGTTGGATCATGAAGCATGCTGATATATCGCGCGTGTGACGTACCCAACCAATCTACAGCATCGTATTAGAAAAGGCGGGCAACAAGGGATAACATCGGGGACTCACAGCAAAACCAAGTGCCTTGTCCACCCACCGAGCAGCTGTAGGTACTAGTCAAAACAAGCGGTGTTCCGAGATCAATATGGCCGTACTGAAGTGAGGAGGGATTCCGGATGTAGGGTTGAAGGCGGCCATCTCTCCGACGGCGCACATCGACCTGAGTTTAAACTATCGGTGGCTGCCTCTGCACTTCATAACGTGGTTGCTCCATACGAGTAAGCAACAGTTCCAACGAGGGCATAAGCGACGAGAGCGCCTAAAGGACCAGCCCTGTATAGGGCGAGACCGGATCCCTGTTAATCCCAAGCAGTGTGCGTCTCGTTAAAAATAGTTGGAGTGCCGCGCGGCAGATAATCGTCGAAACGTACAAGAAAGAGGCCAGTGCCGAGGGTTCCGGCGATCTGTGGAATGGTAATATTACTTAGCAGGGTCGTGCAGGCGCCGGAACTGTTCTCTTACGCCAATCCTTTCCGGGTGTCAGGATGAGTGAGCGGAGAAAGAATAAAATACGACAACTCACATTTGCACATGCCGCTGCTGGAGTTTCCTTTGCACTTTATCTAGGTCTCTAGCGTCGAGACGGGACTCGACGGAGATGACACAGTGGGAATCACCCCCCTTCTCACCAGCGGTAGCTTTGTTCTCGAGGTCCATGGGGAAGGGGATGGAGGTGTGGAAGCGGTGGGAGAGGGAAGGAACCGGCGAGCTCAAGGGGAAGGACGGTTGATATGTTGAAAGCTTATGTATGTCTTCAGAGAGCACCACCAATTCAAATACTTATTCACCCACACGGCCGAAGCCCGCGGTCCCCATCTAAGTGCCCCGGATGACAGCTGAAAGACCGGACCTTCCATACACCGAAGGGGCGCTGCGGCCCTTCACACGGTCACTCACGTTGCGATTGGTATCAACACACTACGGGCAATGAAATGTTCTCCGTTGTGAAAATGGCGATTCTATGCTGAATTTTGAATCAGTCCTTTCAGGGTCAAGGGAAACAGACGCCATTAAGTGTTGATTCAGACTCACAACTACTTTACTGAACACCCCGTTTGCCCTGTGGAAGTAACACAATGAGCCCGGTGCCTCGACAAGGTCAATATCGGACAACCCCCGGCATGGTCCCCGTACTCCTTGTCCGTGCGCATGCGACCACAAAAGTGCGGCTTATTCGGGCGTGGCGCGTGAATATCCATCAAGGGATGGGTCCGGGACAACCACATTGGTCATAGGGGTGTGCGGCAGCTTGAGTTCGGCAGTGGCAGTCAGATGGACGTCGGCACGACGGAGCGTTTTCCTTGCTGAACATGGTTATTGGTTAGCAAGAGGCCGAGCTTCGTGTCGTGCGGTATCGGTGTGGGGGACAAAGGGACAGACAAAGCTGGTATGGTTTCGTCGAAGGAGACACCAACGTTATGAATCCAACCAAGACGGAAAAGGGAACCTAGTCATCGACTCGTTACCGTCCTGGATCGAACACCGTAGGCAGCTGTCCGGCAAGGAGCGACGCGTCTTACCACGACAGGGTGTTTCCACATTTGACGCGCTTGGCGCCTTTCCACTCCCGTGGGACCACGTACGAGCGGGACCAAAGAACCTACTTGAGTCCGCAATCCAGCGGCGCGGGCTTGCGCCAGTCCCCGACTCCACGACCCACCATGCAATCCCGAGATTTCAACAATCTCTCGATTTTTATTATACATTTCCAGACACCGGTCAATTGACATTTTCTTGCCCCGGGGACATTGGTACCGGGTCTCATCGAATATGGGAGATAGGCATCGTATTTCCCGGCCACTGGGTACGAACCCTAAGAGATTCTAAGTAGATAAAATTGAACAAATTTGAGTGTATGCGTAGCCCCGCCAGTAATATTGTTTCGTACGGTTGAGGTTGGAAACCCGTACCCACTCACGTTCGTTTTGTGACGATGACCGGGCATGGATTATCCATGTGTGTACCATGGCAACCTCCCGCACAATAAATGATGTGCTCAATCGTCCTGCCTCTGTATGAATTTTACAGAGAAATTATGAATGGCGTCGAGCTTAAATTTTCTGCTTGTTTAGTTGTTTTTCCAGGAGCCGGCAAGCGGCCTGCAACGATCCTCAACTGTGGGGATCACCCATACAATTATCCTGCTGAAGATGCTGTCTGCATTATCCTCTCAAGAGTAATACCAGAGTCGCACCCACATAATGTGAAGATAGCAGGATGTCGAGCCCGCCGTGCGAGTCGGAAATTTGGTATTGCTTGACAACGACGGGTATGTAAGTGTAGATGGAAAGTTGCAGAGCCTTACAAAGTGCCACAGATCGGGAAGCACGGATGTGACACCTTTCAGTAAAAAAACGCCAACGATCAAGTTCTTATCAGAGTACCCTATTCTGACCTAGATGCATGGCAGTGAGGTGAGGCAGGACACATAAGCCGACGTGAACCACATCAGCCATCCTACCCATCAAATCCATTCAAGATAATTCCCCCTCGTGCTCGGCGTGCCCGAGGAGGACACAGGATGGGGGGAAAGGTACATCCTACGGCAGAAGCGAAAATTTCGAAGTTGAAGACGTTGCCCGGGATGTACCCAGAGGGGTGGCAGTAAACAGCATAAGTGTGCTCAGCATAGGGCTGCAGAGAGGGTAACAAACCCTTTAATAGCCAAAGCAATATCTGTTCCATGGCCGTCCCAGCCGAAGGTTCAGGCAGTGGGATGCCGGCAGCGCGTTTGTGACCGTGATACTCCTAGTCTCTGTGATGGTAGTATCTGCAGTCGTAGCTTCTTCCTCCACGTCCCTTGGGCTGGCTTCCGTTGGATGGGGTCCTGTGCCCGGGTCGGAGCGGAGCCGCTTGTTGGTCGGGAGTTGGGGCCGTTTCATCACGCATCACGGACGGAACCCTCCCCCTTCCGGAGTCGGGGATCCGAGCTCGCGTCCTTTCTATAAATGGACGAGACCGACCCGGCTGCAAATCTTGTGGCCGCACGCCACTACTGACTATTGCCTACGTAGGGCCGGGACACGCGCTCTAACCTCCCCCTTTCTCAAGAGGCTTGTCCGCGAATTGAACAGAAGGCGATGTCAGTGATGTCGCTTCTCCTCCAGAACACAATGATAACCGCAGCCCCTGGGTTCCAGGGGTGAGGGTATGTGCGGAGTTCGAAGTCGTTAGCAACTCGGAGATCGCCGGGTTCAGGGGAGCTGATTCCCAACAGCCATGTCCTCACTCACCGCCAGTCAAGTCTCCTCTATATCTCAGCACTTGCGTGCGACCAAGAAAATCCTACAAGATGTGACTTCTCTCACGGGGTGGGTTTGGAGCACCGAGATGTCGCGTTCGAAGGGCTAAAATCCAACTTTGCAGGATTGCGTCGACCCCTGATACGCCCGAGGTCAACCGAAAGAACGACACTCACGAATTGTCACTGATGCACGTTCCGTTCTAGTTCGATGCCCTCGAGAGAGATGCTTTCGAGGTCCTCCACCTCATCCGGTCCTGGAGAAACTCGGTCGCGCCGATCAACCGGATCCCTTCTGAAATCCTCGCTCTCATTCCGGATTTTTGGGATTGGGGTCGGAGGAATAGAAACGTGATCACGCTCACCCACGTATGTCGGACCTGGAGGGAGCTATTCACAGCGGAACCCTCTTTGTGGACGTATCTTGATCTCGACAACATGGGCGGGGACAAAGCTCGTGTCTACCTCGAACGCTCAAGGTCCTACCCTATTGGCTTGTCAGTGCGCAGAGACGAAGATATGTCTTCCCACGATCCCCTCTTCTGGGTCATTCCACAAGTTATTGGACGACTCAAATCCCTATCTATTGATGGAGAGCCTGAAAATGTACAAGACATTACCGCTCACATATCTCGTCCTGCTCCTCTCCTCGAGGATCTGTCGATATCTTCTAGTTCCCAATTTATGCCACCTCGATCCCCTGTGCTCACATCCACATTTTTCGATGGGGATCTCTCTTCGTTGCGCAAGTTGCGTCTGGATAGCGCTCTCTCCGAACTACCTTGGAGAAACATGGTCAATCTCACATCGTTCACGATGTATCGCCTGTCGCCACAAGGGGTCACTATTACGCAACTTCTTGACTTCTTTGAAGGTGCTCCTCGCCTTCACGAGGTAGACCTCTACTCCGTGACCTTATCCTCTGGTGTCCAAAAGGGGCGATTGGTGTCATTGGCGTGTCTGAAGAAGATGGCCATCGCCTATTGTAGATCGCCTTCCGTCTTGCTCGATCACCTGGTTATCCCGGTTGGTGCGCAGTTGAGGATCGAGGCAAAATTACTCAGCTCCCTGATCGGGGACCTCCTCCCCAGGTCTCTCGATAATCTCAAGAACTTTCCCAACTTCACAGCGATTAAACTATCTATCGATGGACCATTTCAAGATCTTATGACATTCGACGGACCAAATGGACAAGTCAGCATGATTCTTGGCACAGATTCCCGGATCAGCTTGATACTTGAATCTCTCGCCCAGCTCGACACCTCGAAGACCGAGCGGTTCAGAATCGAGGACAAAATATCTCTGTCCGGAGAAGTTGTTTACCGAGCACTCCTTCCCATGGGCGACCTACGTGCCCTCACGCTCTACGAATGTTATAGCCTACACGTCTTCATCCGCGCCTTGCACCCCAGTGCGAATTTGCCGGATGTCGTAGTCTGTCCCAAATTACAGGAGCTCGTTCTCGTCCTCTATGACGACGGAGAGGTATTTGACATGGAGGGTGTTGTGGGAATGGCAGAAGCGAGGGCGTCGAGAGGGAAGAAACTCGAGACCGTTAGGATCATTGATGGAAGGGATGAACCTGATCCGGATTGCGTGTTGGAGCTCAGGAAACACGTTGGGCACGTCGGATACAGTCATCAGGTTCGTGCAATTTACGATGAATCGATGGATGGTGATGACGAAGATTGAGGAGGGGACGATTTTGGTGATATCTCTCCGGTGAGTGGGTTTGCGTTCGTGTCATGGAGCGATGTTCTTAATCGTTGATATTGGATCACTAGAGTAGCGGGTAACGCTGACTACCGGTCGCCGACGGGTGTGCAGGAGATACCTGCCCCACCGCCATACTGATCATGCCCTGTGTAATACTCTCGCGTGCTTTTAACATTTGGACTCTGGACCCGGTGCTACGTGACAGGGCTAGACATTCGAATTGACGGTTGCCACTATGAGCTCGAGGTGCATCTGCAAGATCCCCCAGCTGCTTGGTCGTGTGCCGTCGGGTATTGCCGGGCATGACATCACCTCGACTCGGGGTTCCGGTCGGGTAGCCAACGTCAAAGTTCGAAGCTTCCAAGTTCCTAACCAGGAAGGTTCTCGGGCGGTGCGGATGACATAAGTAAATTGTGATACTATGGTGGGATCAGCGAGGTTGAGTGTGATTCGAGGGTTCAACGCAACGTTCACTCATCACCGTTGCGGCTTTGTGGCCATCCGACTGTGGATGGAAATTCAACCGGCACTACACGCAGGTGACCTATAGGCAATCTGCATAAGCCGAAGGATCGCCTCCCTTTCGTTCACGGGGGGATTCGTCGCATGGAATTTATTGGAAGCGCTTCATTGTCGAGGTATTATCTTTCTTTGCACCAATGGACTTTGCCGCTTCCGTGGCAGGCCGTCATTCCCACAGTAAGCGTCCGTCCGACTTCTCTTCCGGTGACCACCACGAGACCGATCGGACTCACAGTGGGCCTGCCAGCAAAGAAGTAGTTACTTTCTCTATCCCCCACACTCTACCCTACGCACGCATAGAACTAGCTCCACAAACGTAGAATGTCACCAACGACGGGCACCCGCCCAAAGGGTGGAACAATCACCCGTGGTCAAACCATGGAACAAGTACACGAAATCGCGAAAGTGATACCAGGTACCGTGAAAAACGCAGCAGACGCTAAAGCTCTTCTACAAACCAAAGGTTGGATTATCCCGGGCGAACCGGTGTCACAAGACATCCTAGCCAGAACACTCTTCGCTGTTACAATTGAACACAAACTTCCACCGGCAGCGGCAAACGCGATCACAGCAGCTGCCTACCTCATCACCGAGAGTCTCGAGGAAGGAATCAAACAAGGAATCGCTAACATGGTGACGAGCACTGTTATTGACCACCTCAGAGACTCCGTAGATGCAATGACCGAAGAGATCAAACAGAAGATTGACAGCCACGCCCGTGCCCTCGAAGAGACAGCTCAGACCCAAACAACAATCACACAAGACATGCAGAAAACACAAGAACTACTAACGGAATCGGCGCAGCAAGCTGCATCACAGGTACGCACATACAGCCAGGCCGCATCAACCCCCGCACGACCCCATTCCCCCTCCCCCCCTCCCGCGCTGTCACACTCACAACTCCAGATTCAAAACCGAGAGCAAATCAAAAGGAGACAAGTTCTTATTGACTTCAAACACACAGAGGACCTTGTACTGGATATGATGGATGAAGAGACGCTGTCTAGAAAAGCGGAGGATTCACTCCGTACAACCTGGGCAGCGGTCCTGACCCCCAAACCAACAAGCGTCAAACTCAAATCCACTACGCTCCTGCGTAACGGTGGACTGCTCATCGAGCTAGACACCTCGGAAGCTGCGCAATGGCTGAAGAGTGTCGAAACTATTGACAAATTCCTAGATGGCATCGGCTCGGGAGCCAGCATAAAGAACAGAACATACCAAGTCATCGTACAATTTGTCCCTGTCCGTTTCGACCCTACGGATGACGCACAGGTGAGAACGTACGAGGAACATAATAATATCCCACAGAACTCGGTCCTCAAAGCTGAATGGATAAAACCGGTGAACGAGAGAAGAACGGGTCAGAAGGTAGCAACCATGCGGGTGTACCACCGAGATGCGGACTCCGCCAACACTATTCTGAAACACGGTGCGTATGTCTTCAACAAACGCGTGGAGCCCAAACGCCCCCGCAAAGAACCAATCCGATGTCTCCGGTGCCAAAGATTTGGTCACGAGCGTCGCGAATGCAAATCTAACAACGCATACTGTGGGAAGTGCTCAGGCACCCACGAGACTAACACCTGTAGGATCCCTCGAGACGACTTCAAATGTGTCAACTGCTTTAGAGCACATCCAAGTTACGACCGAGACTGCGGGAAATTCTGGGAGAAATGTAAACAAATGGATCAACGCTGCCCAGAGAACGGCCTCGCCTTCTACCCGACAGACGAACAATGGACGTGGGTAACAGCTGAGCACGGTGCGGCGACCCAACCTCCTCCTCCGGTCACCTCTCCCCCACGCCCCCCCCAAACCCGTCAAACCATGAGGCAAACGTTGCTTACCGGTAGCAACGACACCCCACTGGGCCCGAATCGCAACCAAGTTCAGCAATCCCACGATGCCCCCTCCCAATGAATAGTACACACATACTCTCGCATCTACGGATCTGGCAGCAAAACCTCAACAAGTCCCTCACGTCACAACAACACCTCATCAACACAGCACAGCCACACGAATGGGACATCCTACTACTACAGGAACCGTGGTTCGGTAACACGGTAACCCGAGCATCCCCCACTTGGCGAGTGCTATACCCAGACATTTATTACCGTGACAAAACGACCAAACTCCGATCAATCATCCTTGTCAACGCTAACCTTTCCACAGAACATTATGAACAGATTCAATTCCAAAGCACCGACGTCACAGGTATAAGTATAAAAATGGAAACACGTTCACTCACAATCCTAAATGTCTACAACGATTGCAACCACAACGCGTCGTTAGATGAAATCACTGATTATCTAACACTCCGCTTCCCAGACGACCATATCCC
>Ga0307517_10001679_pt1 | contig 36599 bp, 23 predicted proteins | sample 23_EM_MG_FD_194515 | JGI IMG/M metagenome (GOLD analysis project Ga0307517, IMG submission 194515) | Populus trichocarpa ectomycorrhiza microbial communities from riparian zone in the Pacific Northwest, United States - 23_EM | ecosystem: Host-associated > Plants > Roots > Unclassified | place...
CTGGATGACCTACCCACTGGTGAAAAAATCAGAGATTTTAAAAAATGATCTCATTCTTAAGATGACCTACCTGTTGGTGAAAAATATAAAGATTTATCATGATGGTCTAATTCTCATGGGTGACCTACCCAATAATGAGAAATACAAAGATTTTTCAGAATGGTCTAATTTTTATGGGTGATCTACCCAATTATTGAAAAATACAAAGATTTTTCAGGAAAAAAAAAATCATCTAGGGATCCAACTTTAAACATAAAGGGATAAAAAAGATCATCTAGAGATCTAACTTTGGACACAAAGGGATCACCTAAGGATTCATAATCATAGATAAAAAAGGATCATACATGGATCTAGTTTTTTCATGAATGGATCATCTAGGGATCATTTTCATATCAAAATTAGTGGGGAGGGGAAACCTTTTAGAGAGAGAAGGTCTGAAGAGAGATTAATGAGAGAAACAAGCTACTAAAGCCTCGTCATCCACCGTTGGATTTGTTTGGGGTTCTAGTATATTGTGTGCCAAGTTATACCTTACAAACTGACTGTTTGGATTTTGCTGACTGTTGTTGTTCGAGAGATCTACCACCATATTATTTTTGAAAAACTGAGTTTTGGACAGCCATAACCTTCAACTCAATTCTTTTTCGTTCACTGTTGGATATGCTTTAAATTTCTCAGGGGGTTTGCCTAAGTTTCCTCTTTGTTATGAATGATGGAGATCAAATTTGAACACCACCAACCCAAATAACACAAACACCATAGACACCAAGAAAACATTTAACACCACCAACCCAAATAACACAAACACCTTAAACATCACTCAACCTTCCTATAACACCAAACCTAACTCTAAATCAAAACCACAAAAAAAAACTTATTGCCACTACGACATTAAACACCACCAACTCTACCCAACACCTCATAGGTTGATAGAGTGAAAGTTTTAAACTCAAGAACCCGGAGCTAAGATAGCCTCTTTTCCATGACAAAAGACTAAAACTATTTTGCAAATCTAGGATAATGTCATTGATGAGAGTACATCAAAATAGAACCGGTGATTAGTGGGGTTCTTCCTTGGTTATAAGATGCCCTACCATACGACCAACTCTATTTCCTTCTACGTGTGGAAGAATTATGGCCTTAATAATGTCATGATAACACAACAAGGTTTTTTTTTTTTTTTTTTTCAAGACTAAGGATAATGCTCACTCGGTTATGGAAAAAGGGTCCTGGATGTTTGAGGGAAAGACCATTATCCTTCAATTATGCACCCTCACTTTGTTCTTGACAAGAATAAAATCTTTAAAGTGTTAGCATAAGTCCGCCTTTAAATGTTACCTTTTTCCTTTTGGAATGAAATGAGTATAGGAATGGCCGCTACCATGGTTGGAAGACCTCTGGCTTGTGATGAACAAACATTTAATGGCACCCGACTTGGCTATGCCTATTTCTGTGTTAAATCAGATGCCTCATTGCCAATGGTTCACAGTTTCCAGCTGAAGTTATCTTTGGACCCTATCATAGTTATGGTTAAGTATAAATGGAAATCATGAGCTTCTGACACTTGTAAAGTATTTAGGCACTCTTGCAAGGCCTCGGTTGAGGCCCCAAATCTTTTTGTTAATGACATATGTAAGATCTAAAATGGGGGTGATGCTTTGCATGCTTGTAGCTCCTTACTTAATATTGCTAATGGGTTTACATCCCCTTCAAATGTGCTGCTACAATAAAATCAACATCTCAGACATACAATTCTACAAAAAACTTATTAACCAGTTCAAACTTACCAGGAACTGGACCACCGATTGGACAAGACAAAAGCCTTGAGAGATACTGTCTAAAAAACCGGTTGACCGATTAAAATTCTCTAAAAACCGATCGACTAGCTCATTATTGCTAAACCTTTTGCCTAAACTACTAGAGAGGATGCTTTAGATGATAATGCTGGGTTAGATCAAGACTCAGATCACATCTTGAAAAGAACCAAGGTTCTTTTCTTCAAACAACTAGCAAAACTCTAAACTTGTCAAGCAGTGATGAGACTACGGATACCCTAAGTACTGCTACGACTTTGGATGTGAACACAAGAGTTAAAGATAAGTTTTAGCTAGAACAATCAAACCCACCATCTAAAATTGCTGGTAAGAAGAATAAGATGAAAGGGTCTAAGGACTGTTGATTTTGCTTCTTATTGTCTCTTTACTCCCTATTATATATGTTAGGTTATGGAAATATTTGGAGTTTAAATGGCCCGCAAAATCATAAAGCAATAAATGTTTGGATTAATAAGTATAAACTCAGTTTTGTTGGTCTTCTTGAGACTAAGATTGCTTCTAATAAGATGAAGGAGGGTTAAAACAACTATTAATCCTTCATCGTAACAGTTTCTATCTAATATCTCGGATATAGTTAATTGTCATATTCTTGTTGGTTAGGACCCGATGGTATAGTGTCTCTTTAATGCATTCTTCTCTTTGATGGATAACCCATGGGGTGTCTAATTTGGTTGATGAGTACTTTTTTGTTGTCACTTTTATTTATGACCTTAATACATCTATGAGGTGCTAGGCCTTATGAGATTATTTATAATGTAATGCTATTGCATTTCAGTCTAGATTGTGGCTTATTTTGAGAGATTTTAATGCTATTATGAACGCTTTTGATAAATATAGGGGGACCCTACTTGGCATGGATTGTAAAACCCGGGATAAAATTAAGAATAATATAATAGAAATTGTAGGTGTAATAAAATGAAATAAGAAAATGAATAGAATAAATGGAGGAAAAAGAGTTCAGAAAAAGAAAAGTTTATGACTGAATATGTATATTTTAATAGAAGTAGAAATAGTCTAGTCATTTTGAGAAATGGTTAGACCAATTTAAGAAAACGATCAGACTATTTTGGCTATTATTTTTGTTATAACCCGACGATATGCAACAAAAGAGAAAAGAACAATTTTTTTTTTTTCTTGCTTTCACCTTGAAAGTCTAGAGAGTAAGATTTAGATGTGAAAATATAAGGTTTTGAGAGAGAAAAACGAATCCATACTAGAAATTTAAAAGCATTGAATAATTTGAACTCGTTAATTTTCAAAATATATTTTGTAATTAGAGAAGATGTTTTTGAAAATACATTTTGTAACTAGGAAAGATGTTTGGATCCCCTCCATGTCAATTTAAACAAGAGTTGGTTGAATTTTCTCTTCTAATGTCATATACCTTGATTTTTAAAGTTGGAACTTGCTTCAAAATACAATTGGCACAGGCAAAGCGTTCAGATTAGATTCCTTTCTGTCAGTTCAGACATACATGTATGATGAAAGGGGAGTAAGTTTCTACTGCTTTTGAAAGTTGTTCACAGGGTGTATGATCAAATGCCAGAGCCTAGGTGGGTCATCTCAATGGGCAGCTGTGCAAACGGTGGTGGATATTACCACTATTACTCTGTTTTCGTGGTTGCGACAGGATTGTCCCTGTAGACCTACATCTATGTTCCAGGATGCCCACCCACTGCCGAGGCCCTACTTTACGGATTACTCCAACTGCAGAAGAAGATCCATAGACCCAAGGACTTCCTCCATTGGTGGACCAAATGAGTTAAGTTTGGTTCCCTGCTGGCATAAAACTGTTTCCCGAGTGCTGTGTGAAGGGAGAGGCTGTTAATACACTCTTTGGTTATAGATCCATGCCCTATATTCTCCGGAGCTCTTACTGTGGCTGCAGACCCTCTAAAACCTTTTTTGTTACCAGATGTGCTAAACTACCCGTTGTCTTGCTTGCATGTGTAATTCTCAGAAAGCTGTATTGTCTTGATGACCCGTGGACTGAATAAAGAGCTCGTGTAAAGCTACTCTTTTTGGGTGTTTTCCTCCCTGGACTTTTGAGTCTTAGAGCAGTAGCTTCTTTGGTCTTGTTGCTTCCAACTATTTATTTCACCCATTAAACTGTTGCTTGAAAAATTGTTAAAGAATTGTCCACTCAGGATGCTGCCTAGTTGGAAAGATACTTGGTGGGCAGATCCTGGGCGTGCTTTCCCAAGGTGAAGCTCTGCGTTAATACAAAATTTGACACTTATCAGGGAGTCTTTCTCAAGCATCACCTGATGAGCAGAGTTTCATGTAAACCAACAAATTCTGCGAGTCAATGATGAAAGACCCTGAGTGGGAAGACAGCCTCCCCTTGTAACGAGAAGTTGAAAGTAGACCAATTTTGAGCATCTCGCCAGAATGATCGTGGAAAGTTCAATGGTTTGGTTTTGACTCCTTCATCCAGGAGAGCAACCATGTATTGTGTTGGGAGGACATGATCAAGGATTTTCAAAGGCGTGAAGAGGCTTCTAGGCTCTGGCATTTGCAGGCGCGGAGATTGTAGTCCTTACTGGTTAAACTGAAGGTAGCAGTATATGATCAAAGGCCGAGAATGAAAGCTTACAGCACTGGTGGGCTGGGGCTGGCTTCACAGCTCTTTGATAATTAGGTTCACTTTCAACCATACGCTAGTGGGCTCGCTTCGAAGCCTGTTTTTTAGGTTAAAGATCACGTGCCCTACCACCTCCCCTTATAGAATTAAAATCCCCACTCCTTCCTCTTACATCGCCCAACTTCGCTCTCTCTCAATCCCCTAGGGTTTCTTTCAACAATGGCAGACGAATCTACATACTCGACAGCCACAGACACCACACCACCATCGTCCAATAAACGCAAATTCGATGACCAATCAGCACCGCCTCCCTCAACTCGGAGGCAAACAGGATTCTCATCTCCGATTTCCGATCCCGCTCCACCACCATCTTACAACAGCGTGCCGCCCCCTGTTGACGAGATCCAGATGGCCAAACAGAAAGCTCAGGAGATCGCCGCTCGTATAATGAGTGGTGCCGGTGCTGATATTAAGCGACCTAGGGCTGAAAACGGTGCGAGTGGGTTTGACTCTGTTGAGAGTAATAAGGGATTTAGCTCTGCTCCTCCAGGTTCAATCTCTCTCTCTCTCTCTATGTATATATTTGTATATATATTTGTGGATACATGCGCTCTCATTTTATTACATTGTTTGAACTTTGAATCTTTGTGTGGGTGTTTAAATGTTATTAGCGTATTTATTTTATGAAATTCTGCTGTCACTTTGACACTTGTGCAATGCTGTTTCTGTTGGCTGTTTTTTGCAAGTATTGTAGCTAGGGTTTCTGATGTTTTGTAGGTTCCATGCCCATGAATTGTACCCGTTCTGTAACCTTTTTTCATTTATTATGTAAAAAACTAAAAAAATATAGCTAATGGTTGTTGCTGTAGGTGTGGCTAATGGTTGTTTATGTTAGTATACTGTAGCCAGGGTCCTTTTTGTTTTTCCAGTTTCTGATACTCTCTCTATTATATTTCTTATACATATTTTTTTATGATGTTTATGGTTTGTATCAGTAATTTTTTTTTTCAATGTTGGTTGCCAACTTGATTTTGAGGTTTTTTTTCTTACAAAATTTTTAGATTTATTGATTTTTTTTGCCAGCTTCAAGATCATATTCAGGTTTGATTTGGAATTTCAAACTAACTTCTTTGATTGACTACAGATATGAAGTCTACCATATCAAACTCAGCCCCTTCGTCAATTCCGGCTTCATATGGCTCATACCCGGGTGGTTCTGGTTTGAGTAAAAAAATTGATGTTCCACAAGGCAGGGTTGGTGTTATCATTGGAAAAGGTGGAGAGACTATCAAATATCTTCAGCTTCAGTCTGGAGCAAAAATTCAGGTCACTCGAGACATGGATGCTGATCCCAACTCCCCATATAGGATTGTTGAGCTTATGGGTACACCTGAACAAATTGCCAAGGCAGAACAGTTGATTAATGATGTCCTTGCAGAGGTAGGACACTGACTTTGAATTCTAACTGTGTGATATGTACATGCTGCTTTACTTGTATACTCATTTGTGCTTTTCAGCCACATGGGATAGTTTATTTCAGTAGTTTGAGATTTTAATTAGTGATAATCAATTGATGCCATGCATTTCTAGCTGCAAGTATTGTATGTTTTTTGTCATTGATGATTTCTCATGGTGTACTTTAATGTTGATTTATTGCTTTATAGGATTATTTCTTCTAGGGTTTTTTCTTCCCACAACTATAATTTTGTTTTTCTAGTTTGGTTATAACTAAAATTTTGTTTTTGGTACTTACTGGTGAATGTTTCTCTGTACAGGCTGATGCAGGGGGTTCTGGTACAATTTCCCGAAGGTATGCAGGACAAGGTGGTTCTGAACATTTTTCAATGAAGATTCCCAATAACAAGGTGTGTGGAAGTAGTTGTGTTTTGTTACTATTTTGGGTGGTTTCTTTCAGGGTAATTTGTGATGCATGTTGAATACAGGTTGGTCTGGTCATTGGCAAAGGTGGTGATTCTATTAAGAACATGCAAGCTAGGTCTGGAGCCCGTATTCAGGTTTGTTTTCTGAATTACATCCTCACCAATTTTTCTCGTATCTTCTTTTTATTGCATCATTATTTCTCATGAGAGATGTATTTCTCTTGAAGTTTGGTAGTTGGTGCATGGTAAATTGGTTATTGTTCATGCTGTCTATTAATCTGGTTGAGTATATAATGTTCAGTTATCATTTACTTAGGTCAATATTTTTGAACTTCTTCAGGTTATACCTTTGCATCTGCCCCCAGGTGATACATCTACAGAAAGGACAGTTCACATAGAGGGGACAAGTGAACAAGTTGAGGCTGCAAAACAGTTGGTTAATGAAGTCACCAGTGAGGTATGTATGGTTGTTGATGTTAGTTTGTGGGGTTGGCTTTTAGGAACTCCTACCTTTTGTTGTATTGGAACATTGAACTTCTGGGAAACAGTTCAATATGCATGTCCATGATGTTTTTTTTATTGCCTTTTTGTTTAGGGTTAGTGATCTGGCTGTGCTTATGTGACTAAATTTTTTTTAGTTATGTTATTATTTTTGACAATATAGTTTCTTAATCATGATATAAAAATTAGCATGCAGATTTCTGTTCATATGATAAGTAATTCTAGCATCCATTTCAGTCCTCTCTTTTATTGTGCTACTTTAGGGTTAGGTATATTTTTCAGATTAGTCTTCGTATATTGTATGCTCCAGTGCAGGTCAGAAGGGGATTCTTATTGTTGGTCTGGTAAAATATCTCACATAAAATTATTTTGGCTTCTCTTTTCTTATAATATTATAAATCATCCTAGAAATATTCTAGACATTTTCTGATAATCTTCAAGTTCATAAAATATCCTGGCTTTTGCATTTTTTTTCCTTCTCAAGTCAAATAGTTTTTGCTTTTTTAGCACTTGCACTTTCTCAATTGTGTTTCTAATATCTGTTTTAAGTCTTGTATTATTTAGTTAGGCTGTTCTCTTTTTGCTTAATTTTTTCATAATGAACTTGGACCATATCTTGAACATTTATTCTTGTGTCGTTCAAGGAACTTTGGGCGCCTTTCTATAATCAAGAACATTTTTTGCCTTTCCTTTTCCTTCATGAATTTCATGGGAAGAAGCTGATATAACTTTTCCATTCATGCTTCAAAGTCAATCAATTTTCATAGATATGTTTGTTTTTCTTATTCTATTGTAATACTGAAAAGTTATAAGACCTGCTTCTGGGACATAAGCATGTCAGTTTTTTATTATTCACTTGTTGGGTTGTTAAGATTTAGACTTGCAGACTGCTTTTGCTTGTTTACCCATTTGGCAAGAGCGTGCTTAGCTGGTGGAGAGTTTTTCTTTTTTCTTTTTTTTTCCTTTGCCAAGCCAAGCTCTTGAAGCGTAGTGGTGACTGTTCAGTGCTAACTGTTGTGGTGGATACTCTTGGTTTGTTTATTAATATTTTGCTGTTTTATGGTTCAATTAGGAATTGGATGCCATTTAATTTGTACTGTTCAATATACATCTGGATTTCTCTTAGATCAACTTGATAGGAAGACTATAAACCGTTGCTGTTTTCTGGTTGCAATTGTGTCAGGCTCTTATATATATGCAGTTAGTGTCATCTTGCTATATCTCTTGAGGTGGATGGTGGATATATGGTTTAAGACTCTGACATAAGTTTATTTTGAAAGTTTGAAGTGTCAAGCTGTAATTGAGAGTGATTATGGTTGTCATCAAGTTCTTAGTGCTATGTTGAACCATTGGATCTTCAGTGATACAATGTCTCATACTTCTGCCTAGGTTGGTAAGCATTGTAAAGGCATCCTTAGCCAATGATTAGTTGAGCAAAATATTTGGTCATTCTTGGTTAGGTTGGTAAGCATTGTAAAGGCATCCTTAGCCAATAATTAGTTGAGCAAAATATTTGGTCATTCTTGGTTGGATCCCTAAGTGAATGGTTTATGGATATAGTTCTACCACCATATGTGCTTATTGATTGTGTCATATTACTGATATTGTTATTGAGAACTATTGTAGGATTAGTGTTGTTGGAGTTTTGGCGACACCAACATGGATTCCTTTATGTTGGTGTTCCGCTCGGAATGCCTTGGTATGGTTCTAAATCCCATTTTCTAATATTTAGTAAATGATATTAATGGAGAGGAGTTGTAAGCTTGCTTGTGATGGGAATGCTCTTTTAGCTTGGATTACTTATTATTAGATCTTAGCCTTCGGGACAATTTCATTTGTTAGCTAGCGTTTGGTTACTGTTCTAGGATAAAAAAGACAGAGACAATGAAGACAAAAAAATGTTTGGTCGAAGAGACAAAAAATCTGTCATTGGATGATTTTGGAGTGAATTTTTGTAGTTCCAAAATAGGAGGTACAAAGGGGACATGTATGGAGAGATAATATTTTTTATTTTTTATTTCTAAAACATCATTGCAAAAATTATCAATTTCAAAATTGTCAAACTAAGACATGTAAGGATAAAAATGATTATTATCGTAGTTTTAAAACTCGACTTAGGGGTTGACCCGTGTCACGAGTTGGGTTCCCGTGACCCGGGTCACGAGTTGGGTTCCCGTGACCCGGGTCAACGTAAGAGTAAAAAATGGTTATTACAATTTTAAAACCTGACTTGGGGGTTGACTTGAGATAAGGTCTAAATCACGGGTTGGGAGGGTCAACCCAAGTCAATGTAAAAATAAAAATAGTTAGTCATAGTTTTAGAACCTGACTCGAGGGTTGACCTGGGGCAATGCTTGGGTCACTGGTCGGGATGGTTAATCTGAGTTGACCCAGGTTGTTGGTCAATCTGAGTTTTTGACTGAATCAGGTCGGGTCAATACTTTATTTTCTCTTAAACCCGGATAAGCTTAGGCCTTGGATCTACTTGCTACGCCAGTTCGAGTTTTATAACTAGGGTTATTATAATATTATTAATTTTAATACTCAATGTAAACTAAAGTAAAAATAATAGTGTAGTTATTTTTTAAAATATGTGAATTTGATCTTAATACATATTAAAGGTATAATAATTGTTTTTTTAATTTTGTTTCCACCATAACCAAACAAGATATAGAGACCGCGTTACTCAATCTTTTATACCATTATCAAACACAATTTGTCTTAGTCTCATCTCTCCTTTCCCCCATAGTCTTCATCTTTTTTGTCTCTTGTCTTAACACAGTAACCAAACACTATCTTAAAGATTTTCCTCCAATATCTTGTCTAGTGTTTGACTTTGTGGTTATCATGGCAATTACTATTGTTACCTTTGGTAGTTTTGGACTTCTCTTTTGAAAAATTGAAGTTCGAAGAAATAACATGTTTAATTTGTCATTTTTTCTTTATCGGAGTTGGAAAATTGTTTTAGTGAATTTTTTTCTGTTATCAATAATGCTATTGGTAAATTCCCTAACAGCTACACTCCAGTTCTTTAGTAAGTTGCCTAACATTATATTCTTGCTTTTCCAATGTGGATTCCAAGTTTCTTTTGGTGACCCTGATTCAAGGGTAACAGGTTGTTAAAGAATTATACAGGTTGAGATCACATTTATGCATTCTATTGCTCTTTGCCATTGCATGCAAAAGTGTAGTCTCCATTTTGCTTTCTTTTCCTGTATTCTTCTGGAAGGATTCATGTACATTCAGTTCACATATTTGTGAAATACTGTTTTTGTAGTTAAGTGCTTGTGGTGAAGCTAATTAGACTGCTTTCTATTAAGCATTTTCTTTTAGGTTATATGTATTTACTAATTTTATAAAGGTACCATGGCATCCTTGCATTTTCTATGCAATGGCTCCTGGGAAGATGGTAGTGTTACATTGCTGAAAGCTTATTAGGCTCTTTTAAATCAATGGATGCATCATTAATGAGACCCATGTCCCCATAGATAAGGTCCTTCAAGGATGCATGTCAATTAGTACGCATCTCTCCTCTTTTTGTGGTATAGCTTGTATAGTATTTGTGGCTTCTTTTGTACCCATTCACTTCAAGTAGGGTGAGGTTGGGCTTCTGCTGGAGTACTCAATAATTCCTCCAACCACGTACGGTATGTAGGCATTCATACCTCTTCCTGGTAAAATATGAGATCAATTAATCCCTTAATTGGACCTATTTGTTTAGTTATGTTGTTTTATGCAGACTTTATATTTTCTCATTTTAGCTGTTTTATGTTTATATCTGCTCATGCGTCCTGTGGTTTGCAATGCATTTTTTAAAGTTCACATTGGTTATATGAAGCATCAATTTTCTGCAGAATCGAATGAGGAATCCAAACATGGGTGGAGGTTATCCTCAGCAAGGATATCAAGCACGACCACCTACAAGTTGGGGTCCATCGTCTGGTCCACCAATGCAACAAGCTGGTTATGGCTACATGCAGGCTGGAGCATACCCTGGTGCATCAGCACAGTATAATACGTCTCAGCCAGCTTATCCAGGCTATCCTCCACAACAACCATCTGGTGGATACCCCCCTAACTGGGACCAGTCATCTGTCTCGGCAAATCAGCAAAATCAGGGTTATGATTACTATAGTCAGCCACCTACATCCCAGCAGCAAACTTCTGGTGGTGCTGCAGCTCCAGCAGATGGCCCTGGTTATAATTACAGTCAGGCACCAGCTTCTGGCTATAACCAACAAGGGCAGGGTTATAGCCAAGATGGCTATGGTGGGTATCAGCAGCCTGGGTATGGTCAGCCACCACCTTACGATCAACAGCAAGGTTATACTTCTGCTCCTAGCTACAGCAATGTGGCCAACCCAGCTCAAGAAGGACATGCTCCTTCATATGGAGCTCAAGGAGATTCAGCTCAAGGGTCATCTCAGCCATCTGCAATGGGGCAGCAAGGTTATTCTACTGGCCAGCAGCCTAGCCCAAACCCAGCAAGTTATCCACCTCAGGGAGCTGCTCAGCCTGGTTATGGGTTGCCCCCATCTTCCCAATCTGGCTATGGGAGTCAACCAGCTGCACAATATGGGAGCTATGGAGCACCTCAATCACAGAAACCTCCAGCCAATCCACCTGTTTATGGGCAGAGCCAACAGTCACCCACCACCCCTGGAAGCTATGGCCAGCCTACTGGACAGCCAGGATATCCACACTCCCAGCCACTTCCATCTGGCTATGCGCAACCAGATTCAGGTTCCCAGAGTGCTCCACCATCGAGTTATGGTGCCGCAGGTGCTCAGCCAGGGTATGCTCCTCCCTATGGTGTCCCACCAGCTGGCCAACCAGGTTATGGACAGGGGCCTCCCCCCTACAGCGGCACCTCTTATGGGAGTGGTTACTCTCAGCCTGCTGCATATTCTGCTGACAGCAACGCAACTAACAATGGTCGTGGGACATATGAATCAGCACCAGCATCACAGACCGCCCAACAGAGTGGAGTTGCTAAAGCATCACCTCAAAGTTGAGTTATGTTGGAGGATCCCATATTGGGTGTCAAATGGGGTTCATGTGATAGTGCTTTAGGTGTAGACAGGTTTTTGTAGTGCTTTAAGATGATGTGTTTTTCTTTATTCTCTCGCTGTGTACTTTAGCATGTGTCATGGATTGCTGACTCCAGTTATGCGAGCAAAGCTGACTGAAACTTACCGGTAGTTATTTCCGTAAAAGTTCGAAGCAACGTTTGTCTTGTTTGTTATGCTATGAGATTCCATGCTTATATTTCCGTAGTGTACGCGCGCGCATTTTTATGAACAATGGCGCCAAACAATTGCTTTGGTGTTTAAAATCCCGTGAGCTATCTATAAGTGAGTAGAAGGTCAAAAGTTTGCCCAAACTCGCCAGCAAGCAAGAAGAGAATTTAAGTTGCAGGGAGAAACTATAGCAGAAAGAGCAAGAAGAGACTAGGAAGTTTTACCCAAAACTGTGAGATTAGAATCATTGGAGGGTTTGATGGATTAATTTGAATTTGTATGGGAGCATTCAAGCGACCATGAACAGCTAGCTGTGCTTTGGTTCGGTCTAGAAAATTAGACAGTCCGATCCCAAAATGAATATGAAAAAAACGGAAGAGAAAATAACATGTGGCAAGAGTATAGTGGTCACCTTAGCTCATTCACTGCACAGTGTTTCGAGGCAGATCAAGAATAAAGAGTATCACAAAGTCCGGATCAAACCTCGAAAAACCCTACCCTATCTCTCTTGTCACGAGCAGTCGAGATTTTGAGGTGTATGATCTTAACTTGATTCATCTTTTTCTTGTTTAGGCTCTGAATTCTCATGTGCGTTTCAACATTAAGATCTGAGATTGATCCCCTCAATGTATTTTTTGTTTTGTTTTTTTTAGTGGCTGTGGTAACATTTAGGGGAAGTGATGGCATCGAAGCTAGTTCAGTTGCAATCCAAGGCTGCTCAAGCTTCACTGTTTGTGGCAAAGCATGGTGGTTCTTATTACAGGCAGTTGCTAGAACAGAATAAGCAATGCATCCAGGTCCCGCCCACCGTTGAGAAATGTGATCTTCTGTCAAAGCAATTGTTATACACTCGCCTCGCTAGGTTCGAACCCTGTTCTATCTTGTCTAAATATCATGTGTTTGTACTGCAATTGCAAGGCAAGGGCAATCACGCAACTTTAGTTTAGCAAGTGAGTATTTGCCAATTCACTGCATGTTTTATGGATTTAGGGTTTTGCTAAATTTTCTTGGAATTGTATGCTCTGTTTTCCCCCCTTTTTTTTCTTTTTGCTTAAAGTCAAGATATGGGTAATCTCTAGTATGAAAGACCTCGCTAATGTCAAACTTGATTCTTCAACCGCGTTTGTCAACAAAAAATTGAACTATTTTATAATTTTCTAGTTAATTTCAGTGGTTAATGTTTGGATTGGATAACCCAGCTGATTTCTACCGGGGACTTCAAATTGATTTTGGCATGTTTGTATTGCATCTGGATTCTAAATTAAGCTGGCTATTCCAGACTAATGTAATAATGCATGGAAATGTTAGACTAATGTAATTATGTGAATGTGTCAGTTACCTCAGAAAGCTTACAAATTTGTCGCGGTCACTGTGAAAGGATTACATTGTTCAGTAATATTGTTCAAGCTTGGCACCTGTGTTCTCCCATTTTTGTTAACCTCTGATTCTTGACTAGTCTAGTAATTAGGATATCTCAGTTATTCTAGGCAGAACTTGACCTGGTTTCTCATTTCGAAATCAGTTATTTTGCCTGCTGCTATAAGAATGCATTTTGAGGGTATGTTACCTAAGAACTTTACAGGTTATTTCTAGAAAGACAAGCCTTGACAGTTTAGTCTTATGGATTTGAAAAAATCAAGTTAGGTTGTCCGTAGTCAAGTAGCTGGTAGCTGCTTGTTGGAGCTAAAAAGCAGTAGCGTTCTTCTATGTCCTTCTGAGGCTTCAAGTGTGGAGATTTATCAATATGTCCCGCTTAGTAAAGAACTGCCATTAAACTAGTTGGTGGTGATGCTCTGGAAATGAATCTTTCAAGAGCTGGTGAAAGGTTGCAGTTGCTGCAGGCTGGTGTGATTCAAAGTAGAAAGTTCATTATTAGGAAAACCATAATGGAATGGAGAAGTTGGAAGTCTCTTCCAAATTCAACTCTTTCCAGCAAATGCTTGTTAAAAATATTTGCTTTGCACAGTTTTAAGTAGCTTTTTTGTTCCCAATCTGTAGACAAATCTTTTTTATGCACAATTGAGATAGGTAGTTTTACTTTTGAAAGTACATATACTGTTCATTTGGACTTTAATTTCAATATCATCCATCTTACCAATCCATCAAATTGGGTGTGTGGAACAGTATTCATGGGCGTTAGGAAGGAGCTTGATTCCGTCAAGCAGCTATGGAAGAACAGGCATGAATTGAGGGTTGAGGATGCTGGCATTGCTGCTTGGTTTGGGCTGGTGAGATTGGTGGTCGAGGTTTCACATTCACTGGCTACTATTGGCAGCATATGTTTGAGAGAGTGGCAAGGGTATGGTGCTGACTCAAGTCTATACATACATGACTTCCAGCATAGATTCAGAAATTCCCAACTCGGTGCCTTTACTGGATAAACACTGGACCTCTGGTTAAAACTTAAGCTCCCCTCCCTGGAGTTGATGGCTATGCGTCTTATGCGCTTGATTATTTGTGGTTAAACAATCTTGGAGAAACTGATTTGACAGTCTTATTTGTGGCTAAAATGGTGGCTTGAAGCGAAGCAGAAGATGCCATACTTTTGATATGTAGCTCCAGTTTTTCTTCGCTCCTCTTTCTTTCTCCTCGCGTTGTTTCTTGAATAGAACAGCCATGTTTTATTTCGCGACCCATGGACAATCTCTCTTTTTGTTAAGTTAGCAACCAAAAACTTGTATACAAGGAAAAGAAAGAAGAAAAAAAAAGACGACGTTGCATGTATCAATTCTAGCAAAAGGGAGAGAGGGACTTGCGTGTTATATATGGAGAAAAAATAAAAAATCATGCGTAAAATTAATATTGAGATTTAAAAAAAATTATGATAATTTTATAAAAAATAAAATAAAATAAATTGAATTAGTTTGATTAATATAAATAATGAAATTAAAAAAATAAATTTATATAAAAAAAAAGTTAAATTTGTTGTACACGGTAACGGACCCATGAACTTTCTAAAATTTAGTAATATGTCTTTTTTTAACCATATAATAAAAATAAAAATAGACGATCACATAATAAAGTTCAATTAGAAAAAAAAAGTATCTTGTTAAATCTGCAAATAATGGTAGCTAGGGTTGTCTCGCCAAACTCACAAACTGAATTATTCACTGCATAAAGTTTAATACTTAGTTTTTTTAAAAATATATTTTTATATAACTATTTTTAAAACAATGCTGGAATATTTTTCTGATACCAACCCAATGTTAAAATATTTTTTTATACTACAATAACCATATAAAGACAAATTAAAATAAGTTATATACTCTAAATCCCCATATACACATTATATAAAAACTAAAAAAAAATCAATAACTAAAAAAAAAAAAGTCAATATATATATAAACAAAACTAACATTGTGGATTACCATGTAATCTACAATAATAATAGGTATAAGAAATAATATTTTTCTCATATTTTTTAGCTTTATTTATAATATGATAAAAAATTCATTAACGAGAGAATGTTGCTAAAATCAGGCCTATAAATATTTGTCGCATAACTCAATTAACAAAACATGTTCATACTAATGAACAATATTTTTTTCATTTTAGCCCTATAAAAAACATATATGTACCTAACAATTGAGGGGTAATTCAATCTTTTCATATAGATATATTAACCATTGATAAATTGATTAAGAATAAACTTAACTTTTAACTTTCATTATGAATAGTTAAACGATTTAATTAAATGTATATGTAAAAAAAACCCATCAACTTGCATTATGAATAGTTAAACGATTTAATTAAATGTATATGTAAAAAAAACCCATCAACTTGCATTGAAGGGTCTCTTAAACATTTTTATTTTCTAGGCACAATTAAATTACTAATTGCCATAAAAGCAATAAAAATAAAGCTTCATTTCAAGGAGCTTTTTTGTCTTTTCATTTTGTTTTTTTGTTTTTGTTATCATTATTCTTTCATAAATATAAAATATTAATGGAAAGGAAATGTAGTTGATCAAAATATGGAAGTGTCCTACCTTTTATATTTCATATCCAATTTGGTTCTTATTTTTTATTATTATTTTTTTATTTTTTTTATTGATTTTTTTTTAATTTCATCCTTAATCATTGGTTTCATATGATTTTTATATTATATTTGATCCTCATTCTTTTGATATTTTTAAATCCTTCAACTAATTATATTTTATTTCAATTTTATCCCTCATCATTTATTTTAATTTTTTTCATGTTGAATTTGGCCCATATTTTTTTTAATGATGTTTATTTAGTTTTGGATCTTTATTTTATTTTAAATTTCATCAATTGACATTTTTTTTTATTAGGCCACGGGTTTTGAAGGTTCACACGAATTGACTTTAGTCCTTTTACAAAATTATTATTTTTTCAATTTCATCCTTTAATATTTGATTTTTGTGGAATTGTTCTTCGTGCTTTTTTTTTTCTCTTTCCTTTCTTTAGGATTATCCAAATCTTATGCATATGGTCACGGGGTTGGTGGATTAACCCGGATTGGCTTAAATGTTTTTTTTATTTCTTTTTTTAATTGAGAATTTTGCTTTGTTGTTTTTTTAGATTTGTCTTCTATGCGGTCAATCTCGGCCTCATAAACACGATCACGAGTTTTAAAGGTTAAAACCGGTATGTTTTGTATTTTTTTATAGTTGGTCTTTGTTCTTTTTTTCTAACCTTTTTTTTTCTATGAGATTATCCAATTTCGATTGTCATGGTCGTGGGGTTAGAGGGTTAACCTTGGTTGACTCTGATCTCTTTTTTTGTTTGTTTTTTTAGATTTTTTTTAAGTTTCAAACCTTGGTATTTTTTTTATTAAGAATTTTGCTTCGTTGTTTTTTTTTTTGTTTGCCTTATATACAGTAAGTCTGAGGCTTTTGATCATGATCACGATCACGATCACGAGTTTTAAAGATTAACACAAGTTGACTTTGGTTTTTTTTAGGTTTTTTTTTATCAATTTATATATTTATTTTCAATTTCATCCTTTAACATTTAGTTTTTTTGGGAATTGGTATCCATGATTTTTTTTCTTCACTTCTCTTTCTAAGGGCTATCCCAATCATGTGTCCATGGTTGCGAGATTAGCGGGTTAACACGTGTTGATCCAGATTTTTTTTTGATTTATTTTATTTTATTATTCAACATTAAGTTGTTTTATAATTGAGCTTCATAGTTTGATTCAGTTCGCTTTCATTTGTGTTTTTTTTCTTTTGTTTTTTTTAATATATGTTTTTCTTTTTCTAATTTCATTCTTTTAACATTTGATTTACTAGAGAAGAGACTTTATGATTTGTTGTGTTTGCTTTCTATGTAGTTATCCGAGGCTGCTGACCCGTGTTGCAAGTTTGACAAGTTAACCTAGTTGACTCGAGTTTTTTTTAATTAGCATTTTTTCCAACTTCATCCTTCAACATTGAATTTATTATGAATTAGGCTTTATGACTTGTTTTGATTTGCTTTCTATAAAGGCTATTTTAGTCTCATAACTAGGTCACGAGTTTTATGGGTTAACCTCAGTAGACCTGGGTCGTTTTATTATGTTCTTTTTTTAGAATGGACTTTTTCCAATTCTACCCATAAACAATGGGTTGACTGAGAATTGAGTTTCATAATTTGTTTTAATTTGCTTTCTATGAGGTTATTCTAGTCTTATGACCCGAATCGCAGGTTTGACAAGTTAACTTATATTGACTCAGGTCATTTTTTTTGTTTCATTTTCTATGAGGTAATCTCAATCTCAATCTCAATCTCATGACCTGAGTTATGGGTATGGCGGGTTAATCTGGGTTGACTCCGATTTTTTGTCCTTTTTTCTTAATTGATTTCTTTTCAATTTTATCTTTTAACATTGGGTTGATTAGGAATTATGTTTCATAATTTATTTTGATTTATTTTAGATGGGGTATCCTGGTCTTATAACTCAAATCGTTGGTTTTGCAAGTGGACTCAAGTCATTTTTTATCTTTTTTTTATTTTATTTTTTTTCAATTTCATCTTTCAACATTTAGTTGATTGAGAATTGGACCTTATAATTTGTTTTGATTTGATTTATATGATATTATCATGGTCTCATGACCCATGTCACACAGATTTGACAGGTTAACCCGGGTTGATCATAGTCGATCTAATATGTTATTGTCTCAATATTAAAAAAGAAGAAGATATCATCTTGAGTTTTTATTAGTCAAATTATGTTTTTACTACTCTTCTAGTTTGCCTTTGAACTATCAAGTCAACCAAGTCACATTAAGTTAACCTCCTCATGATTAAAAAAAAATTTTCTACTAAAAAAAACACTAGCAATGATTGAATGTTTTTTTAATGTTAAAAATAATCGATCTAAGCCACAACATAACGCGAGTCAACGATCTAGAACACCACCAAAACTAAAACGCATGGCCTAAATAATTTTCATGAACAACATTTTTATTGTTTAAACTTCATAGATATTGGTAAAAATAAAATATAATAAAAGATACGAGGTTTGTAATTTTTATTGCACTGAATTTTTAATGGATCAATATGTTTTAAAAAAATTAATTTTGAGCCTAAGTTCTTGTATAAAAGGTCCAAAGGCAAGATAATAACCTAATGATAAATGGATGAGGCTTGCGTCCATGCTCAACATCCTTAGACTTAGAAGAATGTTAGGCTTAGATAACATGGATCTAGATCGTTTCTAGGCCCAACGACTTTTATATTGGCTACGAATCGAGTCCAAGGGGGCATATGTTTGGCGAGCTACCAGATCCAATATTCTTAGGTTCATTTATTTGTTGAGCTCAAGTGGACATGGATATGGCGAGTTTTCAAACCCAATATCTTTGGGGCTAGCTACGTTTTGAGACTAAACAGACATAGATCTAGTAAGCTATTAGGCCCAAAGTCCTTAGGTTCAACTACTTGCTGAACCTAAGCGTCTAAGGCCATTTAGGCACGGGTTAGACAACCCTCTCGACCCATCGATCTTGGACTTGGATACGTGTCAAGCCTAATTGAGCATGAGTTTGTTTTGCTGTCATACTCATTGACTGTGGGCTTGATAATGTGTTAAACATGAAGGGCTAAAGGTCTAGAGATCATTATAGGCCCCATATTGGGCTATAAAGCATCGTATGTTTATTCTTATGACTTTTAACATAAAATATTATTATCAAGGATATTTGTCTCTCTGCACCCATAAGTGTATAAAAATCTATTAAGAGCCTATCATACTTTCATCTCATTAATATTGTGTAAGAGATATTTATCCCTTATTAATGCTATTATGAGAAAATGACTCTTCAACCCCTCATCTCTAAAAAAAAATGACAAGGTTCAGGGGCTATAAATACCCCCTGAACCATCAAGGTAAAGGGTGTATAATTCCTATTCTCTAGACATTAATACATTTAAATCCCGAAGTATTTGTCATGTCAAAACAAGAACAAACACTCTTGTTCTTAGAATATAAAACTCATTCTCTTATCTATGGTAATCCCTTACTTAAAAGTTATTGACTTTATTAAATAAGGGTCCCTAAAACTCATCAAAAGGGATTGTTTTACAAATGTTAGGTCTTTTACCACCAATCAACAACTTCATAAGCTTTGAAGAATGAAATATTGACATGATCATATGATTACCCACTATCTAAACACCAAAAAACCTCATTCTTTAACATATTGAATTCTAAAACATCATTAATTTTAAAATTCAATTCGTGTGAAAATCTTTAGTGGTACAATATCATGTCTTATATATAGGCAAAAGGACATAAAAGTCCCTAGTAAATATAGCTTAAAGAAGTTAATATACAAGTAAACATTTCACTAGTAAGTGCATACTTTTTAAGAAAAAAATATAAAATAAATAGTTTTTCTTAAAAGAAAAGGGGAATTTGTCTTTGCCATTGATGGGTTTATCGTGTCTCTCATTTGATTTGGCCTTATGATTATATGTTTTTTTAAAGGTTAAAGTTAATCGATCAAGAGACAAAGTGTTAACATTTGGTGTCATTTATGGAAAAATCTAAAATGAAAAGCTATGGGTTGGCATACTAGAACAAGCCAAGCAATAATAATGGATCGTGATCAAAATATTGAAAGAACAAGAGATGTAGAAAGTATACGCTCATAAATATCGAATGAACATTTTTTTCTTTATAAAAATCTGAGATGAAAAGCTATGGCTTAGCATACTAGAACAAGTCAAGCACAAGGATTATGATTAAAATGTTGAAAGAACAAAAGATATAGAAAGTGAATGTTTAGAAGTACCGAATAAGCAAGATGTAAAGGACCATTATTAAACATGGAATATGTACAACCTAAGAACCAACCAACAAATACATAAGACGTACCACTTTACACGGTCGCACAGATATAGTGAATGATTACATAAGAAATACAAAATGCATTTACAAATATTAATACTCAATCTACATCACAATAAAAAGGTGATAATTGTGATGGGGACATGAGCAAAGACACTAAAAAAGAGAAAAATGAAGGGTAAAAGATAGATGAAAAGACAAGTTAAACGAGTAAAAGATGATAATGAAAGCTTTGATAAAAATAATGTAGTAGTGAAGATTGCAGATAAAAGAATAAAAAATATGTTGAGATTTCAATGAGAGGAAGGATCAACATAAAAGGAATCCATGTTCATAAATCATATATTACATGCTTCTGCACCACATATGAGGATTATAATCCTACAACCATATATAATGGTTTAACATATTTGAGTGACCATATTAATTGATATCGATTGATATAGTTATTATACTAAATGTCAAATATAGTCTTATGTCAGGCATTCCCATGAACATTAGAGGGTAAATTGTTGACTTGGTTTTCCAACTTACCTCTATAATACATAACTAATTTTCAAGATTTTTCATATATATTCTTAGAACATTTTTCTATATAAAAAACACCGAGAAAGACATCAATAACTTTAATGAGTATATATAAAAAAGAGACATTAAGGGAATTTATGAAGAGGTTTTATATAAAAACCCTAAAAATAACTAATATTATTATGTCAATCATGGTGTCAATGATTAATTCAAAAAGGCTTTAGATCTAGAGGAGCAAGAAACAATGCAAAAATTAAAGAGAGAAGTCAAATTATATATACATTTTGGAGGTGGTTATAGGGACTACCAAGCAACAATTAGAAGAAAAGTACAAAGTAAAAAGAGGTCAATTGAATGACGATGAAAGTCATTAACTAAGAATGGAGTTCCCTTATAAAAGGGATTTAATGGAATGTTCATGTATAATGAGCCCTATAAGACACTTCCAAGATCATACTCTACTAAATGTTAACCAGACATAAATTTTTATTGTTATAAGGGAACAAAAGATGTTCGATAACCATTTAAAATTGTGATAACAGTTAAAGAGAAGATTGTCAAAACCTAAGAGAAGAAATTAAAAGTCTAATTAGTAAGGTATTTTTAAGAGTTTTTTTGAATGACATGAAGACTGATCAAAGGGTAAGAGATATTATAAGAGAGAATGGTGGGGAGGAAGATCATTTGGTATAGGAGGTTGATCATAAAAGGTTTACAAAGTGGACGAAGGTTTAATAAAAGAGATAAGAGTCTATCAAAAAAGGGTAAAAAAAGGAAAAATATAAAAAATAAGGTTTGAGATGTCATAAATATAATTATTGATAGACTAGGAGTTGGTAAGGGTAGTGTGAAGGATAGGAAAACACATGCAAAGTTAATGATGATGGTGGTTTTTAATTCAAATAATGCAACAGAAAAGATACAAATATCATTAAAAAAAATGGATTTACAAAAGTTGTAATTATAATTTCTATAGTCATGGCTAACTTTACTTTCAAGAGGATATTTATTGATAACAAGAGGGAAGCTGATATATAATTTTTTTATTATTTTGAGCAAATGGAATCAGAGGAAAAAATGAGAGATAAAACTAATATGTTTTTTTGTTTCATGGATTTGTTGGAGATTTAGTGATGATCAAAGCATGTCCAAAGCCAAGCATAATACTTGTGGATTTTTAGTCATAAAAAAGCCATTGGCTTTTATTGTCATAGTGGGGAGTCTTGTACTAAATGCTCTAGAAGCTATTATTTTGGCTTATAATTATCATATTGTGGGGTTTTGTAAAAGAGAAGATACAAGGGAGACCAAAAGTGATTAGAATATAACTAGATAATGTTATTTGGCTAAGCTAAAAAAGGGTATGATGAGAATTAACAAGCAACACCACAAGTTCCATTATATGTGTCAATTAGGCCAATTACAAGGTCAAGGGCCAAAAACATTAAAGAGGCATTCAATGAGTTTATTCAAGATATATAGACCAGTTCAATACTTTAGAATTCAACAATGGATGATCAAGCTTTAATTAATATGATCCATACAAAGAAATGAGATCTTATTAGGCTTTAAGCATTTGACAGCCTTGGCAATATAGGAAGAGGCAACAACAACTTCGGTTTCCTTTTTTTATGGATTTTCTTTTTGGCAAGGATTCCTTATTATTCAAGAATATTATATGTAGTTTTGGACTTATTTTTTTCTAATACATAATTTTATGCTAATAAGCATATTTTCGATTCGATTGTTAAATCAGACTTAAATTTTTTCAAAAGATTATAAAGACATTGGTTTCTATAGGGTTAAAATTTCATAGCAATCAAAGTTTAAAAAGGTCTTACGATAAAAACCAAAAGTTTATATGAGAATTGCATTATTTTTCTTGTTGGTTTAGGATTGTATTTCTTATTTTATTTAGAAATATTTTGTTATTTTTTCAACCTTGTTTAGGATATTTTACCCAGTATAAATAAAGTTATTTGACTTGTATTTAGTTTTTTTTTAAAAAAAAAGACTTAGATTATTTTCAGAATAATATTTTATATGTGACGAGGTCACTCATATTCTTGGTTCTTCATCGAAATCTTCAGAAATTATCAAAGATTAATTATTTTTATAGCATTCTTTCTTATACTTCTAGTTATTTATTCTTTATAATCAATGGGTTAGGGTTTTCATATAATAAATTTGGTTTTTTTTAATTCAAGTAACCATTGGGTTGAGTTTTTATCAATATAATTTTAGTTTTCTTAGGTTGTTTTTAGCATATTTATGGGTTCTAAGGTTCTTGCTTTCCGAGTTTGTATTATGTAAGCATCATTAGTAAACATCCTTAACATTCAATAAGAGGACTAGGGATAAAGGCATTATTGGTGGAGAAACTGAAGAAATTATCTATCAATGATTAATAGATTTATAGCTAAATCTATTAATCATCACATATCCCTCTTAAGCTTAAGTTGCTAGGAAAAGCAAACTTTAGATGAAATGAAGAGTTTCAAAAAGCTTTTAAAGAACTTAAGTAGTATTTGGAATGGCCTCTCATTTTAAATATACAAGTGCCAATGAAAAAGTTATATGTATCTTATAATAATATCAACCTCTTACTGCTAATAAAATGACCAAGTAGTAGAGATAAATAAGACCTTATTGTTAAGGTGGAAAACATAGTTGGACATTTAATGAAAAACATACAAGTTTGATATTTAATTAAAAATTAATAAAAAAGTTATTCAAAATATACTTTTTATACAAAAAGAAATGATTTTCATTGATAGTAAAGATCTTATTGTGTGGTTTACTCTTTATCAAACCATTAAAGAAATACCTAATTCTCACCAGTCCAATATCCTTTAACTCTCTTCAAACATAATTATAAATACAATCCAATTCTCACAAAGTATTATGATTTCACAATAAACTCAATTCCTAGTGAATGTTATTTTTTAAAATGTTTTAATTCTTTTTAAGTATTCTAGACGACCTGGTTCCCACCAGATCAAAACCCTTTATAATATAGGAGATTATGATCAATCAAATATGAATATATTATGTTTAGATAACATGGAAAGCTCAGTGTATATATTTTTGGACTAGATGAACAAACCTAAGCCCAAAATGAGGCTTGGTTGTGCCAAACAACATCTTTAATAAAAACAAATATAACTATTGATCCGACTATTAGATCGGACTTAGATTATTCAAGAGATTATACAAGTCTAGTTCAATCATGGGTCAGCTAGTTGTAAATACCCAAGATCAGAAAAACCTTCATATTAAACTCAAAAGATATTGTTTTTGTTAGTTTTATTACTTTCCTATTTAATTTGTATTTTCAATCTTAATTTCAGATTTTGTTTTTATTTACCCTAAATGTTTAGGGATTCTTTTTTTTTTTAAAGGGTTGATCTCAAAACTATTTAAAGAGTTGTAATCCTTTTTGAAAAGACAAACTATTGGATATAAATTATTTAGTAATAAAAATCATAATTAGGGTTCTTATCCAGACTCTTTTCAAAAATTATATCTTCCTTAATCTTTTATTCATACTCTATTTAGGTTCAATTGTGTCACTTTAACATGATATGGTTTTTACTAAATATAGTTACGAACATAAGTCAATTCTCATCAAACAAAATTACTTTAATCCTCGCCAAGTCTTATTTACAATGAGATAAAGAAAGTTTCCTTTATAAAAAAATCCTTATTGATTTTAATCCTTTAAAAATAATTTATAGTCAAATAAAGATAATGAAAACAACTATAAATATTTTATGAAAACATATAGGTTAAAAACAAAAAATAACATACAAATTCTAAATGTCGTTGATCGACCATTTTTCAATAAAAAGATTACAAAATAGTATATTCATATTCATTAATAGCTAGTATACCTCTATAGACAAAAGATTTGGTGATATTATTGTTTTTTGCAACATCAATGTTCAAGGGCTCACTTAGGAGATTCACCTCAACGATTACTTTCTTATCTCTCTTTTGCTCCTTTAGATTTTCTTCCTCATTCATGGAGAAATCATCCACAACAACTAGAGGTATTAAGTTTTCATAAGGATTGAATCCATAATTAGTTATTTGTTTAAAATACATGAGCTAACTAGTGGTATAAACCAAACAAAATTTTGAGTGTTTTTTATTTAAAAAAAATAAAAAGTTAAGCGAACATATATAATTGTATACACAACATTTTTGAAAGTAAATATCTAAATTGTCTTATATAAATATATTAATCTCTATACAATGAATTCAATGAATTCGTGAAGACTTGAGGATTGGATTAACCTTTCCATTACTACAATATTATGTTAGTGAAGTGATTGAGTTTGACCACTAGTCTAATGGATTGACGAGGGTGACTTCCATGTCCCTTGCAAAATAAGTCCCTTATCAAAATAGAAGACCTCTAATGCTTAAGTTAGTAAATGTAAGTGAAGAGAATTATTTTGAGCAAGAAAATAGTAGGTGTAATAAGAAAAAAAAATGTGAAGAGTTAAGTAGAGTAGAAATATGGGAAATGGCTCTATGGCCTTGTGTGGTTTGCTCTGTTATTCTGTATAGTGTTATTTTTTATCCACCTGGATGCCCTACTTGGTGACCCAAGATATTTATAGACCTTAGTCATGTTAGGTGAAGAGTAATGTGATAATGAAGAATACTTACAAGTACCTCATGGTGAGTGGAGAAAAATAAGTTTTTGGCTATTATACCATTGATGAAAAGGTTAGTGCTTGTCTTTGGTTGTGGTACCTTGTTGTGTCATTGGTGGTTTGGTAAATGTCTTTTAAGGTGATATATGAGCAGGAAATTGTTATTGGCAAGAGAAGACTACCAATTTATAAGTAAGTCGATAAAAGCATGATATCACGTTAACTCTCTTTGAACTAGTCAATTTGTATTAAACAATCACATCACAATGCATAATAATTTATTAATTAATTTATTTGATTTCCTAGACCCATTCATAATCTCGGCCCAAAGCCTCCCCTAATTTATCTCAAATCTCACCATAATTTACACTTACAACAATCATTACACATCATGATCAAGCATTTCCTGATTAATTCTCAAAAACCCTAAATCAATATACACTAACAATTCAAATATAACTAAAAAGAATAATTACATTCATCATCAATTATCATCCTTATATTAATACATATCAATCACATACCATTAATAAGCATTTAAACCAAATAAATCAATCCCTTTTTTTTTCCTCCTAATTTAGCTCGCCTTAGGCTTTCAAAACACATGGTTTCCTTCTTTATTTCATCAAAAATTTACATTAATTACCTTTTATGTCACAATAATAAACCCATTCAAGATGAATTTTGTATTTCCTACAATTTTGACCAAGAGCCCTAATTTGAAAGTTTAAGGATTTTGCTTAAAATTTGACTAAACCTAATTCAAAAATGAAATAATTGGTAGATGGCACACTTTACTCGTCTATCTTATGTTCAATACATGTCTTCCAAGTGAATTTCTTTCATTCATTTTTCCTCTTCAAAATCCTTTGATTTCTCTCTTTAACTTTTTTTTCACCATCATTATGGATTAATTTTAAGTGAATTTAAGAATACTTACAACATTTAATTGAAAAATTATATATATATATATTATTTTAGTGAATGATGATTTTTTTAAAAAAAATATTACAAGTTTCAAATTTTATGTACTAATTGTATTAATGGAAACTAATGAGAGTATTTGATTAAGATGGACAAAAACAAATTAACAAAAAAAGTTGGGAATTTTCAAGGTTTGCCAAGAAAAGAAAAGGAAAGAGAGAAAGAAAAGGCACCTAAAAATGACATATGGCAAGAGTTTAGTGGCGACCGTAAGATACCGTAGGTATCCTCACTGCAGGGTATTACCACCTGATTCAAGAAACTTACAGTAGTGACGTCAAACCCGAGCTTAAAACCCTAGCGGCATACGCTCCCTCACTCTATCTCCCATCACGAACACAAGTGATAAAGGTTAGCTTTCTATAATCTGGCAATGCTTTTCTTTATTCATTTATTTTTAATCATTCTCTTACTTCATTTATCAAATCAAACATTTGATTTTTCTCAAAATAATAATATATTACACAAGCGCCTTGCCTTAAATCTTGTTTTAGCTCACTAATTCCTGGAAATTTGGTATTCTTTTGATTTTATCGAGGTAAGATCTGAATTTAATTGCGACCCACATTTTACTTTCGTGATTTTTTTGTTCTTGGGATTAGGTTAGGCAAGCAGGAATGGCATCAAAGCTAACTCAATTGCAATCCAAGGCTTGTCAAGCCTCAAAGTTCGTGTCTAAACACGGTAGTGCTTATTACAAGCAGTTGTTAGAACAGAACAAGCAATATATCCAGGACCCACCTTCTGTTGAGAAATGCAATCTTTTGTCCAAGCAATTGTTTTACACTCGCCTTGCCAGGTCGGTCTCTCTTACTCCAATTCCATGACTTTGTTGCCCACTACAAAAAAATTGGACATATGCATGATATCAATTTATTGCATGCTTCATAGATTTTTAAGTTTGCCATTGTTATCTTGGATTTCTGTGATATGGTATTTGCATCATTTACTTGATTCTCTAGTTGGGATTTCTCGTATTGAAGACCTTGTGAATGTTGGCAATTGTTAGGTTATCAAATTGTTGCAGATGCCTGCAAAATTCTGAATTGTGTGGAACCTCGTACTAAGTGGTTGTTTATGTTTAATTGTGAAATTTGGGATTGGATGATCTGTCTGATCTTAACCATCAACTTCGGATCTGTTTTGGGTTGTTTGCATTCCATGTGAGTCCTAAATTAAGCTGATGTATGGAATCGGCAAATATGACAATGTGGCATAGATTGTTTTAGCCTACGAAACAGTATTTGACTAACTCAATCTGTAAACATATTCCATAGATCATGTCATGTCATGTCATTTGCTTGTGCGGGTGTCCATGTGAATTGGTTGGATTACATTGGTAAGCCAGGTAGTGGTTTTAGGCATGGAGAAAGGATTAGATCAAGCTTAAGCCTCATTTCTCATTCAGGGAATGTCTTTCATCCTGCTATGAGAATGCATCAATGAACTGCCTAAGAACTTTGTACATTAGTTCTGAGAAGAATGGCTTTCACAACTTACTTAATTGAACCTAAATAATAAAAATCAAGTTGGCCATTTCAAATGGCAGCTCGTTGAAGGTAAGAAGGCATTGTTGATAATTGTATTCCCACTGATGCTTGAAATACGAAAATCTATGTGCATTAATCAAGAACTGTTGTTGAACTAGTAAACGTTGATGCATTGAAAATGAATCTTTCATGAGCCGATGGAAGGTCAGACCTTCTGTAGATACAGCTTAAACTATTTTCAATACTATAAACTGGAGAATCAGACACACTTTCCATAACTTAAAACTGTTTCCAGCTCGCATATATATCCTTTGTTTTCTTCTAGGAAGGTTATGTAATATTGTGCTGTATATATTGTCAGCTAGCATATTTTTGAACCTGATCATGCATTATTTTTCTTGATGCATGTTTCTTATTATTAGATATGGTTGATATGTGAATTTGTTCCAGGTATCAGAATAGGATATTCATAAAGCAATGTGTATATGTTGTTTTTTTTCTCCTGTCATATACATGTTTTCTGAATGTCATGAACTGATGTGTTTTCAAAAAAGGAGTATGGCAATCGCATTGATAGTTTTCTATATCATTCGATTCTTCCTTGTCTGGAAGACTTAGATGACATCATTAATGTTTTGGATTCCTAACTGGTTGAATCTCATGGAAATTTTGACATATAATTTTGTTTTAGGAACGGGAAATATTGTAGGGATGCTAAGGATAGATTCCATAGAGGTGCCTGCAAGATGTGATGTATATGTGAAACCAGAGAAAATATATAAAAACACGAAACCTGTGTTGACTGTACATATTCCATGAGTATTCAAATCAGTATTATGTTGTGAACCAAGGGAAAGGAACACATTCCTTTCTTAAAAATTGTTTGCATGCATAGTTTGAAGTCGCATCTTTTTAGCGAATCTATAGAACATTTCTTGTATGCAGAAGTGAGAGAAGCAATATTACCTAAACAGTTCATGCACTTTGTGCTTAGACATGTATTTCTCATATTAATCCATTTATTTGGGTATGTGAAACAGTATTCCTGTGCGTTCTGAAGCATTTTGGAAGGAGCTTGATTATGTCAAACACCTTTGGAAGCACAGGCAGGAGTTGAAGGTTGAGGATGCTGGCATTGCTGCTCTGTTTGGGCTGGAGTGTTTTGCTTGGTTCTGTGCTGGTGAGATAGTTGGTCGAGGGTTTACATTCACTGGCTACTATGTCTAAGTCCTGAAACAAGAAGATAATGCTTTGGAGTTGAACTGATAAAGCTTGAGATTTCTGTTTTTCCCCTTCATCTTGTCGGCAATTGACTATTGCATATATACTAAATTTACTATCCTGCATAAAAATAGAAAAACTGGCCAGGAAAACTCATTTCTGTGATCTTCTGTATTTTAAATTTCTCTTTGCATTTGCCCATGTGCCAGGCAGCTGTCCCTTAGGCCCGATTTCTTTCGCTCAGAATAACGTCTCTGAAAATTCTTACAGGGAAAACTTTTTTTCTAGAGATGAGTTACTTTCTAGTTTTTAAATGCAATGATGAAAATTATCATGTACTGTTTCTTGTTTGTGATACAATGCCTTATGAGCAGTGTTATTTCTTTCGCTCAGAATAACGTCTCTGAATACTGACTGAGGCCCGCGCATGACTTCCAGCCCAAGATTTAAAAATTTCAGAACATGGCATTTTCAGGAAATTGATATGGTTTACTAGAGAAGGCTGTTGATTCACTTGCGTGGAAACTATAGCACCCTGGAATTGACATATATATTTGCTGCTTTTATGGATTACTGATGCTCATACCTGTCAAACAATCCGTGGCCAAAAGAACTTCGAAAACTAGTTAAGCAGCTGTTGTTTGTGGCAAAAATGGTTGCTGTAGCAATTGAATTGTTTTTCCAATATGAGCTTGAATGTGAAAATGAAAGTATATTGTGCTGTTGGCAAGTGTCAGCGTTTGGGGCACTTCTATTAAATGTACTATTCCTCTTGGAGGAAACTAACTGTGCAGTCACTGGAGCAACAACAGAGCAAAATACCCCGAAGTTCAACAAAAGTGAACGATAAATAAAAGAAAGGAGATGATCCATAATGGAACTCATTTAGGAAGCACGGAAGCACGCAACTTGAATGTACTCCACAGTTAATCTACTGATTACAGATCATATACCCTAATTGCAAAATTACAACTCAAAATCCCATGTCTGCCTTGTATAGAATCAAACATGGACGGGGTTAAGAAAGGGGATTCTGCAAAAATCTCTACAGCAGTTATAATTTGCTATTCAGCAGCCTGTATCAGACTTCTTTTAATTTAGAAGAGATGGTTCCTGAATGCCAGAGACACTTTTGGGGACAAAAGCATGACAAATGCTAAGAATGGACCAGAGATCATTTTAGTAGCATAGCTCACAAAGTCATGGTCAGCTTCTTCAGAGGTGCTCCTTGTGATTGAAATGGCTTTAGCTGAAGGTAGAGTTTCTACCACTGCATCTGCCAGATCTGTGATGGAGGATGAGGTGCAACCCAGAGCAGGTACACAGTCCCAGTTCACAATTCCAGATTCACGAGCCAACTCCTTGTATTCCATATGTGTTCACTGAGTCAGCTGCGATTTCAATTGATATAACAACAGGTCAATCTTAAAGTTCTCATTTGAATTAAATTAGAGCAAGAGTGTGCTGTACCATCCAACTAAACAGATTTCAACTTGTCACACTGAAACGTAAAAAGAATACATCGTGCATGAGACTTTATTGAGAACAACTACCAATCTTATAAAACTCGAAAAAAAGTACTTAAAACTCACACCAAGGGCCTTCGGTCTGGACACAATGTGTACCAATCCAGTGAGGAAAATTAGCTTGTGCTGTCAAATCCAAAATACCGTCCATACAGCAGGACCAGTAGTCCATATTTAATAGAATTTCAGGACATACAGGAACAGTTCAGGTTCATAGATGCATGAAACATTCAAAAGATCAGCACCCCACATGTTGTAAGCCCTATAATACCATAAAGTATTTTGGTACGAGAGATTCTTCAAAGTAGCATCTGTAGCGCATTGATGGGAACTCATACTTGCCTGCTTGGACTCCAAAACACTAATGGATTGGTCAAATATCATTCTTTTTATATACAAACAAAGCAAAGTTATCTTCAGAGTCGAGACTTCATTTAATAATCACAAGTTTCTGGAATCCACTGATTGTAATGCAGTGTATTAACATGCCGAACATCATGAAAGAAGTCACATCATGAGAACATTCATTGTTTAAGATACCAGCCAAACAAATCGTTAAAGTTGGTGATATAATATACTTGGATCAATGTGGAATGCATAAACCTACTGAAAGGTGCCTGAATGACAGCGATTAATTCCATGAAAAAGGAAACTGCCAATTGCATACCTTACAGGTACAGCTAGAAGACTTTTAACACCTCTCTGGCCAAGCTCAACAAGAACTTCATCAGTGTAGGGCTTCAGCCATTGTACAGGTCCAACTCGGCTCTGGTCAGGTAAAAATAAAATAATATAAAAGAGGGATAATAGGTCATATTGCAAGATATGAGCAATAATAAACATAGTTAAAGGTACAACCTAATGATGGAAATAAGGAAAGAATGCTCAAGTAAAATATAGACAGCAACCCAGAATAGCACTCATAAACCAGGAGCAATACTGAGTGGTAAACCTTGTGAACTTAGATAGTATAACCAACCTGATAAGCAAGAGTATGATCATTGTGAAATCCTCTAGCTTTTAACTCTTGCCTTATTAAGTAGATGCACTCCTCCATCTGATCTTTGTAAGGATCTCCTGCATCCTGCACGTAACTCAATGGCCACTACATGGGCACTGAAGAATATCATGACCTAAGATTCCATACAAAAGAAGAAAGAGTCAGAATAACCAGTGCACGCCTACCTAAGAAAATAGACTGTTTTTGGGCGCCACAGAATTATGCATAAAAATAATTCAATAATTGAACTCACTTCTTCAGGCTTAGCAAATTTTTGTAGCTCTTCACCAATCAAGTCAGCCATAGACTTGATATAACCTTCTCATTGATACCAGGACTGTACAATGACAACTGGCAACCATGATAGATATGCATCTTCTCTGAAAGTTCACTCACATCCAGAGAGGTTTTAGGTTATACTTTCTATGTGCTGCAAAAAGAAAACAAGAAATTGATAAAAATATAACACCTGAATATATTCTGGAGAACATGGAGACTCGACCCAGTTGTGGATATGGAGAACTGAGGATAAAGAGGCAACACAACAAGCTTTGCTATGCTATCCCTCTTAATGTGTCAGATAAAATTAAAAATACAAGTTAGATAGGTCTGCAATCAAAAGTTTATGTAATTAGGAGATTCACAATTAGTTTGAAAGGATTTGATTTGTAGAAAGGTTGAAGTCTCACCTGATGAATTGCTTCTTCAGTGAAAGGGTACCTGCCGGTAACGCATCCCGCATAAATATTGGTGGTCAAACCCTTGTTGGCTTGCAAAGCCATTTCGATCCCATCAGCCTGCAACAATTTTCTCAAAGTGTAAATGCATTTGTCTACAGGAAGAAGCAGTGGCACACATAAAACTGATAAAGGACAGAAAGCAGCAGAATGACCAAAACATGGTTTTCTGAAAGAAAACTTTGAATCCTAATTCTTAAAGAGGACATGCATTCTACCAGCTCGTCTGTAATTTTACGCAAAGGGGAGCCACCTCCAATAGAAGCATACCCTTCTTTACTTTTAGGAGCACGGAGCACAGAGATTAATTTTGCCAAAGGTCTCTGAAGAAACCGAAACAGCCAAGGAAGTCTTATAATATCCTGCATTGTAACCTTATAATTGTCAGTTCTACTCCAAAACTGAAGGAAGAAAGCTGTCTAGGACGAAGAACTGTCCATTAGCTGCTGCTGCTGCTGCAAGAAAGAAGGTTCTCAAAGCCGCGTCGTTTTGGTGGGATCCCATTTTTGGTTCCTTAAATTACCCTTGTCAAAGAGATACTCCATGTGCAAACCCTTTGTCTAAACTGGTAAATGCAAGTCCGGCTTTGTTTTAGGGTTTTTGCGAACCACTATATAAGCTTGTGCTAATCACCTAAACTACATCCCGCGTGCTCTACTTTCTGTGCCACGACACGACACGTCTCTGTTTCTTCTACTTTTGTTTTTTCAATGTATGTAAATAAATCTAATTTCTCTAATGTGTATGGATAGGCTCCATAACAGAGTCAACAGCAGGCGCCGATCCATGGCGATCTGACTGCCGCTTGGAGCCAAAATTCAGTTTTGCCCGGATGAAGATACCTTGGAACTCATTGTTGTTTCTTGACACAATAATCCGGTTACATCTTTTCTTCTTTTTTAATTGAAAGGATTTTCTTCTTAAAAGAAAAAAAGAACAAAAATTGGAGGCACCCAGTCAGACACGGGTGATTATTGGTTTATTTGATGCCAAATCACCTTTTGCATGGTGCCTAAATTGAGCTGCTTTCACGATTGGGGTGGGTCATTGCTTGATCATGGCTTCCTTCAAGTTTTAAGCAGCTAAATCCCCTAATGGTCTTTCTTACAATGTTTGAAATTGGTCTTTTTGTAGTCGTTTCAAATAAACATTTACTCCCTGTTTTTCTCTCTTTTTGTCGTTCTCAATTTGTTAAACATGTTCATCTTTAGACAGCACCCAAATGTCAAGTGGTGATTCCGGCTATTCATCAACGGTGAGATCGAGGCTGAGCTTTTGATTTGATGCCATCGCTGATCTGGTGCAGAACTGTATTTGGACTTCCATTGAGCAAATCATAAACTTTAGCTAAACGCTTAACTATATTTTGACTTTCATTTGGACCAAGCCAGAGAATCTGTAATGTGCTTGAACTTCTACCCTCCATTTTTGGGACCAGAGTCCGCGTTGATGTAGTTGGTGGGTTCGTATGACTTGAAATTCTTGATTCTACAGCCTTTTCTACAGGCTATAAAGTAGCATGAAGTGCCGGATTCGAAGGAAAGAAAACCAGACGGAAATTTGAACATGCAATCACAAATACAGGAGTTAACCACCGTCTCTAAGCAAGCAGGAAGCCCGACTCCGGGAGTTAATCAGAGCACCAATTGAGGCTTGCTCTCACTGTTGAACACGGGACTATTTTTCAGTTGAAATGCCATAAACGATATTAATGAGAATGGGAGTGGAGTATGCGAACGTGCAAAGACTTGCTATCCAATCCGGTTTTGGGAAGGATGGGATGAAGGAAAAGATAAATGGAAGCCTGAACTGTCAAGAGATGATGAGGAGACAAGGAGCAACGCTGAGCGTTTTGGGAGTAAAGTATGCCAGCTTGCTGCGACAAACCAACACAATCCAATTCTGGGAAGGAGGAGGTGAAGGAATGGATAAACAGAAGCAAAGGACACAAAACAGGAAAGAGGAGATAAGCTGGAAGGGTCAACAAGTGAGAAAACAAAATTTAAGAGTTATATAGGCACAACATGTGGTCATTTTTGGAGATCCAACAGAGTTAACGAGATTTGTAGCTGGTTTTACATTTTCTTCCAGTTTCAATCTGCTGCTGCAGGTGAGAAGTTTAGAATCCAACTGCCAGTTATATGACTGTTGGAAATTCAACTTGATCAATTTCGATTCACTACCAAATGGACAAAAAGGCAAGCTGAGTCAATCAGAAAATGGAACTTCGAAAAAAAAAAATTGCATTTGATATGAAAGCATGCACAAGTATTTTTCTCATCTAGTGAATCTGATTCAACCAACCAAGGACATTTAATAACCTCACAATTCCTTTAAGCTGATTCACAGGAGCAGGAATTGTACTCAAAACAATCCTCGAAGATGATAAACAGAACCACCGCTCATTCACAGCTGCAAGTATTCATTCATATCAGATACCACACATGATGCCTGATGAATTTTCGATAGCCACTTCATCACAAAAGAACAAGTACAGGAATTGCTAATGGATCACATCAGAGGCATATCGAAGATATAACAAATCCACCCTGGTAAAAGAGTTCTTAAAATAAACTGGCAAAATCGATTCAATAATATCAAGTTCCATGCAACCAAAATTCCAGTGTACAAGAAAATTTTGCACATAAATTTTCTGCAAACTAAAGCGTCCAAACCACAATAAAGAATTACAAAACTACATTGATATCATAAAATTCCATTCTAGCTAGGAAGCGGCTACGCCCATCAGTAAGAATCATCAAAAGCAGCAATCACAATCGAATGGGCAAAGAGGGGTACCTCCACCACTGCTATTGTTAAAACCCAATTCATCTTCTGTATATATGCTGAATCCATCTTCTGTTTTCTTTCGAGACTTAGAAGGCGGGTCAGTAAATCTTCTCTCTTCATCTTCTTTACTCTTCTTCTTCTTTTTCTTCATCGATTTCGGTTTCTCTTCTCCATTTACATTTGCCTTATCAGCCTTTATTTGTTCAGGTTTCTTCCTCTTCTTTCCAGAGAAGATATCATCAATCTCATTACCTGATTTCTCTGGTGTTGATGAGGGTTTTGCCTGCTGTACATCTGCATTTTCTTGTTCTTGTGTAGGTTTCTTGGAAGAACTCTTTTTGGGCATACTGAATCAAGCTAAAAGTTTGATACCCTGTTGTTTTACTACAATCCATGAAAAAAACAGGAATGCCAAGTATCAATCACCCAATTCAAATGCCAACAAAATGTAAACTAACAATTCTCGAATTCACTAATGGTTTTGAAGACCAACCGATGTAAGTCAACTCACCGGAGAATAGAAGAGTAACAAACAAATAACATCGACATACAACAGAACATCTAGCTCAAAATCAGCAAAACAAAAGGGCCAGGGCCAGCAACCTGAATTCCCACATAAGATGCAGCAAATGGTTCAAACTTGAGAATATCTCAGAATGTCATTTTCTTCATTATTGTCATGGGCAGAGAAAAAAGATGAAAATTCTCAATTGATATGCATTGTTTCGTAACCAAAGAAAGTGTATACATCTAAAAAAGTCGCCAAATTAATTGTTCTCAGGCTAAATCCTTTGCTACGTTTTCCAGGCAAACACAAGCAAGTTGGGTTTTTTTTAAAAAAAAAATATTTTTAGTATGAAAATCAAAATCAAATAGAAGGTAGGAATTATGAAACAGATAAGAGAGCATAAATATAGCAGTAAGAAAAAAAAACAAAAAACGGGGAGAGAGAGAGAGAGAGAACTAACCTTAGCTTGCTTGCTACCTGTTGAGATTGGAGACGAAGCAAGGAAAGAAGAACTCTAAAACCCTTAACGTGATGGACGACTCGACTGCGGGGGATTCTGTGGTTTTGTAGGTAACGCTACTGTAGTCGCATCCCCAGGATATTACCGTGCGGTCTTTAACGTGGAAGGTTCGATTCTGATCTCATCAATACCTGTTTTATTCAGGTGTGTGATTTGTAAAGCTTCAAATTTTTCTTTTTCTTCAAGTTTTTTTAAGTGATAATAAATGAATTTTAAAATATTCTTCTTCTATTTTAATTTTTATTTTATCTTCGGCACTCCAATACGGAAGAAATATAAGAGTAATTTCAAAT
>Ga0307517_10001680_pt1 | contig 36580 bp, 34 predicted proteins | sample 23_EM_MG_FD_194515 | JGI IMG/M metagenome (GOLD analysis project Ga0307517, IMG submission 194515) | Populus trichocarpa ectomycorrhiza microbial communities from riparian zone in the Pacific Northwest, United States - 23_EM | ecosystem: Host-associated > Plants > Roots > Unclassified | place...
GCGTTCAGCCTGCGCAGCCTGCTGAAGGAGCTGACCGACGTGATGGCGGTGCAGGCCGAGGCCAAGGGCGTGGCGTTCGAGATCGACGTCGAGGACGAGCTGCCGGTGGCGCTGGAAGGCGATGCGACGCGCTTGAACCAGATCCTGACCAACCTGCTGTCCAATGCGATCAAGTTCACCGAGTCCGGCCACGTCACGCTGCATGTGCATCGGCTTGCGGAAACGTCGCCGCAGCGTGTGACGCTTCGGTTTGCCGTGTCGGACACCGGCATCGGCATCGCGCCCGAGATGCAGGCGCGGCTGTTCGCGCCGTTTGCGCAGGCCGATGCGTCGATCACGCGGCGCTTCGGCGGCACCGGGCTGGGCCTGTCGATCGTCAAGCGCCTGGTCAACCTGATGGGCGGCGAGGTGGGCCTGGACAGCACGCCGGGCGTCGGCAGCGAGTTCAAGGTCACGCTGGACTTCGCGCTCGCCTCGTTGGAGGCGCTGGCCCGGCTCGAGGCCGCGCCGGCCACGTCAGATCAGCACAGCCTGCTGGGCGTGCGCGTGCTGGTCGTCGACGACAGCGACATCAACCTCGACGTGACGAAGCGCATTCTCGAACTCGAGGGCGCGCAGGTTCGGCTCGCGCGGAACGGCCAGGAGGCGTTCGAGTTTCTTCAGGCCGAGCCGCACGCGATCGACCTGGTGCTGATGGATGTGCAGATGCCGGTGCTGGACGGCCACGATGCAACACGCCGCATTCGTCTCGAGCTGAAGCTGACCGACCTGCCGATCATCGCGCTGACCGCCGGCGCGCTGAGCAGCGAGCGCCAGCGCGCGGTGGCGGCCGGCATGGACGACTACATCATCAAGCCCTTCGATGCCCAGGCGCTGGTCAGCAGCATTCTTCGCCGGGTCCGACCGGCGAGTGGCGCACTCGGCTCGCAACTCGACCGGCTGCCCGAACCCCGGCCGCGTACTGCGACGTCCTGGCCCGAGATCGAGGGCATCGATTCACATGACGCGCGCGAGCGCCTGAGCGGCGACTTTGCCCTGTTCATCTCGATGCTCAAGCGCCTGCTCGACGAGTTCTCCGGCGTCGCGATCTCGGCGCTCGCGGACGAGCCGGTGGCGCTCGACGTTCATGCCCATCGTATGCACAAGCTGCGCGGCAGCGCGGGCATGCTCGGGGCCAGGGCGATCCAGAAACTGGCGGGCGAAGCCGAAGCGGCCTGCGCCGCGGGCGACGCGGATCGGGCCGCGCGCCTGGCGACCCAGTTGGCGACGCAGCTGCAACGGCTGCGCGAATGCGCCGCCCCCGCCCTGCTCGCCGCGCAGGCACAAGCCGACGCGGTGGCGCTGCCGATCGGACCCGCACTCGAGCCGCAGGACCTGGCGGATTTCGTCGACCTGCTGCGTCAGCAGAGCCTGTCCGCAACCGATCGTTTCAGTTCGCTCTCGCCGCAGCTCCGGCGCCTCTTGAGCAAGGATTCGTACGAGCTCGTGCGCGGCCACATCGAGAACCTGCAATTCAGCGATGCCGCCAAGGCCCTGGAGGTGGGCCGAGGCTAGACCCGAGCGCGCCGGTTCGTGTCGTCTGAGGGGCCTACAGCCTCTCCATGTCGTGGACCTCGCGCTCGAAGCTCGGCGGGCCGTCCAGCGCGACCGTCTCCCAGCCGTTGTCGTAGTCGACCACCACGAATTGCCGGTCCGGCAGGTGGCCGTGCGTCGACGGAAACAGCGCGAACACCTGGTCGCCGGCCTGGATCGCCTTCACGACGTCCCGGACCTGGGCGGTGACTTCGGGCGTCGCCCAGCTGTTGGTGTGGGTGTCGACACGCCCCCAATGGACGGCGATGACCCGGCCATCCGGGTCGAGGCGAACCTTTGAAACCGCAAACACATTCATGGCTGACGTCTCCCGCAACGATGGAGGGCGCACACGCGCGGCCGCGTACGCCATCCTATGCGTTGACGCCGCGGCCCGCCACCGTCAAGCCCGACCGGCCTCAGGGGTCGTCGTGCGCGGTCAGTCGTCGGCGACCAGCCCGCGTGTCCACAGCAGCGAGGCCGCGGCGAAGATCGAGCCGTCTTGCAGCGCCGCGCCCTCCCTGGCCAGGTGCACCCAGGCCAGCGTGTCGTGCGGACTGCCACGGACGCGGTCCCGCGAGCGCTCCTCGACGAGCCAGCGGTACAGCCGCTCGTAGTGCTGCGGATGCTGCTGGCGCGTCCAGGCCAGGCCGACCAGGTCGCCATAACCCTCTTCGCGGCGCGCCGCCTGCATGTCCGCGTAGGCGACGCGCAACTCGGGGCTGAGCGCATCGGGGACCTCGGTCGAGAACCCGGAGGGCAGGCCATACCAGGCCCCGTCGAGGTAGCGTCGGCAGTGGCCGAGCTCGTGCGCGGCCATCAGCTCGAGCGCCGCATCGTGAAGCTCGGGGGCGATGCCGTTCAGCGCGGTGTCGGCTTCCGGATTGCCGCGCATCGACAGCACCAGCTTGCAGCGCCCGTCCACGTAGGCCAGTGCCAGCGGCGCCGCACCGGGTGTGGCCTGGGGTTGCACGACGATGTCCAGCGGCAGCCTGGCCTCGCGGGCGAAGGTGACGACCGGCCAGGCGCCTTTGAGCCAGCGCGTTTCGGTCGGGGTCAGCTCGGCCGCCAGACTGGCCATCGAGGCCAGCATCCCGAACACCAGCCCGGCCATGAATTTCGACATGGGAAACACCCCCCTTGCCAAGGATCTTCGTCACCTGCGCGCATGGCCTTGAGCCGTGCCGGGCCGCATACTGCAAGTGCTGTGCCGGACTGCACGTGGACGCAAAAGGGCAGGCGATCCGAGGACGGTGCGATGATCCGCGCCACGAACCACTCCAGGAGATGAACATGAGCGCTGACAAGGACCGCGGCATTCGCCGACAGAAACAGAAGCGGGCCAAACAAAAAAAGCGCCAGGACAAGCCGCAGCCCCAGCCGGGCAGCAGCGCGCCCAGCTCGGCGTCGGAGCGCCAGGGCAGCTGAAGCGACCCGCCGGGAACAGCGCTCAGCGCAGAAACATGATGGCCAGCACGAACAGCGTGCCGGCCATCAGCAGATTGAACGCCCGCTGCTTGCGCGGATCCGTCAGGTAGTGACGGATCGCGACACCGAACAAGGCCCACAGCGAGATGCACGGAAACCCGATCACGAGGCCGACCACCGCCACGACCAGTGCGCCCAGCGCCGCGCTCATGCCGGCCGGCATGAACACCGCGGCCAGCGTGATCGCCTTGACCCAGCTCTTCGGATTGACGGCCTGGAACGCCGCGCCCTGCAGGAACGACACGGGCCGCGGCGTCTGCGCCTCACCCACCGACGCGCCGGTGAGCTTCCACGCCAGGAACAGCAGGTAGACGGCGCCAGCCACGCGCAAGCCCGCCTGCAGCATCGGCCAGGCGACGAACAGCGCGCCCAGCCCCAGGCAGGTGACGTAGGTCTGGATGAAGGCGCCGACATTGATGCCGAGGATCTGCGGCAGCGTGCCGCGGTAGCCGAAGTTCGCGCCCGACGCGGTGAGCATGACGTTGTTGGGTCCGGGCGTGCTCGACATCACGAAGCAATACGTCATCAAAGGCAGCAGTTCAGTCATCAAAGAGGCTCCAGGGCACGAGGCCCGAGCGTAGAGACGGGCCGCGCGCCCGCCAAGACACAGACGCACCGCGTCGCGGACGCGATCTGTGCCGGTCGCCCGGGGCCAGCCGCGACAATCGGTGATCCCTCTCCTCTCACCATCGGAGCCAGCCATGACGATCCTCGTAGCCCGCGACCGGGCGCACAAGATGAAGCACACGGTCCATGTGCGCCAGCATTCGTTTGCCATCGACGAGCCCGCCGCCAACGGCGGCGAGGACGAAGGCGTCACCCCGCACGACGTCTACGACAGCGCGCTGGGCGCCTGCAAGGCGATGACGGTGCTGTGGTACGCGCAGCGCAAGCAGATTCCGGTCGACGACATCCAGGTCACGGTCGATCGCGACGACAGTGCAGAGCGCCAAGGCGTCTACCGCCTGCGCGTGACGCTCGGCCTGACCGGCGCGCTGACCGACGCGCAGCGCCAGGAGCTGCTGGCGGTCGCCAACAAGTGCCCGGTCCACAAGCTGATGACGCTGGCCACGACCGAGGTCCAGACCGAGCTCGCGCCCGTCGAGGGATAAGCCGCGCGGTCCGCCGCGGCGGTATGCAGTGCGCTATATTGCGCGCACGGATGGCCTTCGCGCCGTCGACCCACCCCACCGCGGACCCGCATGAACCTCACCTCCCTGCGCCGCTGCGCCGGCGCCGCGCTGCTCGCCCTGAGCTCGGTGGCCGCCAGCGCCGCCGATCTGACCGTCTCCGCGGCCGCCAGCCTGACGAACGCCTTCAAGGAACTCGGGCCGGCGTTCGAGGCGCAGAACCCCGGGACGAGCGTGGTCTTCAACTTCGCCGCCTCCGACGCGCTGCTCGCGCAAATCGTCAAAGGTGCACCGGCCGATGTCTTCGCGTCGGCCGACCAGGAAGCGATGGACCGCGCCGCCGCGCAGAACGTGCTGGCCACCGGATCGCGCCGCAACTTCGTCAGCAACACGCTGGTGATGATCGCGCCGAGCGACAGCGCGCTCGGCCTCAAGGCCCCGGCCGACCTGCTGAAGCCCGAGGTCAAGCGGGTCGCGATCGGCAACCCGGCGAGCGTGCCGGTCGGTCGCTACACCAAGGGTTCGCTGGAGGCCGCCAAGCTTTGGACCGCCGTCGAGCCGAAGGCCGTGCTGGCGCAAAGCGTCCGCCAGGCCCTCGACTACGTGGCGCGCGGCGAGGTCGAAGCAGGCTTCGTCTACGCGACCGACGCGGCGATCATGAAAGACAAGGTCAAGGCCGTCGCGACGATTCCGACCGACACGCCGATCACGTACCCGATCGCCGCCATCAGCGCCAGCCCGAACCCGGACGCGGCGCGCAAGTGGCTGGACTTCGTGCTCACGCCGGCGGCGCAGGCGGTGCTCGCGCGCCACGGCTTCGGCAAGCCCTGATAGCGACGACGACACGCGGATGGACACCCCGGTATGGATCACGCTGGCCCTGACGCTGAAGGTCGCAGGCTGGGCCACCGCGATCAACCTGGTGCTCGGCGTCGCGGTCGGCTGGTGGCTGGCGCACCGCCGCTTCATCGGCCGCGAGCTCGTCGATGCGGTGCTGACCCTGCCGCTGGTGCTGCCGCCCACCGTGATGGGCTACTACCTGCTGGTGGTCATCGGCAAGCGCGGCTGGCTCGGGCACTGGTTGCACGAGAGCTTCGGCATCAACCTGATCTTCAGCTGGCAGGGCGCGGTGATCGCCGCGACGATCGTGGCCTTCCCGCTGGTGCTGAAGTCGGCGCGCACCGCGTTCGAGTCCGTCGACCCGCAACTCGAGAAGGCCGCGCGCGTGCTCGGGCTGAACGAATGGGCGGTGTTCTTCCGCGTCACGATCCCGATGGCCTGGCCCGGCATCCTGGCCGGCGTGCTGCTCGTGTTCGCACGCTCACTCGGCGAGTTCGGCGCCACGCTGATGGTGGCCGGCAGCATCCCCGGGCGCACGCAGACGCTCTCGATCGCGGTCTACGAAGCGGTGCAGGCCGGGCAGGACGACACCGCGAACTTCCTCGTCGCGATCACGTCGATCACCTGCATCGTCGTGCTGCTGGCGGCGGGGCGGCTGGCACCCGCCCGGCGCGGCCTGTGACCCGCCTCGGAACGCCGACGGTGACATGATGGGTTTCGAGATCGACATCCACAAGACCGTGCGCAGCGAGCGCCGCAGCTTCGAACTGCACGTCCGCTTCCAGACGCATGCGCGGCGCAGCGTGATCTTCGGGCCGTCGGGCGCCGGCAAGAGCCTGACCTTGCAGGCGATCGCCGGCTTGCTGACGCCGGACAACGGCCGCATCGTCTTCGATCGCGAGGTCTTGTTCGATCGCCGCAGCGGCATCGACGTCCCGGCACGCCAGCGCGGCTTCGGCTACCTGTTCCAGGACTACGCGCTGTTCCCCCGGCTGAATGTGCGGCAGAACATCGCGTTCGGCCTGCAGCACGGGCTGCGCAACCCATCGGCGAAGGTGAGCCTCGAGGCCGTGGACTATTGGCTCGGCGCCTTCGACCTGCAGGAGGTCGCCGCACAACATCCCGACGAGCTCTCCGGCGGCCAGCGCCAGCGCACCGCGCTGGCCCGGGCGCTCGTGCATTCGCCGCGTGCGCTGCTGCTGGACGAACCGTTTTCCGCACTCGACCCGGAACTGCGCGAGCGAACGCGCGCCGAGCTGGACGAACTGCTGCAGCGCATCGACATCCCGGTGCTGATGATCACGCACGACCCCGAAGACCTGGCGTGGTTCGGCGACGAGGCGCTGTACCTGCGCGACGGCCAGATTTCAGAGCGTCCCCCGACCCCGGTGCGACGCGTCTCGACGCGGCTGAAAGTGGTGTGAGTGAGATGGCCGCCGCCGCCCAGCAACTGAGCATCGGTGCCGAGCTGTGGCTCACGCTGGGCGGGAACAACCTCGCGGGCGCCCGGCGTGTCGCACTGCTCGCGAAGATCGCGCAGGCCGGCTCGATCACGCAGGCCGCGAAGGACGTCGGCTTCAGCTACCGGGGGGCCTGGAACGCGATCGAAGACATGAGCAATCTCGCGGGCGAACCGCTGCTGGAGCGTGTCGTCGGTGGCAAGGGCGGCGGCGCCACGCGACTGACGCCGCGCGGCGAGAAGCTGGTTCGCAATTTCGCGTTGATCGAGCAGGAGCATGCGCGTTTCGTCGACCGGCTCAAGCGCCAGGCCGAAGGCCTGACGGACGACTATTCGCTGATGGAGAGCATTGCGATGAAGACCAGCGCGCGAAACCAGTTTGCCGGCACCGTGCACGCGCTGCGCGCTGGCGCCGTCAACGATGAGATCGAGCTCGAGGTCATCGGCGGCCTGCGCATCGTCGCGACCGTGACGCACGAGAGCCGCAACGACCTGGGGCTCCAGGTCGGCGCGAAGGCCTTTGCGCTGGTCAAGGCCTCGTCGATCATGCTGATGACGGACGCCGGCGATGTCCGTCTGTCGGCGCGCAACCAGCTCGCCGGCCGCGTGACGCGCATCTTGCCGGGCGCGGTGAACACCGAGGTGGTGCTCGAACTGCCGGGCGGCGGCTCGGTGGCGGCGATTGTCACGAACACGAGCGCGATGGCGCTGGGCCTGGCGCCGGGGCGTGCGGCCACCGCGGTCTTCAAGGCGTCGAGCGTGATCATCGGCGTGGCCGCCTGAAGGGAAGTCGCAGCTCACCGCCCGGCTTTTCTCATCGCTCCAGCGGAACACGGCGGCGATCGCGCACCGCGCCGGCGAGCGCCTGCAACACCGGCATCGTCTGCGCGAAGCCGATGCAGGCATCGGTGATGGACACGCCGCGCTTCAAGGGCACGCCGGGGACCAGGTCCTGCCGGCCTTCCTCGAGATGGCTCTCGATCATCACACCGACGATGCGCCGCTCGCCACCGGCGATCTGGCCGGCGACATCGTGCGCGACCGCGATCTGGCGCCGGTATTCCTTGCTGCTGTTGCCGTGCGAGACGTCGATCATCACCTGCTCGCGCAAGCCAGCGGCGCGCAGCGTGTCACAGCTCGCCGACACATGCGCAGCGTCGAAGTTCGGCGACTTGCCGCCGCGCAGGATGATGTGGCAATCGTCGTTGCCGCGGGTCTCGAAGATCGCGGCCATGCCCATCTTCGTCATGCCCATGAAGGCGTGCGGCGCACGTGCGGCGAGGATCGCGTCGGCCGCGATCTTGATGCTGCCGTCGGTGCCGTTCTTGAAGCCGACCGCGCAGCTCAGGCCGGACGCAAGCTGGCGGTGGCTCTGGCTCTCGGTCGTGCGCGCGCCGATCGCACCCCAGGCGATCAGCTCGGCGATGTACTGCGGGCTCAGCAGGTCGAGGAACTCGGTGCCGGTCGGCAGGCCCAGCGTCGTCAGCTCGAGCAGCAGGCGGCGGGCGCGCTCCAGCCCTTCGTTGATCGCGAACGTGCCGTCGAGGTGCGGGTCGTTGATGTAGCCCTTCCAGCCCACCGTCGTGCGCGGCTTCTCGAAGTAGGCGCGCATCACGATCAGCAGATCGTCCTGCAGCTCGTCGGCGACGGCCTTCAGGCGATGCCCGTACTCGATCGCCTGGTCGTGGTCGTGGATCGAGCACGGGCCGACGACGACGATCAGGCGGTCGTCGCGCGCGTGCAGCACATCGGCGATCGCGCTTCGGCTCTTCTCGACCAGCAGCAGCGTGTCGTCGCGCACCGGGACGCGCTCCTGCAGGAGAGCAGGCGTGATCAGCGGGCGCACCGCGCCGATGCGCACGTCGTCGATGCGGGTCGTGTCCAGCGTGCTGTCGCGCGCGCCGATTTCGCGGTCGTGCAAGGGGTCGTCGAATTTTGCGGAGGTCGTCATGGGCGCGCAGCTTACCGCGACACGACGGCGATGCCGCGGAACTGGCCCGCGGTCGCGCTCGCGGCCGGCTTCGGGTAGCGATCCGGAAGGAAGCGGTGCAGCAGTTCGGCCTCGCGCGCCCGCGCCAGCGCGACGTTGGCGATCTTCACGTGACCGTAGCCGCGCATGCTCAGCGGCAGCGCCGCGATCTGGATCGCGCTCGGCAGGCGGTCGGCGGTCAGGTTCGCGAGTAACTCGTCGATGCGCCGCTCGAACTGCGTCACCAGACCGCGCTCCATGCGGCGCTCTTCGGTGTGGCCGAAGAGGTCGAACCAGCTGCCGCGCAAGGCCTTGCCTTTCGCGAGCAGCTTCATGGCCGGCAGCATCCACGCGCCGAGCGCGATCTTCTTCGGCGGCTGGCCGTTCTTGGGCCGCGCGATCAGCGGCGGGGCCATGTGGAATTCGAGCTTGACGTCGCCTTCGAACTGGTCCGCGAGCTGGCGCTGAAAGCTGCCGTCGGTGTACAGGCGCGCAACCTCGTACTCGTCCTTGTACGACATCAGCTTCATCAGGCTGCGCGCCACCGCACGCGTCAGCGGCAGCGACGCGTCGCTGCCGGCGCAGGCCTGCTCCGCTTGCTGCGCGCGCCGCACCGCGGCCTCGAAGCGCTGCGCCCACGCGGCGTTCTGATAGCCGGTCAGGTGTGCGACGCCGCGCGCGATCAGGCCTTCGAGCGTGTCGTCGTCGGCCTTCGCAGGCACCTCTTCGCGCAAGGCCGCCGGGTTGCCCGCCGCGAGCCGGCCGAGTGCGAACGACAGCAGGTTGCTCTCGACCGCAACGCCGTTCAATTCGATCGCGCGCTGCATCGCCGGCAGGCCGATCGGAATCAGCCCGCGCTGCCACGCATAGCCCATCGCGAGGATGTTCGCGGTGACGGTGTCGCCGAGAAACTCCTCGGCCAAGGATTGCGCGTCGAAGGTCTCGACGAAGTCGTCGCCCGCCGCGAAGCGCATCTTCGCGAGCAGCGCGTCGGTCTTCAGATCGGCGTCCGGGTTCTTCAGCGACTCGGCGACCGGGATCTCGTGCACGTTCGTGACGATGCGCGTGCGGCCATGACGCACCGTCTGCAGCGCCTCGCTTGAGGCGGCCACGACCATGTCGCAGGCCAGCACCGCGTCGGCCTGCTGGGTGTCGATGCGCACCTGGTTCAGGCGCTCGGGCACGTCGGCCAGGCGCACGAAGCTCAGCACCGAGCCGCCCTTTTGCGCGAAGCCCATGAAGTCGAGCACGCTGGCCGACTTGGCCTCGAGGTGCGAGGCCATCGCGATCACCGCACCGACGGTGACGACACCGGTGCCGCCGACGCCGGTGACGAGCAGGTCCCACGGGCCGTCCCACGCATGCGCCTCGGGCAGCGGCAGCGCGGCCACGCGCGCGAGGAACGCCTCCTTGCCCGCGGACAGCGCCCCGCTCTTCTTGCGCAGCTTGCCGCCGGTCACGCCGACGAAGCTCGGGCAGAAGCCCTTCTCGCAGGAGTAGTCCTTGTTGCACGCGGTCTGGTCGATCTTGCGCTTGCGGCCCATGGCCGTTTCATGCGGCAGCACCGCGACGCAGTTGCTCTGCACGGTGCAGTCGCCGCAGCCTTCACACACGGCTTCGTTGATCAGCAGGCGCTTCGGCGGATCGACGAGCTCGCCCTTCTTGCGCCGGCGCCGCTTCTCGGCCGCGCAGGTCTGTTCGTAGATCAGCACTGTGACGCCAGGGATCTCGCGCAAGCGGCGCTGCACCGCGTCGAGCTCGGTGCGGTCGTGAAATCCGGTGCCGGCCGGGAAGCGATTCCTGATCGTGTCGTACTTGGCGATGTCGTCGCTGACGACGACGACCTGCTTCACGCCTTCGCTCTCGACCTGGCGCGCGATCCGGTCGACGCTGATCACGCCGTCGACCGGCTGGCCGCCGGTCATCGCGACCGCATCGTTGTAGAGAATCTTGTAGGTGATCGTCGCCTTCGCCGCGACCGCCTGGCGGATCGCAAGGTAGCCCGAGTGGTAGTAGGTGCCGTCGCCGAGGTTCTGGAACACATGCGGCGTCTTCGTGAACATCGCATGCGAGATCCAGTCCACACCCTCGCCGCCCATCTGGATCAGGCCGGCGGTGCTGCGGTCCATCCAGTTCGCCATGAAGTGGCAGCCGATGCCGGCGCGCGCGCTCGACCCCTCGGGCACCTTGGTGCTGGTGTTGTGAGGGCAGCCGGCGCAGAAATACGGCACGCGCTTGACGCTGTCCGAGGCATTCGCGAGCAGATCCGGCGGCGTGAAGTCGCGCACATGCTGCAGGTGATCGCCGAGCACGGTGTTGTCGGGGAAGTGCACGGCCAGCCAGTGCGCGACCAGCTCGATCAGGCGCGACGGGCGCAGCTCGCCGAGCGCCGACACCAGCGGCGTACCGCTCCGATCGTGCTTGCCGATCAACACCGGTCGCGCGTCCGCCGGCGCGTTGTAGAACAGGTCGCGCAGCTGCGTCTCGATGATCGCGCCCTTCTCCTCGATCACGAGGATTTCGCTCAGGCCCTGCGCGAACGTGCGCATGCGCGTCGCCTCGAGCGGGAAGCTCAGGCCGACCTTGTACAGCCGCACGCCGGCCGCCGCGAGCATCTCGGGCGTGATCTGCAGCCGGCGCAGCACTTCCATCAGGTCGAGGTGCGCCTTGCCGCAGGTGACGATGCCGACCGAAGCGCTCGGGCTCGTGATCACCTCGCGGTCGATCGAGTTGACACGCGCAAACGCGGCGACCGCGGCGAGCTTGTCGGTCAGGCGCGATTCGATGAGCAGCGACGGCAGATCGGGCCAGCGGTAGTGCAGGCCATCGGCGGGCGCCTGGTGGCCGGTGCGCTCGCGCACGGTGTCGGCGTCGACCCATGCGTCGGCCTGCGCGAGCACCGCGTCGAGGTCCACGGTGCCGGCGCTCTCGACCACTTCGGACAAGGCGGTGAACCCGACCCAGGCGCCCGAGTAGCGCGACAAGGCCCAGCCGTAGAGCCCGAACGTCAGCATCTCGGCGACGTTGGCCGGCGACACGATCGGCATCTGCCAGGCCTGGAAGGCATGGTCGCTCTGGTGCGGCATCGACGACGAGACACAGCCGTGGTCGTCGCCCGCGACCACCAGCACGCCGCCGTGCGGTGATGAGCCGTAGGCATTGCCGTGCTTGATCGCATCGCCCGCGCGGTCCACACCCGGCCCCTTGCCGTACCACATGCCGAACACGCCATCGACGGTGCGCTCGGGGTCGGACTCGACGCGCTGCGTGCCCAGCACCTGGGTCGCGGCGAGTTCCTCGTTGATCGCCGGCACGAAGCGGATGCCGGTCTCGCTGAATTTTTTGCCGGCCTTCCAGACCGCCTGGTCCACCATGCCCAGCGGCGAGCCGCGGTAGCCGCTGATGAAGCCCTGCGTGTTCAAGCCCGCGGCGGCATCGCGTGCATGCTGCATCACCAGCAGGCGCACCAGCGCCTGCGTGCCGGTCAGGAAGACCGACCCCTGCGGCGCCCACAGGTTGTCCGACAGCTTGTAGTCGGGGCGGCGCACGGAGGAATCGATGATGGCAGTCGCAGTCATGCCCGGAATTGTTGCGCCGCTGGTCGAGAAGATGCTTCTCAATTCCGCTATGGTTACTGCCTAGTCTTGGTAAAAATCGGATCGAACATGGCAAAGAACGACGAATCCTTTCTTCTGGACGCGTACAGCCTGAAGATCCTTCTCGAACTCCAGCGCGACGCCCGCCAGACCGTGGCCCAGCTCTCGGCCGCGGTCGGCTTGTCGCCCACGCCCTGCTGGAAGCGCGTCAAGGAGATGGAGGCGGCCGGCGTGATCCGCGGCTACACCGCGCTGGTCGATCAGGAGAAGGTCGGGCTGCACCTCACGGTGATGGTCGAGGTCAACCTGACGCACCACAGCGAAGAGCAGGTGCAGCGCTTCGAGCAGGCGGTCGCGGCGAGCCTGAACATCGTGCGCTGCCAGGCCACCACCGGCCAGGCCGACTACCTGATGACGGTGCTCGCGCCCGACATCAAGCACTACGAGCGCCTGCTGCACGACACCATCTTCAAGCTGCCGGGCGTGACGCACGTGCGCTCGAGCATCGTGCTGAAGGAGATCAAGTCCGAGATCGCGCTGCCGATCGGACAGCTGCTGGCACCGCTGACGAAGCGGTCCTGAGCCCGCCGCGCCGGCGCGTTCCGGCTCAGTTCGGATCGAGCCCGAGCGCGGTCCAGGTGAGCTGACCCACTTCGCCGTCGGGGACCAGGCCTTTGCGGGCCTGGAACGCGCGCACCGCATGCGCGGTCTGCGGGCCGAAGATGCTGTCGACATCGCCGACCAGCAGACCGAGCGCGACCAGCCGCTGCTGGACCGCGCGCACGCTGTCGCCGCGCGTCAACGGGCTCGTGAGCCGCAGCGTCTCGGCGCCTGCGTCGACGACGACCGGCACGTCCGAACGCAGGTAGCGGATGCCCGGCACGAGGATGCCGCAGTCCCAGCGCCGCCCGGACAAGCTGCCGGGGATCACGCCCCGCACACGGCTGTGCGCTTCGACGCTGCCGCCGCGGCCATCCGACAGCACGATGTGCCCGGTCTGGCCGCTCATCGGCCGGCGCAGCAGCACCGCGCCGGCGATGCCCGCGGCCTCGCGCCAATCGATGAGGGCGCCGCCGGCTTGTGCCTGCTGGAACCAGAAGCCGGTGTAGGCATCGGCGAGCATCGGGTCGGCGCGCGGCTCGGTGCCGAACAGGATTCCGCTCGCGCGGTAGACACACCACGAGACGAACTCGGCGCAGTCCCAAGGCCCGGCCCACCCGGCATTGCCCATCGGCGCGCGCGCACCCAGCACATAGGCCTCGCCGAGGTGCTGACGCGCGACGGCGAGCACTTCCTCGCCGGTCGCGCCCGAAAACGGAACCGGGGCGGCGGCCGCGGTTGGCATCGGCAGCGCCGCGAGTGCATGGAAGCCGGCGAACTTCGCCCTCGACCCGAGCTCTTCGCCCTCGCCCAGCTCGTCGCCGTCGAGCAGCTCACCGCCGCCGGACAAATCACCGTCGTCGTCAGCGAGCGCTGGATCGACTGGCTTGAGTTTGGGCTTGGCCATGGTGTGTCTCCCTCGCTGTCATGCGCTCGCCGATCGACTCACCTGCCGGCGGCCGAGGCGGGTGTCGTTGCTGCCAGGGCCACCGCGGGTGGCGCGTTGTCGGTCGGAATCCTCGCGATCGCGGCCTTGATGCTGTTGCCGAGATTGCGGGCCGCAACGCCCGTCGCGAAATAGCGCTCCAGCCCAAGGCCGAGCTGCGTGGTCTCGGTGTTCACCTTGAACTGGCCCAGCACCGACATCGCGTCGGCCGGTCCGCCCTCCGCATCACCCCCAGCGCTGGCGGCGACCCTGACGACCTTCTGCCCTGCGGCCGTGGCGTAGACCGGGATCAGCGCGAGGTTGCGATTCGTGTAGCCCAGATTGAACTGCAGGCCTTGTTCTGCGAGCGAGCCGCCGATGTCGATGCCCACGGAGTCAGCGCGCAGAAACAGCAGCGGTGCCTGATAGGGACGATCGGTCGCGGTCGTGGCGGCCGTCTGCACGGACTGCGCGACCGGTAGATGCGAGGGCAGCACTTCAGGTGCCGTGCACGTCGAGAGGCCTGCCTCGCGGCACAGGTAACCCGCCGTCAGTGACTGCGCGGCCAGGCCGGTCGAGAACACCTGGCCGAGGCGCACCGTCGAGGCCTTCGGCGCACCCGCCGGCGCGCTCGCCGCGCTCTCGAACGACGCGAACACCGACATCGCGTCGGCGCCCCGGTCCTCGCCATGCCCTTTAAGGAGCCACGCCTTGCCGTTCTCATCAAGCACCGACACCGGCACGACCGCGATGCTGTGCGCCTTGTAGCCCAGCGACACCGAGCCGCCGCCGGTCGCGGTGTCGTTGCCCAGGCGCAGGCCGTAGGTCGTGGTGTCGCCGAACATCAGCGGCGGATTGGTGGCGCAGCCCGCCACGGTCAACGCCGTCGCGAGCAGGCCGCAGTGAATTCTTGCCTTCGTCATGGTGTCTGCTGCTCCTTGATGAGCGCCGTGGTCTGCAGATCGTCGGCGCGCTCCGCGATCAGGCACACGCCCGCCGCGCGCACCAGTTCGTCGCGCGTCTGCTCGTTGATTCCCCCCGGCGGCAGCCACACGACAGCACGACACGCCGGCCCGATCAGCGCCCAGCGCTGGCGCGTGTAGCCCAGGCTCGTGCCGAGCGGCGCGCTGACCACGCCCAGACCCGACACGCTGCCGACGATCGCCTGCTGCGGCTGCGCCAGCTCGACCTGCAGCCACCCGGCGTGGCGCACGGTGCGAACCTCGCCGTCCCGGGCTTCGATGTGCACCGTGACGCAGCCGGCGAGCGCGCTCGCCAGCGCCACGACCACGACCACGACCCCGAGCCGCCCCGATCGGCTCACGCCACGCCCCAGAGCTTGCGCAGTTGCGCAACCGAGCCGTTGAAGCGATCGCGATCGCAGGGGCCGACGCCGACGGCGTCGTGCGGCTCGGGGCCGTGCACGCCGTCGGTGTATTGCCAGAAGGTCCAGGTCTCGAACGTGGGCGGGATGCCGAGCGGCCGCGGGCCTTTGTACTGCGCGATCCACAGGAAGCAATTCGACAGGACCGGGTCGGGGGCCGCGCCGCCCAGCTGTTCCTTGATCAGGTGGCCGGAGTACAACCCGGGGAAGCGCCCGACCAGGTTGTTCGTGTGCTCGACGAACTCGCGCGCCTGGTTCAGCGTCATCGTCGGACCGGTGTGGTTGGGCTCGTAGTCGAGCACGAGCAGTGTTTCCGGGTCGGTGCCCGCGGTCTCGATGAAGAAATCCGCCTGGTCGGAGCCGTCAGCGCCGACCCCGAAGTGATACGCGCCCCACAGCAGGCCTTCGGCGAGCGCCGCCTGGCGCCGCACGGCGTACTTCTTGTCGACGAAGCCGGTGCCCTCGGTCGCCTTGTGGATCACGCCGACAACGCCGCCGGCCTTGAGTTTCTTGAAGTCGACACTGGCGTTGTGGTGCGACAGATCGACGACGACGTTGATGGGCTCTGCCATGCTGGCCTCCGCGCGTTGTAGGGCTGAAACCATTGCACGCCGCAGCTCGCCGGCGCGCATCCGCAAGCTTGGGGAATCGCGACAGCGCGAGCTCGCCGATGCACACGCCGTCGGAATCAGCGTGCGCCGGAATAAACCGGTGTGCGCGTGCGTCCACCTCGGTGACAGGGGCGATTCGCTCCTGCGCACACCACCATTCCTTCGGAGTTCGCATGGTCAAGATCCTCGCCCTCGCCGCGTCCGCGGCCACCCTGTTGTTCACCAGCGGCTGCGCCAGCACGATGGCCACGCCGGCCGCCCCGGCGATGCTGTCCAGCGGCGCGCTCGTCGCCCCCAACGGCATGACGCTCTACACCTTCGACAAGGACACCGCCGGCAGCGGCAAGAGCACCTGCAACGGCCCCTGCGCCGCGCTGTGGCCGCCCTTGATGGCCGGCCCGAACGACCAGCCCAGCGGCGCCTACAGCGTGGTCACGCGCGACGACGGCACGCGCCAGTGGGCCTACAAGGGCAAGCCGGTGTACTTCTACAAGCCGGATCAGAAGGCCGGCGACCGCACCGGCGACAACTTCCGGGACGTTTGGCACATCATCAAGGAATGACGCCAGACGACCAGCAGTTGCTGAGCTGGGTGCCGCGCCTGCGCCGCTACGCGCGCGCGCTGGCCGGCAACCGCGACGATGCCGACGACCTGGTCCAGGACACGCTCGAACGCGCCTGGGCCAAGTCGGCGCTGTGGCGCGGTGTCGTCGACATGCGCGGCTGGCTGTTCGGCATCATGCACAACCTGCACGTCGATGGCGTGCGGCGGCCGCGCCTGGCCACGCAGTCCATCGACGACGACACGCCCGAGGTCGCGATGGCGCCGACCCAGGGCGAACGCCTCGCGGTGCTCGACCTGCAGGCCGCGCTCGATCAGCTGCCCGTCGAGCAGAAGGAGATCGTGCTGCTCGTCGCGCTCGAGGACATGGCCTATGCCGATGTCGCGAAGGCGCTCGGCATCCCGATCGGCACCGTGATGTCGCGCCTGTCGCGCGGCCGCGAACGCCTGCGCGCGCTGATGGATGGCCGCGACCCGCCAGTGCGCCTGAAAGTCGTCAAATGAGCCGTTCACGATGAACCCGATCACAGAAGCCGAGCTGCACGCCTTCGTCGACGGCCAGCTCACGCCCGAGCGCCACCGCGAGATCGAGGCCAGCCTCGCGCAGCGGCCCGAGGAGGCGCTGCGGGTGCAGAGCTACCGCGACCAGAAGCGCGAGCTGCGCGCGCTGTTCGACCCGGTGCTCGACGAGGCACTGCCGCAGCGCGTGCTCGACGCCGCGCGGCCGCGTGCGCCGTGGTACACGCGGCGCTGGGTCGCCGGCCTTGCGATCGCGCTGATCAGCGGCGCGGCCGGCTGGGGCCTGCACGGCGCGTGGCAGGCCGCATCGTCACCCGCGGGCCCGCTGGCCACGGCCGGCTTCGCGCAGCGCGCGGCGGTGGCGCATGCGGTCTACAGCCCTGAGCAGCGCCGCCCGGTCGAGGTCGATGCGGCGCACGAGGACCAGCTCGTCGCGTGGTTGTCCAAACGCATGGGCGCGCCGATGAAGCCGCCGCACCTGCAGGCGCTCGGCTACGCGCTCGAAGGCGGCCGGCTGCTGCCGGGCGGCCGCGGACCGGTCGCGCAGTTCATGTACCGCGACGCCGGCGGACGCCGGCTCACGCTGTACGTGTCGAACGAGATCGGCGAGCTGTCGTCGCCATCGGCCAGCGGGGCGCGCGGCGTGAATCGCGAGACCGCGTTCCGCTTCGCGCGCGAAGGCCAGCTCAATGTCTTCTACTGGGTCGAGGGCCGCTTCGGCTACGCGATCTCGGCGGAGGCCGATCGCGCCGCGCTCACCGAGGTGTCGAGCGAGGTCTACCGTCAGTTGACGACGGGCGGAACGGGCGGATAAGGCGATCGCGTATCGAACCGCGATACGCGCAGACGCGCGCGTCGACACGCACGCAGCGCCTGCTTCGCGCGCCGGCGATTCGTGGGCAAGCTGCGCCTCCTTGACACGAAAGACCTTGCGATGAACCACCACCCCACCCCGCGCCGCTGGCGCCTCGCCCTCGCGGCGCTGATGACGACGACGACGATGCTGGCTTGTTGCATCACGCTGCCGGCCGCCGCACAACCTGCGCCGATGAGCACGTTCCGGCCGCAGCTTCAGGTCGGCGACCTGGTGTTCATCCGCGTGACAGCGCTGCCGTTCCGCAAGGTCGCCGCGGCCACCGGCAGCTGGACCAACCATGTCGGCGTCGTGATCGACACGAGCGGCGCCGAACCGGTGATCGGCGAAAGCACGTTCCCGGTGTCGAAGGCGACCCCGCTGACACATTTCGTCGCGCGCTCCGAAGACGGCCGCGTCGCCGTGACGCGGCTGGCCACAGCGCTCACCGACGCGCAGCGCGCGCAGATCCGCCGCGCGGCCGAGGCGCGCATGGGCATCGCCTACGACACCGGCTTCGACCTGCATTCGCGGCACCAGTTCTGCTCGCGCTATGCGCGCGAGGTGCTGGTCGAGGCGACCGGCACCGCGGTCGGCGAGGTCGAGACCTTCGCGCACCTGCTCGAGCGCAACCCGGCAGCCGGGCTGGGCTTCTGGCGCGTCTGGTACTTCGGCCGCATTCCGTGGACGCGCGAGACGGTCACGCCGGCCAGCCTGTTGCAGAGCACGCAGCTGCGCAGCGTCTTCGACGGCCGCGTGGCTTCCTAGGCTGACGGCCGGGACAGCGCGCGCTGCACCTCGCCGATGAATCGACCGTGGTTGAACTCGGCCTTGCCGACGATGTCCTGGATGTGCCCGTTGAGCCGGTCGCGATCGGACCGCGTCAGATCCTTCGCGGTGACGACGACGATCGGGATCCGCGCCGTCGACGGGTTGCCCTTGAGCGCCTCGACGACATCGAAGCCGCTGACCTCGGGCATCTCGAGGTCAAGCGCGATCAGGTCGGGCCGGAAACGCCGCGCCAGGTCGATGCCTTCGCGACCGCCGAGGGCGCGCAGCACGAGGTAGTCGCTCTGGTGCAGGTGCGTGGCGAGCAATTCCACAGCGTCCGCATCGTCGTCGACGATTAGCACCGTCAGCGGGCGACTGCTCTGCGGCGCCAGCCCGAGGCGTTCGAGCCCGCGGGTCAACGCATCGCGGCCGATCGGCTTTTGCAGCACCAGCGCGGCCCCCAGCGAGAAGCCCCGGCCCTGATCGGCAACCACCGAGACGACCACGACGGGCACGGCCTCCCAGCGCGCCGTCTGCCGGAGCCGGGCCAGGAACTCCCAGCCGTCCATGCCGGGCAGCAGGATGTCCAGCGTGATGAGGTCGGGCGTCATGTCGTCCACCAGCGCCAGTGCGCTCTCGGCCGAGGCCACACGCTCGACCGCGAAGCCCTCGGCCTCGAGCTGCGCGCGCATCAGCGCCGCGGCATCGTCGTTGTCCTCGACGACCAGCGCCGTGGGCCGCTTCGCCGAACGCATGGCAGCCGAATCGGCGCCGTTGCCCGCCAGCGCCACGCTCGCCCGCCACGGCAGCCAGACCGTGAAACACGTGCCTCGCCCTTCCTCGCTCGTGACCGCGACCGTTCCGCCGTGCAGCTCCGCGAGGCGGTGCACCATCACCAGGCCGAGGCCGGTGCCTTCGGCGCTTTGCGTGAGCCGATTCGCGATCTGCGTGAACGGCGTGAAGAGCTTGCGCATGTCGTTCTGGCCGATGCCGATGCCGGTGTCGGACACCGAGATCTCGACGAACTGCGCGTGTTCGCTCGACGGCAGCGGCATGCGCATGCCCTCGTGAAACCCTGGCAACGCGGTCGCCGCCCGCACGCGATCCACGAGCGCGGCGCGCAGCACAACCTGGCCGCTGGTCGGTGTGAACTTCAGCGCATTGGAGACCAGGTTCAGCACCAGCTGCTTCAGGCGCCGGCGGTCCGCCAGCAGTTCGCCGACCACGCCGTGCGGATCGAGCTTCAGCTCGATCCGCTTCGCATTCGCCTGCGTCGCCAGCATCGCGAGCACGTCCGCCAGGAGTGATTCGAGCTGCACACGATCCAGCGTGACGTCCATCTTGCCGGCCTCGATCTTCGACAGGTCCAGGATGTCGTTGATGAGTTCCAGCAGGTGATGGCCACCCTGGAAGATGTGGGTCGCGAAGCTGCGCTGCTGGTCCGACAGCCGACCGACCATCCCGTCCTTCAGCAGCTCTGAAAAGCCGATGACGGCGTTGAGCGGCGTGCGCAACTCGTGCGACATGTTGGCGAGGAACTCCGACTTGAGCCGGGTCTGCTCCTGCAGCTGTCGATTGGATTCGCCCAGCTGTCCGTTGAGCGACTCGAGCCGTTCGCTCAGGGTCTGCAGGTCGGTGGCGCGCCGCTGCTCGTGCGCGTGCGCCTGTGTCAGGCGGGCATGGAGCAGGCCGTTCTCGAGCAGCAGCACCGCGAGCACGAAGCTGCTGGCCAACAGCCCGTAGACCCGGCCCGCATAGAACCCGAGGTCGAAACGCCCGCCGTTGAGCATCGCGGAGAGCGCGACATCGAGCAGCCAGGCACACATCACGACCAGCAGCCAGAGGTCGAGCACCGCATGGGGCCGCCGCCGTCGCCACAGCACGGCCATGGCGAGCACGCACAGCACCCCGATCGTCGAGACCACGCCAAGCATGATCGGCGTGTAGCGGTTTCCCGCCATGATGGGCGGCAGCGCATCGTGGCCGGCGGTGACCGACCCCGTGAAGATCGCCACGACGACGGCGACCGCCGCGCAGGTGCCTGCGACGACCGGGCCGCTGTCGATCGGCCGCGTCGGCGCCTCGCGGGGACTGCCGCGCAGCAGCGCGTAGCCGATCACGAACAGCGGAAAGCCGCCGTGCCAGACCATGTAGAGCCAGGCCGTGCTCTGAGGCCCGGCGCCGAGCAGGCCGGTCGGCGCGAACAGCCCGGGAAAGCTGAGCCCGTGGGCCACGGTGGCGAGCGCGCTGAAAAGGTAGCCCGCGGCCAGCACCAGCACGGCCCGCGAGCGCGAGAGCCGGAACTGCCCGAACAGCAGCAGCGCGGTGATCGAGTCGTTGACGATCAGTGCCGATTCATAGATCGGAATGAAGGCCCATACCGGCTGCAGCGGCTGCTTCGCGAAGGGCACCACGCCCGCAAAGAACAACAGCGACAGTAGAACAACGACCAAAGCGGAACGACGTTCGACCGGGCCCGCAGGCCAGGTGATCAGCAACGTCGCAGCAAGAGGGCTTTGGCCAGCTTGGAGGCTTGCCGTGCTTGTCATGGCGCTGATCAGAACAGATTCCTGCCTGCCGCAACACTGGCAAGTCTTGCAGGGCCGGGCCCTCAATTTCCTGCGCCAACAGCCGATATAGCCCTGATTCTTCTGCGGTCAGGCCACGCGGCCCCACCACCTCATGTACCCCTCGTCAGAAGTCGACTTCCTGTGTGCACGTCTGAACTGCGGAGAGATACCGCGGCAGCGCTTCGTCGAGGAATGTGCCAAGCTCACGACCCGACAAGTCGGCTGTTCGAGGGCGGGCCTGTGGGTCTTTGTCGATTCACCGCAGGGCCGGCTGCTGCGCTGCGAGGGCGTGTACGACCGCGTCAACGACCGCCTGGTTCAAGTCGCCGACGAATCCGAAGAACGATCGGGCCCGTACTTCCTGGAGCTCGAGCGTTCCGGCCATGTGCTGGCGAACGACGCGCGCACGCATCCGGCGACCCGCAGCTTCTTCGAGGATCATCTGCAGTCGACCGGCGTGCAATCCTTGATGGCGGCGGCGTTCTCGCTGAACGGCCGCCTCTTCGGCGCGTTCACGTGCACGCAGGTCGGCGAACCGGTGGCGTGGTCGCAGCGGCAGCTCGCAATCCTGACGAAGATCGGCGCGCGCGCGACGCTGGCGCTGGCCAGCGCGCCTCATTTTCTGGAATCGATGCTGGCGCCGCTCTGAGGGGCGCCGGTCAACCGCCCAGATAGGCCGCGCCGCTGCGTCTCGGCTGCGCGAGCATCAAGGTCTGGATCCAGACGGTGGACTGGGCGGAGGTCTCGACGTGACGCACGGGTTGATGCAGCAACCCGATCGCGACGCGCCCGGTCCACCAGACGCGCTTGCCGGTGCCGGGGATCACGAACTCGCCGACGTGGCCGGGCGGGATCGTCACCGGCGGCGCCGACGAACTGTGGTCGATGCCGTTGTGACGGGTGGTCGTCGTGGTCAGATGTTCGCTCGCCATGGTCGACTCCTGAAGAAGTGGCAGGCCGATGATTGCGCCAGCGGTGCCTCGCGGCACCACCTCAGTGAGGGGGCAAGCAACAGAAATACACCACTCAACTTAGGGGTCGGCTTCCCGATCGACGTGGGAAGTGGTCCGTTCAGGCGCCGGGCGCCCTCGGGATCGGCGCATTCGTCGCCGACGCGCCGAGCACGTGCGCCGTCACATCGGTGCCGCCGCCGAGATTCTTCGCCACGGTGCCGATGGTCCAGATCGGACCCCACGGGATGCCCCACCAGCCAACCAGCAGCGACAGGGCGCACCATGGCGCGGCCTTGCCGGCCGCGCTCGCGCCGGACGGAATGAAGTAGATGCCGGAGCTGCGCTTGAACGACATCACGATGATCGAGACGCAGTACTGGAAGACGACGAACTTCGCCCCCTTCTGCAGCTCGGCGTTGATCTCGTCGTTGCTCAGGTGCTCGATGCCTTTGATGGCCATGGTTCCTCTCTTCCTCTTGGTGTTGTTGATTCAACCGAAGTACGGCCGCTCCGATGCGAACAGGAGCCGCCTGGCCCCCTCTCGCCATGCGCTGGGCGCGCGCGCCCCCAGCATGATCGTGCCGACGCTGTAGCCGTGGCCGCGCAGCTCGGGCGTCAGCCCGGCCAGCAGCCGCTCGGCCTGCTCGGGCGGCTCGCCGCGCTTGAGCGCGTCGATGAAGCGCAGCATCGTGTCGGACTGCTGCGGTGCCGCGCGTTTGAGCATGGGCTCGAACGCGGACAGCTCGCGCCCGGCCCGCGCGGCCAGGCCGATGCTGGCCCACACCGTGCTCTCGTCCAGGCCCTTGTCGATCGGCAGCGCCAGGGCCTGCGACACCAGCGCCGCACCGGCCCGGTCCGAGGCCGCGGCCAGACGCAGCAGCCGGGCCTCGCTCTGCGGCTGGCTGTGCGCCAGCTGCACCGCGCTGTCGACGCGGCCGCGCGCAAGTTCGGCATAGGCCTTGTAGGCCGGCGTGTCGATGCCCTGCCCGGTCTCCAGCGCTAGCAGGCGCTGCAGCGTGTCCGATCCCTTGCCGAGTTCGGTCAGCGCGGCGGGGCTGTCCTGCTTCAACAGCCGGCGCATGCGTGCGAGATCGACACCCAGCTCGTTGCCGAGCGCCGGCACCTTGCGGCGTGCCTGGTCGCCGGCCTCGATGGCCTGCGGCCACTGCGCGTTAGCCGCGGCGACGTAGCCCGCCGCGTAGGCGTACCAACCGTGCTCCGGGTAACGCGCATGACCGTCGACGAAGGCGCGGTCTTTCTCGGGGCCGTCGGGCAGGCAGCGCACGGTCATGTACTGCAGGTTGGCGTTCTGCGGCGCGGCGGCGGCGCGTGCCTGGCCGCGCTGACAGACGGCGACGCGCTCGGCCGCGTCGGCGCTGTCCTGCTCGAGGCGCAACAGCAGCACGTCCTCTGGCGACTCGGCCAGCCGCGCCTTCAGCAGCGGCTTGAAGCCGGGGCCGCTCTTCGCGACCCACAGCCACTCGGCGATGTGGCGCGAGGCCAGCGTGTCCCAGCGCGCATGCGCGGTCGCGAGCCGCAGGCCTTCGGCCTGGTCGGCGATCAGGCCGAGCTGCTGTGACGGCGGCGCATCGCCGAGGCCCGACAGCACCTCGCGCGTTCCGCCACCGCCCTTGGTGCTGATGCTCTTCGGCGCATCGGCGAACAGGATGCCGACCGAGGTGCTGCGCCAGCGCGGCGCGCCCAGCACACGCTCCGGCGGCGCGCTCGCGTTGCCGTAGGCGGCCGTCCATTCGACCAGCGGCGCCGCACCGGCGACGTTGTAGACGAACTGGCCGAAACTGCCGCGCGCGTCGGCATCGAAGCTCTCGATCAACTGGCCCTCGGCGCTGCGGGTCTCGATGTGCACGGTCTGATCGGCGTCGATCGAATGCGTGCTCGATGCCAGCGGCGGCACGCTGAAACGCAGCGCCTTGCCGACCTGCACGACGACCGGCCGCGCCAGGCCGTTGTAGACCGTCACGCTCGCGCTGCCGACCGTGCCGCCCAACCCCAGCACCGCCGCGACGATGCCGCCCGCGACGACGACGCGTGCGCTCGCGGGCAGGATGCCGTCGGCCGTCTGGAAACGCCCCCACCAGTCGAGCTGCGTCTGGCGCTTGCGTTCGGCGCCGGGGCGCAGCGTCGCGTAGCCGGCGGGCACGACCGACGCCGCCGGTGCCGGCCCGGCCGACGTGCCGGCCCGGAGGTGATCCGCCAGCGCCGCCTCGCTGACGAGCAACTGCTCCAGCGCATGCGAGCGCAGCGCCCCGCAGGCGCCCGCGGTGTGATCGACCCAGCTGTCGACTGCGTTCAGCCAGTCGCCGACGGTCTCGGCGACGACGCCCGGCAGCTTCAGCTCGCCGAGCGCAGCCGCCCAGCTCGGCGCGCTCAGGCGCTGCAGCAGCGTCTCGTCGAGCCGCACACCGGGCGCATCGGCGAACACTTTCGCGAGCGCGTCGCGCAGCACGTTGCCGTCGTGCACGACACGCGCGATGCCCTTCTTGCTGACCTTGCGCGTCGCGGTCACGATGCTCACGGTGTTCGACAGCAGGCCTTGCAGGTCGCGCAGGTTGTCTTCGTTGTGGTCGGCGAAATGCAGCGCCGCGAGCAGGCCCTGCAGGTACTCGGGCCAGCCCTCGCCGACGCTCGCGGCGGCCGCGAGGTGCAGGCTGCGGCATTGGCGATCGTGCGCCTGCAGGCGCTCCCTGACCTTGCCCAGATCGCGTTCGACTTGCAGGATCGCGAGCGGCAGCCCGCCGCGCTTGAGCGTCTTGCCGCGGTGCCGGATCACGCCGCCCGGCGGGCGCACGGTACCGCGCTTCAGGCCGTCGAGCTGGACCCGCTCCTTGTCGAGCGCGCGCAGCCGCTCCATGTCGGCCGCGAGCGACTCGGGGTACAGCGTGGCCAAACTGGCCGCGTTCGCGACGCCCGCATCGGCGTAGAGCGCGTTCAACTCGGTGGCGCAGCGCACGATCGAGCGGCCGAAGTAGATGCCGCGGTAGCGGCTCTTGAAGAACTCGCGCTCGAACTGCTGGCCGAGTGCGCCGAGCGCGTCGTCGTGCGGCTTCGCTTCGGCCGGCGCCTCGCCGAGCAGCTTCGCGGTCACCGCTTCGCGCAGCGCCTGCGGTTGATCGAACAGCGCCCACGCGGGTCGCGCGTCGATCGGCGCGGCGATGTAGTGGCGCTTCGCGTTCGCCTCGCGCTCGTGGTTCAACGGATGGCTCAACCACATCTGCGGCGGCTGCGCCAGCTCGGCCTTGAAGACCCGGTGTTCCGCCGGCTCGGGCGCCACGCGCGTCGGCACCTGGCCGTACACCGGATCGCCGAGCAGCTGCCCCATGTGCGCGACGACCTGCGACTGGATCTCGAACAGGTCGCGCGTGAGCCGGCCCTTGGCCTTCTCGCTCATCACGAAGCCGACCGCGCGGCCCCAGGCGTCGTCCGCCGCCTCGAGCTTGTAGAGCGCGTGGATCAGCGCGTCGCTGCCGGTCAGCGACACCGCCACCAGATCGGCGTTGAGCTCCATCTCGCGCGACAGCGCACGCTGCATCAGCAGCACGAGCTGGAACACCGAATCGACCAGCGAACGGATCGACCACACGATCAGCCGCAGGATCCAGCCGACCCAGGCGATGCGCACATCGAAGCGCGACAGCCCGGTCAGGAAGTCGTCGAGCTTGTCGCGCCGGGCGATCAGGTGCGCGGCAATCTGCTGCGCGATGTAGACCCAGCGCCCGACCGCCATCGCACGCTGGGCGAAGTGGCCGAACTCGTGCGCGAGCACCGCACGAAACTCGCCCAGGGTCAGCGAGTTGACGAGGCCGAGGCCGATCTCGAGGTTCTTCTTCGAGGGCAGGAACAGGTTCAGGATCGACAGGTCGTAGAACACCGCGGCGTTGACGCGCGGCGACACGAACACCTTGTGTGGCCGCGGCGCGCCGGCCTTGTCGGCGAGGCGGTGCAGAAAGCGGAACAGCTCGGGCTGCTGCTCGGGCGTGATGGCGATGCTGTCGCCGCCGCCGCCATGCTTGACGAACAACACCGCCTTCAGCATGAACACCGCCAGGAACGCGGCGCAGGCGCCGATGATCCAGCCCCAGAACGCGTCCTTGGTGCCGGAACCGGCGCCGAAGGTGAGCCGGTACGCGGTCAGCGCGAACCAGGCCGCCAACGCGAAGTACAAGACCATGAACAGCGCCAGCCCGCCCATCGCCAACCAGGCGCGCAGCCTGTACGCGAGGGTCGGTCGGGCCAGTTTCTGAATCAGCGGGCTGGGCTGGGCCGTGGGGTTCGCTTGCACAGGGGGCTCCTGGGGTGCTCAGCCGGCGAGTGTCGCAAGCGAATCGCCGAAAGTTCCCGCGCGTGTCGTGCGCGACACACCACGAACCATGACAAAAGTCGTGCAAAGTCTGATCCAGAATCGAACCCCCCACGATCGTGGGACACGAAAGGATCGCGTTGAACACCACCACCCCTGCCCTCTCGATGCCGGCCGTGCACGGCGCACCGCAATGCGTCTGGGACGCCGGCGCCACGCTCGGCGAGGGCACCTGCTGGTCAGCGCGCAGCGCGTCGCTGTGGTGGGTCGACATCCTCGGCAGGCGCCTGCTCCGCTATCGCCCGGCGGACGGCGCACGCGACAGCTGGGCCTTCGACGAGGAGATCTCGGCGGTCGCCGAGCGCACCGACGCGCCCGGGCTGATCGTGACGCTGCGCCGCGGCTACGCGCTGTTCGATCCGGACGCGCCGGACGCCGCGCCACGCTACCTGCACCGTCCCGAGGCCGAGCCCGCCGGCAACCGCTTCAACGACGGCAAGTGCGACCGCAGCGGCCGCTTCTGGGGCGGCACGATGGACTTCGCGTGCAAGGCACCGACCGGCGCGCTGTATTGTTATCAGCCCGACGGACGCTGCACGCGCCACGACATGGGATTCGCCGTCACCAACGGCCCGACCTGGTCGCTTGATGAGCGCACGATGTACTTCAACGACACCGTCAGGGGCCGCGTCCACGCGTTCGATTTCGACGCGGCGACCGGCGCGATCGCGAACCGGCGCGAGTGGCTGAGGTTCGCGCGCGGCGACGGCTTTCCCGACGGCATGACGACCGACGCCGCGGGCCGCCTGTGGCTCGCGCACTGGGGTGGCGCCTGCGTGAGCTGCCACGACCCGGTCAGCGGCGCCGAACTCGGCCGCATCGCGCTGCCGACCGCCCACATCACGAACTGCGCGTTCGGCGGGCCCGAGTTGCGCACGCTGTTCGTCACCAGCGCGCGTGTTGATCTGTCGGCCGAGCAACTCGCCGCGCAGCCGCTCGCCGGCGGGCTGTTCGCGATCGAACTGGGGGTGCCGGGGGTGCCGGCCTCGATGTTCGGCGGCTGACTAGATCAAGCCGTTGCCCGACTCCAGCACCTCGCTCAGGTCGTCGCGCGTTTCCTTCAGCTGCACCAGGGTCGCCTGCTGCGCCGCGAGCGGGTCGCGGTTCAGCAGCGCGGTCAGGATCGCCTTGTGCCGCGGCAGCGACAGCGCGTGCGTGTTCGGGTGCAGGCTGCTGAGCTTGATCGATTCGCGCAGCGCCAGCGACAGCATATTGCCGATGTAGGCCAGCAGGTCGTTGTTGGTGGCTTCGGCGATGCGGCGGTGGAACGCCAGGTCGGGCTCGAGGATCTCGTCGGCGGTGCGCGCCGCTTCCATGCCGGCGTAGGCCTCGGCGATGCCCTGCAGCGCCTCGTCGCTCGCGACCTTCGCGGCCAGCGCCGCGGCGGCTGGCTCGAACACGCGCCGCACCGTCAGCAGCGTCTCGACGAACTCCGGTGGCGGCTGGGTCTGGATCAGCCAGTACAGCACGTCGGGGTCGAGCAGATGCCACTCGCTGCGCGGCCGCACCGTCGCGCCGGCGCGCTGGCGCGACAGCACCAGGCCTTTCGCGACCAGCACGCGCGTGGCCTCGCGCAGCACCGGGCGACTCACCTCGTAGTCGGCCAGCAGCGCGGCCTCGGCCGGCAGCCGGTCGCCCGGCTTGAACTCGCCGGCGACGACGCGCATGCCGAGGTCGCGCACGATGCGCGCGTGCATGCTCTTGCGTTCCGGTGGATGCCGGTAATCGCGATGACCCTGAGCAGCATTCATTGCGAGAGCTCAGGCACCATCAACTCTTGCTCTTGTTGTAGACGTCGACGAAGACAGCGGCCAGCAGCACCAGCCCCTTGATGACCTGCTGGTAGTCGATGCCGATGCCCAGAATCGACATGCCGTTGTTCATCACGCCCATCACGAACGCGCCGATCACCGCGCCCAGCACCTTGCCGACGCCGCCCGAGGCCGACGCGCCGCCGATGAAGCACGCGGCGATCACGTCGAGCTCGAAGCCGGTGCCGGCCTTCGGCGTCGCGGTGTTCAGCCGCGCCGCGAACACCAGCCCGGCGACGGCCGCGAGCACCCCCATGTTGATGAAGGTGTAGAACGACAGCCACTGTGTCTTCACGCCCGACAGCCGCGCCGCCTTCTCGTTGCCGCCGAGCGCGTAGATGCGCCGGCCGATCGTCGTGCGCGTGGTCACGAAGTCGTAGAACAGCATCAGCAGCGTCATGATGATCAGCACGTTCGGCAGGCCCTTGTACGACGCGAGCTTCCAGCTGAACGCAACGATGATCGCGACGAAGACCAGGTTCTTGCCGATGAAGAACGGGTAGGGTTCGGTCTCCATGCCGTGGCGCGCCTGGTTCGCACGCTCGCGCAGTTTCGCGACGATCAACACGAACGCGATCGCGATGCCGGCGAGCAGCGAGCTCGTGCGCAGCGTCTCGCCGTTGAGCCAGTCCGGGATGAAGCCCGAGCTCAGCAGCTGGAAGGTGGGCGGGAACGGCCCGACCGACTGGCCCTGCAGCAGCGCCAGGCTCAGGCCCTTGAACACCAGCATGCCGGCGAGCGTGACGATGAACGACGGGATGCGGAAGAACGCGACGAACCAGCCCTGCGCCGCGCCGATGGCCGCGCCCGCGAGCAGGCACACCAGCGTCGCCGGCACGAAATGCCAGTCGTACTGCACCATCAGCACCGCCGCGAGCGCGCCGATGAAGCCGACCACCGAGCCGACCGACAGGTCGATGTGGCCGGCGACGATCACCAACAGCATGCCCAGCGCCATGATGACGATGTAGCTGTTCTGCAGCACCAGGTTCGTCAGGTTCAGCGGCTCGAGCAGCGTGCCGCCGGTCAGGTACTGGAACAAGCCCATGATCACGACGAGCGACATCAGCATGCCGTACTCGCGCAGGTTGTTCTTCAGGAAGCCGGCATACGGATGCGCTGCCTCTGCCGCCGTGGGCACCGCCGGCGCGGCCGATGGCCCCGGAGCCGCCGCTGCGCCGGGCACCGGCGCCGGAATGGTGGGATCGGCCATCACGCAGCCCCCGCGGTCACGATCGAACGCATGATCTTCTCCTGCGACGCTTCGTGCCCGGCGAACTCGCCGACGAAGCGCCCTTCATTCATCACATAGATGCGGTCGCACATGCCGAGCAGCTCGGGCATCTCCGACGAAATCATCACGACGCACTTGCCGGCGGCCGCAAGCTCGGCCATCAGCGTGTAGATCTCGAACTTCGCGCCGACGTCGATGCCGCGCGTCGGCTCGTCGAGGATCAGCACCTCCGGGTTCGCGAACAGCCACTTCGCGAGCACGACCTTCTGCTGGTTGCCGCCCGACAGGTTCACGACCTGCTGGGACACGCTCGCGCAGCGGATGCGCAGCTTCTGTCGATACTCGCTCGCGACCTTGAACTCGCGCCCGTCGTCGATCACGGTCGCACTCGACACGCCGCCCAGGTTCGCGAGCGTGATGTTGCGCTGGATGTCGTCGTCCAGCACCAGCCCGTAACCCTTGCGGTCTTCGGTCACGTACGCGATGCCGTGGCGAATCGCCTTCTCGATCGTGCTCACGTCGACCTCGCGGCCGTGCAGCAGCACCTGGCCGCTGATCTTGCGGCCATACGAGCGCCCGAACACGCTCATCGCGAGCTCGGTGCGGCCGGCGCCCATCAGCCCGGCGATGCCGACGATCTCGCCGCGTCGCGCCTGCAGGTTCACGCCCTTGATCACGAGCCGGTCGGCGTGCTCCGGGTGGTGCACGCGCCAATCCTTGACTTCGAACACCGTGTCGCCGACGTCAGGCGTGCGCTTCGGGTAGCGGTCCGCCAGCCGGCGGCCGACCATCGCCTGGATCACGTGGTCCTCGCTCACCGTCTCGCTGCGGCAGTCGAAGCTGCGCACCGTGCTGCCGTCGCGGATCACCGTGATCGTGTCGGCCACCTTCGCGATCTCGTTGAGCTTGTGCGAGATCAGGATGCAGGCGATGCCCTGCGCCTTCAGCTCCAGCAGCAGCGCGAGCAGCGCGTCGCTGTCGGTCTCGTTCAGGCTCGCGGTCGGCTCGTCGAGGATCAGCAGCTTGACCTCCTTCGACAGCGCCTTCGCGATCTCGACAAGCTGCTGCTTGCCGACGCCGATGTCGGTGATCAGCGTGCTCGCGCGCTCGTTCAGCCCGACCTTGCGCAGCAGCGCCTGGGTCTTCGCGTAGGCCGCGAACCAGTCGATCACGCCGCCGCGCGCCGGCTCGTTGCCGAGAAAGATGTTCTCGGCGATCGACAGCAGCGGCACCAGCGCGAGTTCCTGGTGGATGATGATGATGCCGGCATGCTCGCTGTCGCGGATGCCGCGGAACTGGCGCTCGCTGCCCTCGAAGTGGATCGCGCCCTCGTACTCGCCGTGCGGGTAGACGCCGCTCAACACTTTCATCAAGGTCGACTTGCCGGCGCCGTTCTCGCCGACGACCGCATGGATCTCGCCGGCGCGCACCGCGAGGTTCACATCACTCAGCGCCGTCACCCCGTGAAAGCGCTTCGTGATGCCCTTCATCTCCAACAAATTCATCTCGCGAGCTCTACTTGATCTGCGATTCCTTGTAGTACCCGCTGTCGATCAGCACCGGCTTCCAGTTCGACACATCGACGCTGACCGGCTTCAGCAGGTACGACGGCACGACCTTCACGCCGTTGTTGTAGGTCTTGGTGTCGTTGATGTCGACCTTCTTGCCGCTCAGCATCTCGTCGATCATCGTGACCGTGACCTTCGCGAGTTCGCGCGTGTCCTTGAAGACCGTCGAGCTCTGCTCGCCGCGCAGCATCGACTTGACCGAAGCCACCTCGGCGTCCTGCCCCGAGACGACCGGCATCGGCTGCTTCGGCGTGCCGTAGCCCACGCCCTTCAGCGACGACAGGATGCCGATCGACAGGCCGTCGTACGGCGACAGCACGGCGTCGACGCGGGCGTTGCCGTAGAACGCGCTGAGCAGGTTGTCCATGCGGGCCTGCGCGACGGCGCCGTCCCAGCGCAGCGTGCCGACCTTGTCCATGCCCATCTGCTTGCTGCGCACGACGAGCTTGCCGCTGTCGATGTAGGGCTTGAGCACCGACATCGCGCCGTCGTAGAAGAAGAACGCGTTGTTGTCGTCCGGCGAGCCGCCGAACAGCTCGATGTTGAACGGGCCCTTGCCCTGCTTCAGCCCGAGCTTGTCGACGATCGAGCCGGCCTGCAGCACGCCGACCTGGAAGTTGTCGAAGGTCGCGTAGTAGTCGACGTTCTTCGAGCCCTTGATCAGGCGGTCGTAGGCGATGACCTTGATGCCGTTGTCGGCGGCCTTCTGCAGCGCGTTGGACAGCGTCGTGCCGTCGATCGCGGCGATCACGAGCACCTTGACCTTCTTGGTGATCATGTTCTCGACCTGCGCGAGCTGGTTCGGGATGTCGTCTTCGGCGTACTGCAGGTCGGCCTTGTAGCCTTTCTCCTTCAGCGACTTGACCATGCTGTCGCCGTCGGAGATCCAGCGCGCCGACGACTTGGTCGGCATCGACACGCCGACCGTGCCTTTGTCCTGCGCCTGGGCGGCGCCGCCGAACAGCAGCGCGCCGGTGGCCGCGACGAGAGTGAGGGTCTGGTTGATGAACTTCATGCGTCTGTCTCCTTCTGGTTTGGTCGAACGGATCAGCGGCCCCAACGCAGCACCAGCGGATCGAGCCGGCGTGCGGTCTCGATCAATCCGGCGCGGGTCGCGGGGTGCATCGGTGGGAAAGGGTGGCGTGGCGCTTCGCAGGCGATCACACCTCCCTCTTGCATCAAGGCCTTGGCCGACAACAGGCCGCCCTGACGATTCTCGCAATTGATCAGCGGCAACCAACGCGTGTATTCACCGATCGCGTCGTCGCGCCGACCGGCGGCATACACGTCGACGATGCGGCGGATGCCGTCGGGGTAGCCGCCGCCGGTCATCGAGCCGGTGGCACCGGCGTCGAGGTCGGGCAGCAAGGTGATCGCCTCCTCGCCGTCCCACGGGCCTTCGATCGTGTCGCCGCCGAGGCGGATCAGCTCGCGCAGCTTCGAAGCGGCGCCCGCGGTCTCGATCTTGAAGTAGGCGACGTGCTCGATCTCTTTGGCCATGCGCGCGAGGAAGGGCGCGCTCAGCACCGTGCCGCTGACGGGGGCGTCCTGGATCATGATCGGGATCGTCAGCGCGTCGGACAGCGTGGCGAAGAACTCGTAGGTCTGCGCCTCCGGCACGCGGATCGTCGCGCCGTGGTACGGCGGCATCACCATCACCATCGCCGCGCCCATCGCCTGCGCGCGCCGGCTGCGCTCGACGCAGACGCGGGTGCTGAAGTGCGTCGTCGTGACGATCACCGGCACGCGCCCGGCGACATGCTCGAGGATGGTTTGGGTCAAGACCTCGCGCTCGTCGTCGCTCAGCACGAACTGCTCGGAGAAGTTCGCGAGGATGCAGATGCCGTTGCTCCCGGCGTCGATCATGAAATCGATGCAGCGCTTCTGGCTCGCCAGATCGAGTTCGCCCGTGTCGGTGAAGGTGGTCGGCGCGACCGGGAAGACGCCGCGGTAGCGGGCGGTGGTGCTCATCGTGAGATCCGGGGTCAGTGTGAATGCGGTGGCACGGCCGCGCCGCGGCAGCCGACCAGGAAGTCGAAGTCGCAGCCCTCGTCGGCCTGCAGCACGTGCTCGACATAGAGCTTGCGGTAGCCGGCGCCATCGGCCGGATCGGCGGTCTTCGCGGCCGTCCACGCGGCCAGGCGCGATTGCAATTCGGCCTCGCTGATGTCGAGATGCAGCCGACCCGCCGCGCAGTCGAGCTCGATCCAGTCGCCCTCCTGCACCACCGCGAGCGGCCCGCCGGCGCGCGCTTCGGGCGCGACGTGCAGCACCACGGTGCCGTAGGCGGTGCCGCTCATGCGTGCATCGCTGATCCGCACCATGTCGGTCACGCCCTGCGCCAGCAGCTTGGGCGGCAGGCCCATGTTGCCGACTTCGGCCATGCCGGGGTAGCCGCGCGGACCGCAGTTCTTCAGCACCAGCACCGAATCCTTGTCGACCTCGAGCTCGGGGTCGTGGATGCGCGCCTTGTAGTCGGTGAGGCTTTCGAACACGACCGCGCGCCCGCGGTGTTGCAGCAGCGAGGCGGTCGCCGCCGACGGCTTCAGCACCGCGCCGTTCGGCGCGAGGTTGCCGCGCAGCACGCAGATGCCGCCGTCGGCGACGAGCGGTTGGCCAAGCGGGCGGATGACCTCGTCGTTGAGCATCGGCGCGTCCTTGACGTTGTCCCACAGGCTCATGCCGTTGGCCGTCAACGCGTCGGGATGCGGCAGCAGCCCAGCCTCGCCCATGCGGCGCAGCACCGCGGGCAGGCCGCCGGCGTAATAGAACTCTTCCATCAGGAAACGGCCCGAGGGCATCAGGTCGACCAGCGTCGGCGTGCCTTTGCCGAGGCGCGTCCAGTCCTCGAGCTCGAGCGGCACGCCGATGCGGCCGGCGATGGCCTTCAGGTGGATCACCGCGTTGGTCGAGCCGCCGATCGCGGCGTTGACGCGGATCGCGTTCTCGAACGCCTCGCGCGTCAGGATCTTCGACAGGGTCAACCCCTCGAGCGCCATCTGCACGATGCGCATGCCCGACATGTGCGCGAGCACGTAGCGCCGCGCATCGACCGCCGGGATCGCCGCGTTGTGCGGCAAGCTGACGCCGAGCGATTCGGCCATGCAGGCCATCGTCGAGGCCGTGCCCATGGTGTTGCAGGTGCCGGCCGAGCGCGACATGCCCGATTCGGCCGACATGAACTCGTGCAGCGTGATCGTGCCGGCCTTGACCTGCTCGGAGAGCTGCCACACCGCGGTGCCCGAGCCGATGTCGCGGCCGCCGTGCTTGCCGTTGAGCATCGGCCCGCCGGTCACGCAGATCGCCGGCACGTCGCAGCTCGCCGCGCCCATCAGCAGCGCCGGCGTGGTCTTGTCGCAGCCGACCATCAGCACGACCGCGTCGATCGGGTTGCCGCGGATCGCCTCCTCGACGTCCATGCTCGCGAGGTTGCGCGTGAACATCGCGGTCGGCCGCAGATTCGATTCGCCGTTGCTGAACACAGGGAACTCGACCGGGTAGCCGCCGGCCTCGAACACGCCGCGCCGCACGCGCTCGGCGAGCTGGCGGAAGTGCGCGTTGCACGGCGTCAGCTCCGACCAGGTGTTGCAGATGCCGATGATGGGCTTGCCCTGGAACTCGTGGTCCGGGATGCCCTGGTTCTTCATCCAGCTGCGGTACATGAAGCCGTTCTTGTCGGCCGTGCCAAACCAGGCGGTGGATCGAAGCGGGGGGCGTGAGCTGGACATGAAGGCGGCAGATGGGGCGACAGCCGAATAATAAAGTATGGCTTTAAGTCACCACCAGTGAGTGTTTTCCCTCTGATCCGCCAATCGACTGTCTTTTAGTATGACCTTATTGACTGATCGCCAAGACCCTCGCATGACCTCTTTCGCCCACTACCCCAGCCTGCAGGACCGCGCCGTGCTGATCACCGGCGGCGCCACCGGCATCGGCGCGACCTTGGTCGACAGCTTCGTCGCGCAGGGCGCGCGCGTCGGCTTCATCGACATCGATGCGGCGGCCGGCCAGGCCCTCGTCGCGTCGCTCGACGGCGCGCGCCACACGCCGGTCTTCGTCGCCGCCGACCTGACCGACATCGGCACGCTCGACCGCGCGATCGATGCGATCCGTGACCGCATCGGCGCGATCACGGCGCTCCTGAACAACGCCGCGAACGACAAGCGCCACAAGATCGAGGAGACCACGCCCGAGAGCTGGGACGCCGGCATCGCGGTGAACCTGAAGCACCAGTTCTTCGCCGCGAAGAACGTGGCTGCCGACATGAAGGCAGCCGGTGGCGGCTCCATCGTCAACTTCGGTTCGGTGAGCTGGAAGCTCAAGCAAGGTGGCATGCCGGTCTACACGACCTCGAAATCCGCGGTGCAGGGCCTGACCCGCAGCCTTGCGCGCGACCTCGGGCCGTTCAACATCCGCGTCAACACGCTGGTGCCGGGCTGGGTCATGACCGAGAAGCAGATCCGCCTGTGGCTGGACGACCGGGGCAAGGAAGACATCGCGCGCGGCCAATGCATCAACCAGCCGCTGCTGCCCGAGCACATCGCGCGCATGGCGCTGTTCCTCGCGGCCGACGACAGTGCGATGTGCACCGCGCAGGATTTCATCGTCGATGGCGGCTGGGTCTGAATCGATGGCCGCGGTCAGGCCTTATGGTCAGCTGCCGGACGGCCGCGCGGTGTTCGAATACACGCTGGACAACGGGCGCGGCCTGCTGCTCCGCGCGATCAACCTCGGCGGCATCGTGACCGAGCTGCTGTGCCCGGATCGTGATGGGCAATCGGCGAACGTCGTGCTCGGCTTCAGCGCGCTCAGCGACTACGTGGAGCGCAACCCGAACTTCGGCACGCTGGTCGGCCGCTACGGCAATCGCATCGCGGGCGGTCGCTTCACGCTCGACGGGGAGCCCTACCGGCTCGCACTGAACGACGGGGCGAGCGATGGCGCGAATGCGCTGCACGGCGGCCCGGGCGGTTTCGGCAAACGCTGGTGGGCGATCGAACCGCTGCCGACGCAGGCCGACGGCAGCGTCGCGCTCGAACTCTCGCTGCGCAGCGACGATGGCGACGAACACTACCCCGGCCGGCTCGACGTGACGGTGCGCTACACGCTGACCCCGGCGAACGAGTGGCGCATCGACTACCGCGCGACGACGAGCCGCACGACGGTCCTGAACCTGACGCACCACGGCTACTACAACCTGGCCGGCGCCGGCAGCGCACTCGACCACAGCTTGAGCCTGAACGCGAGCCTGTACCTGCCGGTCGACGCGCAGCTGATCCCGACCGAGATCGCCGAGGTCGACGGCACGCCGTTCGATTTCCGCCAGCCCACGCGCATCGTCGAGCGCATCCGCGGCGGCGACCCCCAGCTGACGGCCGCGCGGGGCTACGACCACTGCTTCGCGCTGGACCGCGGCGGCAACAAGGGCCTGGTGCCGGCCGCGCGCCTGGCCGACCCGGCCTCGGGCCGCGTGATGGACATCGCGACGACCGAGCCCGGCATCCAGTTCTATTCCGGCAACTTCCTCGATGGCCGGCTGCGCGGCGCGAACGGCCAGGCCTACCGCCAGGGTGACGGCGTGTGCCTGGAGACCCAGCACTTCCCCGACAGCCCGAACCGACCCGAGTTTCCGTCCACCGTGCTGCGGCCCGGCGAGACGTTCCAGAGCACGACCGTGCACCGCTTCAGCACCGACTGAAACAAACCACCCGAAGAGGAGACGACCCCCATGAACACCCAACGACGTACCGTCATCGCGGCCATGATCGCCGCCGGCCTGCCGATCCC
>Ga0307517_10001681_pt1 | contig 36578 bp, 34 predicted proteins | sample 23_EM_MG_FD_194515 | JGI IMG/M metagenome (GOLD analysis project Ga0307517, IMG submission 194515) | Populus trichocarpa ectomycorrhiza microbial communities from riparian zone in the Pacific Northwest, United States - 23_EM | ecosystem: Host-associated > Plants > Roots > Unclassified | place...
CGAGATCGTTGCCCGCCATGGCTCGCACCTTTCGAGAGCGGCCGGCCGCTGATCGGGGCCCGGCCTCGAACCCTGCCAATGTCACCCGAATCACCCCGTTCCGCTACTTGCGGTGAGATCATCCCGGTATGCCTCTTTACCCACGGCCCCGAGTCCGCTCTCATGGGCTGGAAGCACGCCTCGGGGGAGGGCCACAGTGAAGCGTCCTGGACCATTGCTCACACTTCTGGCGGGTCTGGTGCTCGGCCTGTTCATGCTGACGCTCAACGTGACGTCGGGGACGAAGACCTTGTCGTCGTCCACGCAGCGCGAGGCATCACCGTCGGCGTCGCCGAAGAAATCGGCGAACCCGTCACCGACGCCGACCGTCACACCCAGCCCGACACCGTCGAAGTCGCCTGTCGCGAACGCCAGTTACGCCGGCCGCACAGGCGACGACACCGCGTCGGTCGCCGTGACCGTCCGGGACGGCAAGGCGGTCGCGTACTTCTGCGACGGCCGCTACAAGGAGGCCTGGCTGCGGGGCCCGGTCAAGGACGACGGGAGCATGAAGCTCACCGCCCCGAACGGGGCCGTACTCGACGGCAAGATCGAGCAGGGCAAGAAGATCCGCGGCACGGTCAAGGACGAGGGCCGGAAGTACGCGTTCACCGCGGACAAGGCCGTCAAGCCGTCCGGCCTGTGGCGCGCGACGGCCAAGGTGCGCGGCGCCAAGATCGACGGCGGCTGGATCGTGCTGCCGAACGGCCGCCAGACCGGCATCGTCACCCGCGACGGCAAGGCCGCCTCCGCACCCCGTATCGACCCGGAGACCGGCGCGGTCACGGTCGACGGCCAGCAACTCACGGCACAGCCCGTCACCCCCTGACCCACCATCCGCCTCAGGGAGCCGATCATGACCGCCGACCCGAACGCCGCCACCCAGTCCTACCCCTCGCGACCACCCACACCCCACCACGACAGCCCCGCCCGCTACCTGGTCCCGGCCCTCGTGGCCGCGGCCGTGGCGGTCGGACTCGGCGTCTACGGCAAGGTCCACGACCCGGCGGGCACCGCCTTCAACCTCGCCGGCTTCAGCAGCACGGGCGCGGTGAAGTCCTGGCTCGCGACCACCGCGTTCTTCTTCGCCCTCGTCCAGGTCGTCTCGGCCTTCATGGTCTACGGCAGGCTGCCGGGCCCGAGTTGGTCGGCGACCCTGCACCGCTGGTCGGGGCGGATCGCGTTCCTGGTCGCGGTGCCGGTCGCGGTGCACTGCCTCTACGCGTTCGGCTACCAGACGTACTCGACACGCGTGATGTGGCATTCCCTCCTGGGGTGCGCGTTCTTCGGCGCCTTCAGTGCCAAGATGCTGCTGCTCCGCTCGGAGCGCCTCCCGGGCTGGCTGCTGCCGCTCGTCGGCGGACTGGTCTTCACCGCGCTCACGCTGCTCTGGCTGACCTCCGCGCTCTGGTTCTTCCGCACCGTCGGAGTGACGACCTGACCACCGTCGCAGCGACCACATAGTGACCACACGATGACCACCTTCGGAGTGACTACATGACCGACAGCTCGACGCGCCGCACGGTCCTCGTGACGGGTGCGGCCGCCGCGCTCACCGCGGGCTGCAGCAAGTACGGCGACAGCAACGACTCCTCGGGCTCGTCGTCCGTGAAAGCCTCCGGCGGCCAGGAGTTGGCGAAGACCTCCGACATCCCCGTCGGCGGCGGCAAGATCCTCAAGGCCCAGAAGATCGTGGTGACCCAGCCGAAGAAGGACGAGTTCAAGGCCTTCTCGGCGATCTGCACCCACCAGGGCTGCACGGTGAGCGCCGTCGCGAACGGCACGATCAACTGCCCGTGCCACGGCAGCAAGTTCAACATCGCGGACGGTTCGGTCGCGGGCGGCCCGGCGCCGAAGCCGTTGCCCGCCGAGCAGATCACGGTGGAGGGAAATTCGATCCGCCTGGCGTGACGTGCCACGTACGCTCCCGGAATGCACCCCGAGTCCCTGGTCCGCGACCACACGATCTACGCCTGCGTGATGGGTTCACGCGCCTTCGGCCTGGCGACGGACACGAGTGACACGGACCGCAGGGGCGTGTTCCTCGCCCCCACTCCCCTCTTCTGGCGCTTCGACAAGCCGCCGACGCACATCGAGGGCCCGGCGGAGGAGCAGTTCAGCTGGGAGCTGGAGCGCTTCTGCGAACTGGCCCTGCGCGCCAACCCCAACATCCTGGAGTGCCTCCACTCCCCCCTCGTCGAGCACATCGACGACACGGGCCGTGAACTCCTGGCCCTGCGCGGCGCGTTCCTCTCCCGTCAGGTCCACGAGACGTTCACGCGCTACGCGTTGGGCCAGCGCAAGAAGCTGGAGGCCGACCTCCGCACGCACGGCGCCCCGCGCTGGAAACACGCGATGCACCTGCTCCGCCTGCTGATGAGCGCCCGCGACACGCTCCGCACGGGCACCTTGACGATCGACGTCGGAGACGAGCGCGAGCCACTGCTGTCCGTCAAACGCGGCGAACTCCCTTGGCCGGAGGTCGAGTCCTGGATGACCCGCCTGGCAACGGAGACGGACGAGGCGGCGATCCGCACCCCGCTCCCGGCGGAGCCGGACCGGCGCCGCGTGGAGGACTTCCTGATCGGGGTCCGGCGCGCCTCAGCCCTCCAACCGGACCCGTACGACGAACTCGTGCAGGGCGTCGTACGTACTCGGGGTGTCCGGCAGGACTGACGCCCCCTGCGCCTCGTCCAGGTCGCCGTGCAGGCGCTCCACATCGGCCCGCACGCGCGCGTGGTCGACGTCGGCGGCCCCGTGCTCCCGCTCGACCTTCGCCGCGATCAGCTCCGTGATGTACGACGGGGCCTGGACCTTCCCGACGAGCGTGGGCAGATCGGCCTGGACCTCACCGCTCCGCATCAGATGAATACCGGTGAGCAGCACACGGAACGTGTAGAGCAGCGGCTTGAGTTCGCCGGTCTTCTCGAACAACCGCCACTGGGTCGTGGCGAACCCCCGGTAGTGGTGGGCGTGATGACTGGTGAGAACGCCCGGTGCGAGCGCGGCCAACTCCCGGTGGGCGTCGGTGGTGTGCACAACGAGCGGGGAGAGCAACTGCTCCAGCACATAGCCGTTGCGCCGCAGCATCAGCCGTACGAACTTGCGCAGGTCGTGGGTGACGAGGTCCATCTCGACGCCGTCCCGCAGCCACATTCGCGACCGTGTCTCGTCCGGCTCGCGCAGGCCGACGAGTTCGGCGGTCGGCAGCAGGTGCACGCCTCGCAGGTCCACGTCCGAGTCGCGGGACGGGAATCCGTAGAGGTGTGCGCCGGAGACGGTGGCGAAGAGCAGCGGATCGGGCTGCTCGGCCACCACCAGCTTGAGGTCGATGTCCAGGGCGTCGATCATCCGTCAAGCATCCCAAAGCGCCCCCAGCCCCAACAACTCCCCCCGGTACTCGATCCGTCCCGCCCACTCCTCGGGCCACGCGTCCGCGCCGAGGTGCGCCCCCGCGAACGCCCCCGCAAGACAAGCGATCGAGTCCGAGTCGCCGGACGTACAGGCCGCCCGCCGCAACGCGGTCACCGGTTCCTCCACGAAGAGCAGGAAGCACAACAGCCCGGTGGCCAGCGCCTCTTCGGCGATCCAGCCCGCGCCGGTGGCCAGGCACGGGTCGGCCTCCGGGGACACGGTCCGCACGGCGTCCTCAAGCCGGCCGAGCACCTCCAGGCACTCGTCCCAGCCGCGCGCGATGAAGTGCTCGGGCGTGGGATCCTGGCTCCGCGTCCACAGGTCACCGAGCCAACGGTGGTTGTACCGGGTGCGGTTCTCGACGGCGTACGACCGCAGCAACCCGACCAGTCCCGTCGGCTCGGCGCCCTGCGCCAGCAGCCGTACGGCGTGCGCGGTGAGGTCGGACGCGGCGAGGGCGGTCGGGTGGCCGTGGGTCAGCGCGGACTGCAACTGGGCGGCGCCGGAACGCTGTTCGTCGTCCAGACCGGGGACGAGCCCGATCGGCGCGACCCGCATGTTGGCCCCGCAGCCCTTCGAACCGATCTGGCTGGCGTCCTGCCATGCCCGTCCCTCGCTCTTCAGCAGGTTGCAGGCGACGAGGCAAGTCCGGCCGGGGGCACGGTTGTTGTCCGGCGACTGGTACCAGTCCACGAACTCCTCGCGCACCGGCCGTTCCATCCGCTTGGGCCCAAGCACCCCCCGTTCCATGGCAGTTCGCAGCCCGCGTCCCAACGCCAGCGTCATCTGCGTGTCGTCGGTGACGATCGCGGGCCTCGGCAACTCCATCTCCCGCCAAGGACCGCACTTGGCAAGGATGTCGGGCACGGCGTTGAACTCGGTCGGGAAACCCAGCGCGTCCCCAAGGGCGAGCCCCACCAGGGCTCCCGTGGCGGCACGCTTACGGACAGTCGAGGTAGTCATGCGGAACGTCCTTCCCGGGTCGGCCGAAGCAGCGGTGGGTACAGGGCAGTTGCGTCCCCGGTGCGATACAGCGCGGCCGGCTTCCCCCGACCACCCGTCAACTTGGCACCACCAGGCACCGGTTCGACGAAACCCGGCGTGGCGAGCACCTTGCGGCGGAAGTTGGGGCGGTCCAACTCGGTGCCCCACACGGTCTCGTAGACCTGTTGCAGCTCCCCGAGCGTGAACTCGGGCGGACAGAACGCGGTGGCGAGGCAGCTGTACTCCAGCTTGGCGCCCACCCGTTCGTGCGCGTCGGCCAGGATCCGGTCGTGGTCGAAGGCGAGCGGCCCGAGCGAGTCGTACGGCAGCCAGCGGGCCTGCGCCGCGTCACTGCCCGCGTGCGGCTCGGGCGGGCCCGGCAGTAGCGCGGCGAACGCGACGGTGACGACCCGCATCCGGGGGTCGCGGTCGGGCTCGCTGTAGGTGCGCAGTTGCTCCAGGTGCAGCCCGGAGACGTCCGACAGGCCGGTCTCCTCGGCGAGTTCACGCCGGGCGGCGGTCTCCGCGGACTCGTCCGGCGCCACGAAGCCGCCGGGCAACGCCCAGTGTCCGGCGTACGGCTCCTGGCCGCGCTCGACGAGCAGCACATGCAGGGCGCCGGCGCGGATCGTGAGGACGGCGAGGTCGGCGGTGACGGCGAAAGGTTCGAAGGCGTACTTGTCGTAGCCCGGTGTTGTGGTCACGTGCACCCACTCCCTTAATGGTCAGTTAGACCATAAAGAGCGGCCGTACTGCCGCGCAACCCCCCGCAACCGATGAATGCGACCCGACGAAGGCGAAACGACGAAAACGAAGCGGCCGGCCCCGGAGAAACCCGGAACCGGCCGCCACGAACAGAACTCAGACCTAGAGATCGACTTCCTGCATCAACATCCCGACCTCGGTGTTCGACAGCCGCCGCAGCCAGCCCGACTTCTGGTCGCCCAGGGTGATCGGGCCGAAGGAGACACGCACCAGCTTGTCGACCGGGAACCCTGCCTCCGCGAGCATGCGCCGCACGATGTGCTTGCGGCCCTCGTGGAGGGTCACCTCGACCAGGTAGTTCTTGCCGGTCTGCTCGACGACACGGAAGTGGTCCGCACGTGCGTACCCGTCCTCCAGTTGGATGCCGTCCTTGAGCTGCTTGCCCAGATCGCGCGGGATCGGGCCCACGATGTGCGCGAGGTAGGTCTTCTTCACGCCGTACTTGGGGTGGGTCAGCCGGTGCGCCAGCTCGCCGTGGTTGGTGAGCAGGATCACACCCTCGGTCTCGGTGTCGAGCCGCCCGACGTGGAAAAGACGCGTCTCGCGGTTGGTGACGTAGTCGCCGAGGCACTGCCGGCCCTCGGGGTCCTCCATCGTCGCGACGACACCGGCGGGCTTGTTCAGCGAGAAGAACTGGTACGACTGCGTCGCCACCGTCAGCCCGTCGACCTTGATCTCGTCGTGCTCGGGGTCGACCCGCAGCCCCTGCTCGACCACGATCTCGCCGTTGACCTCGACCCTGGACTGCTCGATCAGCTCCTCGCAGGACCGCCGGGAGCCGTAGCCCGCGCGCGCGAGGACCTTCTGCAGCCGCTCGCCCTCCTGCTCGGCGCCCGGGAAGGTCTTGGGCGGCTTGATGTCCTTCTTGCCCGCGTACCGCTCCCGGTTGCGCTCCTCGGCCCGCGCGTCGTACTCCCGCGAGGTCGCCGGCGCCCAGCGCCCGCGCCCGGTGCCCGCGCCCTGCTTGGGGCCGCCCTTGGCACCACCGCGCGCGGCGGCACCGCGCCCTGACTTGGGACCTTCGTGGGATCCCGTGGGGCCTACGTCGTAGCGCCGCTCCTCGGGACGCGGCTTTCCGGCGCGCTTCGGCTTGTCGTCGCGCCCTCCCGCGCCACCCGCGCCCCTCGGCTGGGAGCCGCCCCCGCCGGCACCCCGGGAGTTGCCGCCCGCGCCGGACCCACGGGGGTTGCCGCCTCCGCCGGCCCCGCGAGGACCGCCGCCCCCGCCGGAACCGCGGGGGTTGCCGCGCCCGCCGCTCCTACCGCTGCCGCCACCACTGCTGCCACTGCCACTGCTTCGCATCAAAGTTCCGTCGTCGTCGTTTCGTCTGCATCTGCATCCGGTGCATCCGGATCGAACGACGGGACCCCTTCCAGCGTCTCCGCCTCGATCGCCTCAGCCTCAGGGAGGAAGGGCGCGAGCTCCGGGAGCTCGTCCAGGCCGCGCAGGCCCATCCGCTCCAGAAAGTAGTTCGTCGTCACGTACAGGATCGCACCTGTTTCGGGTTCCGTGCCCGCCTCCTCGACCAGACCCCGCTGCAAGAGGGTGCGCATCACACCGTCGCAGTTGACTCCGCGGACCATCGAGACCCTGCTACGGCTGACCGGCTGGCGGTACGCGACGACCGCCAGGGTCTCCAGCGCCGCCTGCGTGAGCCGGGCCTGCTGCCCGTCCAGGACGAACCCCTCGACGGCCGGCGCATACTCGGGCCGCGAGTAGAACCGCCACCCGCCGGCGATCAGCCGCAGCTCGAAACCGCGCCCCTGGACGGTGTACTCGTCGGCCAGCTCGCGCAGCGCGTCCGCGATCCGCCGTTTGGGCCGCTGGAGTATTTTCGCGAGGTGTTCCACGGTCGCGGGCTCGTCCACGACCATCAGGACGGCCTCCAGAGCGGGCTTGAGGGCGAGATCCGCGACGGCGGACGGGCTCGCCGGTACGCCCGTGCTCTCCTCGCTCACGCCGACTCCTCCTTGATCTCCTTGGGCGGCTCGGGCGGCCGGTCGAACTCGTCCGTCACCACCGGCTCGCCTTCCCCCTCCCCACCGGTCCAGCGCACGATCAGATCCCCGAGCGCGGTCTCCTGGTCCAGCGCGACGGCCTTCTCCCGGTACAGCTCCAGCAGGGCCAGGAACCTCGCCACGACGGTCAGGGTGTCGTCGGTGTCGTCCACGAGCACGCTGAAGCTGGCCTCGCCGAGCTCCCGCAGCCGCGCGACCACGATCCCGGCCTGCTCCTGCACGCTGACGAGCGGCGCGTGGATGTGATCGACGTAGACCTGCGGCTTGGGCCTGGGCTGCATCGCCTTCACAGCAAGCCTGGCGAAGCCCTCGGGCCCGATCCGGATGACGACCTCGGGCAGCAGCTCGGCGTGGTGCGGTTCGAGTCCGACGGTACGGGGATAGCGCCGGGCTTCTTCGTCGAGACGCCGGTTGAAGATGTCGGCGATCTGCTTGTAAGCGCGGTACTGCAACAGCCGCGCGAACAGCAGGTCCCGGGCCTCCAGCAACGCGAGATCGGCCTCGTCCTCGACCTCGGCGGAGGGCAACAGCCGCGCCGCCTTCAGATCCAGCAGGGTCGCCGCGACGACGAGAAACTCGGTCGTCTGGTCCAGATCCCAGTCGGGCCCCATCGCCCTGATGTGCGCCATGAACTCGTCGGTGACCTTGGACAGCGCCACCTCGGTCACATCGAGCTTGTGCTTCGAGATCAGCTGAAGGAGAAGGTCGAAGGGCCCCTCGAAGTTGGCGAGTCGAACCTTGAAGACCCCGTCATCGGGTTCTTCGGCCGAGACGGCCGAGGGCTCCTCAACAGCCGCCTCAAGCTCCTCAGCAACCGCCTCAGACTCTTCTACGACGGCCTCGGGCTCCGGCACCGCCACGACGACCGCGATCTCGGCCTCCGGAGCCGTACCCGGCCCCTTGCCCAGTGCACGCCGACGGCCGGCGGGGGCGCCGGATGCGGGAGCGTCGTTCGAGGTCATGGCCCCCGCAGGCTACCGCTACCGCCCGCGAAGCCGGCGGACGAGAATGCTCGCGTCCCCGCGGGACTCCAGATCGGCCAGGACGACGGCGACCGCCTCGCGCACGATCCGGCCGCGGTCGACCGCGAGGCCGTGCTCGCCCCGGAGCATCAGGCGTGCGTGCTCCAGGTCGATGAGTTCCTCGGCGGAGACGTACACGGTGATCTTCTCGTCGTGCCGCTCGCGCCCGGTGGGCCGGCGCTGGGCCTGCGCCCCCTGACGCTGCTTCCGAGGCTGGGCAGAACCTTCCTGCGCCCCCTGACGTCGTCCTGAGCCGTCCGCGGACCGGCTGCGGGACTCGCCGCCGTCCGAGTCCGCCGCGACGTGCTCGGCGCCCTCTCCGTCACCGCCCTGGGCGGGTACGGACTGCGGGGCGTCCTCCCCGGCGGCGGCAGCGTCGCTCTCCCCCGCCGGAGCCGGTACCCGGGCCTCGCCGTTGGCCCGGCTCCTGGGGGTGGACGACTGAAGCGCCATCCCCCCTGTCGTACGGAACAGTTCGTCGGCCCCCGGCAGACTCACTCGGCGTGACACCGGGCGAGCACCTCCCTGGCGAGCTGGCGATAGGCGGCGGCACCGACGGAGTTGGAGGCGTACGTGGTGATCGGCTCACCGGCGACCGTGGTCTCCGGGAAGCGCACCGTGCGCCCGATGACCGTGTGGTAGACGTGATCGTCGAACGCCTCGACCACGCGCGCGAGCACCTCACGGCTGTGCACGGTGCGGGAGTCGTACATCGTGGCGAGGATCCCGTCGAGCTCCAACTCGGGGTTGAGGCGCTCCTGGACCTTCTCGATGGTCTCCGTCAGCAGCGCGACTCCGCGCAGCGCGAAGAACTCGCACTCCAGCGGCACGATCACCTTGTGAGCCGCCGTCAGGGCGTTCACGGTGAGCAGGCCGAGGGAGGGCTGACAGTCGATCACGATGTAGTCGTAGTCGGCCATCAGCGGCTTCAACGCCCGCTGCAGGGTGGACTCGCGCGCGACCTCGCTCACCAACTGCACTTCGGCGGCCGACAAGTCGATGTTGCTGGGCAGCAAGTCCATGTTCGGGACTGCTGTCTTGAGAAGCACCTCGTCGGCCGACATGCCCCGCTCCATGAGCAGGTTGTAGACGGTGAGGTCCAACTCCATGGGATTGACGCCCAGTCCGACCGACAGCGCGCCCTGCGGGTCGAAGTCGACGAGCAGTACGCGTCGGCCGTACTCCGCGAGCGCGGCACCCAGGTTGATGGTCGACGTCGTCTTGCCGACGCCGCCCTTCTGGTTGCACATCGCGACGATCGTGGCGGGGCCGTGACTGGTCAGCGGACCCGGGATCGGGAAGTAGGGCAGCGGGCGTCCGGTCGGGCCCACGCGCTCACGGCGCTGTCGGGCGGCGTCGGGCGCGAGTGTGGCCGCGTACTCGGGATCGGGCTCGTACTCGGCGTCGGGGTCGTAGAAGTGCCCGTCGGGCAGTTCGTCGAAGTCGGCGAACTGGTTGCGGGGCGCGCCCCTTCCGTCGCCGGCCATGGCGTTCACGTGATGGCCATCCATGCTCTGGTGTGCTGGCTGGGTCGCCCCTGGCTTGTGGTGACCCCGGTGGGCTGCGAAGGTACGCACCGCGACGGAGCCGACAGCCTCGAACCCCGCGGGCTCCTGGCCCTTTGCAGGCATTCCTGGTTGACCACCCCCGGGAGAAAATGTCGACTCATTCACAAGTCGTCTTACCTCCTTGGTGACCAGGGAATTTCTCGATAGGTCAGCGTGGCACCATGCCGACGTTCGGCGACTCTATGGCGTGTCGGGTGTTCGCAGCAACACAATCCGCCTTACCCGGCCCGATGTGTCGGCAATGAAACATCCCTCTGTCAAGGGCGTACGGCAGTCGCACGGCAGGTTCCACCGGTGCACGAATCGGTTCAAGGGTTATGTTCGGGGCGAGTTGGCCGAGTGCCGCAAAGTGACCATACACACACCCGGCCGGACCTTGTCGGGCAAGGTCCGGCCGGGCGTGCGGTGTTGACGACCTGTGTTGACGTATCGCCTTTTACTGAACGGTGACTTAGTCGACAGAGTCAGCCGAGCAGCGATTCCAGCTCGACGTGCTCCAGCCCGTGCGCCTCGGCGACCTCGCGGTAAATCACCTTGCCGTCATGGGTGTTGAGACCCTTGGCGAGAGCAGGATCACGTCGCAGCGCGTCGGCCCAACCCCGGTTCGCGAGCTCCACGATGTACGGGAGCGTCGCGTTGGTGAGCGCGTAGGTCGACGTGTTCGGCACCGCGCCGGGCATGTTGGCGACGCAGTAGAAGACCGAGTTGTGGACCGGGAAGGTCGGCTCGGCGTGGGTCGTGGGACGCGAGTCCTCGAAGCAGCCGCCCTGGTCGATCGCGATGTCGACAAGAACACTTCCGGGCTTCATCCGCGACACGAGTTCGTTGGTGACCAACTTCGGTGCCTTCGCGCCCGGGATGAGCACCGCACCGATGACGAGGTCGGCGTCCAGGACGGCCTTCTCCAGCTCGAAGGAGTTGGACATGATCGCCCGGACCTTGGTGCCGAAGACCTTGTCGGCCTCGCGGAGCTTGTTGATGTCGCGGTCGAGCAGCGTGACGTGGAAGCCCATGCCGACGGCGATCTGCGTGGCGTTCCAGCCGGAGACACCGCCGCCGATGACGACGGCCCGCGCGGGCTGGGTACCGGGGACGCCGCCGGGGAGGACACCGCGGCCGCCGACCGAGCGCATCAGGTGGTAGGCACCGACCTGCGGGGCCAGCCGGCCCGCGACCTCGGACATCGGGGCGAGCAACGGCAGGGCGCGGCCCGGCAGTTCGACGGTCTCGTAGGCGATCGCCGTGGTGCCGGACTCGACGAGCGCGTCGGTGCACTCCTTGGAGGCGGCCAGGTGCAGGTAGGTGAAGAGCGTCTGGTCCTTGCGGAGGCGGTGGTACTCCTCGGCGATGGGCTCCTTGACCTTGAGCAGCAGGTCGGTGGTGGCCCACACCTCGTCGGCGGTGGCCAGGATCTGCGCGCCGGCCGAGACGTACTCGTCGTCCGTGATCGAGGAGCCGACGCCGGCGTTCTGCTCGATGAAGACCTGGTGGCCGTGGCGCACCAGCTCGTGCACACCGGCGGGGGTGATGGCCACCCGGAACTCGTTGTTCTTGACCTCGCGGGGGATGCCGACCTTCACGTCGATCACGGTCCTTGGCTCAGAGGGTGTGGGGCAATACATCTCATACCCGGACATGCATGAGCGCACCGGGAGACCGCAGGAGAAGGTGCGGCAGAGCCAGTCTAATGAAGGTGTTCTCGGTGTCTAGCCTTTCAATGCATCAATCTTCTGCGGATGTACTACGGATTTCGCAGGCGTTAGCGTCTTGTTCCAGAGGTTCGGAGGCGGATTCCGGGGTTTCGGGGGCCGAATCGCCCTCCAGAAGCTCCTCGCCCAGCATCCGCTCGGCCGTCCCGCGGTGCAGCGCGGCGGACGCCGGGTCGCCGAGCCGGTCGAGGGTGTCGGCCAGCCGCAGCTGCAGTGCCGCCTGCAGCCGTACGTCCTCGGCGCGGCGCGCCCACTCGACGGCCTCGTGGCACGTGGCGAGCGACTCCTCGGGGCGGCCCGCGTACTCCTGGACCCGCGCCAACTCGCTCAACGCCCTTGCCTGGGCGGGCACATCACCGTTCTTGCGGTACCCGGCGACGGCCGCCCGCCAGTTCCTCAGCGCCTCGCCGTAGCGGCCCGCGTAGGTGTGCGCGGCGCCGATCCGGCCGTAGAGCCGGGCGGCCTCCGCACGCTCGTCCCGGGCGAGCCGCTGGGCCAGCGCGCGGCCGAACCAGTCGGCGGCCCGGTCGTGGTCCCCGAGCTCCTGGTGCGCGCCGCCTACGGATTCCATCGCGCGACCGGTCGCATACGGGTCGTTCGCTTCGCGTCCGGCGTCCAGCGCGGCCCGGTAGCGGGCCAGTGCCTCGGTCGTCCGGCCGGTCTGCGCGTCCAGATCGGCGAGGTTGAGCAGCGCGGCGGCCTTCTCGCGGGGCAGGTCGCGCCGCTCGGCCACGTCGAGGACGAGGCGGTGGATGCCGTAGAGCTCGGGGGCGGCGGCCTGGGTGCCGAAGTGGGCGACCATCGCGCGCACCAGCTGGGACATCAACCGGCGGGCCAGCGTGTCGAGTTCGCCGTCGGCGACCGCGAGGCGAGCGGAGGCGAGCAGGGCGGGCTGGCGGACGCGCAGCCAGTCGGCGGCGGCCCGGGGGGTCGGGAAGCGCAGCGCGCGGGGCGTGCCGAGGAGTTTCTCGCGGGCCTGGGGGCTGTCGGTCTCGGTGATGGCGCGGCAGGACTGGAGCAGCCGCACGGTGCGCTCCAGCATGCGGGCGCGGGCCAGCTGGAGTTCGGCCGGGCGGTCCTGGGTCTCGGCGAGGGCGTGCAGGAGGGGCTGGAGGCAGCCGGGGACCTCGTACTGCGGCAGCGGGGAGTCCAGGGTCCGCAGCAGGCCGGCGGCGACGAAGTCGTCCAGGGTGGTGCGGGCGCCGTTGACGGAGCAGCCGGCGAGCGCGGAGGCGGTCTGCGGGTCGACCAGGCCGGCCGGAGCGAGGGAGAGCAGTCGCAGTATCCGGGCGGCGGGGCTGGGCAGCGAACCGTAGACGAGCCGGAAGACGCGACTCAGCGGGGTGCCCTCGTCGCTCTCGGCGTGCAGGTGCTTGGCGAGGTCGGCGACGGCGGCCTGCGGGCGGGCGGCGAGCCAGCCGCCGGCCAGGGTCAGCGCGGCGGGCTGGGACCCGCAGACCTCGACGAGGCCCTCGGCGGCGACCGGGTCGACGGTGATGCGGACCGCGCCCGTGTAGCGGGTGAGGAGTTCCAGTGCGGACTTGGTGTCGAGGCCGCCCAGGGTGCACGGGCGGACGTCGGCGATGCCGGTGAGCGGGCCGCCGGAGACGGCGACGACCAGGCAGTCCGGGGAGTCCGGCAGCAGCGCGTCGACCTGCTCGGCATCGGCCGCGTCGTCGAGCAGGAGCAGCGCCCGGCGGTCGGTGAGGGCCGCGCGCAGGATGTCCGAAAGATCGTCCTCGGAGGCGCCGGCCGGGGTCGGCAGCTCCAGGGCGGTGAGGAGTTCGCGGGCGGTGCGCTCGGTGGGGACGGGGGTGCCGTCGGGCTCGCTCAGCCGCACGCGGAACACACCGGCGTCGTAACGGTCAGCGACCTGTCGGACGAGTTCCTCGGCCAGCGCGCTGCGGCCGGAGCCGGGCTTGCCCGCGATGAGGAGGACCCGCGCGCGGGGGGCCTTGCGGCCCGCGATGGTGTCCAGGCCCGCGCGCTCGATGTCGGCCCGGAGCTCCTTCAACTCTCTTGCGCGGCCCAGGAATTGACCCTCGGGAGAAGTGTCCTCGGACAGCCTCACGCCGCCGGTGTCCACCGCCTGATCCGTCACGGGCCACACTCCCGTCCCACTGCACGCGCATAGCCCGCCGGGACTCCGGATCGGGTGATTCCAGAGCCTAGTTCACGCTCTGCGACGAACCGTGCGGAGCGCGGCGGGCACGTCCCCCGATCGGATCAGCCGATCGTCACACCGGAAGACGCCGAAAGAGACGGAAAGGATGAGGTGTGGGTGAGGTGCAGGTGAGGTGTGGGTTCAGGACTCGAAGGGACGCGCGGGCCACGGCGCCTCGGCGGGGCGCAGCGCGCCGACGCCGTCGCCGTGCCGGGCGGCGACCAGCGCGAGGACGCCGACGGCGAGGCAGTTGTTGTGCAGCTCGCCGGCGAGGACCCCGCGGACCAGGTCGTCGAGGGGCACGCGCGCGTGCTCCATGTCGGCCTCCTCGTCCTCGACCTCGAAGCGCTGTCCCTCGGCCTCGGACAGGTTCCGGGCCAGGAAGATGCGGATGGCCTCGGAGCAGCCGCCGGGCGTGGTGTAGACGTCGGCCAGCACCCGCCAGTCCTCGGCCTTGACGTGCGCCTCCTCGTACAGCTCGCGCTGGGCGGCGTGCAGCGGGTTCTCGCCCGGGATGTCGAGCAGTCCGGCCGGGATCTCCCACAGCTTCTGCCGTACGGGGTGGCGGTACTGCTTGATGAGCAGGACCCGGTCCTGCTCGTCGAGGGCGAGGATCGCCACGGAGCCGGGGTGGACCTGGTAGTCGCGGTGCACGACCGTGCCGTCGGGCATGACCACGTCGTCGGTGCGCACGGAGGTCTTGTTGCCGACGAAGGGGGTCACGGTCGCCCGGATCTCCCACTCCTCCGGGGTGTCCTTGATCGTCATGCGATGTCCCTCCACACGTACACGAAACACGTACCCGAAACACACGTACACGGACGTCACTTGAGAAAACGGCCGGGGTGCACACCTTTTGAAGGCGCGCACCCCGGTCACCGTACAACCTTCGTACTACTTGCCCGTCTTGCGTTCCACAGCCGCCTTGACCAGGCCCGCGAAGAGCGGGTGCGGCCGGGTCGGGCGGGAGCGCAGCTCGGGGTGGGCCTGGGTCGCGACGAGGTAGGGGTGCGTCTCGCGCGGGTACTCCACGTACTCCACGAGCTTGCCGTCCGGAGACGTGCCGGAGAACTGCAGTCCGGCCTTCTTCTCCAGCTCCGCGCGGTAGGCGTTGTTCACCTCGTAGCGGTGGCGGTGGCGCTCCTCGACGTACTCCTTGCCGTCGTAGACCTCGCGCACGATGGAGCCCTCGGCGAGCTTGGCCGGGTACATGCCCAGGCGCATGGTGCCGCCCATGTCGCCCTCGCCGGCGACGATGTCGAGCTGCTCGGCCATGGTGGAGATGACCGGGTGGCCGGTGGCCGGGTCGAACTCGGTGGAGTTGGCGTCCGCGATGTCGGCGAGGTTGCGCGCGGCCTCGATCACGATGCACTGGAGGCCCAGGCAGAGGCCGAGCAGCGGGATCTTGTGCTCGCGGGCGTACTGGATGGCGCCGACCTTGCCGGAGACACCGCGGTCGCCGAAGCCGCCGGGGATGCAGATCGCGTCCACGTCACCGAGCTGCTTGGCGGCGCCCGCCGGGGTCTTGCAGTCGTCCGAGGTGACCCACTTGATCTTCACGCGGGCCTTGTTGGCGAACCCGCCGGCGCGCAGCGCCTCGGTGACCGAGAGGTAGGCGTCGGGCAGGTCGATGTACTTGCCGACCAGCGCGAGGTTGATCTCGTGCAGCGGGTTGTGGACCCGGTCGAGCAGGTCGTCCCAGGTCGTCCAGTCCACGTCCCGGAACGGGAGGTCCAGCTTGCGGACGACATAGGCGTCCAGGCCCTCGCTGTGCACGGTCTTGGGGATGTCGTAGATCGAGCGGGCGTCGGGGCAGGCCACCACGGCGGCCTCGTCGACGTCGCACATCAGCGAGATCTTGCGCTTGATCGCGGTCGGCACCTCGCGGTCGGAGCGCAGCACGATGGCGTCGGGCTGGATGCCGATGTTGCGCAGGGCCGCGACCGAGTGCTGGGTCGGCTTGGTCTTCAACTCGCCCGAGGGGCCGATGTACGGCAGGAGCGAGATGTGGACCACGAACACGTTGTCCCGGCCGACCTCGTGGCGGACCTGGCGGACCGTCTCCAGGAAGGGCAGCGACTCGATGTCGCCGACCGTGCCGCCGACCTCGGTGATGACGACGTCGACCTCGTCGGTCGCCATCCGCCGGATGCGGTGCTTGATCTCGTTGGTGATGTGCGGGATGACCTGCACGGTGTCGCCCAGGTACTCGCCGCGCCGCTCCTTGGCGATCACCGTCGAGTAGACCTGGCCGGTGGTGACGTTGGCGCTGCCGTCCAGGTCGCGGTCGAGGAAGCGCTCGTAGTGGCCGATGTCGAGGTCGGTCTCGGCGCCGTCGTTGGTGACGAACACCTCACCGTGCTGGAAGGGGTTCATCGTGCCGGGGTCGACGTTCAGGTACGGGTCGAGCTTCTGCATCACGACGCGCAGGCCCCGCGCCTTGAGGAGCATGCCGAGGCTGGAGGCGGTGAGGCCCTTGCCGAGTGAGGAGGCGACACCCCCGGTGACGAAGATGTGCTTGGTCGTCGTGGTGCTGCTGTTTCGGGCTGTGCTATTTCGAAACGTAGCGGGCGGCATGGCCAAGAGGGGGCTCCCGTGGTCGCGGTCTGGGGTGCGGTGCGGCTGCCCGCCCGGAGAACCCGGGTTTTTCTGGAGGCGCCGTCGCTGCGGTTCGGGGGTTTCTTGCCCACCGGTCCACGGGCTACCAGGGTATCAGCGCCCGGAGGGGATGGCTTCCGGCCACGCTCCGCGCCCGCCTCGACACGGACGCGACCTGCATCGACATGAACAGGCCTCCCGTCGACACAGACGCGCCCTGGTTACCTGCTTCTCACCGGGTGCTCACCCGTTCGGCCCAGGTCCGTTGGCGAGAGCGGCACACAGATCATCTACGTGCGTCGTATCCTGCTCGGACACTCGCTGCCGAGCCGGTCCGGAACACGGCACCACCCCCGCCCGTATATCCCGGAACAACGAGAGCTCGTCAGTTCGTTGAGCAACGACCGTCATTTGCTTCATGCCTCAACGACGCACTACAAACGATCCCTTGACCGCACACAGCGACCGCCCCTTTTTCGTGGGGCGACGTGGCCGTTCGACTGGAGTTGCACGTGGCCGGGCGCATCGAAGATTACGCACTCATCGGAGACATGCAGACCGCTGCCCTGGTCTGCCGGGACGGGACGGTGGACTGGCTCTGCCTGCCCCGATTCGACTCCCATGCCATCTTCGCCGGTCTGCTCGGCACCGAGGAACACGGCTTCTGGCGGCTGGGCCCGGCCCATGCCGCCGACGCGCCGCCGCCCATGGCGGCCCGGCGCGGCTACCGCGGCGACTCGCTGATCCTGGAATCCGAGTGGGACACCCCGCGAGGCACGGTCCGCGTGACCGATTTCATGCCCCCTCGCGACGGCGCCCCCCAGCTGATCCGCATCGTGGAGGGCATCTCCGGCCGCGTCCCGATGCGCTCGGCCCTCCGGATGCGTTTCTCCTACGGCCGGGTCGTCCCCTGGGTGCACAAGCACGAGGGCCGCACGGTCGCCGTCGCGGGCCCCGACTCCGTGTGGTTCGACACATCGGCGGAGACCTACGGCAAGCAGCTCACGACGTACGCCGACTTCACCGTCGCGCCCGGTGATCGCATCGCGTTCACGATCTCGTGGGAGCCCTCGCACAAGCCGCCGCCGCCGCTCCCGGAGCCGGAGCAGTCGCTGGAGGCCACGGAGGACTTCTGGCGCGACTGGGTCGACCAGTGCACGTACCACGGCCCGTACCGCGAGGCGGTGGTCCGCTCCCTGATCACGCTGAAGGCGCTGACGTACGCCCCCACGGGCGGCATCGTCGCCGCGCCCACGACTTCCCTCCCGGAGGAGATCGGCGGCGTCCGTAACTGGGACTACCGCTACACCTGGCTCCGCGACGCGGCCATCACCCTCTCCTCGCTGCTGCGCACCGGCTACCGCGAGGAGGCCCGCGCCTGGCGCGAGTGGCTCCTGCGGGCCGTCGCCGGCGACCCGGAGAACCTGCAGATCATGTACGGCATCGCCGGCGAGCGCGAGCTCGGCGAGGCGGAGCTGGACTGGCTGCCGGGCTACGAGAACTCGGGCCCGGTCCGGGTCGGCAACGGCGCCGCGCACCAGCTCCAGCTGGACGTCTACGGCGAGGTCACCGAGGCCCTGCACCTGGCCCACATGACGGGCCTGGCCCGCAACGACTACGCCTCCCTCCTCCAGCTGAAGCTGATCCGCTACCTGGAGAAGCACTGGGACGAGCCCGACGAGGGCATCTGGGAGGTGCGCGGCCCGCGCCGCCACTTCGTGCACTCGAAGGTGATGGCCTGGGTCGCGGTCGACCGCACGATCAAGCTGATCGAGTCGGGCGACGCGGACGGCCCGCTGGAGAAGTGGCGCGAACTGCGCGACGACATCCACCGGGACGTGTGCGAGCGCGGCTACGACAAGGAGCGCAACACCTTCACGCAGTCGTACGGCTCGAAGGAACTGGACGCCTCGCTGCTCCTGATCCCGCAGATGGGCTTCCTGCCCCCGGACGACAAGCGCGTGATCGGCACGATCGAGGCGATCCAGCGCGAGCTGTCCACGCCGGACGGCTTCATCCTGCGCTACCCCACCTCGGGCACGGACGAGGGCGTCGACGGCCTCCCCGGCGACGAGGGCGCGTTCCTGGCCTGCTCGTTCTGGATGGCGGACGACCTCGCGATGATCGGCCGGGTCGACGAGGCCCGCAAGCTCTTCGAGAAGCTCCTGTCGCTCCGCAACGACCTGGGCCTCCTCGCCGAGGAGTGGGACCCGCGCCTGCAACGCCAGGTCGGCAACTTCCCGCAGGCCTTCAGCCACGTCCCCCTGATCGACACGGCACTACGCCTGACGGCTTCGGGGGCCTACGGCGGCTGACAGCCGCTGAGCGCACGCCCCGGGCCCGAGAGGTGCCCGGGGGCCGCGGCACCGCCGCATCCGTACCGCGGCAGGAAAATCCAGGTGCCCCGGCCGCCACTCGTCCCTAGCCTTCTCGCCATGAACAGCACTGGGGTCGGGCGGCTCCTGAACGTCGTGGATGTCGAAGCCACCTGCTGGTATCGCGAGCAGCCGCCGGGCGCGGTCAGCGAGATCATCGAGATCGGGCTGACCGTCGTCGACCTGGCCACTGCGGAACGCCTCGCCCGGCATCGGATCCTGGTGCGTCCGGCCCGGTCCACGGTCAGCGCGTTCTGCACGGAGCTGACCGGCCTCACGCAGCACGAGGTGGACGGAGGGGTCGGCTTCGCCGAGGCGTGCCGGCTGCTGGCCGCCGAACACCACGCCGGGTCCCGCCCGTGGGCCAGTTGGGGCGACTACGACCGTAACCAGTTCACCCGGCAGTGTCAGAGCACCCGGACGCCCTATCCCTTCGGCCGGCACCACACCAACGCCAAAGCGGCCTTCACCGAGGCGCACGGCCTGCGCAAACGTCCTGGCATGGCGCAGGCCCTGGAGATCGCCGGACTGCGCCTCGAAGGCCGTCACCACCGCGGCGAGGACGACGCCTGGAACATCGCCGCCCTCGTTCTCCACCTGTCCGAGCGGGGCGCCTGGCCGGACCCAACGCCCGCGGCGGCGAACAGATTGGTTCGCGAGACCGACGGAACCGGGTAACGTCCTTGCCGTGTTCTTCCGATGAATCCGTAGATCACTCCACATCACTACCGGGAGAACCCGTGACCGTGAGCAAGAACATCAACAACCCCGTGGGCATGGGCGGCGGCAAGCGCAAGAAGCAGTCCCGCGAAGAACGGCAGAACCACGGTCCGCACCGCAACCTCGACCGCCAGGGCGCGGCCGACCAGAAGGCGGAGCTGGTGCGCAAGATGCGCGAGAAGGCACGCGCTGCCGAGGGCGCCGAGCAGGCGGACGACGACACCGCACAGAGCTGACACACCGGCGCGGCCTCCAGCTGCGGCAGAGGAGCTGGACGCCGCCGCCGAGCACACGCCCCGGGCCCGAGATGTGCCCGGGGCGTTTCCGCAGGTACCGTCCGCTGCATGGACAGCCGTACGGACAGCACATTCGACAGCCAGGGCGCCGGCATCACCGTTCAGCGGGCGCTGGAGCTGCCCGGGCTGCGCAGCGGGCTGCCGGAGATCCTGGCGGGCGCCGACCGGCTGCAGCGGACGGTGCGCTGGGTGCACGCGGGCGAGGTCCCGAACATCGCCTCCCTCCTCAAGGGCGGCGAACTCCTCCTGACCACGGGCTACGGCCTCGGCACGCGCCCGGCGGAGCAACGCGCGTTCGTCCGCACCCTCGCCGAGCGGGGCATCGCGGCCCTGGTCGTCGAACTCGGCCCGCGCTTCGACCGTCTCCCCGCCACCTTGGTCGAGACGGCTCGCGCGACCGGCCTCCCCCTCGTCCAGCTGCACCGCGAGGTGCCGTTCGTCGCGGTCACCGAGGAGATCCACACCGAGATAGTCAACGGCCACTACGCGCTGCTCCAGCAGGCCGAGGAGGTCCACCGCCGCTGCACGGAAGCCTTGCTCGGCGGCGGCGGGATCCCCCAAGTCCTGGGCATCCTGGCCGACTTCGGCGGCAACCCGGTCTTCCTGGAGACCCCGGACGGCCAACTCCTGTACGCGGCAGGGTCAGGACCTGAGGGCGCCGACCCGCTCCAGGTGTGGGAGGGGCTGCGCGGCCAGCACAAGGACGCCTCGCCGCCCGCCGGTTCGGTGATCGTGGAGGTGCCCGGCGGCGGTCCAGGTACGGGTTCGGTGCGGGCGCGGATCGTCCTGCTTCCCGTACGGGGGCCGCTCGTCCCCGTGCACCGTATCGCCGCCGAACGGGCCGCCGACATCCTGGCCGTGGTGCTGATGCAGGCCCGCCAGGAGGAGGAGCTGGCGGCACGCGGACGCGGCGACTTCCTCACCGACCTCGCCGAGGGCCGCATCGCCGCCGAGGACGCCCCGGCACAGGCCCGCGTACTGGGCTTCAAGCCCGGCACCAGCCCGCTGCTGCCCGTGGTGATGCGGCTGGGCGACGCCCTGGCCGCCCCCGGCGGCGGCTGGGCGGTCCTGGCCCGCGCGGTCGCCGAGGAACTGGCCTCGGTGGGCGTCCCGGTCCTGCTGGGCGTACGACCGGTCGAGGGCCGCGTCCCACTCCTCCTCGGCCTGCGCTCGGAGTCGGAGCAATCGGCGGTCGCGGATCGAGTGGCGGCGGCGCTGCGAGCGGGAGTCGAGCGGGCCGGCATGCAACGCCCGAGCGCACAGCCGCCGATCGTGGTCGTCGGGGTGGCCGGCGGCTGGGCGGCGGCGTCGGCGGGGCTGCGGCACGCGGCCGAGACGGCGACGGCGGCACAGGGCCTGACCGACCAACCCTGGTACGACGCCCGGCGCCTGGACATCGAGCTGCTGCTGTGGCGCCTGCGCGACCATCCCGACCTGGCGGCCTTCGTGGACCGCGCGATCGGCCCGCTCCGCGACCACGACAACCGCTCCAAGCCGCCCCTACTGCCCACCCTGGAAACGTACTTGGCCCATGCGGGCCGCAAGGCGGAGACGGCCCGCGAGCTGCACCTCAACCGGCAGACCCTCTACAACAGGCTCGCCCGCATCGGGGAGTTGCTCGGCACGGACCTCGAAGACCCGCAGACGGTACTGGCGTTGAGCCTGGCGCTACGGGCTCGCAGGCTCGTCCCCTGAGGGGCCGTTTCTCAGGTGAACGGCAGCGGCTGGGTCAACTCGTCGTAGACGCTCAGCACTTGGGCGACGGTCTCGTCCTCGGTGGGCCAAGTGGCCGCCTGTCGGGCGCCCTTCTCCCGCAGCAGTTCCCGGCGTTCGGGGTCGCGCAGCAGTCCGGTGACGGCGTCGGCGAGGGCCTTGGCGTCACCGTAGGGCACGAGTTCGGCGGCGTCGCCGACGAGTTCGGGGATGCCGCCGACGGCGGTCGCGACGAGCGGCACGCGGGCGTGGAGGGCTTCCTGGGCGATCACCGAGCGGGACTCCCAACTGCTGGGCAGGAGTGCGAGATCGGCGGCGGCGAGCAGGTCGCCGACATCGTCGCGCCGTCCGATGAGCCGCACCGGCAGCTCCTCGTCCTCGATCCGGCGCTGCAACTCGCCCCGCAACGGCCCCTCCCCCGCGATCACGAGCAACGGCGCCGGATCGAGACGGCACCAGCCGCGCGAGGCGTCCAGGAGGGTGTCGTAGCCCCGCTGCCGGTCGAGGGAGCCGACGGCGAGGAGCAACGGACGGTCGGTGGCGCCGAGTTCGGCCCGGAGCTTGGGGCTCAGCGGATCGAGATCTTCATGGTCCGCGACGGCCCGGCGCGGCCCCGGCAGTGCGACGGCGGCGAGACGGGCGTCCCGGGCGCCGGTCCGCCGAGCCCTGTCGACCAGATCGGACGTGGTCCCGAGGACGACGACGGCGGCCTTCACGACCCGCCGCTCCAGCAGCCGCAACAGGTGTGCCCGGGCCCCTTCGGCATGGGCGCGGTTGTGCCACGTCACGACGAGCGGGGTACGGCGACCACTGAGCGCGAGGACGGCGCGGAAGGAGGCGTGCAGGCCGTGCGCGTGGACCAGGTCGGCGTCGGCGCAGGCCGCCCGCAGCGCGGCGACTGAGGCCGGGTCGCTGCTGCGCGGCACGTGCACATGTTCGGCACCGGCGCCCGTGAAGTCGTAGGTGTGATCGGCTTCGACGGGGGCGCACACCGTCACCCGCACGCCCCGTGCGACGAGCCCGGAGGCCAGGGAGCGCACATGCGCGCTACTGGCGGCGTTGCCTCCGCCGAGCACCTGCACGGTGCGCAGCGGCGACTGGCCGTGCGGTGAGTGGCTGCTCACGGGGGTCACGTGGCCGGGGCTCCTGGTTCGGCGACGGGCGGTCACGAAGAAAAGTACAGAAGGATCGGGCGGAGGGGGTGTACCGCACGCTTCCTACGCGTTCCGTCTCAAGGATGCCAGCACGTACGGGTGTTCCGGCAACGCCGGAAGGTGTGGGGGCTGTGCGGAAGGGCAACAGGGGCGCGGGGATCACCCGTACGAGTGAGGGGGAGGGGGGGGCTGTGGTGGATGAGGCGGGAGGGGTGCAGCGGGCCGCGTCCCAGGGAGCACGCTCACAGACCACCCAAGCCTGCCCCGTCCAAGAAGGCACGCTCACAGACCACCCAAGCCCGCCCCGTCCAAGAAGGCCCGCTCACACACCACCCGAGCCCGCCGCCCACCCACAGCTCACCTCACCTCACCGCCCCCTCACAACGCCCGCGCCAGCGCGCTCACCCGATCTCCGTAGACCGCCGCAGCCACCACAGCGGCGGCATGCGCCACCAGCCCCGCCCGCCCGTTGCCGGCGACGACGGCCGCGCCGAGTGCCGCGCCCAAGGCGTGTGCCCCCGCGTCGCCGAGCATCGTCCGCTCGCCGAGGTCGTCCGGGAGCACCGCACCGGCGGCACCGATCGTGGCGGCGGCCAGTTCCGCGCCGGGCCCCCGGCGCACCAAACCCGGTACGGCGAGGGCGAGTACGGCGCCGGCGGCCCGACCGGGGCGTAGGTCCACGAGGTTGACGAAGTGCGCCGCACCGGCGATCACGACCCCCGCGAGCACCTTGTCGAGAGGCCGCTCCTTGAGCAGCGCCCCGGCGACGAGTCCAGCGGCCGAAATGCCGAACAACTTGACCGCCCCGCTGGTGACTTCACCCTCCCGGAGCGCGGAGAGATGTGCCCGGAACCCGCGCCGGGGATCGCCCGCGCCGACGACATCGTCGTAACCACCGCAGACGCCCGCCACGAGAACCGCGAACCCGGCGGCCGGGCGGACGCGCGCGGCGGCGAGGGCGGCTCCGGCGACGGTGGCCGGGGCCGCGTACAGGTCGACGGTCCGGCCGGCGTGGTTCTTGCGCTCCCAGCCCTCACCAAGTCCCTTGGCGCGCAAGGCGACCAGGGTCGAGCGGGTGACGGCCGCGGCGAGGCCGAAGGAGGCGGTGCGAGAGGTGCGTACGGTCATCCGGCCACTCTACGGAGCACCACCCCGCACCCCTACGGAACGGCCCGTCAGCCGTCCGCCCGGGCCGTCTCCGAGCCCTCCGGGCCGGCCGGCATCCGGGACAACTCCCGTACACCGTCCTCGCCTTCGAGAACCCTCATACCGGAACGGGCAACGGCACCCCTACGAAGCGGCCGGCTATCCGTCCGCCCGCGCCGTCGCCAGCAACTCCTCCGCATGCGCCCGCGCCGTCTCCGAGTCCTCCTGGCCGGCCAGCATCCGGGACAACTCCCGTACGCGGTCCTCGCCTTCGAGGACCTTCACACCGGAGCGGGTGACGGACCCGTCGTTGGTCTTCTCGACCAGCAACTGCCGGTCGGCGAAGGCGGCGACCTGGGGCAGGTGCGTGACGACGACGACCTGCGCGGTCTTCGCGAGCTTCGCGAGGCGCCGGCCGATCTCGACCGCCGCCTTGCCGCCGACGCCGGCGTCGACCTCGTCGAAGAGGTAGGTCGGGACGGGGTCGGTCCCGGCGAACACGACCTCCACGGCGAGCATCACGCGCGACAGCTCACCGCCGGACGCGCCCTTGGCGATGGGCCGCGGCGGAGCGCCGGGGTGCGGGGCGAGGAGCAGTTCGACCTCATCGACGCCCGAGGGGCCGTAGGCGACCGCACGTCCGTCGACCTCGACACCCTCCGGGTCCTCGGTCTGCCGGATCTCGAACGACACACGCGCGTGCGGCATCGCGAGGGAGGCCAACTCCGCGGTCACCGCCGCGGCGAAGCGCTCGGCGGCCTCCGTCCGCGCGTCGGTCAACGCCTGGGCGAGGCCGCCCAGTTCACCGCGCAGCGCGTCCCGCTCGGCGGTCAGTTCGTCGATGCGCTCGTCGTCGCCGTCGAGTTCGGTGAGCCGGGAGGCACCCTGCTCGGCGTACGCGAGCACGGCGGTGATGTCCGCGCCGTACTTCCGGGTGAGCGCGTTGAGGGCGGCCCGGCGCTCCTCGACCGCGGCCAGCCGCAGCGGATCGGCGTCCAGGTCGTCGGCGTACCCCGCCAACTCCCCCGCCACATCGCCCAGAAGGATGCCGATCTCACCGATCCGGTCGGTGAGCGAGGCCAGTTCGGAGTCGTGCGACCGTACGGCCTCCAGGGCCCGCTGCGCACCCGCGACGAGGGTCGCCGCGTCGATGCCCTCGGGGTCCTCGGGGTTGCCGGCGAGCGCGGCGTGCGCGACCGTGGCGGCGGACGCCAACGCCTCGGCGTGGCCGAGCCGTTCGGCCTCGGCGGCGAGTTCGACGTCCTCACCGGGACGCGGCTCGACGCCCGCGATCTCGTCCAGGCCGTAGCGCAACATGTCGGCTTCCTGGGCCCGTTCACGCGCGCGCGTGGTGATCTCGTCCAGCTCGACGGCGACCGCGCGCAGGCGCCGGTAAGCCTCCGCGTACTTGGTGAGCGGCCCGGTGACGGCGTCCCCGGCATACCGGTCGAGCGCCTGCCGCTGCCGGGACTGCTTCAACAGCCCCTGTTGGTCGGTCTGCCCGTGCACGGCGACCAGCTCGTCGGCCAGCTCCGCGAGCACCCCCACAGGCACGGACCGCCCGCCCAGGTGCGCCCGGGAGCGCCCTTCGGCGGAAACGGTACGGCTGATGAGCAGCGTCCCGTCCTCCAGCTCGGCACCGGCCTCCTCGGCGCGCAGCACGGCGGAGCCGCCGGGAGGCACGGAGATCCGCCCCTCCACGACCGCGTTCTTCGCCCCGATCCGCACCAGCGCCGGGTCCGCCCGCCCCCCGAGCAACAGCCCGAGACTGGTGACGACCATGGTCTTACCCGCACCGGTCTCACCCGTGACAGCGGTGAACCCCGGCGACAGTTCGACGACAGCATCGTCGATGACTCCGAGCGACCGTATCCGCATCTCTTCCAGCACGGTGAAGACCTTACGAGGTAGGGAGGGAGAAGCGCGAGGCGCCCTGTCACCCAGGGGAGTGGACCCACCTTCTTTTAGGGGCGCGAGGCTGTATCGATTTGCGGCTCCGCCGCGTGGGCGCGCCCAACCCCCACTCAGCCGCAGCTAATGAGGAGCCCCCCGCCACCCCGAAACAGGCAGAGCGAACTTCGCAACAAGCCGATCCGTGAACGACGCATGGTGCAGCCGAGCCAGCCGCACAGGCACAGCCCCTCGCCGAACCTCAACCCGAGCCCCGGCAGGCAACTCAACAGTCCGCCGCCCGTCACACCACAAAACCCCCGGGGGGATATGCGGCAACACCTCAACGGCCAGCACAGAATCCGGCGACGTAACCAACGGCTTCGCGAACAACGCATGCGCACTGATCGGCACCATCAACAACGCCTCGACCTCAGGCCACACCACAGGCCCACCCGCAGAGAAGGCGTACGCGGTCGACCCGGTGGGCGTCGCACAAACGATCCCGTCACACCCGAACCCCGTGACCGGCCGCCCGTCGATCTCCAGCACGACTTCGAGCAACTTCTCCGCGCCGGCCTTCTGCACCGCCGCCTCGTTCAACGCCCAGTCCGTGTGCACGATGTTGCCGTTCTTGTGCACGACGACATCGACGGTCATCCGCTCCTCGACCTCGTACGCCCGCGTGACCACCCGGTCCACGACCTTGTCGAGATCGTCCCGTTCCGCCTCCGCGAGGAACCCCACGCTGCCGAGGTTGACGCCGAGCATCGGCACCCCGGACGCCCGCGCGAACTCCGCGCCGCGCAGCAGCGTGCCGTCGCCACCGAGGACGATGAGCAGCTCGCAGCCCTCAAGGCACTGCGGGGTGGCCTCGGTGACCGTCTCCACCTCGTCCGGGAGCGGCAGGTCGCGTGCCTCGTACTCCAGGACACGCACTCCGATACCGGACTGGAGCAGCCCCTTGACGACCAGCTCGGCACTCCGGATGGCCGCAGGGCGACCCGTGTGCGCGAGCAGGAAAACAGTACGAGCTCGGTTCTGTGTCAACGCGGCCCCTCCGCCACTGCACGGTCAACATCGGCCGGGTCAAGTTCGGGTGCGCCGGCCCGCAGCCACAGAAAGTACTCGACATTCCCGGAGGGCCCGGGCAGCGGGCTGGCGGTGACACCCTCCACCCCGAGCCCCAGTTCCGCGGCCCGCCGGGCGACACCGCGTACGGCCTCGGCCCGGAGTTCGGGGCTGCGTACGACACCGCCGCTCCCCAGCCGTTCCTTCCCCACCTCGAACTGCGGCTTGACCATCATCACCAGGTCCGCGTCCGGCTTCGTGCACCGCGCCAGGGCGGGCAGCACCAGCCCGAGCGGGATGAAGGACAGATCCCCCACGACTAGATCCACAGGCTCCCCATCGATCGCTTCAAGCGTCAACTCGCGTACGTTCGTACGGTCCTTGACGGTGACGCGTTCATCGCTCTGAAGAGACCACGCGAGTTGTCCGTACCCGACGTCGACCGCCACGACCTGCGTGGCACCCGCCCGCAGCAGCACATCGGTGAAGCCTCCGGTGGACGCGCCGGCGTCCAGCGCCCGCCGTCCCTCGACGACGAGACCCTGCGGTACGAAGACCTCCAGCGCGCCCGCGAGCTTGTGGCCGCCCCGCGAGACGTAGTCGGGGTCGTCGTCATCCGCTACGACGACGATGGCCGCCGCCGTCTCCACCTGGGTGGCGGGCTTGGTCGCGACGGTCTTGCCGACGGTGACCCGGCCGGCGGCGATCAACTGGCTCGCGTGCTCCCGCGACCGCGCGAGCTTCCGTCGGACCAGCTCGGCGTCGAGACGTCGGCGTGCCACTCCTGCCACGTTCGGTTCAGCTCCTAGTTTCCGTACGGCGATGGGGGCGCCGGAGGTCCCGGGCGGGCGTCGAGCGCGGTGAGCGCGTCGCGCAGCCCCCGGTGTACATCCTCGTACACCTCGACATGCCCGTCCGTGGCGAGGTGGTCGGTGTCGGCAAGCCGCCCGAGCTGGGCGTCGACGTCGGCGTTGCCGCTCGGCGTGCGGTCCACGTTCAGGGGCGCGGGGGCGGCCGGGTCGTCCGTGGGCTCCGCCTCCACGACGGCCTCCGGAACGCCCGCCGGAACACCCTCCGCTACGGCCCCGACCTCGGCCTCGGGCAATGAGTCGCTCATGCCCAGACGCTACCCCGAAGGCCTGGGGTACCGTCGATCACGATGGCAACGATCGAAGAGTGCCGCGTCGCACTCGAGAAGCTCTCGGACAACATGCAGAAGGCCGATGGGAATGTCCGCGCCGCCGCGGCCATGGACCGTTCGGTCAGCTGCCGGATCACCGACCTCGACGTCACCTTCGTCGGCCGGCTCACCGGCGGCCGCATCGTGGTGGACGAAACCGTGCAGGGCCTTCCGGCGGAGAAGGCCCAGATCAGGCTGATCATGGCGGGCGACGACCTGGTCGCCATGGTCGACGGCGGCCTGAACTTCGCGAAGGCCTGGGGCTCGGGCCGGGTGAAGCTGGAGGCCAACGTGTTCGACCTGTTCCGCCTCAGGAAGCTTCTGTAGTCGCCTCACGGAGCTTTTGTGGCGGCCACCTTCCGGTGGTCGGTCCGCACCTGTGCCGTACGTGCCTTGCGCGCCGCCGGCACCACCAGCGGCGTCCCCGTCTCCGGGTCGTCGATGACCTGGCAGCGCAGCCCGAAGACCTCCTCGACCAGTTCGGCCGTGACGATGTCGCTCGGCGCGCCCTGCGCGATGACCGCGCCCTCCCGCAGCGCGATGAGGTGGGTGGCGTACCGGGCGGCGTGGTTGAGGTCGTGCAGCACCGCGACCAGCGTGCGGCCCTGCTCCTCGTGCAGCTCGGCGCAGAGGTCGAGGACGTCGATCTGGTGCTGGATGTCCAGGTAGGTGGTCGGCTCGTCGAGCAGCAGCAGGGGCGTCTGCTGGGCGAGCGCCATCGCGATCCACACGCGCTGCCGCTGTCCGCCGGACAGTTCGTCGACATAGCGATCGGCGAGCTCGGCGACTCCGGTCTGCGCCATCGACTCCTGTACGACCCGCTCGTCCTCCTGGGACCACTGGCGCAGGATGCCCTGGTGCGGGTACCGGCCGCGGCCCACGAGGTCGCCGACGGTGATCCCGTCGGGCGCGATGGACGACTGCGGGAGCAGGCCCAGGGTGCGGGCGACCTTCTTCGCCGGCATCGACTGGATGACCTGGCCGTCGAGCAGCACCCGGCCCTCGTTCGGCTTCAGCATCCGCGACAGGGCGCGCAGCAGGGTGGACTTGCCGCACGCGTTCGGGCCGACGATCACCGTGAAGGAGTTGTCGGGTATCTCCACCGACAGCTCGCGTGCGATGACGCGCTGGTCGTAGGCGAGGGTGACGTTCTCGGCGGACAGGCGGTTCACGGTGCTCCTTCGATTGTTCAGCCCGCTGCTGAGGCCGCTCTGGTCGTTCTGGTTGCCCTGGTCGCTCATATCCGGGCCGCCTTGCGCTCGGTGACCAGGAGCCACAGCAGGTAGACCCCGCCGAGGACTCCGGTGACCACGCCCACGGGCAACTGGTCGGCGCCGAACGCCCGTTGGGAGGCCCAGTCGGCGGTGACCAGCAGAGTGGCGCCCATGCACAGCGAGGGCACCAGGTTCGGACCCGGCGAACGGGTCAGGCGCCGGGCGAGCTGCGGCGCCGTGAGCGCCACGAAGCCGACCGGTCCGGCGGCGGCGGTCGCGGCCGAGGTGAGCAGCACGGCGGCCACCATCAGCAGCAGCCGTACGCGCTCGACGCGCACTCCGAGGGCGTACGACACGTCGTCGCCCATCTCCATCATTCGCAGGCCTCGCGCGTTGGCGAGGACCAGCGGCAGCAGTACGGCGCAGAGCGCGAGGAGCGGCCAGACCTGGGTCCAGTCACGGCCGTTGAGGGAGCCGGTCATCCAGACGACCGCGCGGGCCGCGTCGACGAGGTCGGCCTTGGTGATCAGATAGCCGTTGACGGCGGTGACGATGGCGGAGACGCCGATGCCGACGAGGACGAGCCGGTACCCGTGCACCCCCTGCTTCCAGGCGAGCAGATAGATCGCGAGCCCGGTGACCAGACCGCCGACGAGCGCCCCGAGGGTGACGGCGGTCGCGCTGCCGGAGAACAGCACGATCATGACGAGCGCCCCGGCCGTCGACCCCTGCGAGAGGCCGAGCACGTCCGGACTGCCCAGCGGATTGCGGGAGATGGACTGGAACAGCGCTCCGCCGAGCCCGAGCGCGGCACCGACAAGCAACCCGACGAGGACGCGCGGCAGCCGCAGCTCGTTGACGATGAACTCCTGACCCGGATCACCGCCCCCGAACAGCGTCTTGAGCACATCACCGGCCGGGATCGGGAAGTCCCCGGTACCGATCAGCACGACGCTCGCGGCGAGCGCGCAGACCAGGAGAAGGACGACGACCGTGAAGGCACGGAGGTCGAGGCGGAGGGAGAGGCCGCCGGTCCGTACAGCTCGCGTACGGAGAGCCTGAGTTGATGTGGCCGTCACAGCTGGGCCGTCCTCCGCCGTCGTACGAGATAAATGAAGACCGGACCGCCGATGACCGCGGTGACGATGCCGACCTGGAGCTCCGCGGGCCGCGCGATCATCCGCCCGAGAACGTCCGCGCCGAGCAGCAGCACGGGCGACAGGATCGTGGCGTACGGCAGGATCCAGCGCAGGTCGGGCCCGGTGAACGAGCGCACCACGTGCGGCACCATCAGGCCGACGAAGACGATCGGCCCACAGGCGGCGGTCGCCGCCCCGCACAGCACGGTCGCGGAGAGCATGGCGAGCGCGCGGGTCCGGTTGAGGTTGGCGCCGAGGGCGCGGGCGGTGTCGTCGCCCATCGCGACCGCGTTCAGCGGCCGGGCGAGCAGCAGGGCGACGACCGTGCCGACCGCGAAGAACGGCGCGACCTGCGTGATCGTCGATCCGGTGGCCGAGGCGAGCGAACCAACCGTCCAGAAGCGCATCTTGGAGAGCGCCGCGTCGTCCATGATCATGACGGCCTGGAGATAGCCGTAGAGCGCGGCGCTGATCGCGGTACCGGCGAGCGCGAGCCGCACGGGTGTGGCGCCCCGGCTGCCGCCGAGGAACCAGACCAGCGCCCCGACGACGGCGGCGCCCGCGAAGGCGAACCAGACGTAGCCGCTCAGAGACGTGACACCGAAGTAGGTGATGGCGGTGACGACAGCGGCGGAGGCGCCGGCGTTGATGCCGAGCAGGCCGGGGTCCGCGAGGGGGTTGCGGGTGAGCGCCTGGAGGACGGCTCCCGAGAGGCCGAGCGCGGCACCGGCGAGCAACCCGAGGACCGTACGGGAGATCCGGTCGTCGACCACGACGTCCGCGTACGTCCCCGAGTCATGGAACAGGCCGTGCCACACATCCCCCAACGGCAGCGATTTCGCGCCGATCGCGATGCTCGCCAGGGCCACGAGCACCAGGAGCGCCACGGAGGCGAAGAGCCCAAGGACACGTATCGCCCGGCGGGTTGGGGGCGCGGGGGCGGTCTCCGCGCGCTGTTCTGGGGGACTGTCGACCAACACGTGGTTAGGTTAGCCTACCCTCGCATGCGATCTGGAGGCCGCGTCCCGGCTCCCTCAGGTCACAGACCCAGTCGCGCCAGCGCCTTCTCCCCGTCCAGCGCGCAGGAACCGTCCCCCGCCGCCGTCCAGGCCGCCGCGCAGAGCGCCCGGAGCCCGTCCAAGGGCTCACCCTCACCGTCGAGTTCCAGCCGGTCGCGGCCCGCCGTCGCGGTCCAGCCACCGCACCGGAAGCCGTCTCCGGCCTCGGTGACCTCGGGCTGCCCGGTGAGCATGCCCCGCAGATCGGCGTCGACGTACGTCGGCCGGTGCTGCGGCGGCGCGGCGAGCAACTGCGCGCCGTCCGTCACGCCCGTCAGGACGAGCAGCGAATCCACGTCCCCGTTGAACGCCCCCTCGATGTCCGTGTCCAGCCGGTCCCCCACGACCAACGGCCGCTCGGCGCCGGTCCGCAGAATCGTCTCCTTGTGCATGGGCGGCAACGGCTTCCCCGCCACCTGCGGCTCGGCCCCGGTCGCTATCCGTACGACCTCGACCGCCGCGCCGTTGCCCGGTGCGATGCCGCGCGCGCTCGGGATGGTGAGGTCGGTGTTGGACGCGAACCACGGCACCCCGCGCGCGATGGCGTAACAGGCCTCCGCGAACCGCCCCCACGCCAGGTCCGGGCCGCCGTACCCCTGCACGACCGCCACCGGTTCGTCCTCCGCCGAGTCGACAGGCTCAAGTCCGCGCTCGCGCAGCGCGACCCGCAGCCCCTCCCCGCCGATCACCAGCACCCGGGAGCCAGCCGGCACCTGCTCGCTGATCAGCCGGGCGACGGCCTGCGCGGAGGTGATGACGTCGTCGGCACCGGTCGGTATCCCCAGCTCGGTGAGATGCTCGGCCACCGCGTCCGGCGTCCGCAGCGCGTTGTTGGTGACGTAGGCGAGACGCATCCCGCCCGCGCGGGCGGTGGCGAGCGAGTCGACCGCGTGGGCGATCGCGTTGCCCCCCGCGTACACCACCCCGTCGAGGTCGAGCAGCGCCGTGTCGTACGCCTCGCTCAGGGCCCGGGCACTGCCGTCGGGGCTCGTCCTGACGCTCTGGCTCATTCCACATCGCTCCTCGTTCGATCGCTTTCACCCGATCATCCCGCATGCCACTGACACACGTACGATGCCGGGATGAACACCGCAGGTCACTCGGAAGCAACGGAGCGCCGAGGCCTGGAACTCACCCCGTTCCGAGGCCTTCGCTACGACCCCGACCTGGTCGGCAGCCTGGCCGCCGTGACGTCCCCACCGTACGACGTGGTCGTACGCCCCGACGGCCTGCACCACCTCCAGGATTCCGACCCGCACAACATCGTCCGGCTGATCCTCCCGCAGGCCGTCACCCCGAGCGCCCGCAACGAACAGGCCGCGGACACCCTGCGCCGCTGGCTCTCCGAGGGAGTCCTCACCACCGACCCCGAGCCCGGCCTGTACGTCTACGAACAGCGCGACGGCAACGGCCTGTTGCAGCGCGGCGTCATCGGCGCCCTGCGCCTGTCGGACCCGTCGGAGGGCGTGGTCCTGCCGCACGAGGACGTCATGCCGCACGTGGTCGCGGACCGCGCGGCCCTCATGCGCGCCACCTCCGCGAACCTGGAACCCCTGCTCCTGACGTACCGGGGCAACGGCTCACCGGCCGACACGACGACGGTGGTCGAGCGCATCGCCGAGCACCCCGCGCTCCTGTCGACGACTACGGAGGACGGCTACAGCCACCGCCTCTGGTCGGTCACCGACCCCACCGACCTGGCCCGCATCCAGTCGGACCTCGCCCAGCACCAGGCCCTGATCGCCGACGGCCACCACCGCTGGGCGACGTACCGACGTCTACGCGCGGAGCACCCCTCCCCCAGCCCCTGGGACTACGGCCTGGTCCTCCTCGTCGACACGGCCCGCTACCCACTCCGCGTCCGCGCGATCCACCGCCTCCTGCACGGCGTCCCGGTGTCCGACGCCCTGACGGCCCTCGACGGCCTGTTCCGCGTCCAACACCTGGAAGTGCCCCTCCCGGAAGCCCTGGAGGCCCTGGCCGACGCGGCCTGCGCGGGCAACGCGTTCCTCCTCGCGGGCGACGGCGCCTTCCACCTGGTCGACCGCCCGGACCCGGACCTCCTGGCCCGTACGATCCCGGCCGACCGCCCCACGGCCTGGCGCACCCTGGACGCCACGGTCCTGCACGCCACCCTCCTGGACCACGTCTGGCTCATCCCCGAGGACGACCCGGCCCGCATCGCCTACATCCACGACACCGCCGCCACGGTCCGCAAGGCCGAACGCGACGGCGGTACAGCCGTGTTGATGCACCCCGTCCGTGAGGAGGTCGTACGCGACCTGGCCCGCCAGGGCGTCACGATGCCCCGCAAATCGACGTCCTTCGGCCCGAAACCGGCGTCGGGGCTGGTGCTGCGCGCGCTGGACATCTGAGACGCCGCGACCGACTCCGGAGACGCGAAAGGGCGGGACCCCAGGGTGCTGGGTCCCGCCCTTGTCACTTCACTGACGTAGGTCAGTTCTTGTCGTCGTCTTCTTTAAGAAGGACATCTTCCTTGACGACGTCTTCCGCACTCTCGGCGCCAGCTTCGACCTCGATCTCGTCGTCCTCGATGCCGTCCTCGACGTCGTCGTCCTCGTCGTCCGACTCGTCGACTACGGAGACGTCGTCCCGAGGCTCGACCTCGACCTCGGTCTCAGCGTCCATCACGACGACGGTGTCGCTGCCGTCCTCGTCCTCGTCCTCGTCCTCGACGAACGCGTCGACGAACTCGACACCGTCCATCGCGGCGAGGCGGTCCGACGCGTCCGTGCTGTCGTCCTTGTCGGACTCCACGGCCTTGACGAACCACTCCCGCGCCTCGTCCTCACGCCCGGCGGCGAGGAGAGCGTCGGCGTAGGCGTACCGCAGGCGCGCGGTCCACGGCTGCACGGTGTTCGAGGCCAGCTCGGGGCTCTGCAACGTGACGATGGCCGCGTCGAGCTGGTCCATGTCACGTCGGGCACCGGCCGCGACGAGCCGCATCTCGACCTGCCCGGCCTTGTCGAGCTTGTGCACCTCGGGGGCCCCGGCCATGTCCAGCGCCTTCTCGGGCCGCCCGAGCCCACGCTCGCAGTCGGCCATCACCGGCCACAGATCCACGCTGCCGGTCATCCGCCGCGCGGCCCGGAACTCGGCCAGCGCCTCGCTGTACTTCTGGTTCGCGTACGCGGCGAACCCGGCCGCCTCACGTACGGCGGCGACGCGCGACGCCAGTCGCAGGGCGATCTTGGAGTAGGCGTAGGCACCCTCGGGGTCCTCGTCGATGAGCCGGGCGACCATCACCAGGTTCTTCGCCACGTCCTCCGCGAGCCCCTTCGGCAGACTCATCAGCTCCTGCCGTACGTCCTTGTCGATCTCCTCGCCCGTGACGTCCTCGGGGATCGGCAGCCGCTTGATCGGCTCACGGTCGCGGTCACGCTCCCGCTCGTCACGGAACCGGCCACCACCACGCCTGTCGTCGTCACGGCGGAACGCCGGCCGCTCACCCCTGCTGTCATCCCGACGGAACCCTCCGCCTGCGGGACGTCCTCCGCGCTCGCCACCACGGTCATCGCGACGGGGACCGGCGGGCCGGTCGTCACCACGAGGACCGGACGGGCGGTCGTCACGACGAGGACCGGCGGGCCGGTCATCCCGACGCGGGCCTGCGGAACGGTCGTCACGCCCACGGAAGCCACCACGGTCACCGCGGTCGTCGTCACGCCGGAAGGCGGGACGCTCGCCCCGGTTGTCGCTGCGGTCGTCACGGCGGAACGGAGGCCGCTCACCACGGTTGTCATCCCGGCGGAAGGCCGGACGCTCACCACCACGGTCATCACGACGCGGCCCGGACGGACGGTCGTCACGACGGGGGTAGCTGCCCCGGTCACCCCGGTTGTCGTCCCGCCGGAAGGCAGGACGGTCACCGTCACGACGATCGTCCCTACGGTCATCACGACGGAAGGGCGGACGCTCGCCACCCCGGTTGTCGCTACGGTCATCACGCCGGAACGGCGGACGCTCACCACGGCTGTCGTCGCGACGGAAGGCCGGACGATCGCCGCCGCGGTCATCGCGACGGGGGCCGGCGGGCCGGTCGTCACGACGCGGAGCCGCGGAACGGTCGTCACGACCACGGTAGCCACCGCGATCGTCACTGCCACGGCTGTCGCTACGGCGGTCATCGCGACGGTCGTCACGGCGGGGGTAACTGCCACGGTCACCGCGGTCGTCGTCACGCCGGGAGGCGGGACGCTCGCCCCGGTTGTCGCTTCGGTCATCACGACGGAACGGCGGACGCTCACCGCGATTGTCGTCGCGCCGGAAACCACCACCGCCACCGCGGTTGTCGTCCCGACGGAACGGCGGACGCTCGCCCCGGCTGTCGTCGCGCCGGAAACCACCGCGATCGCCACGGTTGTCGTCGCGACGCTCGCCGCCACGGTTGTCGCTTCGGTCATCACGCCGGAACGCGGGGCGCTCACCGCGGTTGTCGTCCCGACGGAACCCTCCGCCTGCGGGACGTCCTCCGCGCTCGCCACCACGGTCATCACGACGCGGGCCGGCGGGCCGATCGTCACGACGCGGCCCGGACGGACGGTCATCGCGACGCGGGCCTGCGGAACGGTCGTCACGCCCACGGAAACCACCGCGATCGCCACCGCCACCACTACCGGCACCGCCACTGCCGCGGTCGTCGCGGCGCGGGGCGCCACCACGGTTGTCGTCACGACGGCCGTAGCCACCGCGATCGCTGCTTCCGCTGCCGCTGCCGCCGCGGTCGTTTCCTCGATCGTTGCTACGGCTCGGGCCTCCGCGGTACCCGCCACGGTCGCCGCGGTCACCACTGTCCCGTCGCCGCTCGTCGCGCTCCGGTCGGTCCTCGGGAGAGTTGGTGGACATCGGTGACTCCTGTCTTCGGTACCGCAAGTCATTCTCGCGCAGCCAGCTACTCGGCGCGCTCCGGACTGTGTTTCTGAAAGTTTCTGGAAAAACAAAAGGACCCCTGGTCCCAGCGTGAACGCTGGGACCAGGGGTCCTCCAAATATTGTTCGGCGGCGTCCTACTCTCCCACAGGGTCCCCCCTGCAGTACCATCGGCGCTGTAAGGCTTAGCTTCCGGGTTCGAAATGTAACCGGGCGTTTCCCTCACGCTATGACCACCGAAACCCTAATGGTTTCGAGCGAACAAGCACACTTTTCTGTTGTGTGGTTCAAGCTCTAGCCGACAACTGTTCGTTGTCTCAGAACTAACACAGTGGACGCGAGCAACTGAGGACAAGCCCTCGGCCTATTAGTACCGGTCACCTCCAGCGGTTACCCGCCTTCCAGATCCGGCCTATCAACCCAGTCGTCTACTGGGAGCCTTAACCCCTCAA